>Ga0209208_10000006_pt1 | contig 321040 bp, 297 predicted proteins | sample S1TSphfallax_3_FD_187694 | JGI IMG/M metagenome (GOLD analysis project Ga0209208, IMG submission 187694) | Host-associated microbial communities from peat moss isolated from Minnesota, USA - S1T2_Fd - Sphagnum fallax MG (SPAdes) (version 2) | ecosystem: Host-associated > Plants > Peat moss >... | reverse complement strand
AACGGCGCCAGTTCCGGCGCCACCAACGCCGCGGCTTTATTCCGATCCTCCGCCGAGGCCGCCCGCGCGCGGAATAGCTCCAGAGCCTCGACCGCGCCCTGCGCCTGGCGCGAGGCGCAGACGAGACGCGCGGCGCCCTGCTCGTCGCCGCGACAGCCGCCGGACGTGGCGGCCAGCGTCAACGCGAGCGGATCGTCTCCGGCGGCCGCGCGCGAAGGGACCGCCGTCAGGGCCAGCGCGGCGAGCAGGGCGTGCATGAACGCAGGATAAGTCTCGGCGCGGACTCTGTCAATGAGGCTGCACGCGAGCTCGGACGCGCGCTACGCGGCGACGAGCTCGCGCTCGCGGCCGCGCCGCGCGACGGGCGAGACCTCGGGAGACGGCGGCAGGGGCAGGAAGCAGCTCGCGCAGCGGCGGTACTTATCGAGACGCTCCGGCTTCAGCTCGAAGCGGCGCGCGAGCGCCGCGTCGAAGGCCTTGAGGTCCGGCAGCAGCGCGAGCTTGCGCTCGAGCGCGCTGTCCGCGGCCTTGGCCTCGTTCTCGTACTCCCAGAAATTGGACAGCGTGTGCGGGCCGCGGCGGCTGATGTGGAACGCGCTCACGCGGTCGATCGACGGCTCGAGGCTGCCCCCCTCCAGTTCGACCGAGTATTTGTCCTTCGTGTACTGGCAGATCAGGTGGCCGGTGTCGATGCGATCGATCAAGGCGTTGCCGAGGTGGCGGCGCATGGCCTCGGCCATCGCGGGGTCGCACTGGTCGTGCAGGATCTCGCGCACCGAGGTCTCGGTGAAGCGCACGACGTCGTGGTGGCTCTCCTCGCGCACGAGCCGGTCGAGGCGGCGCGAGGCGAACTCGGAGCGGTAGAGCAGGCCGCCGCGGCGGAAGCCCGGTCCTTTATACTGCAGGTAGACCTGGGTGCCGCTCTTGCGGTAGCGCAGGCGCAGGCTGGCTCCCAGGCGCAGGAGGTCGAGCTCCGGCGTGTCGAGGTACTGGTCGAAGAACGTCGCGCGCTTCTCGTGGCGCACGCCCTTGAGGCCCTCGAGATGCTCGCGCAGGCGCTTGACGCCGTCGGCCTCGACGCGCCACTTCGACTCGATCTCGATGAAGCGGGGATCGCCGATTCCGAGCTCCCAGCACAGCGCCGCGGTCGTTTTCATGGCGAGAATCCTAACAACGCCGCATGACGCGATCGTGACGAAAACGCCGATCGGCCACGTTTTGGACACATGCTTCTGCTATCCTGTAGCCATGAGCCAGCGCCACCCCCAGCACACCGCCGAAATGACGTTCTTCCGCAAGGCCCAGGACTACTACGCCGCCCGGCTCGAAAGCTGCGGCGACATCCAGCAGAGCCTGTCCCATCTGAAGAAGAAGCTCGTTTCGACCGGCAAGAATCTGCCCGCCGACAAGTGGGCGCGCCTCGACAGCGCGCTGCGCAGCGGCGAGATCGTCCGCGGCAAGCGCAGCACCGCCGGCGATTGGGCGGAGGCGGAGATCCGCCGTCTCAAAGCCGCGAGCTGATCCGACGCCCTAAGCGCGGCGCTTCTTCGCTTCCCACAGCGCGCGCCGCGCCGTCGGCGCGAGCATGAACAGGCCGCGGTGCTTCGCGGGGACGCGCGCGAGCGCGCGCGACGAGACCACGAGACGCGGGTGGACGTCGGCCAGGTTCGGATCGCGGAACCAACTGCGCGTGAAAACGAACATCAGCACGGGACGCGGCTCGCGCGTCCGGTTCGGCGTGCCGCCGTGGAAGACGCGGTAGTCGAAAAAGAACGCGTGGCCCAGAGGGCCGGTCATGAGCTCGACCGCGAACTCGCGCGCGACTTGAGCCTCGCTCGGCGGCTTGGCCCGCAGCGCGGTGCGGTGCGAGCCGGACCAGATCGCGGTGGGGCCGTTGTCCTCGTCGATGTCGCACAACGGCACGCACAAGGTGACCGCGTACGGCGGCAGGTCGGTGAAATCCCCGCGGTAGGGAACCGTGCGGCCTCCGACGGCGCGGTCGAAGCGGAGCGGGCCGTCGATGTGCTGATGCTGGCGCCCGGCGCCCGGCTCGGCGATCACGGTCTCCAGGCTGCCGATGCAGTAGGAGTTCCCCAGAAGAGCCGCCAGCATCTGGTGCAAGGCGGGATTCGCGTAGAAGCGCGGATCGAGGAACGGGCCCTCGAAGGGCAGGACCGCGGCGTAGCGGCCCCCGATGTCGCGCACGAGGCCGCGCTCGCGCAGTTCGCCGGACTCGTGGCGGCGCAGGACCTCCGCGCTCAGGCGCCTCAGCAGCGGCAAAGGAAAGAGCCCGCGCAGCGCGACCGCGCCGTCGCGCGCCATTCCCGCGCGGACCCGGCGCAGGGTCTTCGCGGAAAGACGGCGCCCCTCTTTCCTGGTTATCTCGACTTTCGCGATGCTCATGCGCCAAGACACTCTATCATGTCGCCGCCGCTACGGCGCGGAGAAATGCGCGGCGCGCAGCACGCCGACGACGCCGACGCCGATCCAAAAGACGTTGAGCACGATGTAGGCGCGGTCCTTGCGCAGCACCGCGCACCAGGACAGCATGACCGCGTCGATCGTGTTCAGCGTCCAGACGAACAAGAACGGGCTCTTCGGTCCGAGCCAGCTCACCAGAGAGAAGCTCACGATCCGCATGAGGACCGCGGCCATCTCGATGCTCGCGCGACGCGCGGTCACGACCTCGTTCCACTCGCTCCAGTAGCCCATGTTTCCTCCCCCCGAAATTGCCGGAGGGATTATAGCGAGCCGCTGACGGCTCCCGCCCGGAGATGCTAGACTGGGCCGCCGAATTCAGACCGGATCATGAACTCACCCGACGAAGTCGACCGCGTCGTCGCGCTCGCAGTCCCCGAGCCCGACGTGCGCAATCCGCTGCCCGTCGTCCTGGCCAAGGACGGCACGGTCGTCCTCTCCTACATGGCCTTCGTCGGACGGCGCGACGCGCACATCATCGTCTCGTTCCACGTCGCGTTCGCGCACCGCTTCGGGCCGCCCGACAAGAAGAACCTCGCGTCCCACCCGCTCGCCGCGCACGGGCTCAAGCCCGACGGCGCTTTCGAGATCCGGGCTTCGACCTGGGCGCGCGAGTCCTGCGGCGGCAAGGGCAAGCACTACGTCTTCACCTTTCGCGACGCCGTGTTCGAATGCGTCGCCGAGGGCTTCGGCGCGGAGACCATCGACGAGGACGCCGACGTCGTCCGGCTGATGGCGCGCCGGCTCTACAAGTAGCGCTCGCGCGCGGCGCGGACGATTTTCACGCGCGCGGGCCGGCCGTCGCGGAGAGGAGTCGCCGCACGGTCTGCATGAGCGCGGAGAGGTCGAAGGGCTTGGTGAAGTAGGAGCAGCCGCTCTCGCGCAGGAACTCCGTCACCTTCGGATTCAAGATGTCGCCGGTAATGAAAATCACCGGGCAGCGCGGACGGCCGTCCGGCCCGCGCAGCTCGGAGAAGAGATCTTGGCCCTTCGCGCGCTCCATCTCGATGTCGGAGATGACGAGGTCGAAGACCCCCTCCCGCAGCAAGCGCAAAGCTTCCCCGCCGTTCAGCGCGACGGCGACGTCGTCGCCGTCCTCGCGCAGGAGGCGCGCGAGGAGATCGGCGATGCTCCGCTCGTCGTCGGCGACGAGAACGCGGCGAGCGGGGACCGCGGGCAGCGGCGCCGGCGCCTCGGACGCCGCGCCGCCCGCGAGCTCGGCTGTCGTCGCGGACGGCAACTCGATGCGAAAAACCGTTCCGCGTCCCGGCCGGCTCTCCACGCTCACGTCTCCGCCGTGGTCCAGCGCGATCTGTCGGCAGATCGGCAGACCCAGGCCCGTGCCCTTTCCCGGCGCCTTCGTCGTGAAGAACGGCTCGAAGATTCGGGACATGGCCTCCGCGGGGATCCCCTCGCCGTTGTCCTCGACCTCGACGATCGAGCGCCCGGAAGCCGCGCGCGTGCGCAGGATCAGGCGCTTGCCCTCCGGGCGCTCGAGCTCCTCCATCGAGTCGCACGCGTTGTTGACCAAGTTTACGAGCACCTGGACGATCTGCTGGAAGTCGCCGATCACCTCGGGCGCCGCATCCGCCAAGTTGCGGACCACCTCGACGTCCTCCGTCTTCACGAGACGATAGTTGAGCAGCTCGAGCGCCGCGACGACGGCCTCGTTGAGATCGATGCGTTCGCGCTCGTGCTGGCTCTTGCGCACGAAGAACAAGAGGTTGTCGACGACTTTCTGGCAGCGCATCACGTTCTGCCGGATTTGGGTGAGATCGTCGCGCAGCGGCGCGGGAGGATCGTCGAGCAGGAGAATCTGCGCGTAGCCGGAGATCGCCCCGAGCGGATTGTTGAGCTCGTGCGCGACCGACGAGATCAGCTGTCCGACCGCCGACAACTTCTCGGCCTGGATCAGCTGCGCCTGAAGGCCTGCCTGCGTCCGCCGATTCCGCTCGAGCCGCTCGGCCATCTCGTTGAACGCGCGCGAGAGCGTGCCCACCTCGTCGGTGCCGACGTCCGCGATCCGGTGCTGGAGGTCCCCCGCGCCGATCGCGCGCGCGGCGCCCACGAGCGCCTCGATGGGCCGCGTGATGGAGCGCACGAGCCAAAGCAGGGTCGCGATCAGCAGCGCGCCGCAGATCAAGCACGTGAAGACCGCCGCGTTGCGGATCCGGCGCAGGGGTCCGACGAAATCTTCAAGCGGCGCCTCGACCGTGACTCCCCAGCCCCGGCGGTCGAGCGGACGAGACGCGGACAAGACCTCCCCGGCCATCGGCGCATGTTCGCTCGGAAACAACGGCCCGTCGGGCGTGCGAATGTAGGCGAGGCCGCGACCGCCGATCCGCACGCTGTCGAGCAGACGCCGAATCTGCCTGAGATCGTAGCGCAGAACCAGCATGCCCTTCAGCGTCCCGAGATCGTCGCGCACCGGCTTCGCGTAGTCGACGACGGGCCCCACGCCGGGGATATCGTGCATGGACGAGACCCACCAGCCTTCGCGCGCGGACGCGGCCCGCGCGAATTCGTCGTCGGAGAATCCGACGGCCGCCGAGACCCCCGGCAGCGAAACGCGGCACACCGGCTTCGCCTTCGCGTCCAGATAGAGGATCTGCGCGTACGCGCCGCTGCGCTCGGAAAAGCGCTGCAGGTAGCGCGTGAGCTCCTTGCGGTACGTCTCGGCCTCGTCCTTCAGCTGGAAGTCGACGTTGTGGTAGTAGTCCGCGATCAGCGGCGTCTCTGAGAGCGTGAATAGGTCGCGATAACGCTGACTCAGAAGGTCGTCGATGCCGACGCCGGTGTTCTGCGCGAGCTGCCCCATCTCCTTGTCGATGGAGCCGAGCATCTCCCGCCGCGCGGCGCTGTACTGCAGCCACAGGCTTACGCCGACCGCCGCCATCACGGGCGGCAGTATCGCGAAGAGCAACCTCCACGAGAGGCGCGACGGTGCCCAAGGTCTCATGCTCGTCTGAACGAGGGGATCAGCCCGCGCGGCGCTGTCGGAGGTCATCGAAGCATAGCCTCAGAACGCCGCGACCGCAAGGCCGGCATCCCCGCGTAGGCGCATGCCCCGACTAGTCTTTGTGAATGTCCGCGCCAGGGGCGATGTCCAATGCCGGCGAAAAAATCGAGATCGCCTCGCAGCTCTCCGAGTCGGTCGAGAACTGATGCTTGACGCCCGCTGGAATCAGAAGCACGCTTCCGGCGCGGATTCGATATTTCCGGCGACCCAGCAACGCGGACATAGACCCGGAGGTGCAATAGACGAACTCCGCCGTATGTCGATGATGGATTCTCGGAAGCTGCGTGTTCGCCGGCAGGCTCTCATGGATGATGGAGACATCTCCGAGTAAGCCTCCGTCTTTGAGCCGCCGGTTGCGCAGAGCGCCGAACTCGCCGCCGGTCAGCCGGTCGATGTGGGTCACGAACAACTTTTCAACGGTCTTTTTCAGCTGCTTGGTATTCTGTGCCATAAAAGTAGGGCATCCCCGAGGTGTACGCAATGAACGTCACGCCGCGTCTCAAACCGTAAGTGCGGATGCGCTGATAGGTCGGCAGCGCCAAATATTCGGAGTGCACGTAGTCGTCGAGCTCCTCGGAAAGACGCCGCTGACTCTCGGGGTCCAGCGTCTGGACCAGGGCGCCAATGCGCGCGTCGACTGCGGGGATGGCGGCCAACGAAAACGGCGAACGTCCCGACAAGAAGATCGATCGGATGAAGAAGGCGTGGTACATCGGGTCGGGCACGTCGTAAATCGCGACATCCCAGCGATCCCGCTGTTTCAACTGCTCGAAAAGCTGCGCGTCGGTCACCAACGTCAGGTTCATATGGACCCCGACCTGCTCGAGCTCTTGGGCAATGATGTGCCCGGTACGCTCGGCGTTTGTTTTCAAGAGTACGTTGAGCTCGAGGCCGCTGCCGTATCCGGCTTCGGTCAACAGCGCTTTCGCCTTTCGCGGGTCGTAGGGATACGGCGCGAGCTTGGCGTCGTGTCCAGTCTCGCCGGGCAGCGACAGCGTCGCGATCGGCAAGCCGTTGCCGAGGATGTCGTAGCGGACGAGCGCGGCCCGGTCAATCGCCAAATTGATCGCTTGGCGAACGTTCTTATCGGACAACGGCCGCCGCGACACGTTGAAATTGCCGGCCACCGTATAGAACGTCGGCTTCTTGATGACGTACGTCTGGGACGACTTCTGGACGTCGAGAGTCTTGGTTCCGGGCAGCGACGTCAGGACGTCGATGTCGCCGTTCAGGAGCGCGTTGACCTGCTTCTCCAGCGGAAAAAACCGAAACATGAGGCGTTCGACTTTCGGATAGCCCTTTTTCCAATATGAGGGGTTCGCTCGAAGCACGATGCTCTCGCCCGCGTTCCATCGATCGAACATGAACGCGCCGGAGCCGACCGGCTTCGTACGCAGCACCTCTTCGGGTTGCTCGCGATAATACTTGGGCGGCACCATCACGATGAAGCCCGCGAGACGATTCAACAGAAGCCCGTCCGGGTATTTGGTCACGAGATTCACGACCCGATCGTCGACGACGTCGACGTGGTCGATCGAGTCGATGAATCCGAAGGCCGGAAAGCCCGTCGCCGGATTTAGGTAACGATCGATGCTGAACTTCACGCTCGCGGCGTCGAAAGGCTCGCCATTATGAAAGGAGACGCCTTCCCGCAGCTTGAATTGAATCGTCCTGTCGTCGAGGCGCTTCCATTCCGTCGCGAGAGCCGGCTCGATGTTGCCGTCGGCGTCGAAACGGACCAGACCCTCGAAGATCTGCTGAACCAGAGTGTGGTTCTTCTCCGAGAACTCCTTCTGCGGGTCCAACGTCGCGGGATCCTGGACGTCGTCGCAGACGACGAGAGTCTTCGCGCGGCTCGAGACCTGCTCAGCGCCGGCCATCGGCGCGAGCAGGAGCGTCAGGAGCGCGAGCAGACGCGTCATCGCGACGATTTCGTGCCGATGATGATGTCCGAGGAGTTGCGCGAGGCCGCCGCGATGCGGCGGCGCTCGAGGCGCGAGAAGCCGGCGCGGCGCAGCCAAGAGGAATACTCGCGCGCGGTGTAGGTGCGGCCGCCCTCGGTGTAGGCGAGCATGTGGACCGAGAAGAGCGCGCCGAACACGGGGCTGATGCGCGCGTCGTCGAGCATGAAGTCGTGGAGGACGACGCGGCCGCCGGGACGCAGTGCCCGCCAGCTCTTCTCGATCAGGCCGCGGTTCACCTCCGGACTCTCGTCGTGCGTGATGTGAGACAGGAGTACGAGGTCGAAGTTCTCGCGGCCGAAGTCGACGGTCCGGTAGTTGCCGGCGCGCAGCGCCGCGCGCGCGACGGCCCGCGGCTGCGCGGCGAGGAAGCGGCGCGTCAGCTTCAGCGTGCTCGGCAGGTCGAGCAGGGTCGCGCGCAGTGCGGGGTTGCCGTTCAAGAAGGCGAGGCTGTAGGTGCCCGGGCCGGCGCCGACGTCGAGCAGGCGGGAGACCGTGAGCGGATTGAGCGCTTCGGCGATCTCGGCGGCCGGTCCGCGCGCGATGTTGTCCATGCCGCGGATGTATTCCTGCGTAAAGCCCTTGTGCTTGAGCAGCCAGTACTCGAGAGGCCGCACGGCGCCGCCCTTGCGCACGGAGTGGCGCAGCTCGCCCCACGCCTCCCAAATCATCTCCTGGTACTTCAGATTGTCGCCCATGTAGCCCGCGCGTCCGCGCACGAGGTGCCGGCTGCTGACCGGGGCGTTGCGGTACTTCGCGCCCGTCTTGACCAGGTAGCCCATCGCGGCCAGCGCGTCGAGCAGGATCTCGGCCGCGCGCGCGTCCAGCTTCAGGCGGCGCGCGAGGTCCGCCGCGCCGCGCGCAGTCTCCAAGTGCGTGAAGCAGTCCAGGTAGGACGCGACCATGAGCACCTTCGCCTTGCGGTAGCCCATAATCTCGTCGATGAGTCGGTCGACGGCGGCGGTTGCGGCCAGCTCGGTCTTCATCAGTGATCTCCCACGAAAAGCTTGTCCAGCGAGCGCACGCGCGAAAGGATCGGAGGGACCTCGTCGGCGTCGATCGCGACGTCGATGACGGCGGGCCCGCCGCAGGCGAGCGCGTCGCGAAGGGCCGGGCTCACGTCCTCGGGCTCGGCGATGCGTCGAGACCAGGCGCCGAGCGCGTTCCCGATCGCGGCCACGTCCATGCGGCGGAACTCGGTGCCGATCGTGCGTCCTTCGTACTGCAGCGTCTGGCCGTGGTGGACCGTGTTGAGGCGGCCGTCGTTGAGCACGATCCAGACGACGGGGATGCCGTGCGTCGCCGCGGTCGAAACCTCCATGCCGGCCATCGCGAAGCCGCCGTCGCCGACGATCGCGACGACGGGGCGGGTCGGCGCGGCGAGCTTGCCGCCGATGGCGCCTGCGACGCCGAAGCCCATGGCGGCGAAGTCGCCCCAGTTGTGCACGAAGTCGTTGCGGCCGTTCGCCGTCAGATAGTGCGCGCCCCAAAGCGTGTTGTTGCCGACGTCGAGAAAAATGAGCGCATCCGCGGGAAGGGCCGCGTCGAGCTCGCGCATGAGCCGCTGCGGCTTCATCGGCGAGCCCGCGGCGCGCGACGTCTCCGAGTTGAGCGTCGCGGGCGAACGCGCGATGAGCTCGACGATCGCGGCCGACTCGGCGCCGCGCGGATGCTCGCCGCGCGTCAGCAGTCGGCGCATCTCGAACAGCAGCTCGCGCAAGGTGGTCTTCGCGTCTCCCGCAAGGCCGACGTCGACCGGATAATTTCGGCCGATCATCTCGGGGTCCGCGTCCTGCTGAATCAGGCGGCGCCCGACGGCGAGGCGCGAGTCCCAGCCCGACGTGGAGTTCTCGTGCAGGCTGCTGCCGATGACCAAGAGCGCGTCGACGCTCGGGTCGAGCAGGCAGCTCTCGGCGCGCGGGGAGCTCGCGAGCCCGAACGTGCGCAGGGAGAGCGGGTGCGTCTCGGGAAACGCGCCCTTGCCCTTCGGCGTCGTCGCGACCGGAGCGCCCAGCAGCTCGGCGAGCTCAAGGAGTTCGGCGCGCGCTCCCGCGAGGTTCGCGCCGTTCCCGGCCAAAATCGCCGGACGCCGCGCGGACAGCAGCAGCGCGGCGGCCTCCTTGACGGCCTCGCGATCGAACAGATGAGATTGCGCGCGGTAGCGCGCGGGAAGCAAGACGTCGGCGGAAACCTCGCGCCGCATCAGGTCGGTCGGAATGCTCAAGTGGACCGGCCCGCGGCGGCCGGTCATCGCCGTGCGGATCGCCTGGCGCAGCAGACCGGGAGCGCTGGCCGCTCCCGCGACGAGCGCGCTCATCTTCGTGATCGGCCTAAAGATTCTCACCGTGTCGACGCCGCTCTCCGTCGAGTCCTGGAGCGAGCCCTTGCCGAAAACGCTCGTGGAGACCTGCGCGGTCAGCACGAGCACCGGAAGGCTGTCCGCCTTCGCGGCGGCGATCCCGGTCACCGCGTTCGTCGCACCCGGGCCCGTGGTGAGAAGACACACGCTGAGCCGGCCCGACGCGCGCGCGTAGCCCGCGGCCATGAACGCGGCGCCCGCCTCGTGACGCGGCGCGATGAGACGCAGCGTCGGCTCGCGGTACAGCGCGTCGAAAAGCGGCGTGACCGGACCGCCCGGTATGCCGAACACCGCGCGCACGCCCTCGAGCTTCAGGTACTCGAGGACGACCTCCGCGACGGTCGCCTTCGCGCGCGGAACGACCGCGGGCGGCGCTGCGGATGCGACCGGCGTCGGCATGGGGATCACGGGAACGGGAGTCAGCGCGCAAAGACGGCTGCGGCGAATCCTCTCGGGGCGAGACTTGCGCGGCTCGACGCCGCCGCCATCCGGCTCATCGATTCGTCTCGACCGCCGGCGCCAGAGCCACGCGCAGCAGCTCCGCGCCGCGCGAGAGTACCGCGGCCAGATCCAGCGGCTTGCGGTAGAACGCGTCGACGCCGGCCTCGGCCAGCTTCTTCTCGCTGAACGGCAGCTTCTTGCCGCTGACGACGATGATCTTCAGCGCGCTCGTCTGCGGCTCGGACTTCAGCACGTGGCAGACCTGGAAGCCGTCCATCTTCGGCATCACGATGTCGATGATCAGAAGATCCGGCGCCTCCCGGCCGATATGGATCAGCGCCTCGACGCCGCTGTGGCAGACCTCGACCCTGAACAGGTCCGGATGCCGGTTGAAGGTGCGCTCGAGGATGCGGGTGGTGTCGACGTCGTCGTCGACGATGAGGATCCGCTTCTGCGGCGACTCGACCTCGGCGGGAATCGGGATGCGGAACTCTTTGAGGAATACGAGCAGGTTCTCGCGGCTGACGCGCTGGTGGCCGCCGGGCGTCTCGTAGGACTTGAGCTTGCCTTCGTTGATCCAGCGCACGACGCTGGACGGGTAGACGTCGCAGAACCGCGCGATATCGTGCGTCGTATAGGTTCGTTCAGGCATATGGGTAATCCCCTTTTTAGGGCGTTTGCTTCATTTCGGAATTATACCCAGCGCGCGTGACGGGGTCAAGGCCATTTCCCGTCTGAATGCGTCCTTTTTTTAGAGGGGCGCAATTTGTCCGCGCGCGCGGCGCGGACCGAACGGCGCGCCTATCCCGCGGCCGCGAACAGCGGATCTTCCCCGCTCTCGGGCGGCGCCGGTCGCTCGGCGTCGACCGGCCGGCGCAGCTCGCGGATCCGGCCGTCCGCCGTCCACAAATACGTGGACGGCGGAGGCCGGCGGATCGTGACGGCGTCGGGCGTCGACGCGGCATCGCTCACGATCATCTCCTCTTATACCTGCGAGAGGCCGCCGTCCACGGTCAGCTCGACGCCGGTGATGAAGCTGGAGTCGTCCGAAGCCAGGAACAGCGCCGGACCCGCGATCTCCTCGGGGCGCCCCCAGCGGCCGAGCGGGACCATCGCCGCGAACGCGTCCTTCATCTCTTTCGGGAAATCGGCCGTCGCTCCCGTCTCGATCGGCCCGGGGCTGATCACGTTCACGCGGATCTTGCGGCCCTTGAGCTCGTTGGCCCAAGTGCGCGCGTACGAGCGGATCGCGGCCTTGCTCGCGTTGTAGACGCCGAAGCCCTCGATGCCCTTGACCCCGGCGATCGAGCCGGTGAGGATCACCGAAGCGCCGTCCTTGAGGAGCGGAAGAGCCTTCTGCACCGTGAACAGCGTCCCGCGCACGTTCAAGTCGAAAGTCTTGTCGAAGTGCTCCTCGGTGACTTTTCCGAGAGGAAAGTTTATCTCACCCATGCCGGCGCTGGCGAACAGCACGTCGATGCGCCCCGTTTTCGCCTTCACCGCCGCGAAGAGCTTGTCCAGATCCGCAAGCTTCGCCGCGTCGCCTTGCACGCCGACGGCGCCGTGACCGATCTCCCGGACCGCCTGGTCGAGCACGTCCTGGCGGCGGCCCGTGACGAACACGGTCGCCCCCTCTTGCGCGAAGCGCTTCGCCGACGCCAGCGCCAATCCCGACGTCGCGCCCGTCACCACCGCCGTCCTTCCCGCGAGCTTTCCAGCCATGTTCATGTCTCCTTTACTGTTATTTATTTCGATACAATTACGAGTAAAAAAATCAACGCGCGACGTCCGCGATGAACGTCTCCAGCGACGTCTTCTTGAGGCTGTCCTCCAGCGACTTCTGCGTGCGCGCGAGCACCTTCTGCAGGGACGGCTTGATCCCGCAGCTGATCGCACAGGAGCGCCGCTCCGGGTAGTCGTGGATCGCGAACGCCTTCGGCGCCTCGACCGCGCGGTAGATGTCGAGCAAAGAGATCTCGCGCGGGGCGCGGGCGAGCGCGCAGGAGCCGGTCTTGCCCGTGGAGGTGCGCACCAGTCCCGCCTTCGACAGTTTCGACATCACGCGGCGCACGAAGCTCGGGCAGGCGTTCACGCTTTGCGCGAGCGTGCGCGAGGGCGCGCCGCCGACGCCGGCGCGCGCCCGCGCGCCGAGGCCCGCCATCATGTGCACCGCGATCGAGAACTGCGTGTTCTCCGCCATACTGTAACTATATCAGATACAGTTAAAAAACGCAACCCCCGCCCTCGCATGCGGGCCCGACTAGGCCGCCGCGGCCGCGCGCCGCAGCTGCGCAACGTCCTGCAGCGGCGGCTTTTCGAACAGACGACGGTACTCGCGGCTGAACTGCGACGGGCTCTCGTAGCCGACCTCGAGCGCCGCGGTCCCCGCGTTCATGTTCTCGGCGAGCATCAGACGCCGCGCCTCGCTGAGCCGCAGCCACTTCTGATACTGCAGAGGGCTCATCGCGGTCACCACGCGGAAGTGATGATGGAACGCGGAAGGGCTCATGTGCACGCGCTCGGCCAGCTCCTCGACGCGCAGAGGCTTCGCGTAAGACGCCTTGAGCCACTCGATCGCCTGCGCGATCTGGTGGCCGTGACTGCCCGCGAGCGCCACCTGGCGCAGGCGCGCGCCCTGCTCGCTCGTGAGCAGGCGATAGGCGATCTCCTTGCGGATCACCGGGGCTAATATCGCGACGTCCTTGGGCTCGGCCAGCAGATCGACGAGGCGCTGCAGGGCCGTCAGCAGCGGCGTCGTCATGGCCCCGTCGACCATCCCGCGATCCGCGCGCTGGGCGCGCGGCGGCGGGAGGCTCCCGTCCACCATGAGCTGCGTGATCTCGCGTGGATCGAGCTTCAAGACGAGCCCCAGGAACGGCGTCTCGGGGCTCGCCTTCGTGATCTGCGCGACCGTCGGCAGATGGACGGAGCTGATCAGGAAGGTGCCCGGCTTATAAACGAAAACTTCTCCCCCCAGCAGGACGCGCTTCGCGCCCTGCACGGCGACGCACAGGCAGGGCTCGTACATCGCGGGATGCGGACGGGTCGGCGCGTTGTAGCGGACCGCGAACAGGCCGGAGATCGCCGTCTCGTTGGGCCCCTCGTTCTTGGCCCATCGGGCAATCCCGGTTTTCAGCGCGTTCAGCGCGGGATCCGTCGTCGAGCCGTCGTTTTCCTTCGCGCGCGCTTGTTTTTTCATACTCTTATCCTAACAGGCCGCCGCGTCGATTTCAACGGATTTTCCATTTTTGTGGAGGATTAGGCAATAAACAGACAGCTTTGGTCTACCGCGAGCTCGCGCCGCGGGGTTAAGATGGTGTTCAGCAGCATCCCGCACGGAGGAACACGAATATGCCCGAAGCGAAAGCCTATGCCGCCGCCAGCGCGAAGTCGCCGTTGGCATTGACGAAGATTCCGCGCCGCGAGCCCGGCGCGAACGACGTTCAGCTCGAGATCCTGTTCACCGGCGTCTGCCACTCCGACCTCCACACGGTACGCAACGAGTGGAGCTCGTTCATGCCCACGGTCTATCCCGCCGTCCCCGGCCACGAGATCGTCGGCCGCGTCGCGAAGGTCGGCAAGGAGGTGAAGAAGCTCAAGGTCGGCGACATCGGCGCGGTCGGCTGCCTCGTCGATTCGGACGGGACTTGCCCCGAATGCAAGGACGGCCTCGAGCAGTTCTGCGCGAACGCGACGTTCACCTACAACGGCCAAGACAAGAAGCTCGGCGGCGTGACCTACGGCGGCTACTCCGACTCCGTCGTCGTCGACGAGCGCTTCGTCCTGCGCGTGCCCAAGGGCCTGGACCACGCCGGCGCGGCGCCTTTGCTCTGCGCGGGCATCACCACCTACTCGCCGATGAAGCACTGGGGCGTGAAGAAGGGGAAGAAGGTCGGCGTCGTCGGCCTCGGCGGCCTCGGCCACATGGGCGTGAAGTTCGCGCGCGCTCTCGGCGCGCACGTGGTGGTGTTCACGACCTCGCCCAATAAAAAGGAGGACGCTCTGCGCCTGGGCGCGCACGAGGTCGTGCTCTCGAAAGACGCGAACGAGATGGCGAAGCAGCTCGGCAGCTTCGACTTCATCCTCGACGCCGTCTCCGCCGACCACGACGTCAACGCCTACCTGAACCTCCTGCGCCGCGACGGCAACTTGACCCTGGTCGGCGCGCCCGAGAAGCCGTTTCCCATCTCGGCGTTCGGCCTCATCATGGGTCGACGCAGCCTGTCCGGCTCGCCGATCGGCGGCATCGCCGAGACCCAGGAGATGCTCGACTTCTGCGGGAAGAACAACATCGTCTCCGACGTGGAGATCATCCCGATCCAGAAGATCAACGAGGCCTACGAGCGCCTGCTCAAGTCCGACGTGAAGTACCGCTTCTCCATCGACATGGCGTCCCTGAAAGCCGAATAATCTCACCGGAGGATAAAACGATGCAGAAAAGAACTCTCGGCAAGAACGGTTTGGAAGTCTCCGCTCTCGGCCTCGGCTGCATGGGCATGAGCTTCGGGCTCGGTCCGGCGAAGGACAAGACGGAGATGATCGCGCTGATCCGCGCGGCCGTCGAGCGCGGCGTGACGTTCTTCGACACGGCGGAGGTCTACGGCCCGTTCGTCAACGAGGAGCTGGTCGGCGAGGCGCTCGCCCCGTTCAAGGGCCAGGTCGCGATCGCGACCAAGTTCGGCTTCAAGACCGGCGCGGCCGGCGCTCCGCCCGCCGGACTCGACAGCCGCCCGGCGCATATCAAGGAGGTCGCCGAGGCGTCGCTCAAGCGCCTCAAGCTCGAGGTCATCGACCTTTTTTATCAGCACCGCGTCGATCCGGCCGTGCCGATCGAGGACGTGGCGGGCGCGGTCAAGGACCTGATCAAGGAAGGCAAGGTCCGTCACTTCGGACTTTCCGAGGCGGGCACGAAGATCATCCGCCGCGCGCATGCGGTCCAAGCGGTCGCGGCGCTGCAGAGCGAGTACTCGTTGTTTTGGCGCGAGCCCGAGGCGTCGATCATTCCGACCCTCGAGGAGCTCGGGATCGGCTTCGTGCCGTTCAGCCCGCTGGGCCGGGGCTTTCTCACGGGAAAAATCGACGAGAAGACGACGTTCGATAAGACGGACATCCGCAGCACGCTCCCGCGCTTCACCGTCGAGGCCCGCAAGGCCAATCAGGCCGTCGTCGACTTGCTCGGCCGAATCGCCGCGCGCAGGAACGCGACGCCGGCGCAAGTCGCGCTGGCGTGGCTCCTGGCGCAGAAGCCGTGGATCGTCCCGATCCCGGGCACCACGAAATTGTCGCGTCTCGAGGAGAACCTGGGAGCGGCGAAGTTGGAACTCAAGGAAGAAGACCTGCGCGACATCGGCGAGGCCTCCGCGAAAATCCAAATTCAGGGCGCGCGTTATTCCGAGGCGATGCAGAAACTGGTGAACCGCTAGGCGGAGGAACAGCGATGGCCATGACCGAGACGGCGCAAAGAAACCACGACCGGTTGTTCCCGAACCTGAAGTCGGCGCTCAAGGCGAAGGACCCGGAGTTCATCGAGCTGTGGGACAACTTCGCGTTCGACGAGGTGCTCCGTCACGGGGGCCTCGACGAGCGCACGAGCCTGATGCTCATCGTCGGCGCGACGATCTCGAGCCACACGCTCGTCGAGTTCAACCTGATGGCGGGGGCCGCGCTCGTCGCGGGCGTGACGCCGGACCAGATCAAGGAGATCGTCTATCAAGCCGTGCCGTACGCGGGGATCGCCAAGGTCGTCGAATACCTCCGCGCGACCAACGAGCTGCTGGAAAGCCGAGGCGTGAAGCTCCCGCTCGCGGGACGGTCCACGACCACCCCGGAAACAAGGCGCGAGAAAGGCCTCGCGGCGCAGAAAATGATCTTCGGCGAGGCCATCGACAAGAATTATCGGGACTCGCCGAAGGACCTGCTTCACATTCAGGAGTTCTTGTCCGCGAACTGCTTCGGGGATTTTTACACGCGCGGCGGCTTGGACCTGAAGACGCGCGAGCTGCTGACCTTCGCCTTCCTCGTGCCGCTCGGCGGCTGCGAGCCCCAATTGAAGGCGCACGTGCAGGGCAACCTCAACGTCGGCAACGGACGGCAAGTCCTCATCGACGCGGTCACCCAGCTTCTGCCGTACGTCGGCTATCCGCGCGCGCTGAACGCGATCCGCTGCATCAACGAAGTGATTCCCGCCTGAGGCAGGCCGGCGTCAGCCCACCGCGGCCCGGCGCCGGATCAGACCGACGAGGGACTCCGCGATCTCCTCGAGCGGCGTCGAATCGACGTTCCAGACGCAGTCGTAGAGCAGCGGATCGGCGATGTCTTCCTTGAAATACGTCTTCGCCATGCGCGCGCGATGCGAGTCCCGGCGCTCGAGGGATTTGCGGGCGGCGGCGGCGCCGATGCGCGCCTCGCGCATGATCCGCTTCAGGCGGTTCTCCGGCGACGAGACGAGACGCACGCGGACGCCGCGCGGCAGATCGCGGGTCACGATCGCGGCCCCGCGCCCGACGACGACGGCCCGGCCCAAAGTGCAGACGCCGCGGATCGCCCGGAACACGCGGCGGTCGACCTTGGCCTGGGGGCTTTCGCCGCCGAACACCGTGCGCAGGTAGTCGTCGAAGCCTTCGTGGAACTCCTCGCCGACCAGGGACTCCAAGGAGACGCGCAGGCCGGGGTCCGCCGCGACCTGCTCGCACAGCGCGCGGTCGAACAGGCGCCAGCCCGAGAACGCGGGACCGTCCTCGCGCTCCAGGCGCTCGATGAGGACCTCCGCGAGCGAGTGCCCGCCCGCGCCGTACTCGCGCGAGATGGCGACGAACGGCGCCGCGACGGCCTTGCGCTCGGAGGAAGCGAGGGGCGCGAAGCTGTTGAAATAGGCGGCGATGCCGGGTCTATAGATCATTCCACTCTCCATTGAAAGCGCGCTCGAGGGCCGCCTCGGCGGCGGCCCTCGTTCGGCTCCGGCTACGCACCGAGCAGGCGCTGCGCCGCCGCGCGCAGGACCTCGGGCTCGAACGGCTTCGGAATGAACTCGACGGCGCCGTCGGCGAAAGCGCGCGCCGGGATGCCGGGATCGCGCGACCCCGTCATGACGACGATCTTGGTGTGGACGAGCTCCGGATCGAGCGCCGCCTCCCGGCAAAGGCTCAGACCGTCCTTGCCGGGCAGGTTCACGTCGACGACCGCGAGGTCCGGACGGTAATCCGCCAGAACGCTCATCGCGCGTCCGCCGTCTCCCACGCCCCGGATCTCCGCCCCGCGCCACCAGCGCCGCATGTGATGCTCGATCAAAGTGCGCAGGTCGTTCTCGTCCTCGACGACGAGCACGCGCGGCCAGCGCTCGTATTCGAAGGGGACCGGGAGGTCGCGGCTCCTCAGAAGTCCCGCCAAATACGAGCGCTTGATCCATTTCTCCCCCGCGGCGCGCACCAGACGCACCCCGGAGGCCCGCGCCCAGCGGGTCACGGTCGCCGCGCTGACGCCGCAGACGCGCGACGCCTCGCGCAAGGACACCAGGTCCGTTTCCATGGCGCCCTCCCGCTCAGTTGCTGCCGACCATGGGCGCGTACGCCCCGAGGGTCTCGGCGCGGCGGTTCAGCTTCCAGCAGGACTCGGTCTGCTCGCGGCAGACGGGCTTCTCCTTGCCGTAGCTGATCGTCGCCACGCGGGTCCCCGCGATGCCGAGCATCGTGTAATAGCCGCGCACGGCCTCGGCGCGGCGCTGGCCGAGGGCCAGGTTGTAGGCGACGGTTCCGCGCTGGTCGCAGTTGCCCGCGACCTGGACGCGCAGGTCCGCGTGGTCTTTGAGCCACTGGGCGTTGGCGGAGAGCACGGCGCGGGCGTCGGGGCTGAGGCGGTCGCTGTTGTAGTCGAAGGTGACGTTCTTGAGCTCCGCGACGGGATGCATCTGGTCGTCGCGCACGACGGGCTCGCCGGCCTCGATTCCGCCGGTCGGCGCGGCGGGCGCCGCGGCGATCGGGGCGGAGACGGCGTCCTGTTGGGAGCCGCGGGTCATATGGTTGCCGGCGCAGCCGGAAGCGACGAAAGCGGTCGCGGCGAGGAAAGTCGTCATCAAGGCGGCGTTGTTCTTCATCGGAATTCTCCTTTGCGTCTTTTGTCCTTCATCGAAAGGATAGCACCCGATTTTCATATCAGCACAACTAATAATATTTATACTCTGCATAGCTAATCTCTATGATTCCCCTGAACTACCACCATCTCTACTACTTCTGGACGACGGTCAAGAGCGGCAGCATCACGAAGGCCAGCAAGACGCTGTACCTGACGCAGCCGGCGCTGAGCCAGCAGCTTCAGCAGCTCGAGCGCGCGCTGAAGCGCCCGCTGTTCACGCGCGGCCGCGCCGGCGTGATCCTCACCGGTCCCGGCCGAACGGTCTTCGAGCATTGCGAGAGGATCTTCACCGAGGGCGAGTCCCTGTCGCGCGCACTCGCGGAGGGGGCCGCGGGTCCCGCCGTGCTGCGCCTCGGCATCTCGGCCGCGATCTCCCGCGAGATCATCCTGAAGATCCGCCGGGCGATCAAACGCCCCGGCGTCCCCACGCTGATGACGGTGTTCACCGGCTCGCTCGGCGGACTTCAAGACCGCTTGAGCCGGAGGCAGCTCGACCTCGCGGTCTCCGAGGTCGACCTGACCCCGGCGCTCGGCAAAGATTTCTCCGGCCGTCTGGTGGACGCGGTGCCCGTGCACTTCGTCGCCGCGCCGCGGCTGAAAAAGACGCTGCGCGGCTTTCCGCCTCGCGGCGCGGAGATGCGCATGCTCCTGCGCACCCCGGACAACCCGGTGCGCAAGGCCGTCGACGCCTATCTCAAGCGGCGCGGCGCCGCCTATACGCTCGCCGCGGAGACGGACGACTCCGATCTGATCCGCATCATGGCCGTCGAGGGCGACGGCGTGGCGGTTCTGAGCGGCCTCGCCGCGCAGAAGGACCTCGCTCAAGGGCGCCTCGCGACGCTGAATTCCGAGCCGACCGGAATCAAGGAGTTCGTCTGGTTCGCCGCGAGCGCGCGCCCCGCCCCCGATCCCGTCCTGCGCGAAATCCTGCGCGAGCTGATGACGCGCTTCTCCCTGCGCGCCTAGCGAAAGTATAATCCCTTCCCCCTCATGAGTGAGAAGCTCGCCATGCTGCGCGCCGGAATCCGCGCGGAAGCGCCGATCCTGGTCGGCGTGTTCCCCTTCGGGCTGATCTACGGCGCGCTCGCGCGCAACGCGGGGCTGGCGGCGTTTCCCGCGCAGATGATGTCGTCGATCGTGTTCGCGGGCTCGTCGCAGTTCGTCGCGGCGAAGCTCATCGCCGAGGCCGCGCCGGGCGCGGTGATCGTGCTCACGATCGCGGTCGTGAATCTGCGCCACCTGCTCTACAGCGCGTCCGTCGCGGAGTACGTGCGCGACCTGCCGCTGCGCTGGAAGATCCTGCTCTCCTATCTGCTCACCGACGAGGCCTATGCCGCGACGATCGTCCACTATGAAACGGCGGGCGTGGAGCGCGAAAGCCATTGGTTCTTCCTCGGCGCGGGACTCGCGCTTTGGACGACGTGGCAGGCCAGCAGCGCGCTCGGCATTTTCGCGGGAGCCGCGATTCCCTCGACCTGGCGACTCGACTTCGCCTTGCCGCTGACCTTCATCGCGATGGTGGTGCCGACCTTGCTCGATTTTCCCGTCGCGGCCGCGGCGCTCACGGCGGGAGTCGTGGCCCTGCTCGCGTACGGTCTGCCCTACAAGCTGGGCCTCATCGCGGCCGCGCTCGTCGGCATCGGCATGGGGACGTTTCTCGAAAAACGCGCGTGAATATCTGGCTGATCTTCGTCCTCGGCGGCCTCCTCACTTTCGCGATGCGATTTTCCTTTATATACGCGTTCGGCCGCTTCTCCGTGCCGCCGGCGCTGCACCGCGCCCTGCGCTTCGTCCCCCCCGCGGTGCTCTCCGCGATCGTCTTTCCCGCGGTGCTCATGCCGGACGACCGGCTCGAGCTGGGCTTCGGCAATCACCGCCTGCTCGCCGCCGCGGTCGCGGTGATCGTCGCGTTCTGGACGCGCAAGACGTTGCCCACGATCATCGCCGGCATCATCGCCCTGCTGATCATACAGGCCGTTTCCTAATTCCTCCGGACGAAAAGGAGCCCTCCTTGCGGAGGGCTCCCGTTCCGGCGCGACTCGCTCAGGCGTAGCTCATCTTGTTCAGGTCGGCGATCAGGCCCGGCCCGCTCGGATTCCAGCCGAGCTTCCGGCGCGTCTTCGCGCTCGAGGCCGTCAGTTCGTGAGCGGCGAACCCGGCGAGCCAGCCGAAGTGGCCCTGGGCTTCTTCCGGCGTGATCGACTTCGCCGGAATCTTAAGACCCTTCGCGATCGCCTCGGCGATTTCCTTCATGGTCACCCCGTCTTCCGCCACCGCGTGATAGCGCGCGCCCTTCTCGTGCTTCTCGAGCGCCAGGCGGTAGAGCTTCGCGACGTCACAGACGTGCGCCGCCGCCCAGCGGGTGCTCCCGTCGCCGACATAGGCCGAGAGTTTTTTCCCGCGCGCGATGGGGACGACGTAGCTGATGAGCCCCTGCTTGACCGTGTCGTGGACTTGCGGCAGGCGTACGACCGCGGCGCTGACGTCCTTCAACCCCAGCGCCGTCTGCTCCGAAACCCGCGGAAACGGGAAGTTCGCCGGAATCTCGTCGTCCTCGGTCGCGAGCTGGCCCGGCTTGCCGAGACCCGCCAGTCCGCCGGTGACGATCAGCGGCCTCTTCGTGCCGGCCAGCGCGGAGCCCAGCGCCTGGATCGCGCGGCCGTCGATCTCGCAGCTTTCCTTGAACTTCGAGAAGTCGTGGATGAACGCCAGGTGGATCACGCCGTCCGCGGCGGCGGCGCCTTGGCGCAGGACGTCGCGGCTTTCGAGATCGCCGCGCAGGACGGCCCCGCCCGCGTCGGACACGGCGTTCGCGCCCGCGTCCGAGCGGGCCAGACCGACGACCTTGTGGCCCGCGGCGACGAGCTCCTTCACGACGGGAATTCCGATGAATCCCGTTGCGCCGGTGACGAAGACTTTCATGGTTTTGCTCTCCTTTGGTCCGAATCGACCCTTCGGCCAAGACCCGCAGGATCTAAAGATACAAGAGACATATTTTGTAGTATATATCTTTCCGGCTGTCAAGACCCGCCGCGACGTGTTATACTGAGGCGATGCCTCGAACGGGATTGACGGCGGAGCAGGTCAAGGAGCGCGCGATCGCGCTGGCCGCGGAGAAGATGAACGTCCTCGGCTTCGATCGCGTGCGCCTGGTCGACGTGGCCCGGGACCTCGGCGTCGCGCATTCCGTCCTCTACAAGCACTTTCCCGACAAGTCGGCGCTCCTCGACGCCGTCTCCGCGAAGTGGACGCAGGCCTGCGCGGAGACCGGGGCCAAGATCGCGGCTTCGCCGCGCTCGCCGAGCAAGCTCATCGTCGACTGGTTCGTCGCCATCTACCGCCTCAAGCGCGAGCGCGTGCTTCGCGACCCGGAGCTCTTCAAGGCTTACGACCTCGCCGCGCAGAAGCGCAAGCCTTTCGTCGTCGCCTACATGACCGCGCTCCACGCCCAGCTGGGAAAGCTCGTGCGCCGGGCGATCGCCGAAAAGGAATTCTCCGCGGGCTCCGCCGAGAAGTACACGGCCTTCCTTTTAGAAATCACGCGCGGCTTCAACTACCCTGCGATGGTCCTGCAGTTCCCCGGCAAGGAGCGAGAAGAGACGCTCAAGCAGACCCTGAAGCTCGGCCTCAAGGCGCTGAGCCGCTGACGCGGCGCCTCAGCCGCGGGCCTGCTTCTTCGCCAGCGCGGCCCGCAGCGAGGCGGCGAGGGGGCTTTCCGGCACCGCGCCGGACTCCTGGTGGTTCTTCCAGTCGCCCTCATTGGGATCGCGCGGCAGGTCCAGCGAGATGCGCCGGTCGGCGAGCTTCACTTCGCCGATCTGCACCTGCAGCAGATCGCCGACCTTCTGCTTCTCGAGGCGGAAATCCTCGCGCTCGGCCGTCTTCGACTGGTGAAGGAGGCCGACCACTCCGGGCTCGAGCTGAATGAAGAGACCGTAGGGCTCCTTGCGCGTGATCTTGCCCTCGAGCACTTGGCCGGCCGCGTACTTCGCCCACGGATCGACGACGGGAACGGCGGGCGAGGCCGCGGGCTTCTCCGTCGCCTGCTTGATCGAGAGTGAAATCTTGAGGCGGCCCTCCGCGGTCTCGCGCTTGAGGATCTTCACGGCGACGGCCTGCCCGACCGTCAGCAGGTCCGCCGGCGACTGCACGCGCGACCACGCGAGCTCGGAAATATGCGCAAGCCCCTCCACGCCGGGCAGCAGCTCGATGAACGCGCCGAATTTCTCCAGGCGCGCGACCTTCCCCTCGACGACCGAGCCGTCGGGATTCTTCGCGAAGAACTCGTGCGCCGCGCGCGCCTGGTCTTCCTCTAAAAGCTTGCGGCGCGAGACGACGACGTTGCGGCCTTCCTCTCCCCACTCCGTGATGCGGAACGCGAACATCTTGCCCACGAACTCCGCGCCCGTCTCCACGCGCTTCAAGTCCAGCTGGCTGATCGGGCAGAACGCGCTCTTGCCGCGCACGCTGACGCGCACGCCTCCTTTGCACGTCTCGACGACGCGGCCCTCGACGGGACGATGGCTCTCGTACGCGACCAATAGGTCCTGCGCCACGTTCTTGTCGGTCGGATGGATCGACAGGCGCGTCTCGGACGGACGCACCGAGGTCACGAATAAATCGACGCGCTCGCCCGTCTTGCGCCCGGCGAGCTCGACCGCGGCCACGACGCCTTCCTTCCCGGGACCGAGAGCGACGATCGCGTCCTCTCCGCCGACCGCCAGAATCTCGGCCTTCACGCGGTCGCCCACCGCCATCGCCTTGTCCGACTCGGCGAGCGAGCCGTCGAGCATCTTGGAAAAATCCTCTTCGCCGCCGTTGTCGTCGTGATCCATGTTCATTCCTCGAGCGCGTCGTTCAAAGCTTCTTCAAAAGCCGCGATGAACGCCCCCGCGGTCGGATAGTCTCCGCGCCGGCCGCTCCACTGGTCCGCGCGCACGCGGAAATCCGCCGAGTCGTCGTCGACATGCACGCGGACGCGATGCCCGCGGATCAGGCACGACGGGGGCTCGTGCGGCTCGTTCGCCTCGAACTGCAGGTCGTCCTCGCCGATCTGATGACGGCGCAGGACGATGAGCGCCGACTCGCGCAGCCGCGGCTCGAGGCGTTCGAGGGAGGTCCTCATGCGCAAAAGTCTAGCAAACGCGGAATTCGCCGGCTTCCTTGGTCTTGCCTCGGATGAATTATATCGAACAGAATACGGGCATGAATCCGAAAGTCGACGCGTTCCTGAGGCGAAACGACCGGTGGCGGGACGAAATGAAGCGGCTGAGAGCGCTGCTGCTCGACTGCGGACTCACCGAGGAGCTGAAGTGGGGCAAGCCGTGCTACTCGTTTGAAGGCCGCAACGTCGTTCTCGCGATCCCGTTCAAGAATTACTGCGCTTTGCTCTTCCTCAAGGGCGGCCTGCTGAAGGACCCGGCGGGAATTCTCGTCCAAGCGGGCGAGAATTCGCGCTGGGCGCGGCAGATCCGCTTCACCGACGTGCGCGGCATCGACGCGCGGAAATCCGCGCTGAAGAGCTGCGTCCGCGCGGCCGTCGCCGCGGAAAAGGCCGGTCTGAAATTGCCGGAAATGAAGAGTTCGGAGCTCGTCCTGCCGGCGGAACTGGAAAGGAAGTTCGCCTCGATGCCCGCGCTGAAGACCGCATTCGCGGCCCTGACGCCGGGACGACGGCGCGCCTACGTCATCCATTTCTCCGGGGCGAAGCGCGCCGAGACGCGCGCGGCGCGCGTCGACAAGTGCGCGCCCCAAATCCTCAAGGGGATCGGCTTCAACGACCGCTCCGCGCGCTGAGCGCGCGTGCACCGCCCGCCCGCGGCAGAAAATTCACGACGGAGCGCCCCGGAATTTCGCATAATAGCCCCACTATGCAGAAATCACCCACGCGATTCAAATTGTTCAAGCGCTACAAGAATCTCAGCAAGGATTCGAAAGTCGCCGCGTACGAATTGAAGAAGGACGGCGTCACGATCCGCTTCACGGACCACTCGGTCTATCGCTACACCAACCAGAGCGCCGACCCCAAGAACATCCGCGAAATGAAGAAGCTCGCGATCGCCGGAAAAGGGCTTGGCACCTTCATCGAAGCCAACGTCAAGGAGCGCTACCTCCGCAAGGTCAAGTAAAACCGACCGCACGACCGACGCGCTGGAAAGAAGTCCCCCGGCAGTGATGCCGGGGGACTTTCTCTTCGGGCCGGACCGGAGGGCGGCTGCGGCGCCGAGTCACGGCGGCGACGGCCGACGGCTTTCGTCTCCCCTCGCCTCCTCGGGCGCGCGATCGATCGTGAAGGACGCGACCTGGCGGATCCAGCGCGTCGGACGCTTCTCTCCCGGCACGACGACCTTGTCGGTCACGCTCGGCTCGAGCCGATTCCCCTCGTGGTCGAGGCTCCAAGCGAACGCGCCGTTTTCGTGCGACTCCGACCCCTGCTGAACCTTCACGCCGTTCTTCTTGAGCAGTCCATGCGGCTTTGGATTTCGCGCCTTGAAGAATATCCCGCCCACGCCGGTGATCTTGGCCATGGCGCGAGTAGAGCGAACATCCGCGGCCCCGCGCCGGTTCAGCGCTCCAGGTCGGCCAGAACGCGATCCAAGAGCGCCTCGGCGTCTTCGTAACGACTCGCGCGCATCAACGGCTCGAAGCGATTCTGAAACCGCCAGAAGGTCCACCGGATCGCGAGCGGATTTCGGCCGCGAGACACGGCCCGACGCGCCGCGCCGTCCAGCCGCTCCATCTTGGTCCGGATCGCGGCGATGCGCGCCTGCTCGCCCGCGCCGGACCAACCCGCGGGGAGCTCCGCTCCGGACAGCCACTTCTTGACCGTCGGGACGACGCCCGAGCTCTTGATCCGGTACGGCGAGCGCGCGATCCAAGGGATGTTCCAGCCGTAGACGTTCACCACTTGGGCCCCGTGGCCGAAGAGACCGCCGAGGTATTCCGCGTATTGCGCCTCGTTCTGCGGGACGCCCGGCTGCGCCGTGGTCGCGTAGCTCTCGACGGCGGCCCAGGTCTTGCCCTCGTTGGGCGCTCCGGCCTTCGCCAGCTGGGCGACGAGTTCGTCGAGGTCCACGCCGCTGCGGGCGATCGTGAACCCGGGACGGCTGTAGCGATTGACGGCCGCCGCGATCGGCGGCGGCAGATTTCCCGAACCCGCTCGACCCGAGCGATCGGGACGGCTCTCGACTCCGCCCCGCGTCGATCGCGCCGAGCTGGTGAAATGCGTGTAGAGACGGTCCGCGGGAATCCCGGACTCGAACAGCGTCTTCGCTTGGAACTCGGCGTAGTCGTGCGCGACGTCCGCGAGCAGCGCCTCCACCGTCTCTTCGACGCTGGACCCGCGCTCTCCGGCCAGGCGTTCGACGGCGGCTTGATCGTAGCCCAGCGCGTGCAGAGCGTGGTAGCCGGTCGGGAGCATCTCCTCGGGAGCCATGGCCGTCCTGCGCGGCGGTTCCTGCGAGCGATCGAGGCCGACCGGTCCCACGGGCCACTCGACGCGCGCGCTCGCGCGCAGGTCGACGACCTGGGTCTCGTTGCCCGACGCGATGCCGGCGAAAAGATAACCCTGCCCCTTCCCGTTCCAAACCTTCAGCCGCCGCGCGATCGGCGCCGCCACGCAGCTCTTGAGCCGCTGCGCCATCGCGTCACGGAAGGCGGGACACGCCAAGCAGGGCGGCGCAGCGGGATACACGCTCGGCGGATCGCCCCAGGGGAGCCAGTAGCGGGCGACGGCGGGGCCGCGACTCTCTCCGGCCTTCGGGAAATCCGACCACTCGATCATGTCGGGATTGCCCGACAGCTCCGGACTGCGCCACCAGAAATGCTGGTCGTCGAGATGAAAGAAGACGGGTACGCCGTCGCGCTCCGCCAGATCGAGAGCGAGCTCGATCTGGGCCTTGAGCTGCGCGGGAGTCAGGTTGAGCGTCGGAACCAGCGCGACCGAGAAGCCGACATACCGTTGTCGACCGGGCTTCTGAGCGCCGAACTCGTCGCGCAGCTCGGCCACCGAGTTCTGCAGACTGGCGTCCCAATCCGCCGTCTTGGACCCGACCGACGAGCCCATCGCCTCGGGCCCCATGATGCTGAAGATGACGTAGCGCGGCTCTGCCGCGGCCCGCGCCGAAGAACCCGCGGAGCAGAGCACCGCCAACGAACAGACGAGACGGCGGATGAAGGTCATTTGCTGGAGTAGTGTGCGTCGGTTCGACTCGCAAGGCAAGACCCGCATCCCGGCGTCGCCGCGGCGGCGGATCGTCGGCTATCGGCGGTCGTGGACGCGGATCAGCCATCCCGCCGCGAAAAAGCACGCCGCCGCCGCGACGAAGGCGATCAGCGACGCCGACTGGCTCGGATCATAATAGGCGTTCATGGCTCCTCCCCTTCAAATCACGGACTTGACGACTCCGCCGTCCGCCCGAAGAGCGGCCCCGGTGATCGCGGACGCCTCTTCGCTGCAGAGAAAGGCGACGAAGGAGCCGATCTCCTCGGGACGAATGAAGCGCTTGAGCAGCGAGCTCGGCCGGACGGAATCGAAGAACCATTTCTCGACTTCCGCTTCCGTTGAGCGGTTCGTTCGGGCCATCTGCTCCAGAATCCGGCCCATGCCTTCCGACTTGGTCGGGCCGACCAGGACGGAGTTGACGGTCACGTTCGTGCCCGTCGCCAGCTCCGCCATGCCGCGGGCCACCGCGAGCTGCGCGGTCTTCGAAACGCCGTAGTGGATCACGTCGGACGGGATCTGGAGTGCCGACTCGCTGGAGATGAACACCACGCGCCCGTACTTCCGCTGCAGCATGCGCGGGAAATAGCCGCGCGAGAGACGCACGCCGGACATGACGTTCGCGTTCCACATGTTGTTCCAGTCGTCGTCGGTGATGTCGGCGAACGCCTTCGGCTGGAAGGTCCCGAAGTTGTTGACCAGCACGTCGACGTCCGGGAACAGCCCGAGGATTTCCTCCGCCCCCGCGGCGGAGCTGACGTCGGCCGCCGCGCGCCGCAGACGGCTTCGGCTCGCCCCTCCCGCGATGAGCTTCTCGACGGCGGCATCGACCCGCTCCTCGGTGCGCCCGTTGATGATCACTTCAAGGCCCTGATGGACGAGCTTCTCGGCGATCGCATAGCCGATGCCCGCGGTCGATCCGCTGACGAACGCCAAACGGTTTTTCAATGGGGTCATTTTCGTTCTCCTATTGCTTTCAACTCGCGAGCGGCGCGAAACCGGCGCTCAACCGTGGAAACAGCGCGCGCGCGTTGCCGCCGAAGACGGCGAGACGCTGCGCTTGCGACAACAGACCGTCGCGGAAAAGGGCGTCGCGGGCGGCCAAGACCGCGGGAGCGGGAGTGAACGGCGCATCGCTGCCGTAGAGAAGCCTGCCCGCGTCGGCGATCTGGAGAAGAGCGGGAAGCTGAGCGGGAAGCGGAGCGCCCGCCAAGTCGTAGTAAAGCTCTCTCAGAGACGAGCGGAATTCTTCCCCCGTCACTCCCGAGCCGAGTTTCAGCATGCCGACCAGCCCGACGATCCGCTCCGCGAAGATCGACAGGGCCGCGCCGCCGTGAGGGACGATCCAGCGTATTTTCGGGTGACGATGCGCGACTCCGGAAAGGATCATGTCCGCGACGGCCCGGGTCGTCTCGAACATGAATTCCAGCATCGGCGCCGGATAGCCGCGCGCGAGATCCGCTCCGCAAGCGCAGTGGGGCGAGGTCGGATGAATGAAGACCACGGCGCCGCGCCGATCCAATTCCGCGTACAGCCTCTCCAGCCGCGCGTCTCCCAAGTACAGTCCGCGCTGATTCGTCTCGAGGACGACGCCGTCGGCCTTGAGGACGTCGAGCGCGTAGACGGACTCGGCGACGGCGCCCGCGACGTCGGGCAGCGGCAGGCTCGCGAAGAACCCGAACCGTCCGGGATTCTCCTCCGCCAGCCGGGCGCCGCTCTCGTTGACGCCGCGCGCGAGCGCCCGCGCCGCCGCGTCGTCGCCGAAATGAACGCCGGGAGACGAGATCGAGAGCAAAGCGGTCCGCACTCCGAGCCGATCCATCAGCGCCAAGGCCCCCTCCCGGCTCCAGCCGGGCAACGCGGGCATGCCGTCCGGATGCGAATGCCCGGCGGCGATCAACGCGCGCCGATACTCCGCCGGAATGAAATGCGCGTGAACGTCCACGAAGCCCGGCTCCGGACTGTCCGGCGGCACGGTCATTTATTTTCTCCTTTCGCGACGTTCGGAACGGCGTTCACGGTGACTGCGGTTTTCATGCGGCCCCCTCTGTTTTGCTAATGAACCGACGCGGACGCCTTGCTGGTGTCGACGTTCTTGAGCAGCAGCGCCAGCGGCACGGCCGCCAGGGCCATGATGACCATGATCTCGAAGCCGTCGCTGTAGGACATCAAATCCGCCTGCGTCTGGACTTTGTCGTACAGCATCGCCAGCCCCGCATGAGCTCCCGACGCCGCGTGGTGCAGGGAATTCAGCAGGGTTCGGTACGTGGGATCCATCGGGGTCATGCGCTCGATCAAGCGTGCTTGATGGAATTGCTCGCGCCGGTCCAGCATGGTGGTCATGGCCGAGATGCCGACGCTCCCGCCGACGTTGCGCGACAGGTTGATCAGACCCGAGGCCGCGCTGTTCTTGCCCGGCGGGACGAACGCGTACGCGGCCACGTTGATGGGGATGAAAAGACCGGGGTAGCCGATCGACGTCACGATGCGGGTCCAAACCGCATAATGCATATCGATGCCCAGCGATATCCCTTGGGACAACCACATCCCGTAGGCGACGATGAGGAAGCTCGTCGCGATGATCCAGCGCGGCTGAATCTTGGCGACAAGCAGTCCCGACAGCGGCATCAGCGCCATCAGCACGAAGCCAGACGGCGACATCGAGTAGCCGGCCAACGTCGCGGTGTAGCCCATCATCGACTGCAGGAACTGCGGCAGCAGCAGGTTGCTGCCGTTGAGCACCGCCCCCAGCGCGAACATCAGCAGGATGGAGATCGCGAAGTTGCGCTCGCCCATCAGCTTCAGATCGACGATCGGCTCCTCGGTCTTGAGCTCCCACCACACGGCCGCGACGAAGGACACGGCCGCGATCACCACGAGGCCGGCGATGAACGTCGAAGAGAGCCAGTCCAGCTCTTGGCCCTTATCGAGGACGATCTGGAAGGCCGAGAGGGCCAGGGCGACGAGCGCCAAACCGATGTAGTCGAACTGGAAGCCTTTCGTCAGGTCGATGCGCTTGAAATCGGGGGGATCCTGGATCAAGCGCGCCGACAGCGCCAGAGAGACGATTCCGACGGGGATGTTGATGAAGAAAATCCAGCGCCACGAGAAGTGATCCGTGAGCACGCCGCCGAGCGTCGGGCCGAGGATCGGCGCCGCGACGACGCCCATTCCGTAGATCGCCATCGCCATGCCGAACTGCGCCGGAGGGAAGCTGTCGGCCAGGATCGCCTGCTCGGTCGGCGCGAGGCCGCCGCCGCCGAGACCCTGGAGCACCCGGAAGAAAATCAGCCAGCCCAGCGAGGGGGCCAGTCCGCAGAGCAATGAGCTGATCGTGAACAACGCCACGCACAGCATGTAGAAGCGCTTGCGGCCGAAATAGCTCGACAGCCAGCCGCTGATCGGCAGCACGATGGAGTTCGCCACCAAGTAAGAAGTGAGAACCCACGTGCTCTCGCTGCTGCTGGCCGAGAGATTGCCGGAGATGTGCGGCAGGGCGACGTTGGCGATGCTCGAGTCCAGGACCTCCATGAACGTCGCCAACGTCACCGTGAGAGCCAATATCCACGGCGTCGCCGATTGCGCGCCCGGAGCTTGCGGCGTTTGAGTGCTCATATCAGTTCACCTTGACGCTCGCGTCGACCGACATCCCCGGCCCCAGCACCTTGCCCGCATCGGCGGGAGAGTCGAAAACGATCTTGACGGGCACGCGCTGCATGACCTTGACGTAATTTCCCGTCGCGTTCTCCGGAGGCAGGACGCTGAACCGCGCGCCGGTGCCGTCCTGAATGCTGTCCACGTGGCCCGTGAGCTTGCCGGAGTAGGCGTCCATGCTGATCTCGGCCCGCTGGCCCGGACGCATCGACTTGAGCTGGGTCTCCTTGAAGTTCGCGATCACCCACGCTTCGCGCGGAACCAGCGCGAGCAGCTCCTGGCCGACGGGAACATAGTCGCCCTCCTCCACGGACTTGTGCGTGACCCGGCCGGACTGCGGAGCGAGAACATGCGTGTAGGAAAGGTTCAGCTCCGCTTGGCGCAGGTCCGCGCGGGCGTAGTCGCAGTCCGCTTCCGCCGACGCGTCCGCGGCGGCCGCGTTGTCGAGCGTCTGCTTCGAGGCCTCGTCGCTCGCGAAGAGCGCGCGGTATCGGGCGAGGTCCGCCTGGGTCTTCTGGCGCTGGGCCAGGTCGCCCTTCAGCCGCGCCTGGGCCTCGTCCACGCGCGTCTGATAATCGCGCGCGTCGATCTCGACCAGGACGTCGCCCTTTTGGACGTCTTGGTTGTCCTTGACCAGGACCTTCGCCACGTGTCCGGCGACACGGGGGCTCACGGACACGACGGTCCCCTCGATCGCCGCGTCGTCCGTGGACTCCCAGCCGCGCAGCGAGAAGGCATAGGCTCCCCCCGCCGCCAACGCCAGTCCGACGACGACGCCGAGCGCGAGCTTGGCGCCCCCTGCGTTTTTCGGCGCGGCGGCCTTGTCCTGGGGCGGCAAAGCGACTTTTTCCGACGAGGTTCCGTTATGAGCGGCGTTGCCCGGCTTCAGCGAGGCTTCCATATATTTCTCCTTGATTCGCGTCTAGTTGAAAGCGATGTCGCGCGCATGCCCCAGCGCAGCCGCCAGGTTGATGCGCGCGGTCCAGTCCTCGGCCAGCGCGGAGATGAAGGCGTCGCGCGTCTGGGCGAGCTCCGTCTGAGCCGTGATCACGGCGATGTTGTCCGTGGTCCCGGCCACGTACTGGTCCTGGGCCATGCGCAGTTCCTGCTCGGAGAGCTCCAAGCTCTGGCGCGCCGCCTTGACCTCGTCGCTCGACTCCGAATAGGACTCGTAGGCGAGCCTGACGTCCTCCTCCACCTGCGCGCGGACGTCCTCGAGACGCTCCTCGGACCGCCTCTTCTCGGTACGAGCCTCCTCGACCTTGCCGTGCGTCAGGCCGGAGTCGAAGATCGGAAGCGAGAGCGAGGCGCCGATGGAGCCCGTGACGCTGGAGCTGGCATCGGGGAGATTGCCGCTGAGGCCGTAGTCTCCGTTGATCCCCAGCGTCGGAGCATGTCCGCCTTCGGCGGCGCTCAGGAGAGCGTCGTCGACGCGCACCTGGACGTCCGCGGCGGAGATCTCGGCGCGGTCGCTGGAGGCTTGCGCGAGCGCCGCGTCGATCGGAGGCAGCGGCGCGCCCTGGGATTCGAGATCTCCCTTCAGTTCGATGTCTTGCGCGAGCGGCCAGCCCGCCACTCTCTTGAGGCGGAGCAACGCGCTGCGCTCGGACACGCGTGCTTTCAGCAAAGTCACGTCGGCGTCCGAAGCCCGCGTCTTCGCGCGGACGACATCGACGCCGGTCACGGTCCCCTGCTTGCTCTCGTCGCGCGCCAGGGAGAGAAGGTGCTGCGCGAGGTCGTCGTTCGAGACCGCCGCGGCCACCGCCTTCTGCGCGCGCAGGGCCTCGACGAAGGCCAGCGCCGCGGCGGATGCGACATCCTCCCCCGCGACCTGCTCTTTGCGTTCCGTGAGTTCGCGCCCCGCGCCCGCCGACTGGTAGCGCTTGAGCGCCGACCAGTCGAACAGGGTCTGCGTCAAGCGCACGCGCGCGTCGAAGACGTTGTAGGGACCGATCAGCGGACCGATCCCGCCGAACGAGATGCCTTCCGCCGCCAGGTTCTGCCTGAAGACGCGCGACTGCGAGGCCGAGCCGACCAGGTTCGGCAAGAGCGACGACGCCTCCTGCATGACTTTCGCCCGGGCGACGTCGTCGTCGGCGATCGCGAGCTTGCTGGTCAGATTGTTTTCCACCGCGGCCGCAATCGCGTCGCGGACCGTCACGGTCGTCGCCGCCGACGCACGCGAGACGGTGAGAACGCCCAGATTCGCGGTCGCGAGCAGCACTCCGATCCATTTCGATTTCATATTGAATTCCCTCTTTTATATGTCATCTGATTACTTAGTGATCAAAAAAAATTAGGTCCGCGCCATCAATGTCAGCGCGCTCGGGTTGTATTGGCGGCGAATGACGTCCGCCTTGACTCCGACCCCGAGCAGAACGAACCAGACGCAATTCTCGAGAATCTGATCGCGGGACAGATCCAGATCGACGACCCGGCGCCGCGGGCGAATGAAAAGCCCGATCCCAATTCCGGCGGCATAGGCGAGAAATGGAGCGGCGTCTCCCCCGGACGGCGTCGCGACCGCGTCGCCGGCCTTCACCGCCGCCTTCAGCGACTGATCGAACTTGGCGTACCAGGGCGCCAGAAGCTGCTTCTGCACGCTGAGAAAGAATTCTCCGTCTTCGATCAGGCTGCGCGTGATGAGCAGGTCCATCGCCTTCTGGTCTTCCGGCGCCGCCAGAATCTTCGACATCGCGAAATGAGTGATGAGAATCAAAGTCGAAGTGGACGACGGCAGAGACAGGACTTTTTTGTAGCTCTCCCCGTCGGCGCCCTTGAGGCATTCGTCGCTCATCGCCGTGAAATAGGACTCCTTGCTCGGGAAGTGCTTGTAGAGCAGCGACTGCGGAACGCCGGCCGCCTTCGCCAGCTCCCGCGTGGTCACGCCGTCGAAGCCCTTCTGCGCGAACAGGTCGCGCACGACGGTGAGCAAAGCCTGGCGCCGCTCCGAAGCCGGGATTCTGTGTTTGGCCATGTTCATAATATATCAGATGATTACTAATTTGTCAAGGGGTTTTTTTCGAGAAAGGAGAACCGGGCTAAAAATCCCCCGGGTTCTGTCCCGCGGCCAGGCTCTTGAGGTAGACGGCCAGGTCGTCGATCTGAGCGTCGGACAGAAATCGTCCCCAGGCGGGCATGAACAGCCGCGGAGCCGGACCCGCGGGATCGGCTTTCGCGACCACGCGGACGCCGCGGCGGATCTTGTCCCGGAGCTCCGCGTCCGAGTAGCCCTGCGCGACCAGCGTCAGCGTCGGAACCAGTCCGCCCTGGGCGTTCGGATTGCTCACGCCGCCCTTGCCTTCGTCGCCGTGGCATTGGAAGCAGCCGGCGCCGCGGAACAGCGCGCGGCCGCGCTCAACGGACGATGCGGGCTCGGCCGGCGATGAATTTCCCTCGCCGCGGAGACTCTCCACGTAAGCCGCGACTCCCTCGATTTCGGGATCGGTCAGCTCCGCCGCCATGAACGACATGGTGGAGTTCAACCGCGCGCCCGCCCGGAACTCGCGCAAGGCGCGGGCGAGGTAGTCGGCGTGCTGGCCCGCCAAGCGCGGAAGGTTTTCAGCGGGCCGCCCGCCGGAGTGGCACGTGGCGCACGCGGGACGCCCGCTCGCGTAACGCTCGAAGACCCGGCGGCCGAGGGCCAGGCGGTCACCCTCGCCGGGACGACCTTCGGGCGGCTTCAGTTTCGCGTAATAATCCGCGAGCGCGTCGATGTCCTCGTCCTTGAGGTTCGCGGTCATGCCCCACATCGCCGCGCGCGAGTAGTTCGTGGTGCGATTGCGCGCGCGCAGGCCCTTCAGCTGGTCGACGAGGTAGTCCTTGTCCTGACCCGCCAGGCTCGGGACGTAGGTCCATCGGCTGATTCCCCTCTCGCCATGGCAGATCGAGCAGGCGTTGTCGACCGCGGCCCTGGCGCGCGTCGCGGCGCTCACCGACGGAGCCTCGTCGATGGGCTCGTCCGCGCGCGCGGCGCCGCCCGCCGCATTCAGCGCCAGGAGGCAGAGAACGGCGGCCGTCGTCGTCGGGTAAAGGATTTTCATGGAAGCTCTCCCCGTCAGAAGTCCATCCAGAGTCCCAACTCGATCATGTTGTTGTCGGAGGCCTTTCCGTCCACGCCGCCGGCGCCGTTGGCCAGGTAGAAGGGACTCTGCGCGCCGTCGACCTTCGTGAAGACGTCGTACTCGACGAAGAGCTTCGTGTTCAAGAAAGGCAGATAGTCGAGCTGGATCTGCCAGTACTGGTTGTCCGGCGAGCCGTCCGCCCCGCGCAGCAGCCGATCCTTGGTGCCCGTCGTGTTGATCCAGCTCGTCATCACGCCGTAACGGCGGCGGTAGAAGTAGCTGCCGACGAGTTGGGTCTGGTTCAAGTAGTCGATCCGGTTCGAGTACGCGTTGAGCAGGCTTGCCGTGCCTCCGCCGGTCGTCGCGACGTAGGACGGATCGTTCGACTGCCGCTCGTGCACGACCGAGCCGTAGAAGCTGAAGATGTGCTCGTCGCCGATGTACTCGTACTCCCAGTCCGCGGCCCCGTCCAGGTACGCGACGGCCGGATCCTGCTCGTTGACGATGTTGGGATAGCCGAAGGCCGCCGCGCCCGGCACGAAGTACGGAAGCGCGCTGGCCTTGCTGGCATAAGCGCCGACCATCAGGGAGTTGCGGTCCCAGTTCTTCTCGTAGGCGATGCGCCCGCGCGAGGCGATGCCGCTGAGCTGGCCGCCGCTGGCGGCGCCGCCGATCAGACCGCTTCCCTCCGCATGGTAGGCTCCGTACTGGACGTAGACGGCGTCGTCGATCATCGCATACGTCTCGAATCCGGCGGGCCCGGCGGCGGGGATGCCGACGCCGTAGGGGGCGTTGAGACGAGTTCCCGTGCCGTTGCCGGCGGTGCTCGCGCCGTCGCCGCGGCCGGCCAGGCCCGCGCCGTCGAAGAGGAGGAACGGCGTGCCGTGGGCGCTGGTGTCGTAGATGTCCGCGTCGCCCGGAGCGTTCGTCAGCGTCGCGCCGTAGACGAGGCCGCGTCCTTCGGTGTGGTCGGCCCAGCGGACCAATTCGGACGGTCCGATCTTGACCGAGTTGTCCGCGCTCGAGCCGTCGTAGTCCAGCTGAATGATGGTCCCGAGGTTGTCGGACACGCGGCCCGCGTAGAAGAGCCCGATCTCCGCGGGGATCGAGATCTGATCGCCCTGGTACTGCGACTCCGGCGTGCCCGCGGCGGGATTGGCGTTGATCACGGGCGCCCGGTTGAACTTCGCGTACGTCGCCATGATCGCCAAGTTCAGCGGCGAGACGTAGCTCAGGACCAAGTTGGGCTTCTGGCTCGCCGTGTCGGCGCCGACGGCGAAGTCGGACACGTCCGCGGGTTTGGCGGTCAGAGTGTAGCCGTTGAGCTTGAAGCGACGGCCGTACGGCGTCAGCTGAGGAAAGACCGTGTGGCACATCGCGCAGGACATGCCGGTCTGGCGCGCGAAGGCGGGCAGCGCGGCCGCCTCGCCGACGCCGTCGGGTCGGATCGGACACAAACGGCGGGCGCGCTGAAGAAGCGGCGGCAGAACCCACGCCAGCGCGAGGAGGCCGGCGGTCCAGCCGAGCGCCCGGCGGCGGCCAAGAACTTTCCTCTTCCCGTCTTCGGTGTTCATCGGGCGCCCCCTCTCTTTGTATTGATCATTTGATTACTTATGGCTCAAAAAAAATCAGGCCCGCGCGACGGTCGCCGGCATCGGCGCGCCGTAATGACGGCGGATGGCGTCCGCCTTGACTCCGATCCCCAACAGCGCGAACCAAACGCACTTCTCGACGAGCTGCTCGCGCGTGGCGTTCAGATCGACGATCTTCCGCTTCGGGCGCATCATGAGCATCAGCCCCATGGCGACGGCTTGGGTGAACAGCGCCGCGGTTTGGCCGCAGGAAGGCACGGCTTCCGCCTCCTTCGAATGAACGGCCGCCTTCAGCGACTGCTCGACCTTCGCGAACCAGGGGGCCAGGATGTCCTTGTGCATGGTCAGGACGAATTCGCCGTCCTCGATCAAACTGCGGACGATCAGGAGGTCGATCGACTTTTGCCCTTCCGAGAGGATCTTCGACATCAAAAACCGAGTGATGACGACGAGGCTCCCGGTGGACGGTTGAACGGCCAGGACATGCTTGAAGTCCTCCAACTCGCTCAGGTTGATGCAGTCGTCGCGCATGGCCGCGTAGAGCGAATCCTTGCTGGGAAAGTGCTTGTAGAGAAGCGACTGAGACACGCCGGCCGCCTTCGCCAGCTCGCGCGTGGTCACGCTTTCGAAGCCCTTATGGGCGCAGAGTTCGCGCGCGACCGCGATCAAAGCTTTGCGCCGCTCCTCCGCCGCGATTCGATGCTTCGTCACGACATTAATATATCATCCGATTACTTATTTGTCAAGGTGCCGACGCGTCCCGCGCCGCAGGACGTTCGCCGAACCTTCGCAAATCATCTATTGACGAGTGAGTGTTCACTCATTATAATAGACCCATGCCCACCCGATTGCCCCCCGACACGCGCCGCAACGAGATCATCCTTTCCACGCGCCGGCTCTTCGCCGAGAGAGGCTCGGATGGAGTGACGTCGCGCGAGCTCGCCCGCGCCGCCGGCGTCTCGGAGGGCCTGCTTTTCAAGTATTTCAAGAACAAGGAGAGCCTGCACGAAGCCATCCAGGAGTCCTGCCGTCCGGCCGCGACGATTCCCTCGGAAGAGCCGTCGGCCGAGGCCCTGGTCTCTTTCCTGCGCGGTCATTTCCATTGGATGCTCGAGAACGCCGCGAATCACGAGCATGCGAGCCTCGGCCGCCTGCTGCTGCGCAGCATGGCCAGCGACGGCCGCTTCGCCCGCTCGTTCTTCGCGGACGTCTTCGGGCCCCAGGTGGCGTGGGTGGAACGCTGCCTGCGAGCCGCGGATAAGCGCGGCGAACTCGAATCGTTCGGCCGCCCGCTGTCGGTCCGCGGCTGGCTTTCCTATTTGATGCAGGTGCAGGTGCTCGTCACGATCCAGTCCGATCCCCCTCTCGTCGACTACGGCGCCGCGGACTCCGCGCTGGCCGAACCCATCCTCCTCTTCATGCTCCGCGGCCTGGGTCTGAAAGAGGCGGCGATCCGGCGGGGACTGAAAATAAAATCCAAGAGAGGCGAACGATGATCAAGAACTGGACGTGCGCGGCGCTGTTGATGATTCCCCTGGCGGCTTCGGCGGCAGGCGTCGCGTTTCCGGACGGAAAGGCCTGCGCGGCCTGGAAAACGAAGAAGACCATGTTCCTGTTCAAGAAACTGGAGCCGGTCGGCATGAACTGCGCGGTCACCGCCAAAGTCGCGGCCGACGGCGCGGGCAAGCGCGTGATCGTCGAAATCCCGATCGCGGCCTTCGACAGCGGCGAGCCGGCGCGCGACAAGCAGGTGCTCCGGATCCTGAAAGCCGACGTCGCGCCGTCCTTGGTCTTCACCTCGCGCGTCTACGCGCCGGCGGAGTGGGAGGCGGTGCGCGCCGGGAAGTCCGCGGCCATCGAAGGCACGCTGGCGATCGGCGGCGAGTCCTTTCCCGTCTCCGCCCCGATCGTGCTGTCCGCGGACGCCGCGCCGGCCGTCTCCGGAGAATTCACGACCACGTTCACCAACTTCAAGATCGCGCCGCCGAAAGTCGCCGGAGGGCTGGTCGCGAGCGTGCAGGATTACCTGGAACTGCACTACCGCATTCCGCTCTCGGCCGTCGCTCAATAGACGTGGAGGCATAAAATGAAGCGCGCTCTGACGTCGCCGCTCGGGCTGTTCGTTCTGCTCGCCGGGCTTTCCGGCTGCGGCATCCTCTATACGGACGTGAAGGCGCCGCGAGGCTGGCGCACGGCGTCGCCGGCCGATGTTCGCGCGGCCCCGGACGACCCGACGGTACGCGGCGAGGCCTGCGCGCGCAGCGCGCTGTGGCTGTTCGCCTGGGGCGACAGCTCCTACGACTCGGCGATGAAGGCCGCGCTGGGCTCGCGCGACGCGATCCTGTACGACGTGCGCTCCGACCTGAAGATCCAAGCCTACGCGCTCGGCCTGTACGTCAAGGAGTGCACGGTGCTCACGGGCCGGGCGGCGAAGCCGTGAAGAGGCTGAGCGCCGCTGTGCTCGCGGCGGCGCTCGCGGCGGCGCTCACGGCCCCCGTCCGGGCCGAGGGCGAGGGCGACGAGGACGCGGCCGACCCGAGCATGCAGTCGACGTCCCTGCTGACGGTCTTCTACGACTCGACGGGGCCGATGGCGTTCGTGGCGATGACCCCGAAGGACGTCCCGGCCGGAGCCCGCCTGATCCGCGAGGTGCGCGGCGTCTCCTGCCAGCGCGGCCTGTCTTTGCCGACCGCCTTGAGCCTGACCTCGACGTCCGTGGGCGGCGCGTACGGCGACGGCGGCTACGCGAGGGCCTTGGCCGACATCCGCAAGAAGCACCCCGAGGCGGCCGGCATTTACGACGTGCGCGTGGACTTGGAGACGTTCAGCTTGTTCGGGTTCTATCAAACGCTGTGCACGATCGTGACCGCGCGCGGGTTCGAAGCGCCCCCCGCCCCGGCGGCGAAATGAGAGCCTCGCGCGCCGCGACTTTTCTTTCGGCGTTCTCGGCGGCGGCGCTTCTGCAGGCCTGCGCGACGGCGGCCCCGCCGCTGCCGCTCGCGCGGGTGGACCTGGACCGAATGTACGGCGGCTGGTACCTGATCGCAACGATCCCCAACCGCTTCGAGCGCGGGCTGGTCGCGCCTTACGACGTCTACTCGAAGCGCCCCGACGGCGACATACAAGAGGACTTCTACGTCCGCCGCGGCGGCTTCGACGCGCCGCGCAAGCACTACACGGTTCATGACTGGGTCCGGCCCGGAACGGGCAACGCCCACTGGCGCGTCCAGCTGTTCTGGCCGATCAACCTCCCCTTCCTCGTTTTGTACGTCGATCCCGACTATCAATACGCGCTGTTCGGGGAGGAGAGCCGCGATCTCGGCTGGATCTACTCGCGCGAGCCGCTGATCTCCGACGCCGACTACCGCGCGCTTCTGGGACGCTTCACCGCGCTGGGCTACGACGCGTCGCGCTTGCGCCGCTTCGTGCAGACTCCCGAGCAGATCGGCGCGCCGGGCTTCTGGAGCGACGGAATCAAGAAGCCCGCCGCGAACGCCGCCGCGGACGCGCCGCAGGGTGTCCATCGATGATGCGCATCGCGATCGTCGGCGCGGGAATCGGAGGCCTGGCCGCGGCCGTGGCGCTGCGCGACGCGGGCCACGACGTCGAAGTCTTCGAGCGCGCGCAGGCGCTGGCGGAGGCCGACGCGGGCCTGACTCTGTGGCCCAACGGCACGCTGGCTCTGCGGCGGCTCGGCGTCCTCGACGCCGTGCGCCGCCGCGGCGCGGCCCTTGCGCGCCTGCACTTGCGGCGCTGGGACGGCGCCGCGCTCATGGGAATACCGACCGAGCGTTTCGACACCGACGCCGTCGGCGTCCACCGCGCCGATCTGTACGCGGCTCTCCTCTCCCGTCTGCCGAGCGAGTCCATCCATTTGAACGCCGCGGTCGCCGTCGCGCTCGACGCGGCCGGCGGCGCGTCGCTCGCGGGGACCGGCCGGGGCGAGTTCGACCTCGTGGTCGCCGCGGACGGAGCGCGTTCGGCCTTTCGCGCGGCTCTCTGCGGAGCCGACGCGCCGCGGTACGCGGGCTACACGGTCTTTCGCGGCGTCGTCGCGCCCGCGCGCGCGCCGCTGCCGGGCGGCTTGATGACCGAGACGTGGGGACGCGGACTCCGGTTCGGACTCTTCCCGATCGGGGGCGGGCGCTGGTGCTGGTATGCGGCCGTCGATCAGCCCCAAGGAGCGATCGTTCCGGCCGACGAGCGGCGAGAGCATCTGCGCGCGCTCTTCGCGCGCTGGTCGGGACCGGCGCCGGAGCTCGTCGCGGCGACGCCGCACATCCTGCAGACCGACGCGTTCCTGCGCCGGCCCACGCCGCGCTGGAGCCTCGGGCGAGTCCTCCTACTCGGCGACGCGGCTCATCCGATGCCGCCGAACCTCGGTCAGGGCGCCTGCATGACGCTCGAGGACGCCGCGTTGCTGGGCCAACTGCTGACCGGCCGCGGCGAGACGTCCGCCGCGTTGGCCCGGTACGAAGCGGAGCGCCGCCGACGCGTCGATTCGATCGCCGCGCGCTCGCAGCGCATCGGCGCGCTCGGCCAATGGAGCGCGCCGTTCATCGCCGGCTGCCGCGACGCGGCCGCGCGCCTCATCCCCGGCCGCTGGTTCACCTGGACCAGCCGGGCGATCCACTCCTACGGCGCGCAGAGCGGCCCCGCGCCGCACGCCCGTGCGCTCGCCCCGACGACAAACCGCGCGGATCAAACCGCCGCGGGGGACTTGAACGCGAAGGCGAAGTACGCGGCCGCGGCGAGGCAGGCGAACGCCGCGACGTAGTTCCAGGCGAGCTTCTCCTTCAGGAACGCGATCGCGAATCCCATGAAGACGACGAGCGTGACGACCTCTTGGATGATCTTGAGCTGGAACCCCGTGAACTGGCCGTAGCCGAGACGATTCGCCGGGACCGCGAGGCAGTACTCGAAGAGAGCGATGCCCCAAGAGACCAGGATGGCCTTCCCGAGCGGCCAGCCGTGGCCGTATTTCAAGTGGCCGTACCACGCGAAGGTCATGAAGATGTTCGACAGGCACAGCAGCAGGATCGTGTTCATGTTTTTTCCCGTCGTCGTCCGTCTCGCGTCTCCGGCATGAAGAAATAGAGTATAGAAAAGGCTCCGGCCGCGATCGCGGCGAGAAATAAGAATCCCGCGTTGAATCCGAGACGATGGGCGATGGAGCCGGCGATGACCTGGCTGAGCGACGCGCCGACACCGACCGCCGTGCTGATGGCGCCGAGCAGCAGCGGCTTGCGTCCCCAAGTCCCCGCCCGGCGACCCGCCCAAGATGCCAGGAGCGCGACGAAGAAGAAGATGCTGCGAATCGCGAGAAACGGGCCGACGCCGGTCGCGACTTCGGCGAGAAAGAAGTTCAGCAGATCCAGGACGCTCAACGTGCGGCCCGCGTTCTTCTCGACGACGCGCAGCTTCAACTCGGGGCGGCTCAACGCATCGCGGACTCGGAGCGCTTCTCGAATCGCCCGCTCAGATATTCTCGCGTTTGTCGGGCTCGGTTCCTCCCAGCGGCTCCAGCCCATCCTTCTGCGCTCCGCCGTCGCCCTCTTGGCCGAGCGAGTCGCCTCCTTCATCCCGGTCGGGGCGCACGGTCTGCGGCGGCGCGACCGTTTGCGCGGACGCCGGCGGCTCCAAGCGAGGAACGGCGGCGCCTTCCTGCGCGATCTTGGTGCTGGACTTAGCCGCGACATGGTTGCGATAGGCCTGCGTGGGGCGGTGCGAACGCCGGGTCGCAGGCGCGGCGCGGCGGACGCGGGTCGAACGGCGTTTCGCTTTCGCTTGAGATTTCATAATGCCCCCTGTGCTCGCCTTCAGTGTAGCTCCGAGGTTCTTCGGGGACCACCATCGCGGCGTGAACCATTTTTGTCGAGGAGGTGACGGGACCGACCTCGAGAGCTCGACATTCGGCCGGGCTTACGCACAGTCGCGCGGAAAAACTCTCGCCCGATTTTTGATGCGCCCGTCATCCGGCCGGCGTATTGTCAAGAGTCCAAGGGCAAAAGAAAAGCCCTCCTTTCGGAGGGCTTCAGCTGCTGTGGCCGGCCGCAGTCGGTATACGTCGAGATTGGCTGCCTGAGTCATTCAATAGAAAGAACCTTTCAGACCTGCTTTAAGCTTCCTCCTGCGACCCGGAAACCACGCCGCTGGCGGCGACGGCCCCACAACCTTGGAGCCCCGTAAGCGAACAGACAGCGCACTTCGGCTTCTGCTTGCGGACGAGGTCCGCGTTCCCGCCTCACGGCACAGGGGTCACAATACCTGAGGCGTCAACGAAAAGGGCATCAATCTGGGTCCGAGATTTGGCAAGGACTGGCAACCGTGCCCATAGCGCGCGGTACTGCTTCATATCAGGCAGAGCAATGCTATAGCGAGCCTGCGGCGCGCTCATGCGCTGAAGAGTCTCGCCGAGGATTGCAAGAAAATAGTTAACGCGCATCGCATTGCGTGAACCGCAACCCTTGACCTCGATAATCCAACGCGCCCCGGCTTTCTGCGCATCAATATCGATGCCCTTGGTTCTTCCCCAGGCGATTTTGGATGTCCAGCCAGTTCCCGCCAGCCAAACCTGCAGAATCCGCTTCGCAGCATCCTCCGACATTGTCGAAGTCCCTGTCACTATCGTCGACACGATAATAGGTGGCGGGGCAACTGCTGAGGCGAGGTAATTGCCAGTTTTTCCATCTGATCTGGCCCGCCTCGAAACGATGCCCCTGTTAGCAAGTTCTCGCGCTACGGCATTAACGGATTGCTGACCAGCGCTCGCCCCCAAGAGATGATTCGTGATCTCTCGATCCGTGAGGCCACTTGACGCCCCCAACAGGGTAATAATTCGTTGCTTTAGCGTTGGCATGCAGCTCAGTGCGCACCAGCATAGCCCCTGCGCCGAGAGGCCGTCAAGACGATTCGGCGAGGCGCACTCCGAGCCACGACTAAGGCCACGCCAAGTCGTATAGCGGGACACAGAGCTCGCCGTCACAAGGCCGCGCCCAGTCAGCGGATCGGGCACTGATTCAGTGAGAGCAAGTTATTATTCCAGTCGCCGTCGGCATGGGTCTGAAGGAAAGGGGCTTTCCCGTGCTGTCGAACTACCCCGACGTTCGCGCGTTTACGCGTAACGGGATCGAGAACATAGAACGTATTCGTTTTTCCATCGATGCTTGCAACCACTTGCTCCCGTGTCCAAATCCAGCCCGCGGATGGGTTGCCGACATGCGTAATATGCTCATGGGGACTCAAAGGGTGCGGCTTCACGATGCAAGTTATCTGGCAGTCAGCCATATGGTTCTCCTTTGTTCTTGAATTGTGCCGGCCTTACCAGCCGGCCGAGGCTCAAAATCCCCAGCCGGCTGGCGGCATTGCGCCAGGCCACACGGTCATGCGATCCGAGTGCTGATCGCCGTGATCGCGAAGTCGACGATCTTGGCACGGGTAGCATCGAGCGTGGCGGCGGCTATACCGGCTTCGGTCAAGGAGCGCATCTCCGCAAGGTCTTTGAGCCTTCCCGCGGCAAGGAACTCAAACTCATCCTTGGACATCTTGCCCGCGTTCAACTGCTGCGCCCACTCCGCGATCAGGGCCTTGGCCGCATTGAGGAACGCGGTTACGTCCTGATTGGCTTGGGTGACATACTGCCCGAAGGCCTGTTTTACGATCTGAGCAACTCCCGTGCCGATCTCTTGGAATACCTCGTCAGTGTCGATCATCGAATGTTCTCCTCGGGCTACTGTTTAACCTTATGCTGCTCTAACCGGATGATCTCGTCGAAGGCATCAGAGATATTCTTCGACATGCCATCCACGAACGCCTGAGAGAACCCCGCGCTCTGGCTTTTCCACTTCTTCAAAAAGCCCGCGAGCAGATTGCCGTTCGGATCCGCCAACAGTTGCCATTGGCGGACCGTCAGGCTGTTCAGGTTCCCCTTCCCTTTCTCGTATTCAAAGTCCTGCTGGAGTTCCAGTTGGACTTTGTTGATCTCGTCTGTTTGTTTGTCGGCAGTGTCTGTCGACTTTTGCACCAACAGCAGGCTTTCGGCCTTGAGGTCCGTGGCGTTCTTATAGGATGTCGGGTCATAGACAGTGATGGTGGCGCATCCGGCCAAAAAGAACGACAGGATGACTCCACCACACAGCCATTTGCCAAACGCTGACGACTCCGTTCTCTTTTCTGAGCTAGTGATCATTAAGTTCTCCAGTTCACGACTTCGCTACGCCTTCGTCCATCAAGTGTAATGGGTGTTTCAATATATGTCAATACCACTTACGTATATATGTTTGTATTGTTGACATAATGCGAACCGCCGCAATCATTAATATGTTTGTGGTATTGACGCGGAAACGAACATCATGTAGACTTCTCACGTGATCCCGTCATTCTCGGCGAGGCTCCAGAAACTCACCGGGACCCGCATCCGCGACCATCGCACGTCGCTACGGATGAAGCAGGAGGAGCTGGCTCAACGAGTCGGCCTTTCTCGCACCTCTATCACCAACATAGAGTCCGGCAGACAGCGCCTGCTTTTGGATCACCTCTACGAACTCGCGGGCGCCCTGGGTATAGAGCCCGGGCAGCTTATTCCTGCGCGCGGGGAGCTGACGGAGCAGAAGGCCCCCAATCTGGAAATGAAAAAGCGACTCACGCCCGCTCAGAAAGAATGGGCAAAGAAAGTGATCGCCGGCCAATAGGGAGAAACGAATGGCACGAATTGCTGACATGGTTCAAAAGCTCCTAGATCAACACGGCCTGGTCAAGCCTCCCATTCCCGTCGAAAAGTTGGCGCAAACTCTTGGTGTCGAGCTGCGCTACGAGCCCTTTGAGCACAAAGGGGAGCAGGTTTCCGGCATGCTGTTCCGCGACAAAGGACGCAGTGTGATAGGCGTCAATTCAAACGAGTCTCCCACTCGTCAGCGCTTCACAATCGCTCATGAGATCGGCCACCTACAGCTACACAAGGATTCGGTGCACTTCGATACCCCGGCCGAAGTATTCCTCCGCAATCACCTCTCAAGTAAATCAGTCGATCCCAAAGAAATCCAGGCGAACTCTTTCGCAGCGGAACTGTTGATGCCCGCAAAGTTCGTTAGAACAGAGTTTAATCAAGAACGACGCTCGGCACTGTCCGATGAAGAAGTCGTGGAAAAGCTCTCGGATAAGTTCATGGTCAGTTCGCAAGCCATGACTTTCCGACTCGCCAACCTCGGCCTCATGCGATTGACATAGCCAGTTGATGGAACTTTTCGAGGGGTCGAATCGTATGTTGATGGAATGGCAATTCCCATGAAAAATAAAAGAACAAACGGGGCGATTTTGAAAAATGGATACGACGGCCACCTGAGCCCGCATTCGATGGTCTCAGAAGATCTGCTTTCGCTCGGCCTCGAGAAATTTCAGACGATCTTGGCTGATCCACCCTGGCGCTTCACTAATCGGAGCGGCAAGATGGCCCCGGAACATCGAAGACTCGCGCGCTACTCTACGATGTCAATGAAGGAGATTATGGAGTTGCCAATCGCGCAACTCGCCGCCCCAAAGAGCCATCTTTACCTCTGGGTTCCGAACGCGCTAGTCCCCGAAGGGATCGAGGTCATGAAGCGATGGGGCTTCAACTATAAGACGAACATGATTTGGTACAAGATCCGCAAGGATGGCGGCCCTGATGGCCGCGGCGTCGGATTCTACTTCCGTAATGTCACCGAAGTAATCCTCTTCGGCGTTCGGGGCTCAATGAGAACACAGGCGCCTGGACGGAGACAAGTGAATATTATCTCAACGCGCAAACGTGAGCACTCGCGCAAGCCCGACGAGATCTACAACATCATCGAGCAATGCAGCCCCGGGCCGCATCTTGAGTTATTCGCGAGAACGAAGCGCGCGGGCTGGCATCAGTGGGGAAATGAGGTTGAGAAATTCCCCCCCATCGATCTCGAGAAGCTAATCACCAATGGGAACGGCCACGGTCATCAGATTCTATTGGCAGACCGTGCCAACTCTGGGCTTAAGAGATCTCCCAACGGTCACGCCAAAAAGAGCTTAGTGATTTCGCGGTCCTGACTGAGCAGGCCCGACAGCCCCAAGCCTCAGAGCTTGGAGATATTTTTGTGGTAGCCCAACTCCACCCTTGAGATCTTATGGCTCGGGTGAACATATAGCTTGGGAAGAACTTTGGGCGTACTGCCATGGGGAGCGATGATGGATAAGGTTGCCGGATCCACAGCGATCGCTCCTCGGTCGAACTGCCTGTGATGATTCGGGCAAAGCGAAAGCATATTGGAGACGTGATCAGGCCCATGGTGAGGAGCGCCAAGCCCCCGAATATGGGCATAATCAATCGTGTGCCGCTTCGCCCCCGTCGGTAACAAGCCCTGACATACTTGGCAGACTTTGCCGTACCAGACCTCAAGCTGCCGCTTGTTCTTGCTTGATCGTATTAGCTGGTCAACCTGAGTCGTGCGCCTATCCACCGGGCCAGTCGCCGCAACCACTGCCTCCTGCGTCGTCTCCTGCGTCGCTACCAATTCTTCCTGTCGGTTTTCGACATAGGCGATAGCAGCACCGTCCACCACGTCGTCCAGCCACGATATGGGCATGCCCAAGAGCTTGTGAATCTCCCGCTCGCGGGCGGCATCAGAGAGCTCGTCGATTCCAGCGGTCGGATGATCGATCCGGTAGCGATCAAAGAAAAGACGCAGAGCCGCCGGCCCCCAATGATTGGCGAAAGTCCTAAGGTAGCCGTCGGTGGAGGTCGGGAACTCACACTGCTCAAAGAAAAAATGAAAGTTATTGCAAAACTTCCGCTGAGCCGCGGGTTCCATTTCCATGTGTTGAGCTACCCATGGCTCCAGGTGCTGATCCTTGTCAAGACGAGAAGCCAGCCAGCCATTTCCGTCATGGAGGTAAGTTCGGACAAATTCGTTTTGAGCGCCCGCCGGTGACGAGTATTCTGCCTTCCGCCGCTGCCCGGGCATATTTAGAACGAGCGAAAAGAAATAGAGACGCTTAAGTGTCAGATCGAGTTTTTTTCTTTCGAGCGTCTCACTGACAAGCGCGTCATCAACGATGATCTCCTGGCTCCCAGATACACGGGTCGCGAGGAAAAACTCGGTGATGATCAGGACACGATTCTTCAGACCGGCAGGAACCCTCGATGAAAAATCCGAAACAGATACCCCATGGGAATAGGCATGTCGAATTGCCTCATGCAGATTCTTCAGGCCACCGAGATTCTTCGTGAAACTAAGCGGACGATACATGCTCACTCCAGACTTTCAGTTAGTAGGTTTCTAAAATCCGTTTCCCCACGCGAGCCGGGCGGGAAATGGTCCGAGGTTAGCCGCTTGCCCTGTTCAACCAACTTTCGAGCAGCCTTGGTAAACACTTTATCGAAGAAATCTTCGGAGAGATCGCCTGATTGTTTGCCGCGAGCAACGATCACTGGCAACGCTTTCATTGTGCCGATAAACCCCGTGGTCTTCGTTAGAACAAACTGATCAGGTGCATCCCACTCGGCAGGCCACGCCTTGCGCTCGGCCGAGAAAGCATTAAGGAGCACCTTTAGAGTCGCGGAATCTTGGTCTTTTCTAAAATACTCATTGAAGATACTTTCTTCGTGCGCCGGAGGCTGCTCACCCAGCTTGGCCTTATTCATGTCGCCCATTGGATCAGTGCTGATGAGCGGGAGAAGACATTTGACGAACGTGCCCTGTGAAAGGCTCTCGGCCGAGCCGGGAGTTTTCTTACCCAGCATTTTGAGGCGCCGATACCAAGGCGAGTTGACCGTAGCATTCAACGCACGTGCAATTTCGTGCGCTGATTTCTGCGGGCTTCGACCTTCGGTAACCCCAAAAAGGTCATAAATCAATGAGGCTGGGACTTTGGTTTGAGTGCCGTTGATGGTCGCGAATATGAGCGCCTTCTGCTCCTCTGTCGGTTCCAAAATAAAAACAACAGGGAGATCAAATTCCGACGCGCGACCTGATTCGATTAATCCTCGGATTCGATGCTGGCCGTCGACCAATTCCGCGACTGCTGCGTCTTCGATCTCGATATGCCCATTCTCCAGCTTATAGGAACCCGCAGTAAGGGCCAGGAGAATTGGCGTGGGGAAGGCGGCGTCGACCGAGGTGGCATACGCCGCTATTTTTCTAATCCGCGCTGACGACGGTTCACGCTGAATCCCGTCGGTGCTTTCGAGCTTGGTGGAATCGAACTTCCGCGGAAGCGCCTTCGCGATACGGATAAGTGAGGCAGCCGGCATTACACTCAGCAAGAAATCGCCAGCGGGTTGCTTGAAGGTAAGAACCGGATATTTCATAGCTTCACGCCTTTATCATCAGCGGATTGGGCCGCAGCGGATGTACCGAGGCGTGAGACATCCTCGTCTTCCTCTTCTGTGACAGCATCGACGCCTCGCTCCCAGTCTGTCTGTCGGAAGCAATACAGATAGCACGCTAGGATAATCGAAAAAATCGTCAGCACTGCGTGAAACGACGGCGAGACCTGTTTCGGCCCCGGCGCTACGTGTGCCGCCGCAAGGACCCCAACTTGAATCAGAACGAGGACGAAACCCACACATCCAGCAAGTGCTCGGAGACCAGCTGCGGCAGGATTCGCGCCGGCTCCGACCGTAATAAGGACGGCTGCAATTCCTTCTGCGAGTAGGACAACGCTGAAAGACGCAAGGCTTCCAGACTGGACAAGACTGTCCAGTGCTGGAGCAATTGGCTCTCCACGCATGCCGAGGAGGAGAAGCGGAAGCCAAAATCCAGAGAGGCCGAAGACCACGGCCACGAATAACCAGACCGCGAACTGATATGGCTGCGCGCTGATCGATCTAAATGGCTCGCGAAGATGCTCCCAGAAGCGTTTTAGTGTTGTCAGGTTATCGCCCAGCGGCCGATCTCAGATTTTCTACAGCGGCAGAATCGGGTCGAGTCTACCAAAAATGACAGAAGCGGTGTCTTGACAGTTGACATACGTTCAGTATTAGTGCATAATTCAGCAATAATGAATAATGCTATGCGCCGAGAAGACTACGTCCAGCGGCCGGTCATGACATACGCCCAAGCCTACGACGGTTCGGGCCGCTTCCACCCCCGCCAAGAGTTCCTGATGGAGACCGCGGACTTCATCAAACTCGTCCGCCACATCCACCGCTTCACAGTCACGCGCCGCACTCTCCAGCACTACAGCTCCCCCCGCCTCCGGCTCCTGCCGCCGCCCATTCACATGGGCGGGCACAAGTCCTACTACGCGAACCCCGAGCATACGGACCGCCTGGCCGTGATCCTGCACCTCGCGACCAAGCTCTTCCTGCCGCTCAAGACCATCCAGGCCGTGATCCGCGTCTACCCGGCGGAGCACTACGACCTGATCCTCAAGGGAGTCTTCGCCGCGTACGACCTTACCGTGATGGCGGAGCATTTCGAGCGCGGCTTCCAGGTCAAGGACGTTCTCTTCTTCAAGGTTTCCCACGTCCTGCAAGCGTTGGACCAGCCGTACTGGGACTACCTCAATCGGCACGGAAAGGGCGCCAGCGACCTCGCGGAGAAGCACGTCGATCAGGAACTTCTCAAGCTGACGCACGAGTTTGAGCGCTGGATCAAGGCGGACACTCGGCTCAGAATGGAAGGCCTCAAGAAGTAGCCGCGTCGTCTTTTTTTGAACAACATTGTTCACTATCACTGAATATTACTATGACGATCGACTCGGGCCGCCCCATCCTACAACCTGTCCAACGTGTTGGACGGGCTCGCTCGATTGGCCGAAAAAAGAAACGACGTGTTTTCTTGTCCTTTGTCCCCCACCTCGCCTGTGGTTGCACCACTGGCGCTTTCCGACCCCCGCACTCCCAACCATAATGATGTTGTGAGTACGGGGGTCGGAAAGGCGGTGGGAGACAAAGGACAAGAAGACACTGGTGAGATTGAGAAATTGGAAATGGAAGGAAAAAAGAAAGAGATAAGGAGGACAGGGATTGGGGTTTAGAAGTGAGCGAAGAGAAATTTTGGAGATTGAAGGATTGGAATTAATTGGAATGGGAAAGGAAGTTAAGGAGAAAAAAGGACAGGGGAGAGTGATCGGAGAAGGTTGAGTTAGGAAGAAAGGAGACGGATGGCTAGGGATAAAAAATTGAAAACGAACGGAGCAAGATGAAGCTACAGGAGCGGGACTTCGAGGTGCTGGCGGCGCTGGAGCGGTGGGGCGTGATGGGGCTGGGGCAGGTGGACGGGATGCTGTTTCATAAAGAAGTTCCAGGGGAAGAGCGGGCGAGACTATTCTTCAATGCGGTGCGGCGGGAAGACTACTGGGGCAGGGCTTATAAGCGGCTGAGCGGTCTGGAAAAATTGGGGCTGGTTCGGATCAGAAGGTTTCCCTATTCGTGGCCGGTATACATGGTGACGGTGCGGGGGTTCGAACTGCTGAAGCGGCGCGGACGGACGATCTTCGATAGCCCGAGCCAGGGAGTCAGTGATCGGCTCGTGCGTCATGAGATCTCGGTCGTGGGAGTCGGCTTGGTCATAACCGAACTGCTGGGCTTGCGGGTCAGCACGGCCCGGCAAGTCTGGGACTTCGCCAACAGACGCGGGCGCACCAACCAGGCACGGCAAGCCATGCCCGATCTCCTGGTGGAGGACGCTTCCGGGCTTCTTCATGTCGTCGAGGTCGAGCTGACGCCAAAGTCCCGAAACCGTTACCCGGAAATATTCTCCTCCCACCTGAGGCGAATCGACTTGAAGGCGCGGGTACTGTACCTGGTGAACTGGCCGGGCGGCGTCGGACAAATTACGACCCTGGCCCACAGGAACGAAGCCAGCGCCGTCTTTGCGGCGCAGCTCGCAGAGTTCCGCGCCTCGCTGGGCCGCTGTCCGTTTACGCCTTCGTACAGCCGGAATTACATGCCATTCATCCTACCGGCAAAGCTGGCGCCGGCGCCGGAAGCTCCGCGTGCCGCGGAGCCGGTGGAGGTGACCCGATGAACGACAAGTACTGGGATATCGGGCGGCTAGATATGGAGTTGCATGACGCGGCGACTCGAAGAGATGAAATGTTGCGCCCGCTGGCGCGGCTCATCGCGCGGCGGATACTGGCGGGAAGACTTGCGAATCAGCAAAACGCGGGTCAAACTATCGACTCGGACCGGCAGGAGGTGGCGGCATGACCACGAGGATTGAAACCGACGGCGAAGTGCGGGCGGCGCTCTACGCGCGCGTCTCGTCCGACCGGCAAGCGGAGCGGGATCTATCCATCCCGGCGCAGCTCAAGGCCCTGCGCCAGTACGCGGACAAGCAGGGCTGGCGCATCGTCGAGCAGTTCATCGACGAGGCCGAGAGCGCGCGCACGGCCGACCGCCCGGAGTTCCAGCGAATGATGGGGCTCTCCAAGCAGAAGGAGCATCCCTTCACCGTCATCCTCGTGTGGAAGCTGTCGCGCTTCGCACGAAACCGCGAGGACTCGATCCTCTACAAGGCCATGCTCCGCAAGCACGGCGTCCAGGTCGTCTCGATCAACGAGCCTATCGACGACTCTCCCGCCGGACGGATGCTCGAAGGGATGATCGAAGTCGTGGACGAGTTCTACTCGGCCAACCTCTCGTCCGACACGATCCGCGGCATGAACGAGAACGCCTCGCGTGGCTTCCTCAACGGCGGCCGCGCGCCGTACGGCTACCGCCGCGTCAAGGTGAAGGTCGGAGAGATCGATAAGGCGAAGCTCGAAGCCGTGCCGGAACACGCGCCCACGGTCAAGCGCGTGTTCCAGATGTGCCTCGACGGCATGGGCGTCAAGGAGATCGCCAAGAAGCTCAACGCGGAGGGCTACAAGACGCGCGACGGCCACGAGTGGACCAACACCGTCCTTTACTACATTCTGACCAACGAAGCCTATACCGGCGTGACCGTGTTCAACGGCTACCGCTATTGGGACTCGAAAGCCGAGAAGGCACAGAAGGCCATCCGCATCGAGGGAACGCACGAGGCCTTGGTGACACGGGAGCAGTTCGAGAAGGCCCGCCAAAACCTCAAGGAGCGCGGCTTCGCCGTCACGCATCCGCGCTCCGTGGCGAGCGACTACCTGCTGAGCGGAATCCTCTACTGCGGCTGTTGCGACGCGAAGATGATCGGCACGACGGCCAAGAGCGGTCAGTTCACCTACTACGGTTGCCAAACCTACCTTAAGAAGGGCCGCAAGGCATGCGCGACCGGCCTGGTCAACCAAGAGCGCCTGGAAGGCGAAGTCATCCGGGTCCTCAAGGACACCGTGCTGACCGACGACAACCTGACCGAGCTTATGCGGCTCGTCAACGAGGAGATCAACCGCGACCGGACGACCTCAGGCAAGCGCATCAACGAAGCGGACGCGCAGCTCAAGGCGCTCAACGGCCGATTGGACAAGCTCTATGTAGCCTTGGAGACGGGCCACGTGGACATGGCGGACCTTGGGCCGCGCATCAAGGCTCTGCGCGTTCAGATCGAGGCCACGGAGGACCGCAGACGCGTAATCGCGGCAGAGGACGTGGCCCCGCTACAATTAACCGCCGCGCAGGTGCGCCGTTCCGTGGAAGACCTGCGCGAGCTGCTGGCCGAAGGGACTACGCTGGAGCGCAAGTCGCGCATGAGGGCATGGGTCAAGCGCATCGAGGTGGACTCGGTACGCGGCGGGACCGTCTTCTACAAGCTGCCGCCCTTCGTACAAAAAGCGATGGGCCGCCCGACGGAAGGCGGCCCATCGCACTCAGTTCTTTCTATTGATCAGATTGGCTGCGGGACTAGGATTCGAACCTAGAAAAGCGGATTCAGAGTCCGCTGTGATACCGTTTCACCATCCCGCAATAATGAGGATAGTTTACCAGATTTTCAGACGGGGGCAAGACCCGGCGGCGGATCAGGGGCGGGAGGCGACGACGACGGGCTTCGCGTGGAAGCTCTGGATCGCGGCCCAGGCGGCGTCGGCGGACTCGGCGAAGGTAAAGAGAGAGAGGTCCTCGGGTGCTATCAGGCCCATGCGCGCGAATTGGTCGAAGTCCAGGACGCGCTCCCAGTATTTGCGCTCGCCGACGAGGACGATGGGCGTGCGCGCCATCTTGCCGGTCTGCATCAAGGTCAGCACTTCGAAGAGCTCGTCCATCGTGCCGAAACCGCCGGGGAAGTAGACCAGGCCCATCGCGCCGTGGCGCAGGGCCATCTTGCGGGTCGCGAAGTTCTCGAACGAGAACTCGAGGCCCTTGGTCGCGTAGGGGTTCGGGTTCTGCTCCTTCGGCAGAGTGATGTTGAAGCCGGCGCTGGGGCCGCCGGCCTCGAACGCGCCGCGGTTGGCGGCCTCCATGATGCCGGGGCCGCCGCCGGTGACCATCGCGACCTTGCCCTCGCCCGCGCGCGCGACGAGCGCGCCCAGGTCCCGCGCGACTTGATAGTACTTCGACATGCGCACCGCCTCGCGCGCGAACACCAGGCGCCGCTTGCCGGCCGCGCTCTTGGGGTGCGCGCCGACTTCCGCGACGACGGCCGCCAGCTGCGCGTGCGCCGCGTCCGGAGAGAGGATGCGCGCCGATCCGTACACCGTCACCGTCGCCTCGATGCCCTGAGCGCGCAGCAGGCGCGACGGCTCCGTGATCTCGCGATCGACGACGTGCAGGTCGGGCAGATGGGCGGACGCCAAAGCGTGCGGGACGAAAGCGTGCGCCGCGGGAGCCGCGGCGTGCAGCGGCGCCGCGAACGCGCGCGCGGCGCGGTTCAGGCGGAACTCCCCGTCCACGTCGCGCGCGTAGGTCTGCCAGGCGCCCGCGTTGAACGCGTAGACGCGGTCGAAGCCGATCTCCTTGGAGACGCGCACGGCCTGAGCGATGCCGGCCTCCACGTGCTCGACGGGAAGGTCGCGCTGCAGATCAAGCGCGACCGCGCCCAGTCCCAGGCCGTGGCGCTTCGAAAAAGAGAGCAACTGCGCGTTCGCGTGGGCGACCTGGACGGCCACGTCGCCCTTGAACACGCTCTTGAGCTCGGTGGGCACGCCGCCGACGATCAGGTCCGGCGTCGCCCCCTCCTCGCGCACGAGCACCTGCAGGTCGCGCGTGACGGACTGGATGCGGCGGATCGTCGCGACCTCGTGCGCCTGCAGCTCCGGCAGGCGGTCGGCGTTGTCGGGGTTGCGCGAGAGGTCGAGGCCCAGGAAGCGGCCGCCGCTCGCGTCGTGATAGACGAAGATGTCGATGGGCTGGAGCGTGGACAGGTGCGCGCGCAGCTCGTCGTGCAGCGTTTCCGAATTGCCGAGGCGCGGGATCAAGTTCACGTCGGACGCGTCGCGCACCGGGTGCGTCTCGACGGACGCCACGCCGTCGGGAATCGACGGCGCCGCTCCGGTCGGATCGACGAGGACGCCGCGCGTCTTCGCGCCGTCGAAGACCTGGGAGCCGCTGAGGCGCGCGCCGTCGCCGAGCAGGAGGGCGAGGTCCTTGAGACTGCGCAGGACGATCGGCTTGCCGTCCGCGCCGCGCGGGAAGTGGAGCGCGACGGGCTGATTCGCCGCGGACGCGCCCGCCGCGTCCGGCGCGAACGCGCCCGACGGGTCGGCCGCGGCGGCGGAGACGGCCGCGGCGGCCGAGGGCGCGCCGGCGGCGCTCGGCGCGAACGCGGACGCGACGCTGCCGGCGACGGGTGCCGCGGCCGTGATCGCGGAGGCGGGCAGAGCCGGAAGGGGCGCCGCCGCGGGCGCGGAGATCGGGGCGGAAATCGAGGGCGTCGGCAGAGACGGGGCCGGCGAGAGAACGCCGAGGTTCGGCGACACGGAACCGGCGCTCAGTGAAGCGCCGGCGGAGATGGACGCTGCGGCGGCGGCGCCGACGCCCGGGGACAGGACGGGAACCTCGCGGACCTGCGCGAAGGCGCGCGCGGGTCCGGCGAGGACGAGGAGGGCGGCGAGCGTTGTTCGGCGCATTCCTTTTATAAGAGTAGCGGACCTCGCCTCGGCGCGCGTGGGCCTTTCGGCCCACCCCGCGTTCGACAAAGGTCCCCGCGTCCCGGGATGGACGGTGCGCATGACATTTTGATAACATGGATGATCGACGGCGCTCCATCCTCGACGGGAGGTACGCAACATGGCTTTCTTCATCGGACGCGACCGTGAGGCCCGCAGGGCCTACGGATTCGACGAGATCGCGCTCGTCCCCGGCGACGTGACCGTCAACCCCGACGAAGTCGACACCACCCTCCACCTCGGCAACGTCAAGCTCGAGATTCCTTTCCTGGCCTCCGCGATGGACGGCGTCGTCGACACCGAGTTCGCGATCGCGATGGGCAAGCTCGGCGGCCTGGGCGTGCTGAACCTGGACGGCATCAACACCCGCTACGAGAAGCCGCGCGAGGTCGTGATGCAGATCGCGGGCGCGTCCCCCGAAGAGGCGACGCGCCTGGTGCAGGACCTGTACCGGCCCGCCGTGAAGGAAGAGCTCATCGCCGAGCGCATCAAGCAGATCAAGAAGGCCAAGGTCCCCTGCGCCGTCTCCACCATTCCGCAGAACGCCGAAAAGTACGGCAAGATCGCGATGGAGGCCGGCGCGGATATCTTCGTCGTGCAGTCCACCGTCACCACGGTGCGCCACAAGGCCACCAAGTACAAGCCCTTCGACGTGGCGTCCTTCTGCAAGAAGATGAAGATTCCCGTCATCACCGGCAACTGCGTGAGCTACGGCGTCGCCACCGAGCTGATGGAGGCCGGCGTCTCCGGCCTGCTCATCGGCGTGGGCCCGGGGGCCGCGTGCACGTCGCGCGGCGTGCTCGGCATCGGCGTGCCGCAGGTCACCGCGACCGTCGACTGCGCCGCGGCGCGCGACACCTTCTTCAAGCGCAGCGGCAAGTACGTGCCGATCATCACCGACGGCGGCATGTCCACCGGCGGCGACATCTGCAAGGCGATCGCGTCCGGCTCCGACGGCGTCATGGTCGGCTCCGCCTTCGCGCGCGCGAAGGAGGCGCCGGGCCAGGGCTTCCACTGGGGCATGGCCACACCGCACGCGAACCTGCCGCGCGGCACGCGCATCCAAGTCGGCATCACGGGCACGCTCGAGGAGATCCTCTTCGGACCGTCGCGCCTCGACGACGGGTCGCAGAACCTGGTCGGCGCCCTGCGCACCTGCATGGGCACCGTCGGCGCCTCCACCATCAAGGAGATGCAGACCACCGAGATCGTGATCGCCCCCGCGATCAAGACCGAGGGCAAGATCTTCCAGAAGGCGCAGCGCATCGGGATGGGCAAGTAAGGTGACCGTCGCGACGAACGAAGCCGAGAAGATCCTCATCCTCGACTTCGGGAGCCAGTACACCCAGCTCATCGCGCGCCGCCTGCGCGAGCTGGAAGTCTACTGCGAGATTCTTCCTTACAAAGCCTCGAAGGCGCAGATTCAAGCCGCGAAGCCCGCGGGCATCATCCTTTCCGGCGGCCCCGATTCCGTGCACCGCGCGGGCTCGCCGCGGCCCGACGCGTTCGTGTTCGAATCCGGCGTTCCCGTGCTCGGCATCTGCTACGGCATGCAGCTGCTCGTCGCCTTGCACGGCGGCAAGGTCGTGCCCGCGAAAAGGCGCGAGTACGGCCACGCCGACTTGGAGATCGTCGGGGAGAGCCCGCTGTTCGCGGACCTGCCCAAGCGCCTGCAGGTCTGGATGAGCCACGGCGACTCCGCCGAGCGCCTGGACAACGGCTTTCGCGTGGACGCGCGCACGAGCTCGGCCCCGTTCGCCGCGATCTCCGACCAGGGCAAGAACTGGTACGGCATTCAGTTCCACCCCGAGGTCGTGCACACGCCGCTCGGCGCGAAGGTCTTGGACAATTTCGCGCGCCGCATCTGCCGCTTCGAGAAGCGCTGGACGATGTCGTCGCTCCTCGACACCCAGGTCGCCGCGATCCGCGCGCAGGTCGGCGAGACCGGCAAGGTCGTGTGCGCGCTGTCGGGCGGCGTGGACTCCTCCGTCGCGGCCGCGCTGATCAGCCGCGCGATCGGCCCGCGCCTCCACTGCATCTTCGTCGACACCGGCCTCCTGCGCCACGGCGACCGCGAGCGCGCGGAGAAGGTCCTCGGCCAGGAACTGCGCCTCAATTTGAAGATCGTCGACGCGTCCAAGCTCTTCCTCGGGCGCCTCAAGGGCGTGAGCGATCCGGAGAAAAAGCGGAAGATCATCGGCAAGTCGTTCATCGAGGTCTTCGACAAGGAGGCCAAGCGCATCAAGGGCGCCGAGTTCCTCGCTCAAGGCACTTTGTATCCCGACGTGATCGAGTCCGTCTCGGTGCACGGCCCGTCGGCGGTCATCAAGAGCCACCACAACGTCGGCGGCCTGCCCAAGAAGATGAAGCTCAAACTCGTCGAGCCCCTGCGCATGCTGTTCAAGGACGAAGTGCGCCGGCTCGGAAAGGAAATGGGCATCTCGGCCGAGCTGCTCGGCGCGCACCCGTTCCCGGGGCCGGGCCTGGCGATCCGCGTGCTCGGCGCGGTCACGCCGGAACTGCTCAAGACTTTGAAGGCCGCCGACCTGATCCTGCGCGAGGAGCTCAAGACCTCGGGCTGGTACGACAGGGTCTGGCAGTCGTTCGTCGTGATCCTCCCCTCCGTGCGCTCCGTCGGCGTGATGGGCGACGAGCGCACGTACGAGAACACCGTGGTGCTGCGCTCCGTCGACAGCCGCGACGGCATGACCGCCGACTGGTCGCGCCTTCCGCACGACCTGCTCGCCAAGATTTCCAGCCGCATCGTGTCCGAAGTGAAGGGCGTCAACCGCGTCGCCTACGACGTGAGCTCCAAGCCCCCGGCGACCATCGAATGGGAGTGACCATCAACGCCCCCGCGTCCGTCGACATCGCCGGCCTCCCGCTGCTGCGCCGCGGCAAGGTCCGCGACGTGTACGATCTCGGCGACAAGCTCTTGATCGTCGCGTCCGACCGCCTGTCGGCCTACGACGTCGTCCTGCCGACGGCGATCGCGGGCAAGGGCAAGATTTTGACGGCGGCCGCTTTGTTCTGGTTCGAGCTGACGAAGGATGTTGTTGCAAATCATCTGATTACGGCGAACTTTGAAGCGATCCAAAAGGCGCTGCCGAAGGGCGTGACGCTCGACAAATCTTGGTTCGATGGCCGCATGATGCTGGTGAAGAAGGCGAAGCGCGTGGACGTGGAGTGCGTGGCGCGCGCTTATCTTGCCGGTTCGGGCCTGAAAGAATACAACGGCACAGGGCTCGTGGGCGGTCACCGCCTGCCGAAGGGATTGGTCGCGGCCTCCAAGCTGCCCGAAGTTATTTTCACGCCGGCGACGAAGGCCGATGAGGGCCACGACGAAAATATCACGCGTGAACAGCTCTCCCTTCAGGTTGGCTCGCAACTTTCGTCCCAACTCGAGAAACTCACGCTTTCCGTTTTTAAGCGCGCATCGGAACACCTCGATGCCCGTGGTCTTATCTTGGCCGACACGAAATTCGAGTTCGGATTCATCGACGGCGAACTGCGCCTCATCGACGAGATCCTCACCCCCGATTCTTCCCGCGTCTGGCTCAAGTCCGACTGGAAGCCGGGCGCCACGCCCGACGGCTTCGACAAGCAGTTCGTGCGCGACTGGCTGGAGAAGTCCGGCTGGAACAAGCGGGCGCCGGGACCGGAACTGCCCGCCGACGTGGTGGCGGGCACGCTCGCGCGCTACGAGGATTTCCTCAAGAAGGTGACGAAATGAGCGTGCGCGCGATGCCGATCGCCACGCACCTGATCGAGGTGCGCTTAAGACCCGAGTTCGCCGACGCCGAGGGCGCCGCGGCGCTGGCGCTTCTGCTCGCGCAGAGCCAGCCCTCGCTGCGAGACGCGCGCGTTTCGCGCGTGTACCGGATCAACGGACCGATCACGGCCAACCAGGTCCAGCAGGTCGCGAAGGACCTGCTCTGCGACCCGGTCACGCAGGAGCACCGCGTCGTGGCGCCGACTTCGCCCCCGCTCAACGGCATGAATTTCTGGCGCGTCGAGGTCTGGCTCAAGCCCTCGGTCACCGACCCCGTCGGCGAGACCGTGCGCGACGCGATCGCCGACATGGGCCTGCCGCGTCCCGACTCCGTGCGCTGCGCGCTCGTCTATCGCCTCTCCGGCCGCGCGAACAAGGCCTCGCTCGAGAAGGCCGTGGCGCGCACGCTCGCCAACCCTTTGATCCACGACGCCGTCGTCTCGGAGGCCCACCCTTGACCGCCCCCGCCGCGGCCGGCGCGTTGAACGTGCTCGCCAAGTCCCCGAAGGAGCTGCGCGCGCTCGGCGACGCGCGCCACCTCTCGCTCAACGACGCGGAATGGGCCGCGATCCAGACGCATTTCAAGTCCATTAAACGAGAGCCTTCTCTCGCGGAAATCGAGACCATCGCGCAGACCTGGTCCGAGCACTGCAAGCACAAGACCTTCACGAGCCCGATCCGCCTCACCGAGGGCAAGAAGACGCGCACGATCAAGAACCTCTTCGAAGAGACGATCGTCGCCGCGACCGCGGCGGTGAAGAAGCCGTGGTGCCTGTCCGTGTTCGAGGACAACGCCGGCATCGTCGCCTTCGGCAAGAAGTGGGCGCTCGCCTTCAAGGCCGAGACGCACAATCATCCGTCCGCCCTCGAGCCCTACGGGGGCGCCGAGACCGGGGTGGGCGGCGTGATCCGCGACGTGCTCGGCTGCGGCCTGGGCGCGAAGCCCGTGCTCAACACCGACGTGTTCTGCTTCGGCACGCCCGGCTACGCGGGCGCGCTTCCCGAGGGCGCGCATCACCCCAGCCGCACCCTGCGCGGCGTGGTCGCCGGCGTGCGCGACTACGGCAACCGCATGGGCATCCCGACGGCGGCCGGCGGCATCTGGTTCGACGACGACTACCGCCTGAACCCGCTCGTTTTCGTCGGCACCGTGGGCCTGATCCCGCAGTCCGCCGTGAAGAAGGAAGTAAAGCCCGGCGACCTGATCGTCGCCGTGGGCGGACGCACCGGCCGCGACGGCCTGCACGGCGCCACGTTCTCCTCGGCGAACCTCGGCGCGGACGCGCCGTCGTCCGCCGTGCAGATCGGCCACGCGATCAACGAGAAGCGCGTGCTCGACGCCCTGCTGCGCGCGCGCGACAAAGGCCTCTACCGCTCGGTGACGGACTGCGGCGCGGGCGGCTTCTCCTCCGCGGTCGGCGAGCTGGGCGCCAAGTGCGGCGCGGACGTGCGCCTCGAGGCCGCGCCGCTCAAGGTCTCCGACCTGACCGGCTGGGAGATCTGGCTTTCCGAGTCGCAGGAGCGCATGGTGCTCGCGGTGCCCCCGAAGAACCTCAAGGCCCTCGAGGCCGTGTTCTCGGCGGAAGGCTGCGAGACCGCGGTCATCGGCGAGTTCACGAACACCGGCCGCCTCGTCGTCACGCACAAGGGCGAGAGCGTCGTCGATCTCGACATGAAGTTCCTGCACAAGGGCCTGCCGCGCGTCGAGCGCGAGGCGACCTGGAGCGCTCCCGCGACGTCGAAGGCGTCCGGCGGAGTCGAGAAGAAGGCGCCGCTCGTCCTGCGCGAGATGATCGCGCACCTCAACGTCTGCTCGCGCGAGTGGGTGATCCGCCAGTACGACCACGAGGTCCAGGGCGGCACCGTGATCAAGCCCCTGCAGGGCGTGCGCCACGACGGCCCCGGCGACGCCTGCGTGATCTGGCCGCACGCGGCCACCGGCGACATGACGGATTTCACGGGCTTCTCCGTCGCGCACGGCCTCAATCCCGACTACGGCCGACTCGATCCGTACTACATGGCGCTCGCCTGCGTGGACGAGGCGCTGCGCAACCTGACCTGCGTGGGCGCCGATCCGTCGCGCGCCGCGCTCTTGGACAATTTCTGCTGGGCCAGTCCCGCGGACCCGCGCCAGCTCGGCGCGCTCGTGCGCGCGGCCGAGGGCTGCCGCGACGCGGGCAAGGGCTACTCCGCGCCGTTCATTTCCGGCAAGGACTCGCTCTACAACCAGTCGAAGGACGAGAAGGGCAAGGAGCTGCCGATCCCGGGCACCTTGTTGATCTCCGCCATCGCGCCGGTGCCCGACGCGCGCAAGTCGATCACCATGGACTTCAAGGGTCCGGGCAATCCGCTCTACGTGATCGGGCGCACCAACGACGAACTCGGCGGCTCGCTCTACCACCGCATCCTCGGCCGCGTCGGCGGCGAGGTGCCGAAGGCGAATCCCGCCTGCGCGATCGAGGGCTTCAAGTCCCTGCACGCGGCCATCTTGAAAGGCCTGGTGCTCTCCGCGCACGACTTGTCCGAGGGCGGTCTCGCGGTCTGCGCGGCCGAGATGGGCTTCTCCGGCGAGTTCGGCGCGCGCCTGGACCTCGACGAGCTCGCGCGCGACCCGCGCATTTATTCCAACGAGACGCTTTTGTTCTCCGAGAGCCCGAGCCGCATCCTCGTCGAGGTGAAGCCCGAGAGCGAAAGCGCGTTCCTGCGCCACTTCGGCAAGGGCGCGAAGGCCGCGGCCGTGCGCCGCGTCGGCCAGACCACGGCGAACCCGATCTTGAAGGTCGTCGGCCTCGACGGCGCGACGGTCTTGGAAGAGCCGCTGCGCGAACTCAAGGAAGCCTGGCAGCGCACGTTGCCGGCGGTGCTCAAGTGAAAAATCCGAGGATCCTGATCCTGCGCGCCGCGGGGACGAACTGCGAGCTCGAGACCGCGAACGCGTTCCGCGCCGTCGGCGGCGCCCCCGAGCTCGTGCATATCGCCGAGATCAAGGCCGGCAAGAAGAAGCTCATGGACTACGCGGTGCTCGCGATCCCCGGCGGCTTCTCCTACGGCGACGACGTGGGCGCGGGCAAGGTGCTCGCCAACCAGATCCGCCACACGCTCACGGACCTTCGCCAATTCGTACGGCTTGGTCGGCCCGTGATCGGGATATGCAACGGCTTCCAGGCGCTCGTGAAGGCCGGCATCCTGCCGCACTCGAACTCCTGCGACCAGGTCGCGAGCTTCACCTTCAACGACTCCGGCAAGTTCGAGGCGCGCTGGACGCACCTGCGGCTCAACACTCAAAGCTCCTGCGTGTTCTTCAAGGGACTGCCCGAGATGATCGAGCTGCCCGTCGCGCACGGCGAGGGCAAGCTCGTGCTGCGCTCGCCGCGCCATCTGGAAGATCTGAAGAAAAACAAATCCATCGCGCTGCAGTATGTCACCGAGGACGGCAAGCTCATGGGCTATCCGCACAACCCCAACGGCTCCATCTTCAACATCGCGGGACTCACGAACCCCGAGGGCAACGTGCTCGGCCTCATGCCGCACCCCGAGCGCTTCGTCGAGATCCACCAGCATCCGAACTGGACGCGGCAGACCTACCGCAAGCAGGCCGTCGGCCTCGAGATGTTCAAGAACGCCGTCGTCCACGCGCGCTGACCGCTCTCCTCGCCAGGGGTTGATTTAGGCCGCAGCCGGGACTACACTGCCTGAAGGCGGGTCATGAATCATGTCCTAGTCTTGGCGGCGTCGATCTTCCTTAACCTCGATGAGTTCGGCCCAGGAGAGCCCCGGGCAACCTCAACAAGGGTCTCCGGTCGTTGCCGGCGCGGCAGCGGACACGCCCGCACCAGAACTGATCCACCTCGAGCAGGAGTTGACCGAAGTTCAGCGTGAGCGCGACGACGGCCGTCGATCTCCTCAGAGCTACGCGGCTTGGGCTCAGACCTTTCGCGCCGATCTTGACGCGACGATGCCGCGCGTCACTCCAACCGCGGTCAACGACATCCTTCACGCCCGCATCCTGTCGCGTCTCGGCGACTCCGATCAAGCGTCCGCGAGTCTTGATCGGGCGCTCAAGGCGGACGCGAGCAATCCCGACCTGAAGGCGGCCAAGAGCGCCGTGCTCTACGACCGGAAGGACTACGACGCCGCCGAGGCGCAGGCCGATGCCGTTCTCAAAACGGACCCGAGCAATCCAATCGCGCTCCAGGTCAAGCACGCGATCACGGCCCCGCGGGCGCCGGGAGTCAAGCTGCCGAGCTCTCCTTGGGACGCGGTTTCCGCGCCGCAGATTTCCGCTTCAGGCGGCGGACCACCCGACGATTCGAGCATTCATTTCTCGCCGACGGCGAAGACCGGTCTCAAGACCTCGGAGGTGCCGCCGGTGGCGACGGAACAGCCGGCACCGAGGAGCAATTCTCTGCCGCTGTGGCCGCTGACGATCCCGCTGGGCGTCGGGCTGATCGGTTACGGCATCGCCGGAAGCCGGGGGACTTATGCGTCGGAGGATGGATTGAATCCGAACGCGGAGGCGTCGGCGGCGGATCAGGCGCGAAATCGGTGGCGGAACACGGCGGTCACGGGCGTCGTTTGTCTGGGAGTCGCGGCGGCGGTTTTCGGCCCGCCCGCATGGACGGCGGCGACGGAGTTCTTCGCCGCCATGCCGGCGGCGCCGGCACTGACGCCGGCAATGGCGGGTGCAGGAGGGGCTGGGGCAGGAGCAGGGGCGGCAGCTATCGATTCGACAGTCGCCGCGAATGGGGTGAAGGCTGCGGTGACGACTGTGGTGCTGATCCACGGCGCAAAGACGATTTACGATCATATCAGCTACGCCAAATCAGAGAGCAGTGGGGCCAACAGCGGCGATTCGGACGCCTACAACACGGCGAAGAATGGAGGGCGACATTCCGGCACTTTGAGCAATTATCAGGAAAAAAGCACGGCCGAATTGCAGCGAGCGGAAAAATCCTATCTGCGTCAGGTCGAACTGCACCAGCAGAAGCTCCGAGACCCGGGACAATTCGTAGAAAATTGGGACAATATGCGTCCTCAAGAGAGGAGCAGCCTCCTTAAGCACTGGGGGGAAGATGTCAAACGGAATCAAGAACTTGCCGATATCATGCGTGGTATGCTCAAGGAGCGTGGCCTATGAACGATAATTCCAGTTATAAGGTCTATAAAAACTATCTTTATGACCTCGGTCCGCTTTTTTTGGAACGGGCTTTGGACGCCAAGGCGCAGGCCAAGAAGGGAGAGACGGAGGGTGATCAATTATTCCAAACTGGCCGCTTGATCGCCTTCCATGAAGTCATTTCGATCATGCAGCAACAGGCGGAGAGCTTCGGTATCCCACTGAAGGATTTACGGTTGGAAGACGTCGTCCCTGAGAGGGATCTTGTTTGAAGTTCTCAGTCGGGGATCGAGCGCCTCGCAAAAAACTATGGTTGGCAGTAGGGGACAAATGAAAGACGATCCCGAGACCGCATGTTGTTTCTGCGGAAAAAAGATATTAAAGACGAAAGTCGACCCCGGGGAACTTATTTATGCTCCCGCTTTTATAAAGCCGAGTCAGAATGCCCCGCAGGCTTTGTATTGCCACGCTCGTTGCTTGGAGACAAGACTACATCCATCAGTAAAACTTTATGTCCTCGATCTGATGTGAACGATGTCTCTTTAAATTCCTTGCCCCCAGGAAGTCAAGCCTAGACCGGCGAAAGACCGTCAGAGAAACAGGCGGATGATATGAAGGGCAGCCAAGAATCGGCTGATATCATGCGCGGGATTCTTAAAGAGCGCGGTCTATCGCGATGAATCGGGAGATGCGATGAACGAAGACACGGGCGAGACGTCGGGCGCAAATACGAAGAAGGGCCGCATCCTCGACGAGCTGCTGCTGGAGCCGATCGGCCGGCACATGGTCGGCACCGCGATCGTCGTCGTCGAGGACGCGACGCTCGCCGAGACCGTGTCGCTGATGCAGAAGAGCCGCATCGGCTGCATGATGGTCATCGACGCGGCGGGCAAGCTCTGCGGGATCTTCTCGGAGCGCGACCTGCTCAACCGCGTCGCGGGTCGCGACGTGGACCTCAAGACGGCGCCGGTGAGCCGCTTCATGACGCGCAACCCGGAGACGCTCGGCCCCGAGGACCGCATCGCGTGGGCGCTCAACCGCATGCACGTCGGCGGCTACCGCCACGTGCCGATCGTCGACAAGAGCGGCTTGCCGCAGGGCATGATCTCGGTGAAGGACATCGTCGACTTCATCGTCGAATTTTTTCCCGCCGAGGTTCTCAACCTGCCGCCCGATCCGTCGCACGAGACGTCCGTGTCCGGCGACGACGACGGCGGCGGCGCCTGAGAGCCGAAAGCGGCCCGCGACGACGGCCGTATTCTCTATAATAGACCCATGTGCGGAATCTTCGCCGTCGCCGGACGTCCGGACGCCGCCGAGCAGACCCAGCTGGGCCTGTTCGCGCTGCAGCACCGCGGCCAGGAGTCGGCCGGAATCGTGACCGTCGGCAAGGACGGCGGCTTCCAATCGCACATCGGGATGGGGCTGGTGTCCGAGGTGTTCGCGCACGGCGAGGCCGCGGGCCTCGAGGGCCGCGTCGCGATCGGCCACGTGCGCTACGCGACGACCGGGGCGAGCGCGCTGCAGAACGCGCAGCCGCTCATCTATAAAACCGGCCACGGCCCGATCGCGATCGCGCACAACGGCAATCTCACGAACGCGCTGCAGCTCAAGAAGAAGCTCGAGAGCCGCGGCGCCATTTTCCAATCCACGACCGACTCCGAGGTCATCATCCATCTGCTCGCGCGGCAGGAGGGGCCGATCGAGGACGCGCTGATCGCGAGCCTGCGCCAGGTCGAGGGCGCCTACTCCCTGGTCCTGCTGACGCCCGAGAAGCTGATCGCCGCGCGCGACCCGTACGGCTTCCGCCCTCTGATCCTGGGCCGCATCGGCGCCACCTATGTGTTCGCCTCCGAGACGTCGGGGCTGACCTTGATCGGCGCGGAAACCGTGCGCGAGCTCGAGCCCGGCGAGATGGCCATCGTCCAGGACGGCAAGCTCAAGACGCTCAAGCCCTTCCCTCCGGCGCCGGCGCCCGCGCGCTGCGTGTTCGAGCAGGTCTACTTCGCGCGCCCCGACTCCATGATCTTCGGCCGCGGCGTGCAGGCCGCGCGCCGCGACCTCGGCCGCGCGCTCGCGCACGAGATGACCGGGATCAAGGCCGACGTCGTCGTGCCCGTGCCGGACTCCGGCGTCTCCGCCGCGCTCGGCTTCTCCGAGGTCTCCGGGATCCCTTTCGAGATGGGACTGGTGCGCTCGCACTACGTCAGCCGCACCTTCATCAAGCCCACGCAGGAGCTGCGCGAGCACGCGGCCAAGCTGAAGCTCGCCCCGGTGCCCGAGGCCCTGCGCGGCAAGCGCGTCCTGCTCATCGACGATTCCATCGTACGCGGAACGACCTCCAAGAAAATCTGCAAGAGCCTGCGCGAGGCGGGCGCCCGCGAGATTCACATGGGCATCACTTCCCCGCCCATCGTCTCGCCGTGCTACTACGGCATCGACACGCCGCGTTCCTCCGAGCTGATCGCGAACGTCCACTCGCAGGACGAGATCCGCAAGTTCCTCGGCGTCGACACCTTGCACCACCTGAGCCTCAACGGCATGCTGCGCGCCGTCGGCAAGGGCGACGAGAGCGGCTGGTGCACCGCGTGCTTCACGCGCCGCTACCCGACGCCGATCCCCGACTACCAGGTCGCCGAAGCCGTCAAGTGACCCCGTCTCCGCGGGCCTTCTCTCGCTACGGGCGGGGCGCGCCTTTCGACTGGCCGCTGTTCGCGCGCACCGCCTATCTGCAGCCCGTGCTTCTCGGGATCGCCCTCGCGATTGTGTTTCATCCGGCCGCGCACGCGCTCGTGACTTTGCTCGGCGCCTCCTGCGCGGGCCCCGTGCGTGACGCCGCGGACAACGTGGCGGTGGTCCTCTACGTGCCGCTGGTCCCGGCCGCCGCCGCTCTCGCCTACTACGCGTTTTACGCGCGCCGCCGCCTGACTCACGCCCCGCACCGCCGCATCGCCGACCTCTCCCTCGCCTTGTTCCTGTTCATCTCCGCCGGCAACGCCGCCTTCCTGATCTCCGCCGGCGCCGCCCGCTGGGCCGGCTTCCGCCCCGAGCTGTCCCAGGTCCGCGCCGCCTGCTGGCCCGCCCGCTAGACAAGCCGAATTCTTCGACGGACGCAGAGAGGGGGCCGAACTTGGTACAATCCCCCCTCAACGTCATGACGACAGTTTTATCGGGCCGCGCCCCCCGCGCGGTTTTTATTCTCGCCCTTCTTCTTAATAGCGCGGCGATCTCCCAAGCTCAGTTCATGCCGGTCAATCCGGGCAATTCTCCCGTGACGGCCGCGAGCGGCACGAACTACGAATTTGAGAACGGAACTCTTCAAGACGCTTCCGGAGGTTCCTACAACAGCGCGCTCCAGATCGACACGAATGACACGGGAACGATCGACGCCTTGGGGCACCCCTCGACCTGGACCGGCCTGATCACCGGCGACGACACGACTTTGCTGACTTTGACCGACAGCGTCGGCGGCGGCTCGATCGCGCTCACCGGCAACAACGCCGGCTGGAACGGCGTCACCGCGCTCGTCGGCGGAACCGGCGGCCACAACCTGACGGTCGGCGTCGGCGACGCGAACGTGTTCGGCACGGGCTCGGTCTCGCTCACCGCCGCCACGCTGCAGATGCAGGCCGGCGTCAACGGCCAGACGATCGGCAACAACATGCTGCTCAACGGCGCCGCCAACGTCATCGACGCCAACGGCCAAACCGCGACGCTGGCCGGGTCTCTGTTCGGCGCCGGCGGAGTGACTCTGCAGAACACCGGCGCCGCGGGCGCCCAGCTCAACTTGACCGGCACGAGCTACTACAGCGGCCCCACGCTGATCGCGGCGAGCCTGACGAAGATCGGAGTGGCCGACAGCGGCTTCGGAACCGGGGCGGTGACCTTCGCCGCCGGAGGCAGCCCGACTCTCCAGATTCTTTCCCCCGGGCTCGGCGGCGCCACCAACCTTCCCAACACGATCACGCTGAACAGCAGCTTGACCGTCGACTCGTTCGGCAACGCGGCGACATTCTCCGGATCGATCGGCGGCACGGGCGGCATGACCTTCGAGGACACCACCGGCACCAACCTCGGCGTCGTCACCCTCAGCGGCGCGGGAAATTCGTGGAGCGGCGGGACCACGATCAACGGCGGAACGGTGGCGCTCGGCGTCAACAACGGCGTTTCGCCCAACGGCTTCCTGACCGTCGGCCCGAGCGGCGCGTTCAATCTGAACGGCTTCAGCCAGCAGATCAACGCCGCGGTCGCCAACAACGGCGCGATCATGACCGGCGCGGGCGCGCTCAACATCGCCGGCAATTACACGGCGGGGCCGGCGTCGTCGCTTTCCGTTTTCCCGGTCTTCAACGTGCCGAGCCTGAACGTGACGGGCGCCGCGGCCCTCGGCGCCGGCCAGGAGACGCTGAACATCCAGAACCGTCCCGCGACGGGCGTCTACACGGTCGTGCAGGCGACGACGCTGAGCGGAACCTTCTCGAGCATCAACATTCCGACCGGCTACCTCGACTCTTTCAGCTACAACGGCGCCGACCAGCTCGTGCTCTCGCTGACCGCGCCCAGCCTGATCCTGCCCGGACAGACGCGCAACGAGAGCGCGGTCGCCGGCGGGCTCAACAACGCGAATGCCGCGTCGTCGACGGATCTGTCCAACGTGATCGCGGGTCTGAACCTGCTCGCGTTCAACTCTCCGGCGACGTTCAACTCCGAGCTCAACGAGCTGGGTCCGATCGCCTATTCGGCGCTGAGCGGGTTGTCGCACGCGGGGACCGGCGCGCAGATGGAGGCCGTCGGCCGGCGCGTGAACGCCTTGCAGGCGGGCCTCGGCGACCGGACCGGCGACAACGTCGCGGTCTACGGCGGCGCAACGCCGGGCTTTCCGGGCCCGCTCGTCGCGGACGCCGGCGGCGGACCCGTGCCGGCGGCGGAGCCGCCGGTCAGCCCGCTCGACAATCCCGTGGGCATCTACGTCTCCGGGCTTTACTCGACCGGCCGCCTCGACGGCGAGAACGCAGCCGCCGGCTTCCAGCCCGGCTACGGCTTCGCGGCCTACGGCGGAATGCTGGGCGCCGATTACCGCTTCAGCGACGAGTTCGCCGCGGGCGCCGCGGCCGGCTACGTGACCGGGCACGCGGACCTCGACGGCTACGGCGGCAAGATGGACAGCAGGAGCTTCATGCTCGGCGCCTATGCGACGACCTGGAGCGGCAACTTCCACGCGACCGGCTACGCGGGGACCTCCTTCGACTCGTTCACGACGAGCCGCAACCTCCCCGACTTCGACCGCACCGCGACGGCCAACCCCGGCGGCAGGGACTTCAAACTCGACGCGTCGGGAGGCTGGGACATCAAGGAGGGCCGCACCCTCCTGTCCCCGCACTTCGGCCTGACCTACGACCGCCAGCACGTGAACGGCTTCACCGAAGGCAACGCCGGCGCCCTGGACCTCGACGTCGGCCCGTTCGGAACGAATTCCCTGCGCTCCACGTTCGGCGCGAAGCTCTCGCGCAAATTCAAGTTCGACTGGTTCGCGGTCACCCCGTCGTTCGACGCGGGCTGGGAGCACGAGTTCGCCGACCAGAGCCGCGCGATCGCCGCCGACTTCTCCGGAGCCGGCGGCTCGTTCGCGGTGGACACCGCGGACGTGTCGCGCGACGCCCTGCTCGCCGCCTTCGCGGTGACCATGGATATGACCGAGTTCGTGAGCCTGCGCATGGGCTACTCCGACGAGCTGCGCAGCGATTTCAACTCCCGGACCGCGGACTTCAGTCTGCGGGCGAGGTTCTGAGCCGATGAACGAAACCTTCCTTCGGGGCCTGCGCGCCGGCGTGACGGCGGCCGTCGCCGCCGCCGTTCTCTACGCCGCGCCCGCGCGCGCGCAGACCGCGCCCACGTTCATCTCCGCGACGGCCGTCGGCGTGTCGTCGATCACCGTGTCCTGGACCGGCGACACGATGACCGTGTACGGCGTCGTGTCCAGCACGGGCGGACTGCTGTCGTCGACGATGACCGCGCAGACCGCGTACGCCGCGACGATCGTCGGCTATTCGACGAACACGCTCGTGAGCTACTTCGTCCAGGCGAGCAGCGGCGCCGCGAGCCAGACCTACGCGGGCCCGAGCATCTACACCTTGGCCGCCGCGCCGACCGGCTCTACCTTGCTCCAGACCAACGGCACGCAGAGCACCTTGAGCTGGCAGACCAACGGCAACCCGACGAGCAGCCCGCAGACTTACTACAACGTCGACTGGTTCGTCTCCGGCAGCACGGCGATCGTCTTCTCGACCGCGCCCGCGGTCATCCTCGGCACGGCGACCGCGACGATCGACAACCTGCCCAGCGGCCAGGTCGTCTATTTCGAAGTCCAGGCGATCAACGGCAACGGGATCGGCTCGACGTTCGATATCGAACTTTCGACGACGATCGCCACGATCAACGGCCAGAACGCGATCAGTTCGGGCACCTACGCGCTCGGCGTCTCCTCGATCCAGTGGTACTGGTCGGCGAGCACCGGCGCGATCAACTACCAGCTCTTCGAGGACTCCGGCGTCGCCGCCTCCCCCCTTCTCGGTCCCAATCAGCTGGGCTACATCCAGACCGGGCTGACGCCGAACACGACCTACCAGGACTACGTCGTGTCCTACGGAGTCAGAAGCTCGACGAACTCGGCGCCGTTTGGCCGCTACACGCTCGCCGCCGCGACGACCGGACTGACGCTCGTGAGCCTCTCCACGCCGACCGCGTCGGCGACCTTGTCCTGGGGGCCGAACGGCAACCCGCCGGGCACGCTCTATCAGATGGAATGGTGGACGAAGCTGACGTCGACGGTCACCGTCTCGACAGGATCGACCACCGGCGTCCTCTACAATCTCTCCGGCGGCTCCACGATTTATTTCACCGTGCAGGCGATCAACGGCGAGGGCATCCTCTCCGGCTACGACGCGACGCTCTACACCGCGACCCCGTCGACGGCGTTCCCGGTGGGCATCATCAACGTGCCCACGGGCTACGAAGGCACGATCACGTTCGTCCTGCCGACCTCCGTCGTGTCGATGACGTTCTCCTCGAACACATTCACCGTTCCGGTCAACTTCACCGTCCAGGAACCGCCGTCCAATTTCATACCCCCGTCGGCGCCCTCCGGATTCTCGCCGACGGGAACGCCGATTTCGTACCTGGTGCAGGCCCTGGACGCGAACGGCCTGCCGCGATCGCCGACCTTGCCGATCTACACGACCGTCCGCTACACGTCCGGCGAGGTCAACAACGTAGACCCCGGCACTCTCTCGTTGGCTTACGACGACCCCGCTCACGGCTGGACCGCGCTCGCCGCCTCACGCGCTCCGCTCAACGATGCGATCGTCACCGTGACCACTTCTCTTGGCGAATACCAAGTCTTCGGCGTCTCCGCGGCCGATGACCTCTCCGGCATCACCGTCGGCCCCAACCCCCTGCGCCCCACGCAGGTCGCCGGCCAACTGATGACCTTCCGCAATCTGCCGCAGGGCGCGCGCGTGCGCATCTTCACCTATCTCGGCGAGAAGGTGGCCGATATCGCGGCCGACGGCTCCGGCACGGCCGCGTGGAACGGCCTCAACGCCGCGGGCCACGTCGTCGCGAGCGGCGTCTACATCGCCGTCATCCAAGGAGCCGGCGTTAAGAAGCTCATGCGCGTGGCCGTCGAGAGATGAGAAGCCTTCGCCCGCGCGCCGCGGCCCTGGCCGCCGCCGCCCTCCTGATCTCGACCTCGGCCCGCGCGGGCTTCGAGACGCTCGACGTCGGCAGCACCGGCGCGCAGTTCCTGTCGCTCGGGGCGGGCGCCCGCGCCGAGGGCCTCGGCGGCGCCTACGGCGCCGTCGTCGACGACGCCGAGGCGATCTACTGGAATCCCGCGGCCCTCGCGCGCGTTTCGGGACAGTCCGCGTCGCTGATGGACGAGACCTTGCCCGCGGGCATCAATTACGAGTTCGCCGGCTACGCGGACTCGCTCGGCAACTGGGGCGGAATCGGGCTCGGCTTCCAGTACCTGACCCAGCCCGGCATCACCCAGACCGACTCCGCCGGCGTCTCGACCGGGGGCAACTTCCACCCGACCGACATGGCCGTCTCCGTCGGCTACGGCTACACCATCCGCAACGACAATCTCGGCATTTTCAACGGCTCCAGCCTCGGCGTGACGGCCAAGTACATCCAGTCGACGGTGGACTCGGCCTCCACGTATGCCTTCGACCTCGGCTATCTGAGCGCGCCCTTCAAGATCTTCGACCGCGACTTCCGCATCGCTTACGTCGCGCAGAACCTCGGCGGCCAGCTCAAGTTCATCGCCGCGTCGGACCCGCTGCCGATGAACCTCAAGCTCGCGACGTCCTACAATCTGACGTCCTCCTGGCTGCTCGCCGCCGACGTCAACGAGCCCGTCGGCAACCAGCCCTACCTCGCGGTCGGCACGGAGTACCGCGCGAAGTTCGACGAGGGCAGCTTCTCGGGGCGGCTCGGCCTCAACTCGCGCTCGATCGGCCAGGCCGGCTCGTTCGACGGCATCAGCCTCGGGCTCGGCGCGAAGTTCAAGTGGCTCAGCTTCGACTACGCGTTCGCCCCGCTCGGCGCGCTCGGCATGTCGAACTATATCTCGCTCGGCTTTTCCTTCTAGCCCGCATGAAGGTCCTGCTCCTCGGCGGCGGCGGACGCGAGCACGCGATCGCGTGGAAGCTCAAGCAGAGCCCCCGCCTGACCCGCCTCTGGGCGGCTCCCGGCTCCGACGCGATCGCCGACTTGGCCGAGCGCCCGCTCGTCAACGCGCTGGACCCCGTCGAGGTCTCCGCGTTCGTGCGCGCCGAGAAGGTCGACCTCGTGTTCGTCGGCCCCGAGGCGCCGCTCGAGGCGGGCGTCTCCGACGCCGCGCGCGCCGCGGGCGCGCTCGTGTTCGGTCCCTCGCGCGAGGCCGCGCGCCTGGAGACGTCGAAGTCCTACGCGAAGAGCTTCATGCAGCGCCACGGCGTCCCGACGGCGCGCGCGAAGTGCGTCGCGGGGGCGGACGAGGCGAAGGCCGCCGCGCGCGAGTTCGGCGGCCGCTGCGCGGTGAAGGCCGACGGCCTGGCCGGCGGCAAGGGCGTCATCGTCTGCGGCTCCGTCGCCGAGTCCGACGCGGCCGTCGACGCGCTCGCCGCGACCGCGGCCGGGGCCGCGCTCGTCGTCGAGGAGCGCCTCACGGGCCCCGAGGTCACGGTGATGGCCCTCGTCGACGGGAGGGGCTGGGCCGTGCTCCCGTTCAGCCAGGACCACAAGCGCCTGCGCGACGGGGACGAGGGCCCGAACACCGGCGGCATGGGCGCGATGGCGCCCGCCCCGCTGCCGCCCGACAGCTGGGCGCGCGCGAAAGCCGAGGCGCTCGACCGCACGCTCGCGGGTCTCAAGAAGGACGGCCTGGACTATCGCGGCGCGATCTACGTCGGGCTCATGCTGACCCCGGACGGGCCGCGCGTGCTGGAGTACAACGCGCGCTTCGGGGATCCGGAGACCCAGTCCGTCCTGCCGCTCTTGGACGCCGACCTGCTGGCCCTCGCCGCCGACTGCGCGGCCGGGAAGCTGGCGCCCGGCGCAATCCCGGCCAAGCGCGGCGCCTGCGTCGCGATCACCTTGGCCTCGCCCGGCTACCCCGAGTCGCCGCGCCTGGGGGCCTCGATCGATCTCTCCGCCGTCGAGAACATGGCGGACGCGCACGTGTTCCACGCGGGGACGCGGCGGACTTCTTCGGGCTGGGCCGCGACGGGCGGGCGCGTTTTGACCGTCGTCGGCCGCGGAGCCGACCTCGCCTCGGCGCGCGCGCGCGCCTACGCGGCCGTCGCGCGCGTGAACGCGCCGGACCTGGTCTGGCGCACCGACATCGCCGCGCGGCCTCTCGGCCGCGCGCTCGCCTGAACCGGCCCTTCGCGGCCGATTGAATCCCGGGGCCGCAAAGGCTAAAATCATTCCCTTGCAACAGCAAAAGGTGCAGTTCAAAGTTCCTGTCGGCGGGCTCAAGATCAGCGCCCGCGGTCGTCGCTACGTCAACGAGGCGCTGAGGGACAATCGCTTGTCCTACGGTCCGTTCCTGCGCCGCTTCGAGAACAATTTCGCGCGCCTGCACGACAGCCGCTGGGCCGTGTCCTGCAACTCCGGCACCAGCGCGCTGCATATCGCGATCGCGGCGCTGCAGATGCAGGGACGATGGAAGCCAGGCGACGAGGTCCTCGTTCCCGCCGTGACCTTCGTCGCGACTTCGAACATGGCGATCCTGCAGGGCCTCAAGCCCGTGTTCGTCGACGTCGATCCGCGCACCTACAACATCGATCCGGCGCAGATCGAGCGTCACGTGACGAAGCGCACGCGCCTCATCATGCCGGTCCACCTGTTCGGCCAGCCCTGCGACATGGACGGCGTCATGGCCGCGGCCAAGCGCTACCGCCTGAAGGTCGTCGAAGACTCGGCCGAGACGATGTTCGCCAAGTATCGCGGCCGCTCGGTCGGCTCGTTCGGCGACGTCGGCTGCTTCTCGACCTACGTCGCGCACATCCTGATCACCGGCGTCGGCGGGCTGGCGACGGCGAACGACGAGGAGATGGCCGTCTCGCTGCGCTCGCTCGTCAATCACGGGCGCGACTCGATCTACATCTCGATCGACGACAACGACAAGAAGCGCCATGAAGAGATCCTGGCGCGGCGCTTCCGCTTCACGAGCATGGGCTTCAGCTACCGCCTGACCGAGCTCGAGGGCGCGCTGGGCCTCGCCCAGTTGGAGGAGCACGCTCCTCTGATGGCGCGCCGCCGCCGAAACGCCGACTACCTCATCAAAAGCCTGAGGCCTTACGAGGAGCACATCCAGCTGCCGTGGTGGCCCGCTCACGTCGATCACTCGTTCATGATGTTCCCGATCGTCGGCGCGGCGCACGTCGACAAGGCGAAGCTGACCTTCTTCCTCGAGCAGCGCGGCATCGAGACGCGCGACATGCTGCCGTTGATCAATCAGCCCTACTACCGAAAGCAGTACGGAAACCTCGACGCGCGCTACCCGGTCGCCGCGCGCATCAACCGCAGCGGCTTCTACGTCGGCTGCCATCCGCAGCTCGACCGCGCCCAGCTGGACCTGATCGTCGAGGCTTTCCACGACTACTTCAAGAACGACCGCCGGAGGCGAGCACATGACCCGAAAAAAAGCGCTGATCACGGGAATCACCGGACAGGACGGGTCCTACCTGGCCGAGCTCCTGCTGGAAAAGGGCTACGAGGTGCACGGCATCATTCGGCGCTCGAGCTCGTTCAACACCGGCCGTCTGACGGGTATCTTCCAGGACCCGCATGAGCGCGACGCGCGTCTGAAGCTGCACTACGGCGACGTGACCGACGGCAGCAGCATCAACCGCTTGATGGAAAAGGTCGTGCCCGACGAGGTCTACCACCTCGCCGCGCAAAGCCACGTGCGGGTCAGCTTCGACATCCCCGAGTACACGGGCGACGTCACGGGCCTCGGCGCCCTGCGCATTCTCGACGCGATCAAGGAGACGAAGGTCAAGGCGAAGTTCTATCAGGCCTCGTCGAGCGAGATGTTCGGCGACACGACACTCGTGCCGCAGACCGAGAAGACGCCGTTCCATCCGTGCAGCCCCTACGCGTGCGCGAAGGTCTACGCGTATCACCTGACGATCAACTACCGCGAGGCGTACGGCATCTTCGCCTGCAACGGCATTCTCTTCAATCACGAGTCCCCGCGCCGCGGCGAGACCTTCGTCACGCGCAAGATCGCGCGCGGCGTGGCGCGCATCAAGGCCGGCCTCGACAAGCACCTGTACCTCGGCAACCTGGAAGCGAAGCGCGACTGGGGCTACGCGCCGGAGTACGTCGACGCGATGTGGCGCATGCTCCAGCAGAAGAAGCCCGACGACTACGTGATCGCGACCGGCGAGAGCCGGACCGTGCGCGAGTTCGTCGAGGCCGCGTTCGGCCACGTCGGCCTGGACTGGAAGAAGCACGTGCGCATCGACCCGCGCTACTACCGCCCGACCGAGGTCTCCTACCTCCTCGGCGACGCGTCGAAGGCGCGGCGCGCGCTCAAGTGGAAGCCGAAGACGACCTTCCGCGAGCTCGTGCGCCTCATGGTCGACGCCGAAGTCTCCGCTCTTTCCAAGAACTGAACGGCGCAACGGATGGACCACAAAGGCACGAAGAACGGAACGGAGAGACACGGAGACGGAGGAGAACAGACGGAGAGAACGGCGGAGGACGGAAATTAAAGTAAACGTCTTTGCCGTCGACTCTCCTTCCGTTCTTGGTGTCTTCGTGTTTTATCCGTTCTCCGTTTCTCTTCCGTTCTCCGTGTCTCTTCCGTTCGTTCTCCTCCGTCTCTGTGTTTAACGCCGTCAATCCCCGGCAAAAGCCCCGGAGACCCGGGGGGCTTTTGTCCCGGCGCTACGGACGGGAGGACCTATGTCCGTTCCGCGTGCGGTCGGGTATCTTACCGGGAGATGAAGCTCCTGCTCGGCGCCCTTCTCGCGCTGTCCCCGGCCGCGGGCGCGGCGCCCCCCTCGGCCCCATGGGCGGACCCGCTGTTCACCTTCGACGCTCGCACGCGCGCGTGGAGCCGGGACGGCGGCGAGCCGACGGACCACAACCTCTACGACCCCGACGACAATTTCACGGCCCGCTTCGAGCACGGCCGGCTGCAGAACCTCTTCGGCAATTTCCCCGACGCGGGCCCGCGGCATCGGCCCGACGACGTCTACGCTTACCGCGACGCGGCCGCGGCGAATTCGCTCGCGCGCGCCCTCGGCGAAGCGCCCGGGCCCGTCGACCTGCTGCTCGGCGCCGCCGACGACACGTCCCAGGCCGCGCCGTCGCGCCTCCTGCGCCAGACGTTCGCCGACGGGATATGGTCGAGCGTGCGCGCCGAAGGGGGCTATACCGTCGCCGAGGACCAGTTCCTCGCCGCGGGGGTGCCGGGTGAGCGCGCCCTCGTCGAGCTCCGTTCCGTGACGAACTCATCCTCCGCGCCGCTGCGGTTGGCGGCGCGCGGCGTGCTCTGGGCGACGCTCGAGAGCGCCGACGACGACTATTGGCATGCCTTCAAGCCGTCGTGGAAGGCCGTGCAAGTCTGGGACGCCGGGCTCGGCGCGGCCGTCGCGCGCAGCGCCGACGGGCGTCTGTGGCTCGTCGCCGGCGTGTTCGCGGACGGCGAGGCGCATTGGACGCCGCGGAACTCGACCGCGGCCGGCGCGCCGGTCGTGGTCTGGGAGACGGACTTCACTTTGGCCTCCGGTCAAACGCGCGCGCTGACCTTGATCGCGGCGGCGGGCGCCACGCGCGACGAGGCCGTCAAAACTTATTCGGATTTGGCGGCCGCGGGCGCGAACGTCGTCGCGGCGCGCACCCGCGAGACGTGGCGTCGGCATATCTGGGAGAGCGGCGTGTTCAAGACCGGCGCAGCCTCCCTCGACGCGCTCAATGAACTGAAATTCATCCTCAACGCGAACTACGCCGACGAGAACGGCGGCTTCACCGCCGCGAAGTACGGCCATCCCGAGATCTGGGCGCGCGACTCCGGCTACACCGCGCTGTCGTCCTCCTACTTCGAGCCGGAGCGCACGCGCCGTACGCTCGAGACCGCGCTGCGCGACGGCTACGTGACCGGACAGGACGGGACGTCGATGCTCGTCATCGCGAGCGAGCAATACGCGCGCTGGAACGGCGACCGCGCGTTCGCGCAGGGCAACGTCGCGACGCTCCAGAAAGGAATGCAGGGTCTTTGGGACAGCCGCAACGCCGGCGGCTTCCTCGTCGACCGCGGCGGCGGGCTCGACACCTGGCGCGACATGCCGGCCCAGCAGGCGAAGCTCAAGGGCCACGCTCTCATGTACCAGCAGGTGCTGTTCTCGACCGCGCTCGATCGCCTCGGACGCCTGCTCGAGGAGCTCGGCCGCTCCGACGAGGCGCGCGTCTGGCGCGAGCGGGCGCGCAGCGTCGCCGCCGCGCTCAACCGCGCGGTCGACCGCGGCGGATTCTGGGAACCGGGCGCGAACGCCTACGCCGACTACGTCGACGCGAAAGATCCCGCGGGACGGACGCATTACGACGAGGTCGGCCATAGCCTCGGCGTGCTTTGGGGAATCTTCCCGAAGAGCCGGGACGCGGCGGTGATGGCGCAAGCCTCGCGCCAACTCGCGGGCGGCAACGGCTTCGGCCATGCGGACATCCAGCCTTACGGCGCCGTGCCCGACTTCAACGACGGCGAGATGTGGTCCTTCGCCAACTTCCTCGAAGCGGGCGCCCAGCTCGCCGCCGGCCGCGACGACGAGTTCCTGGCTCTCATGAAGGGACAGTCGCGCGAAATGGGCATCGTGCCCGGCGCCTTGCCGGAGGCTCTGGGGCCCGCGCAGACGCACGGGCCGATCAATCCCGTGAGCACGTCGTGGAACTCGGCCGGACTCTACGTCGTGACGCGCGAGCTGTTCGGCGTCGACGGCGACGGCTTCACGCGTCGTCTCACGCTGACGCCGCGGATCCCGAACGCGCTGCGCGGCGCCGCGCTCAGCCTGACGCGCCTCCCCTTCGCCGATTGGCTCGTCTCGATCACCTATCGCCTCCTGCGGGACGGGAAGGTTTCCGTCTCCGTCGACGCGGAGCGCGCGGGCAAGCCCGACGACACCATCCAAAAACATTTCACCGTCCGCAACGGCGAAAGCCGAGAGGTCTCCCTGCCATGATCCTGATGAACGTCCCGTCCCTTCTGCTCGCGTCGCTGCTGGCCGCAGCCGCCCCCGCGTCGGCGCAGAGCGCCGCGGAACCGGGCCCGCGCCTGAACGCGGCCGGCACCGAGATCGAGCCGTATTGGCTGAAGAAGCACGAGGAGCTGACCGCGCTCGCGCATCGCGGCGGCGCGCGCGTCGTCTTCCTCGGCGACTCGATCACCGAGTACTGGCGCGACAACGAGATCTGGCGCGCGCATTACGCGGCGCTGCCGGCCGCGAATTTCGGCGTGGCCGGAGACACGACGCAGAACGTGCTCTGGCGGCTCGCGCAGGGAGAGCTGGGCGGCGAAGACCCGAAGGTCGTCGTCCTGCTGATCGGCACGAACAATCTCGGCCGCGGCGACTCTCCCGAGGAAGCCGCGCGCGGCACGACGGCCGTGGTCCACGCGACGCGCGCGCGCTTTCCGGCCGCGAAGATCCTTCTGCTCGCCGTCTTTCCGCGGGGTCAGCGCCCCGACGATCCGTACCGCGAACGCGTGCGGCGCGTAAACGAGATTCTCGCTCGGCTCGACGACGGCGCGACGATCCGCTACCTCGACGTCGGCCCCGCGCTGCTCGAACACGACGGCTCGCTCTCTGCGGACGTGATGCCCGACTTCCTGCATCCGTCGGTCGAAGGCTACCGGCGCTGGGCCGACGCGATGGATCCCCTGCTGCGCCGCCTGCTCGCCGCGCGCTGACTCCGCGACGGCAACGGATCGACCACAAAGACGCGAAGAACGGAAAGTAAAGTGAACGCCTTTTGCCGTTCACTCTGTTTGCGCTCTTCGTGTCTTCGTGGTTACGCCGTTCTCGACGTCTCCTCCGTTCGTTCTCCTGCGTCTCTGTGTTGAATTCGTCCGCGCCCAAGCCTTCCCAGCCGCGCGGGCGTCTTGATATGATGCCCGCGTGAAGAAAAGCGCGAAGCCCCTCGTCGGGATCATCATGGGCTCCACGTCCGACTGGGCCACGATGAAGGCGGCCGCCGAGGTGCTCGACCTCTACGGGATCCCGCACGAGGCCGAGGTGGTCTCCGCGCACCGCACGCCGGACAAGCTCATGAAGTACGCGGGCACGGCCGAGGCGCGCGGACTGAAGATCTTGATCGCGGGAGCCGGAGGCGCCGCGCATCTGCCCGGGATGGCCGCGTCGAAGACGACCTTGCCCGTGCTCGGCGTGCCCGTCGCGTCGAAGGCGCTCAAAGGCCTGGACTCCTTGCTGTCGATCGCGCAGATGCCGCGCGGCGTCGCCGTCGGCACGCTCGCGATCGGCGAGGCCGGCGCCGCGAACGCGGGCCACCTCGCCGCGCAGATCCTCGCGCTTTCGGACCCCGCGCTCGCGCGCAAGGTTCGGACCTTTCGCGCGGCGCAGACGGCGAAGGTCCTGAAGGGACGGCTGTGAGCGCCGGCGCCTTGGCGCCGGGCCGCACGATCGGGATCCTCGGCGGCGGCCAGCTCGGGCATATGCTCGCCGAGGCGGCGCGCGCGCTCGGCTATAAAACCGCCGCGCTCGACCCCGCGAAGGACTCCCCCGCGCTGAAGTTCGTCGACGTTGCCGTCGTCGGTCCGATCGACGCGCCCGCCTCCGCGCGCGCGCTCGCCGAGGCCAGCGACCTGCTCACGCTCGAGTGGGAGTTGATCCCAGCACCCGTATTGGAAGAAGCCGCCCGCCTGCGCCCGCTCTACCCGGCGCCGTCGGTGCTCGCCGTGATCCGCGACCGGCTCGAGCAGAGAAAATTTCTCGCGCGCCGCGGCTTCCCGCAGACCGATTTCGGCGAGGCGCGGGACGCCGGAAGTCTTCCTTATTATCCGACGATCGTGAAGCGGCGCACGCACGGCTACGACGGCAAGGGCCAGGCGCGCTTTGCTTCAGAGAACGAAGCTCGAAGCGGCTCCGCGATCTTCGCCGCGCCCTGCGTTTGGGAGAAGATCGTCCCGTTCGCGAAGGAAATCTCCGTGATCCTCGCGCGCGGCCGCGGCGGCGAGATGTCCGCGTATCCGGTCGCCGAGAACCTGCACCGCGGCGGGATCCTGCACGCGACGCGCGCGCCCGCGGAGATTTCCGAGGAAACGTCCTCGAGGGCCGTCGCGCTCGCGCGCCGCGTCGCCGAGGAGCTCGGCCACGTGGGCGTGCTCGCGCTCGAGCTGTTCCTGCTCCCGAACGGAGAGCTGCTCGTCAACGAGATCGCCCCGCGAGTGCACAACAGCGGTCACTACACGCTCGGGGGGTGCGCTTGCTCCCAGTTCGAGCAGCACATGCGCGCCGTCGCCGGACTCCCGCTCGGACCCACCGAGATGAAAGGCCCCGCGACGATGGTGAACCTGATGGGCGAGCTCTGGGAGCAGGGCGAACCGGACTGGTCCGCGCTCGACGGCGTACCCGGGCTGACCTTGCGCCTCTACGGGAAATCCTCCGCGCGTCCCGGGCGCAAGATGGGCCACTACGTCGTCGTCGGCGCCGCCGCCGCCGAGGAATGGCGCCGCGCCGACGAGCGCCTCGCGGCCCTCGCGCGCGGGACCGCCCGGCCCTAGGGTCCTAGGTCCTTCGGGGCCCATTGCCGCGGCCGCGGCGGGCCGGAGGTCCCGGCTCCTGGCCTGGGCCTTTTCGGTAGCATCGACGCCATGAGAAAGCTCCCCGCCGCGCCGCGCGCTCTGTGCGTCGTCCTGTCGGCCGCCGTCCTATGGAGCTCTCCGGGTCTCGCGGCCCACGCCGCCGCCGCCGAGATCGCGCGCCCCGTCGAGGCCGCGGGCCTCGGCGTCTCAGCCGCGATTCCCGCGGCCCCGGCCGCCCTGAGCCTCGCCTCGCCCTCTCTGCTCTCCGCCCCCGCGTCGGCGTCCGCTCTGAGCGCGGCGCCGCTCTCCGCCGTGCCGGCCGCCGCCGCCCTCGCCGCCCCCGCGGCCGAGGCCGCCGCCGCGCCCGTCCTTCCGGCCGCCGCCGCGCCCTCCGCGGTCGCCGCCGCCGTCTTATCCGCTCCCGCGGACGAAGCGCCGCGCGCCCCTCAAGGCGCCGCCGCGCCGGCCGCGCGTCCCGCCGCCCTCGAAGCCGCCCGCGCGGTCTCCGCGCCCGCCGCGGACGCCTCCTGGAATTTCTCGCGCGTCTTCGACGGAGCCGCGTCGGGCCTGCGCCGCCTCGTGGGCGCGCGCGCCCCGGCCCCGGCCGCCTTGCCCGCGCTTCCGGGCGGGCTCGTGCGCTCCGGAGATCCGGGCCTCGCGCGCGCCGGCGAGAACCGGGCGACGCTGCTCCTGCGCGATCCCGGCTCCGATCACGAGTCCGCCCAGCTGCTCTACCGCCTGCACGCGCGCTTCGGCTTCCGCCCCGACGACGCGCCGGTCCGCGTCGACGGCGCTCTGCGCGTGTCGGGCTCGGTCCCGACCGAGGAAGTGCTGGCGCTGGGCGCTTCGAGCCGCGTCCTCGAGGTCCGCATCGACGGCGGAGCGCCCGAGCCCGAGGGCCCCGGCCGCCTGCGCGCCGCCGCCGCGCGCGTGGGCGCGGCGATCCGCCCCGCGCGCGACCCGTTCGTTCCCGCCACGAAAATCGTCGCCGACCTCGAGAAGCTCGCCGCCAACGACCCCGCGAAGGCGCGCGCGCTCGCGATGGAGTACGTCGCCGGCGGCAAGGAGAGCCGCCGCGAGGTGAAGCTCGCCGCCCTGCGCGTGCTCGACGCCGCGCCGCTCGCCGAAATCGCTCCGTTCCATCTGAAGACTTTGTCGGCCGCGGCCGACGCGAAAGTGCAGGCCGCGAAGGCCGACGGCAAGGACGCGGTCTGGTTCGTCCAGCGCGCGATCCTCGTGCGCTGGGCGCGCGAGGCTTCGGCGCTGAAGGCGAACGCCGACGCCGTCGCGGCCGCGCAGAAGGCCTACGCCGACCGCAACGCCTCGGTGCGCCTCGCCGCCGCGGCCGCCCTGCGCGCGATGGGCGTGGACCCGGGACCGGAAAACGAGTATCTCCCGGCGGCGTCGATGACCGACAACGGCCCGTTCGGCGCGTCGCCCTCCGTCGATTCCGAGATCAACGCCTATCCCGATCCGAACGTGACCGTCGCCCCCGGCGTCGGCAAGCGCCTGATGAAGGCGCTCGGCGTCGGCGCGGTGCTCGCCGCGGTCATGGTCCTCGTCTTGAGCCTCTCGCAGCCCTCTTCTCACTCCCCCGCGCCCGCGCCGAGCGCGCCGATCACGCGGACGCTCTCGCCCGCTCCGACGATCTCCGCGTCGGCGCCGCCGAGCGTCGCTCCGCCGGCCGCGGCCGCGGGCGCCCCTGAGGCGAAGGCGGACGCCGCGTCGACCGATCACGAGCTTCTCGAACAGATCGCGAAATCCGAGGCGCGCATCGCCAAGGCGCAGGAGGACCAGGTCGCGGCGCAGAAGGCCGCCCAGCAGGGCGGCGGCTTCATGAGCGGGATCGGCGGCATGATCATCAACGCGGCGATCTTCATCGGCCTGTTCGCCCTGCTCGGCCGCTTGTTCAAGGGGTTCGGCGGCGGCGCGTCCGGCGGCGGCATGAACGCGAAGACCGAGGCGAAGTCCGACGTCGAGAAGCCGGCCCAGCGCTTCACCGACATCGAGGGCGCCGACGAGTCGCTCGTCGAGGTCCAGGAGGTCGTGGACTTCCTGCGCGACCCGTCGCGCTTCGCGCGCATGGGCGGCAAGGCGCCGAAGGGCGTGCTTTTCGAGGGCCCGCCCGGCACCGGCAAGACCTTGATGGCGCGCGCGATGGCGGGCGAGACGAACTCCGCGTTCTTCGCGGTGTCGGGCTCCGACTTCGTGGAGCTGTTCGTGGGCATGGGGGCCCGCCGCGTGCGCGAGCTCATTCAAAAGGCCGCGAACAACAAGCCCGCGATCGTGTTCATCGACGAGATCGACGCGGTCGGCAAGAAGCGCGGCTCCAACAGCGGCATGGGCGGCGACTCGGAGCGCGAGCAGACGATCAACGCCCTGCTGACCGCGATGGACGGCTTCGACAACTCGGGCGGCATCATCTTCGTCGCGGCGACGAACCGCGCCGACACGCTCGACCCGGCGCTGCTGCGCCCGGGCCGCTTCGACCGCAAGATCTTCGTCGGCAAGCCGCACATGGGCGGGCGCGAGGCGATCCTCACGATCCACGCGCGCGACAAGCGCCTGGCGGCCGACGTCGACCTGCGCCAGGTCGCGCGGCGCACCGCGAACCTCGCGGGCGCGGACCTCGCGAACGTGATGAACGAGGCGGCCCTGCTCGCCATCCGCCGCGGCGCGGACGCGATCGGGAATCAGGACCTCGACGAGGCCGTCGACCGCGGCACGATCGGCGCGAAGCGCAGCCTGCCGATGCCCGAGGCCTTGAAGAAGCGCATCGCCTACCACGAGGCCGGACACGTGCTGGCGAACATGCTCAACGAGGACCCGGAGATGCGCAAGAAGGTCAACAAGTTCACGATCGTCCCGCACGGCTCGGGCGCGCTCGGCTTCGCCGAGATCGGCGACGAGGAGGGCGACAAGTACCTGTACACGAAGGAGGAGCTCGAGGCGCGCATCGATCACGCGCTCGGCGGCCTCGTCGCCGAGAAGCTGGTCTACGGCAAGGCCGAGAAGATCCCCGAGGGGCTCGACCCGCAATGGTCGACGGGCCCCGGCTCCGATCTCCAGGCCGCGACGCGCGTCGCGCGCTACATGGTCGAGCAGCTCGGCATGGGCGCGTCGACGGGTCTCGCCGTCACCGCGCCCGATCCGAACGACCCGTTCGGCCGCGGCTTCGGCGGCGACCGCGTCGCCGAGCGCAACTGGCTCGAGGTCAACAAGATCCTGGCCGCGTCCTACAAGCGCGTGAAGGCGCGGCTGTCCCGCAACCGCCACGTGCTCGAGGCGCTGACGCAGGCCGTGCTCGCCAAGGAGACGTTGATCGGCGACGAGGTCGACGACGTCGTGCGCAAGGCGGGGCCCGTCGACGCGCCGCCGGCCCAGCCGTAAAACGAGCGCGTCAACGCCCGGGACGTTTGTTAGTATGCCGTCATGAGCGAGCGCCCGAAGGGCCGGACCGCGTTCGTCCGAGCCGCCTGGGGCTTGTCCGCCGTCTTCGCGCTCGTCGTGGGACGGCTCAAGCTCCTCCAGCACGAGCGCCTGCAGACGTCCGCGTTCGACCTCGGCGTCTACGCGAACGTGCTGTGGAACACCGCGCACGGGCGCCCGTTCTTCAACGCTTTCGACGGCCGCAGTTTCCTCGGCCAGCACTTCATCCCCGCGCTCGCCCTGCTGGCGCCGCTGCTGCGCGTTTGGAGCGACGCCGCGGCGCTGCTCGCGTTCCAGAGCGCGGCGCTCGCGCTCGCGATCCCCGCCGTCTACCTGCTCGCCGAAAGAGAGCTCGACGATCGCCGCGCGGCGCTGGGCTTCGCGGCGCTCTGCGCCGTGTTCGCCCCCCTGCACCGAGCGAGCGCCTACGACTTCCATCCGGCGACTCTCGCCGTGCCGCTGCTCGCCTGGTCGCTGTATTTTTGGCGCAGCGGACGACGCACGGCCTTGCTCGCGACGCTCGCGCTGACGGCCTTGGTGCAGGAGGACCTCCCGCTGGTCCTCGTCGGCTTCGGCGCGTACGCGGCATGGGAGGCCTCGCGACGCCGCGACCGCAACGGCCGGCGCGACGGTCTCGTCGTCGCCGCGGTCGCGGCGCCTTACTTCGCTCTCGTCGTGTTCGTTCTGATGCCGCACTTCGCGGGCGGCTGGCGCGCGTCGTATTGGGAGTATTACGCCCGGCTCGGCATGACGCCGGGTTCCCTGGCGGCCGGCTTTGTTCTTCATCCGTGGCGCCTGTGGGCCCTGACTTTGGGCGACCCGGAGAAGGCCGCCGCGGTGCTGGGGCTCGTCGGCTTCACGAGCGGCCTCATTCTCCTCGCTCCGCGCGAAGCGCTTCTGCTCGCGATCCCGCTCGCGCTGAATCTGATCAGCGCCAATCCGGCGCAGTACCGCCTGCAGGCGCACTACTCGGCGACGATGATTCCGTTCCTGTTCTACGCGATGATCGCGGGCTACGCGCGTCTCTCGCGCCGCGGCGCCTTGCGCGGCCCGCGCGCGCTCGCCGCGCTCGCGCTCGCCGCCGCCGGCTCGCTTTGGAATCTCCCCGTCTATTCAAGACCGACGGACGCCGCCCGCCTCCAGTCCGCGCGCGCGCTGTTCGCCGAGATCGGCCCCGACGACTCCGTCGCCGCGTCGGCGAACCTGGTCCCCCACCTGTGCTTTCGCAACGGCATCACCATGCTCAACGGCCCCGACACGCCCGCGCGCTGGGTGGCGCTCGACGCGCGGACCCGCGTCACGTCCTACCTATCGCACGTCGAGGCCGACTTCGCGGGCCGGCATCTCGACCGCCTCGTCTTCACGCACGATGATCTCTACCTCTTCGACATGAAGCGCGCGCCCTGAGCTTTTGACGGCCGCTTCCGAAATTACTCTAATCCCTCAGGCGCCGTCGCGCCGAAACCGCGAGTGACGAAAGACTGGGGCCGCAAGGACCTGCTCGGCCTGGAAGGGCTGGGCGCCGCAGAGATCGAGGCGCTTCTCGACGAGGCCGCGTCTTTCCAAGAGTCTCCTCCCAAAAACGTCCTCGCAGGCCGCACGGTCGCGTTTCTCTTCTCCGAGGCCTCCACCCGAACGCGTTCGTCTTTTGAAGAAGCCGCGCTGCGCCTGGGCGCGGAGCCGCTGAGCTTCTCGGCGGCGGGCTCGTCGCTCGCGAAGGGCGAGACGATGCTCGACACGATGAAGAACCTCGAGGCGATCGGCGTCACGCACTTCGTCGTGCGCCACGAGCGCTCGGGCGTGCTCGAGGACCTGGCGCCCAAGGTCGCCGCGTCCGTCGTCAACGCCGGCGACGGCTGGCACGAGCATCCGACGCAGGCGCTGCTCGACCTGCTCACTCTGCGCGAGCTCTGGGGCGGATTCAAGGGCAAGCGCGTCGTGATCCTGGGCGACATCCGCCACAGCCGCGTCGCGCGCTCGAACCTGTTCGCGCTCAAGAAGCTCGGCGCCAAGGTCACGTTCTGCGGACCGACGCCGCTGGTGCCGGACGCGTTCGCCGCGATCGGCGCGCAGGTGGAGCACGATGTCGAGAAAGCGCTCAAGGGCGCCGACGCGGTCAACGTCCTGCGCCTCCAGCTCGAGCGCATGGAGCAGGGCTTCGTGACCTCGCTCGCCGACTACGCGCTCTCGTATCAGCTGACTCAGGCGCGCGCCGCGCTCATGAAGCCCGACGCGCCGGTCCTGCACCCGGGCCCGATGAACCGCGGCGTCGAGATCGCCTCCGAGGTCGCCGACGGGCCGCGCTCGCTGATCTTGAAGCAAGTCTCCAACGGCGTGTTCGTGCGCATGGCCGTGCTCGCGGCCTGCGACCGGGGTCGAACGGCTCATGTCTGAACGGCTCCTGATCGCGGGCGGCACGGTCGTGGATCCGGCGCGCGGCGTCGAGGCCGCGCGCGACGTCTTGATCGAAGACGGCAAGATCCGGGACGTGGCCGCGGGACTTTCGAAAAAGCCGGCGCTGAAGGGCGTCGAGACCGTCGACGCGGACGGCCTGTGGGTGATCCCGGGGCTCGTCGACATGCACGTGCACCTGCGCGAGCCGGGCCGCGAGGGCGACGAGACGATCGCGACGGGCACGGCCGCGGCCGCGCGCGGCGGCGTGACCACGGTGCTCGCGATGGCGAACACCGAGCCGGTCACCGACAACCCGTCCCAGCTCGGCTTCCTGCGCGCGAAGGCCGCCGCCGACGCGAAGATCAACGTGCTCTTCGCGGGCGCCGTCACCTTCGGCCAGAAAGGCGAGCGCCTGAGCGAATTCGCGCGCCTCAAGGCCGCGGGCGCCGCCGCGCTCTCCGACGACGGCCGGCCCGTGATGCACGCGGGACTGTTCCGCCGCGCGCTCGAATGCGCGAAGGACTTGGGCCTCGTCGTCATCGATCATTGCGAGGACTTGACGCTCTCCAACGGCGCCTGCGTGCACGAAGGTCCCGCGGCCCTGCGCAAGGGACTCAAAGGCGCGCCGTGGGCCGCCGAGACCGTGCAGGTCATGCGCGACATCGCTCTGGCCGAACTCACCGGAGCCCGCGTTCACCTCGCGCATCTGTCCGCCGCGGCCTCCGTCTTCGCCGTGCGCGACGCCAAGCGGCGAGGCATTCAGATCACCGCCGAGGCGTGTCCTCATCATTTCGTCCTCTCGGACGAAATGATTCCGGGTTATGACGCCGACTGGAAGATGAACCCGCCGCTGCGCTCCCACGCGGACCGCGCGGCGCTGATCGAGGGCCTCGCCGACGGCACGATCGACGCGATCGCGACCGACCACGCGCCTCACGGCTGCGGCGCGAAGTCGCAAGGCATGGACCTGGCCCCGTTCGGCGTGATCGGCCTGGAGACCTCTCTCGCCGCGTCTTTGACCGAGCTCTACCACAAGAAGGCGCTCACCCGCCGCGAGCTCGTCGCGCGCGCGTGCGCCGCGCCCGCCGCGATCCTCGGGCTCAAGAACAAAGGCACGCTCGCTCCCGGCGCCGACGCCGACGTGACGCTCGTCGATCCCGACGCCGCGTGGACGCCCGCGCCGCCCTTCGCCTCGAAGAGCCGCAACACGCCGTTCGCCGGACGCAAGCTCAAGGGCCGCGTCGCGCGCACGCTCTTCGCGGGCCGGACGGTGCATGCTCTATAGCGAGTACGCGAAGCCCTGGCTGTTCCGCCTCGACGCGGAGCGCGCGCACGACGAAGTCTCCGGGCTCCTGTCCCTACTGGCGCCGTTTCCGGGCGCCGCCGCCGCGCTGGACGCGCTGACCGGGGCGGCGCCGACCGCGGCGCCGCGCGACATCTTCGGCGTGCGCTTCCCCAATCCCGTCGGCCTCGCCGCGGGCTTCGACAAGGACGGCCGCCTCGTCGGCATCCTCCCCGCGCTGGGCTTCGGCTTCCTCGAGATCGGCTCGGTCACGCTCGAGCCCCAGCCCGGCAACCCGAAGCCGCGCATGTTCCGCGTCCCGGAGTCGCGCGCGCTCGTCAACCGCATGGGCTTCAACAGCGACGGCGCGCGCGCGGTCGCGCGGCGTCTCGCGTCCCAGGAGAAGTGCGCGGTGCCGCTCGGAATCAATCTCGGCCTCAACAAGGACACCGACCCGGCGCGGGCCCCGGTGGACTACGCGCGCACGTTCCGCATCCTTGCCGGGCACGGCGACTACTTCGTCGTCAACGTCTCCTCGCCGAACACGCCCGGCCTGCGCGACCTGCAGAAGGTCGAGGGCCTGTCCGCGATCCTCGGCGAGATCCAGGACGCGAACGCCGCGAAGAAGCCGATCTTGCTGAAGCTCGCGCCCGACCTCGCCGACGAGGATTTCGAGGCGGCGCTCCGCGTCGCCGAGAAGCTCGCGCAGGGCTTGGTCGTCTCGAACACCACGATTTCCCGCGACGGCGTCGACGCGAAGTGGGCGACCGAGTCCGGCGGCCTCTCCGGCGCGCCGCTGAAGGTCCGCGCGACCGCGTTGGTCCGCAAGGCGCGAGGTCTCACGAAGCTTCCGATCGTCGGCGTCGGCGGCATCGAGACCGCCGACGACGCGCGCGAACGCCTCGCCGCGGGCGCCGACCTCGTCCAGCTCTACACCGGCTTGGTTTACGGCGGGCCGTCGACGGTGAAGCGCATCCTCGCCGGATTGGAGACCGCCGCGTGACTCAGATCATCGTCGCGCTCGACGTGGAGACGATCAAGAAGGAAGAAGAGCTGCTCAAGTCCCTCAAGGACCTGATCGTCTGGTACAAGGTCGGCCTGCGCCTGTTCACGGCGCACGGCAAGCGCGCGGTCGACCTCGTGCACAAGAGCGGCGGCAAGGTCTTCCTCGACCTCAAGCTGCACGACATCCCGCAGACCGTCGCGCACGCGGTTCAGGAAGCGCAGCGCCTCGGCGTCGCGTCCGTGTCTTTGCACCTGATGGGCGGCGCCGACATGGTGCGCGCCGCGGCCGAGGTGGCGCCCCGGCCGAAGCTGTGGGGCGTGACCGTGCTGACGAGCATGGCGCCGAAGGACGTCAAGATTTTCCACCCGTCGGCGCGCGTGCCCTCCCTCGCCAAGTCTCTCGCGAAGACCGGCTGGGTGTCGGGCGCGGACGCCACGATCTGCTCGCCGCAGGAGGTCGCGTTCCTGCGCAAGCAGCTCCCCCATCTGGACATGAAGTTCGTGACGCCGGGCATCCGTCCGCGCGGCGCCGCGCTCAACGACCAGTCGCGCGTGATGACGCCCGGCGAGGCGGCCGCGCTCGGCATCGACTATATCGTCATCGGACGGCCGATCACGCACGCGCCCGACCCGCGCAAGGCGGCGCTCGACATCCTGACCGAGATGAAGGCCGCGGCGCCGGGCTCGCTCGACCACGCGACCGCCGCGTCCCGGAGGAACTCATGAACGTCGAACAGCTCTTCCTCGACAACAGAGCCCTGCTGAAAGGCCACTTCCTGCTCTCGTCGGGACTGCACAGCGACCGCTACCTGCAGTGCGCGCTGATTCTCGCGCATCCCGCGCGCGCCGAGGAGCTCGGCAAAGCGCTCGCCGCCAAGCTGCCGACGAAGCCCGACCTCGTCGTCTCCCCGGCGATGGGCGGCCTCATGATCGGCCACGAGGTCGCGCGCGCGCTCGGCGTGCGCCACTACTTCACCGAGCGCGTCGACGGCGAGATGACTTTGCGGCGCGGCTTCTCCGTCGCCGCCGGCGAGCGCGTCGTCGTCGTCGAAGACGTGGTCACGACGGGCAAGTCCACCAAGGAAGTCTTCGCCGTGTTGCGCGCCGTCGGCGCGCACGTGGCCGCGGCCTGCTCGATCGTCGACCGCTCGGAAGGAAGAGCCGACCTCGGCGTCCCCTACGCGGCGCTGTGGACCGCCGCCGTGCCGACGTGGACGCCCGCCGATTGCCCGCAGTGCAAGGCCGGCGTTCCCGCCGTAAAGCCGGGCAGCCGTAAAGCCGCGGCGCCGGACGCCGCGGCACAGACGCATCCAAGGAAATCCCCATAGCGTCTAGGAGTCTTATGTCCTCTACCCTCACCTACCGCAAATCCGGCGTGGACATCGACCTCGCCGACAAGCTCGTCGACCACATCGCGAAGAAGGCGCCGGCGATCGGAGGCTTCGCGGGGCTGTTCCCGCTGAACCTCGACGGCAAGGGCCCGTGGGAGCTCGTCGCGTGCACGGACGGCGTCGGCACGAAGCTCAAGCTCGCGTTCGCCCTCGACAAGCACGACACGATCGGCGTGGACTTGGTCGCCATGTCGGTCAACGATCTCGTCTGCTGCGGCGCCAAGCCGCTGATCTTCCTCGACTACTACGCGACCGGCAAGCTCGACCTCAAGCGCTCGAAGAAGATCATCGCGGGCATCATGGACGGCTGCCGCCAGGGACAGTGCGTCCTGCTCGGCGGCGAGACCGCGGAGATGCCGGGCATGTACCCGGCCGGCGAGTACGACCTCGCGGGCTTCGCGGTCGGCGTGGTCAAGCGCGACGAGGTCATCGACGGCTCCAAGATTTTCCCGGGCGACCTGATCCTGGCTTTGCCGTCGTCGGGCCTGCACTCGAACGGCTATTCCTTGGTGCGCCAGGTCTTCAAATCGCCGAAGGATCTGGCGAAATGGGGCAAGGCGCTGCTGACCCCGACGCGCATCTACGTCGACGAGGTCCTGCGTCTGAAAGAAGCCTTGGCCGCCGACAACAAGATCATTCTCGGCCTCTCGCACATCACCGGCGGCGGCCTCGTGGAGAACGTTCCGCGCATCCTGCCGCGGGGGCGCAAGGCGATCTTCAACAAGGACGCGTGGAAGCGCCCGGCGCTCTTCGACGAGATCGCGCGCCGCGGCGGCGTGCCCGACCGCGAGATGTGGCGCACGTTCAACATGGGCCTCGGCCTCGTGATCGTCATCCGCCCCGACAGCCTCGAGCTCGCTCAGAAGGTTCTTCCCGAGGCCCGGCTCGTCGGCGAGATCGTCGCGGGCAAGCACGAGGTCGAGATCCGCTGATGGAGAAGATCGCGGTCTTCGCCTCCGGCGAAGGCACGAACCTGCAGGCCCTGCTCGACGCGTGCGCCGACGGCCGCGCGCGCGGCGAGATCGCGCTCGTCGTCTCCAACAAGCCGGACGCGGGCGCGCTCCGGCGCGCCGCGCGGGCCGGCGTCGAGACGCTCGTCTCCGCGCCCGCCGACCACGCGTCGCCCGAGGAGTACAACGCGTTCCTCGCGCACCAGTGCCAGAAACGCGGCGTGACCTTGATCTGCCTCGCGGGCTTCATGCTGAAGCTCAAGTCCCCGCTCCTGAAAGCCTACTCCGGCCGTATATTGAATATACATCCCGCCCTGCTGCCGTCGTTCGGCGGCCAAGGGATGTACGGCATGAAGGTGCACGAGGCCGTGCTCGCCTCGGGCGTCAAGGTCAGCGGCGCCACGGTGCACGTCGTCGACGAGGAGTACGACCGCGGCCCGATCCTCCTTCAATCGGCGGTGCCCGTGCTCGCGGGCGACACGCCGCAGACGCTCGCCGCGCGCGTGCGCGCTCAGGAGCACTGGATCTATCCGAAGGCGGTCTCGCTTCTGTGCGAAGGACGGCTGAAGATCGAAGGCGGACGCGCGGCGCTCGTCCCCTCCCCGCTCGAAGGCTCGCCGCGCGCGAAGCGCGCGCTGATCTCGGTCTCCGACAAGACCGGCGTCGTCGAGCTCGCGCGCGGCCTGCACGAGCTCGGCATCGAGATCGTGTCCACCTCGGGCACCGCGAAAGCGCTCGTCGAGGCCGGCGTGCCGATCCGCCCGCTCGACACCTTGACCGGCTTCCCCGAGATCCTCGACGGGCGCGTGAAGACCCTGCATCCTCACGTGCACGGCGCCATTCTTCTGCGCCGCAAGGATCCGAAGCAGGCGCGCGAAGCCGATTTGTTCGGCATCGAGCCCATCGATCTGGTGGTCGTCAATCTCTACCCCTTCGCGAAGACCGTCGCGTCCGCCAAGTCCGCGTACGAGCAGGACGTCATCGAGCAGATCGACATCGGCGGCGTCGCCCTCATCCGCGCGGCCGCGAAGAACTTCGAGGACGTCGCCGTGCTGACCTCGCCCGCCGACTACGGCGCGACCCTGGCCGAGCTCGCCGCCGCGCAGGGTCGCCTGGGCGAGCCGACGCGCCGCCGCTTGGCGCTCGCCGCGTTCCGCCATACCTCCGATTACGACGCGATGATCGCGAAGGCCTGGGGCGGCGAGGCCGCGCCGGCGGCGAGCGCCGAGCAGTTCACCGCGACTTTGACCCCGCGCCTCGCCAAGATCCAGGACCTGCGCTACGGCGAGAATCCGCACCAGAAGGCCGCGCTGTACGCCAACGAGAACGGCACTTCCTTCACCCAGCTCCACGGCAAGGAGCTCTCGTACAACAATCTGCTCGACGCCGCCGGCACCTGGGACGCGGTGTCCGACTTCGAGGCGCCCGCCGCCGTCGTGTTCAAGCACGTGACGCCCGCGGGCGTCGCCGTCGGCGACACCATCGACAAGGCCTTCGATCGCGCCTGGGCCTGCGACCCGCTCTCCGCGTTCGGCGGCGTGCTCGCCTTCAATCGGCCGATCAGCCGCGCGATCGCCGAGTCGCTCTCCAAGCGCTTCGTCGAGGTGCTCGTGGCCCCCGGCTACGATCCCGAGGCGCTCGAACTTCTGAAGAAAAAGCCCAACGTCCGCCTGCTCGTGCGCGCCAAGCCGCCGACGAAGGCTCTTCAATTCCGCTCCATCGGCGACGAAGTGCTGGTCACCGAGCCCGACCGCGCCGTCGCCGGCCCCGAGTGGCGCGTCGTCTCCAAGCGCGCGCCCACGCCCGACGAGGAGAAGGCCATGCGCTTCGCCTGGACCGCGGCCAAGCACGTGAAGTCCAACGCGATCGTCCTCGCCGGCCCCGAGCAGACCGTCGGCATCGGCGCGGGGCAAATGTCGCGCGTCGACTCGGTCCACATGTCCGGCGTGAAGTTCAAGCTCTGGCTGCGCGACAACGAAGGCCCCAAGGCCCTCGTCCTCGCCTCCGACGCCTTCTTCCCCTTCCGCGACGGCATCGACGCCGCCGCCACGCTCGGCATCTCCGCGATCGTCTCCCCCGGCGGTTCCGTCAAGGACCCCGAGGTGATCGCGGCCGCCGACGAGCACAAGCTCGCGATGATCTTCACCGGCATGAGGCACTTCCGACATTGATGGATCAAATGGCATATATTGACAATTCCTGCCATTACGCATACACTGAGAAGGCGAGGTGCTCATCATGGAAACAATGAACGTCTCCCTGCCCGATCCGCTGCGACGATTCGTCGACAAGCAGATCGCCTCGGGCCGCTACAGCAGCGCTAGCGAGTACATCCGGGAGCTGATCCGCTTCGACGAGAAACGCCGGGCGCAGGAGCGCTTGGAAGGCCTCCTGCTCGAGGGACTGGGCTCGCCGGCGGGCGAGATGACCGCCCGAGACTGGTCCGAGCTGAAGAAGACGGCCGCCGGCAAGCGCGGGAAACGTGCGGCCAAGTGAAGCGGCGCGTCCTCGTCCGGGAGGCGGCGCGCCGGGATCTCGCCGAGTGCGCCGCATTCATCGCCCGCTCCAATCCCCGAGCCGCTGCGGCCTTCCTCGATTCGGCGAGGCGGACCTTCGCCCGCTTGGCCGGCTTGCCGTTCCTCGGCGCGGCCTGGGAGCCGCTTTCCCCCTCGCTGCGGGACTTCCGGCGCTTCCGCGTGACGGGATTCGCAGACGTCCTCGTCTTCTACCGTCCGATCGAGCGCGGCGTCGAGATCGTGCGCGTTCTCCACGGAGCCCGGGACATCGAGGCCTTATTCGAATGAACAGCTCCGCTCGAAACAAGAATCTGCGCGTTATCGACGCCGACAACCAGGAGTTCGCGATGGGTTGCCCCGCATGAGGCGTTCCCGATATTGACACTCAACATGGATGCAATCTTCACTCTTCCATATTCAGAATACGCCGCCGCAAATATGCTGGCTAAGGCCTTCACGCCCTCGGATGGCTATTCTATTTTTGTGCCCGCGTCTCGCACGCAGAAGGGCGTAGACCTGCTTCTGACGCGACGCAATGCAGAGCGCGTCCGCACGCTCTCATTCCAAGTCAAAGCGTCGCGAACCTACCCCGGCTCACCGCCAATCCGAAAGGTCAAGAATCGTCGGTTCAAATATTACACTTGGTTCAACGAAGAAAGTTGCGAAATCATGGTGGGAATCCATGTGTCTGGTCTTCTCGAATGAAGAGATGCGCGAATTCATGAAAAGCATCAAGACGCAAACGGGGAAGCCGGACCGAATGTTTGGGTTCGGCTTCGATTCGCCGAATGAAGTCCTGCTTACTCGCGGCAACGCGGATGGCATGCAAAGGGACTATTCCGCACATCTGTTCAAATCGAAATGTGCGGCGATGAAAACCGCATTAGCGTCATCGTAAGAAATGCGCATGGGATATTATGCCGGAAGGATGGTACAGGACGAGGTGACTGCCGGTCTGATGATCGACGAGAAAGCCCGCACGGCGCAGCTTGCGAACAAACTCTCTCGGCTTCACGCTGCCGAGACGGGACATTTAGGTGGGAACGGACAGGGAGACGGTCTCAACTACCTCGTTGATCGCAACGGGAAGAACTTCGCCGCGTTTCTTGAGGCTGGCACAATAGGCCTTAATCGCATCCTTCACCATGGACTCGGCCTCTTTCAAGGTCTCGCCCTGCGTAACGCAGCCGGGAAGAGACGGGACGCGGGCGACGTATCCGCCCTCTTCGGCGACTTCGAAAACGGCGGTGAGGCGGACAGTCTGATTGGCCGCGACATTCAGTTTAACAGACGTCATGAATAGGCTCAAGGATTGAACAAATGAACGACACGGCTTGGCTGGCGCTTGAAGACGGAACGGTGTTCGCGGGACGCGCGTGCGGCGCGGCCGGCGAGACCGGCGGCGAGACGGTGTTCAACACCGCGATGACCGGGTATCAGGAAATCCTGACCGACGCGTCGTACTGCGGCCAGTTGGTCACGATGACCTACCCGCAGATCGGCAACTACGGGATCATCCCCGGCGATCACGAGTCCGCGCGGCCGCGGCTGGCGGGTTTCGTGGTGCGCGAGCTTTGCCGGACGCCGTCGAACTACGAGTCGGTGGAGTCCGTGGGCGACTTCCTCAAGAAGCACGGCATCGTCGCGATCGAGGGCGTCGACACGCGCGCGCTGACGCTCAAGCTGCGCGACAAGGGCGCCCTGCGCGGCGTGATCTCCACGCTGGAAGGCGATCCCAAACGCCTGGTCGCCAAGGCCCGCGCGCTCCCGTCGATGGCCGGGCAGAACCTCGCGAAGGTCGTCACCTGCGAGAAGGCGTACGATTGGACCGACGGCGCCGCGGCCAAGCCCGCTCTGCACGTGGTCGTGATGGACTTCGGCGTGAAGTACGGCATCCTGCGGCGCCTCGCCGCGATGGGCGCGCGCGCCACGGTGGTGCCGGCGGGGACGAGCGCCGCCGAGATCCTGAAGCTGCGTCCCGACGGTCTCCTGCTGTCGAACGGCCCCGGCGATCCCGAGCCCGTGACCGACGCGATCGAGACGATCAAGCGCCTGCTGCCCGAGCGCCTGCCGATCTTCGGCATCTGCCTCGGCCATCAGCTGCTGGGCCTGGCGCTCGGCGGCAGGACGTTCAAGCTCAAGTTCGGCCATCACGGCTCCAACCATCCGGTGAAGGACTTGGAGACCGGCAAGATCGAGATCACGTCGCAGAACCACGGCTTCTGCGTGGATCTGGAGTCTCTTCCCAAGGAAGCGCGCACCACGCACGTGAACCTCAACGACGGCACGTCGGAAGGCATGGCGCATTCGACCTTGCCGGTGTTCTCCGTCCAGTACCACCCGGAGTCGTCCGCCGGCCCGCACGACAGCCGCTACCTGTTCGACCGCTTCGCCGCGCGCATGCGCGAGCGCCAGGAAGCGGCGTCCCGCTGAGAGGAACCCACCCATGCCCAAGCGAACCGACATCAAGAAAATCCTCGTGATCGGCTCCGGCTCGATCGTCATCGGCCAGGGCTGCGAGTTCGACTACTCCGGAACCCAGGGACTCAAGGCCCTGCGCGAGGAGGGCTACGAGACCGTGCTCATCAACTCGAACCCCGCGACGATCATGACGGACCCCGAGCTCGCCGACCGCACGTACATCGAGCCGCTGACCGTCGAATTTCTCGAGAAGGTCATCGCGGCGGAGCGGCCGCAGGCCGTGCTCCCGACGCTCGGCGGCCAGACCGCGCTGAACCTCACGGTGGCCGCCGCGGAAAAAGGAATATTGAAGAGGTACGACGTCGAGATCTTGGGCGCGCGGCTCGACTCGATCCGCAAGGCCGAGGACCGCCAGCTGTTCAAGGCCGCCATGCAGAAGATCGGCCTGGACCTGCCGCGCTCCATCGTCGTCACCGACGAAAGCGACTTGAAGCGCGTCGCCCAGGAGCTCGGCTTTCCCGTGATCGTGCGCGCGTCGTTCACTCTCGGCGGCGCCGGCGGCGGCATCGCGTATCACTTCGAGGAGCTGCGCGGGCGCGTGCACACCGCGCTCGAGATGAGCCCGGTCAAGAAGGTCCTGCTCGAGGAGTCGATCATCGGCTGGAAGGAGTACGAGCTCGAGGTCATGCGCGACCACGCGGACAACTTCGTGGTCATCTGCACGATCGAGAACGTCGACCCGATGGGCGTGCACACCGGCGACTCGATCACCGTCGCCCCCGCGCAGACTCTCAGCGACCGCCAGTACCAGGAGATGCGCGACGACGCGAAGCGCATCATCTCCGAGATCGGCGTGGAGACCGGGGGCTGCAACATCCAGTTCGCGGTGAATCCGAAGACGGGGCGCCGCGTCGTGATCGAAATCAACCCGCGCGTCTCGCGCTCGTCCGCGCTCGCGTCCAAGGCGACCGGCTTCCCGATCGCGCGCATCGCGGCCAAGCTCGCGGTCGGCTATTCGCTCGACGAGCTCCCCAACGACATCACCAAGGCCACGCCCGCGTGCTTCGAGCCCGCGATCGACTACGTGGTCACCAAGGCGCCGCGTTTCGCCACCGAGAAGTTCGGCGAGTTCCCCCTCGACACCGCGATGAAGTCCGTCGGCGAGTCGATGGCGATCGGCCGCACGTTCAAGGAGTCCATCCAGAAGGCGCTGCGCGGCCTGGAGAGCGGCAAGAAGGGCTTCGACGCCGGCGAGGATTTCGACGAGGAGACGCTCCTCCAGCGCGTGGCGACGCCCAGCTCTTCGCGCCTCTACCACGTGAAGTCCGCGCTCGCCCGCGGAATCTCGGTCGAGCGCATCGCCGAGGTCTCCCTGATCGATCCCTGGTTCCTCCATCAGCTCAAGGAGATCGCGGATTTCGAGGCGACGATCAAGGCGTCGGCGCTCGACGAGGCGACTTTGCGCGCCGCCAAGCGCCTCGGCTTCTCCGACGCGCAGATCGCCAAGCTCAAGGGCATGAAGGAGAAGGCCGTGCGCGACCGACGCTGGAAGCTCGGGCTGCACCCCTCCTACAAGCTCGTGGACACCTGCGCGGGCGAATTCCCGTCGTCCACGCCCTACTTCTACTCGACGTACGAGGCGGCCGGCGACCTCGCGCCGAAGAAGTCCAAGCAGAAGATCATGATCCTGGGCTCCGGTCCCAACCGCATCGGCCAAGGCATCGAGTTCGACTACTGCTGCGTCCAGGCCGCGAAGGCCCTGCGCGCGATCGGCGTGCCGTCGATCATGGTCAACTGCAACCCCGAGACCGTGTCCACCGACTACGATTCCTCCGACCGTCTGTACTTCGAGCCGCTGACGCTCGAGGACGTGCTCGAGATCGTCGAAGTCGAGAAGCCGACCGGCGTCATCGTGCAGTTCGGCGGACAGACGCCGCTGAACCTGGCGCTCGCGCTCGAGAAGGCCGGCGTGCCGATCCTCGGCACCCAGCCCGCCGCGATCGACATGGCGGAGGACCGCCGCCTGTTCGGCGCGGCGCTGAAAAAACTCGGCATCCTCTCGCCGGAGTCCGGCATCGCGAACAACGCCGACCAGGCCCTTAAAATCGCGCGCCGCGTCGGCTACCCCGTCATGGTGCGCCCGAGCTACGTGCTCGGCGGGCGCATGATGGAGGTCGTCTACGACGACGCGGCCCTGCTCGACTACTCCGAGCGCGCGCGCAAGGCGTCTTTGCACCCGTCGATCTTGATCGACCGCTTCCTCGCCGACGCCGCCGAGCTCGACGTGGACGCGGTCTGCGACGGCACGGACGTTTGGATCTCCGGAGTCATGGAGCACATCGAGGAGGCCGGCATCCACTCCGGCGACTCCGCGTGCACCTTGCCGCCGCACTCCCTGCCGCCCGCCGTGCTGGCGACGGTGCGCGAGCACACGCGCAAACTCGCCCTGTACCTGAAGGTCCGCGGTTTGATCAACATCCAGTACGCGGTCAAGGACGGCGCCGTCTACGTTCTCGAGGCCAACCCCCGCGCGTCGCGCACGGTGCCGTTCGTGAGCAAGGCCGCGGGCCTGCCCGTCGCGCGCATCGCGACGTGGGTCATGATGGGCAAGAAGCTCAGGAAGCTGGTGCCGTCCGCGGCGTTCAAAGGCGCGGTGCCGCCCTACACGGCGACGAAGGAGGCCGTGATGCCCTTCATCAAATTCCCCGGCGTCGATCCGCGCCTGGGACCCGAGATGAAGTCGACGGGCGAGGTCATGGGCCTGGACGCGGACTTCCCGCGCTCGTTCGCGAAGAGTCAGGAGGCCGCGGGTCTCAACCTGCCCACGACGGGCTCCGTGTTCATCTCCGTGCGCGACGAGGACAAGTCGGAGATCCTGCACGTCTCGCGCTCGCTGCGCCAGATGGGCTTCACCTTGGTCGCCACGCGCAATACCGCGGACTTCCTCACGCGCCACGGCATGCCGTCCGAGCGCGTCGCGAAGCTCGGCGAGGGCAAGCCCGACGTCGTCGATCTGCTCAAGCAGCGCAATCTCTCGCTCGTGATCAACACGCCGTCGGGCAAGCGCTCGCGCGCGGACGGCTACGCGATCCGGCGCACCGCGCTCGAGCTCGACATCCCGTGCATCACGAACATCCGCAGCGTGCGCGCCGCCGTGCACGCGATCGCGGTGCTCCAGGGCGCGGCGCTCGAGGTGAAGCCTCTGCAGGACCACTACCGGTCCCTGCCGTATCCCGTCGACCTGGGTCGAAAGCCCTAGGCCGTCGCGGGCCCTTCGCCCCGTACGCCGCCGCGACTCATCCTTATATACTGACCGTATGAGGTGGATGTCCGCCGTATTGGCGCTCGCGCTTTTCTCTTCGCCTGCGCCCGCCCAGGAGACGCCCCCCGCGACGCCCGCGTCCCCGGCGCCGCAGAACGCAGACGACGCGCGCCCGGCCGCCGTCGACCCCGTCGTGCTGCAGAAGAAGGCGGACGACCTGCGCGACGCCGTCGCCGACCCGGGCTCGAGCCTCTACCGGCTGCACGCCGACGCGGGCGCCCTGTTCAACAACGTGCAGAGCCAAACGCCGGTCCGACGCCCGCACGCCCGGCTCATCGAGCGCGAGAACGTCGACGGGCGCATCGGGACCCTGGACGGCATGATCGAGGCCGCGAACCGGCGCTTCGACGCGTACAAGCTCCGCTTCAACGCGCCGCCGCCGCCCGACGCCACGGCCTCCGCCGAGACCGCCGTCGCGTTCAAGGAGCAGGGCCGCGCGGACTTCGACAAGAAGAACCGCCTCACGGACGAGCAGATGGGCGTCTTCCGCTACGCGCCCGCCGAAGTCGCGGGCGGCGTCATCGAACTGAACCGCCGCCTCGCGCTGATCGCCACGCGCATCGGGGAGGCCTTCGCCTACTCGACGCTCGTGCACGAGGCCACCCACGCGCGCGACCGCGCCGCCGGCAAGCTCTCCCCGGAGCACGCGAAGGACGGCGAGGTCAACGCGTTCCGCGTCGAGTACCTGTGGCTCACGACGATGGACCCGACCGGCATGCGCCTGATCGACCTCCAGTTGACCCTCGACGACTGGACGAAGCGCCACCCGAAGGACGTGCTCAGCGCGCACGCGCTGGCCTACGTCCAGCATCTGACCGCGCTCCGCCAGACCGGCGGGGAAGAGAAGAAGCTGCGCAAGTTCGTCGACGACCTCGGCTACGAGGACGACCCCGACAAGCCCGCCGCGCCGACCCCGTCCCCCGTCAAGGCCTGAGCGCTCGGTTTGGTAGAATTTCCTCGGCCCCCACGGAGAAACCATGCCCGCCTCATTCCCGCACCGCTATGAAGTCTCGCTTTCCTGGAAGGACGGCGACCGCAGCGACATCTCCGCCGGCTCGCGGCCGCCGATCGGCGGCGGGTCGCCGCCGGAATTCGACGGCCAGGACCCGACGCGCTGGAGCCCCGAGCACCTGATCCTCGCGGCGCTCGGACAGTGCCTGATGCTGACCTGGATCTCGCTCAACAAGCGCTCCGCGATCCCGCTCAAGGGCTGGGAGTCGACGACGTCGAGCACGCTCGACAAGACGCGCGAAGGGCTCGTGTTCACCGCGCTCGCGATCAAGGTCCGCCTGACGACGGCCGCGGAGCGCGTCGACGAGGCGCGCCGCCTGCTCGACACGGCGAAGAAGTACTGCATCATCGCGAACGCGCTGAAGACCCCCGTCGCGATGGAGTTCGAGGTCCGCGCGGCCTAGCCGCGCGCGCTCAAGACTTCAGCGCCGCTTCTTCTTGCCGGAAGAGCCGCCGCCGCTGGCGAGCATCAGCCGCGCCCAGGGCCAGCCGAGACCGGCGCCGAGCGCGAAGCCTGCGAGCACGTCGAGCGGATAGTGCGCGCCGACATAGACGCGGCTGTAGCCGATCAGCGCGGCGAGTCCCGCGAAGGCGAACGTCGCCGCGGGATAGGCGACCGAGAGCACGGCCGCGGCGGCCGCCGCGTTCGCCGCGTGATTCGACGGGAAGCCGTAGAGTCCGCCCGTCGGCGCGCGTTTGACGACGCCGAGCATCGAGTACTCGGGCCGCAGGCGCGAGGCCCAAGGCTTCACGACGCGGTAGGCGACGAGGTCCGCGGCGCCGATCGCGATCGCGGCGACCGCGAGGATCTGCAGCGCGCGCCGCCCCTCGCGCCAGATCCAGACGGCCGCCGCCGCCGGAGCCGCGCCCCAGCGGAACCAATCGAGCTTGTGCAGATCCGTGATCACCGGCATGAGCGCGTCGAGCGACGCGCACGTCCAGTCGCGGTTGAGCTTGACGAACAGCCAGCGGTCCGCGGAGACGACGACGTGGGGCAGGAAGCTCATTTCTTGCAGGCGCGGCAGCGCCCGTGCAGGAGCAGTTCGTGGGTGCTCAGGCGGAAGCCCGCGGGCAGGAGCTCCTTCACGCCGCCGAGACAGCCGCCGAGCTCGTAGAGCTTGCCGCAGGACTCGCAGAGGAAGTGGTGGTGGTGGTCCTTGCCCGCGGACTCGAAGCGCGGCGGCTGGCCCGGCAGTTCGACGACCGCGACGGCGCCCTCCTCGGTCAGCGCCTTGATGTTGCGGTAGACGGTGGCGAGCCCCAGGCCGGGCACGTCGCCCTGGGCGCGGTCGAGCACTTCGAGCGCGCCGAGGGGGCGGCCCGCCTCGTCGAGGGCCCGGCGGATCGCCCGGCGCTGGGCGGTGTCGCGCTGCATTTCACCATCATAACAAATCGTTGACCCGACTCTTTATTGATAATATAATCTCATTATCATGAGCGCGACGCTCGCCGGACTTCTCGTCCTCGCCTTCGCGGCGTCGATGGCCGGCGGCCTGGTCCCGGTCGTCGAGGGCTTCCTCGACAAGCTCGGCCTGGACCGCGTCCTCTCGTTTCGCTCCGGCGTCCTCATCGCGGTCGCGCTGACCGACATCCTCCCCGACGGCTGGAAGCTCGCCCCCGCTCCGTTTTCGGCCGCCGCCGCCGCGGCCCTCGGGCTCGGCTGGTTTCTCCACCGCGGCCACGGCGAACACGCGGGCCACGAACTCACCCACCCGCACGTGCACGGCGACGTGCGCGCCCATCTGCCCGCGACGATCGCGGCGCTGTTCGCGCACTCGCTCATCGACGGCGTCAACCTCGGCGCGGCCGCGTTCCTCGGCGGCCCCGCGCTGTTCGCGGTCGGCGCCGCGACGGGCCTGCACAAGATCGCCGACGGCTTTACGGTGACCAGCCTGTTCCACGAGACCGGCCACGCGCGCGGACGCGTGCTGGCGCTGCTCGTGCTCGTCTCGCTCGCCACGCCGGCCGGCGCTCTGCTCGCGCAGGCCGGGGCCCTGCGCCTCGGGGCCGGACCCGCCGCCGCGATGCTCGGCTTCGCCGGCGGCTCGTTCCTGTTCGTCGGCGCGGCGTCGGCCCTGCCGTTCCTGCGCCGCGGCGGCCGGGGCGCCGCCGTCTCCTTCGGTTGCGGCGTCGTCGCTCTCCTCCTCCTGCGCGGCCTGGCGCCTTGACGGCGACGGAGTTTAACCACCAAGACACGAAGAACGGATAAACCACAGAGACACGGAGAACGAACGGAGAGAACGGCGGAGAACAAAAAGAAAGCAAACGACTTTACCGTCAACCCTTCATTCGTTCTTCGCGTCTTTGTGGTTCTCCGTTCTTCGTGTCTTTGTGGTTCTCCGTTCTTCGTGTCTTTGTGGTTCTCCGTTCTCCGTTCTCTGTGTCTGCGCGTTTCATCCGTTCGTAGAAACGACGCGAGCGTCAGTGAACCTGAGTCTGAGTTAGATCCGCCAGGCGCTTCGCCGTTTCTCCACGGCGCGGCCAGTCGGCGGGAGCGGCGGCGAGCGCCGCGCTCAGGTCCGCGCGGGCGCCCGCGGCGTCGCCCGATTGCGCGCGCAGCGTCGCGCGGTTCGACAGCGCGTCCGCCAGCAGTTCCGTAAGTTCCGCGCGGCGCGCCAACGCGACGGCGGCGTCCGCTTCCGCGGAGGCCTCGGCCGCGCGGCCGAGCCGGGAGAGCGCGACGCTCGCGTCGAGACGCGGCTCGGCGTCGTTCGGATCGAGGCGCGCCGCGCGGCGGAAATCCGCGAGAGCCTCTGGCGCGTCGCCGTGGAGCAGACGCCAGACCCCGTCGCGCTTGAATTCTTCGGCGCTGCGCGGCGCCGCGTCGGGCGGGGCCGCCGGTCCCGCGGGAGACGCGCGCCCCGGACCGCACATGCGCGCGGCCTCCTCCGCCGAGGGTGCTGGGCCGCGCGGCAAGGACGCGAGCGTCGCGACGAGCCGCGGATAGAAGTCGCGCAGGGTCGGGACGTCGGCCCGGCGGCGCTCGTAGTCCTCGAGCGCGCGGTCGAACGCGCGCAGCGCGTCGCCGTAAGCGCCGTCCGGAGCCGGCCCGCCCCCGAACGCGCCGGGAACCTGGGCGTCGAGCCGGCGCAGGACGGCCGCTTTGATGATGTTGGTGGCGCAGTGGAACCACTCGTCCGGGCACTCGCGCGCGAGCGGCGCCCTCGCGCCCGCGAGCGCGGCCACTTCCGCGCAGCGCTCCCCGAGCAGGGGATCGACCGCGACGTCGAGCGGCTCGCTCCACAGCGCGCCGGCCGCGTAGAACGGCGCCCCTTTCTCCAGGCGCGCGGGTTCGAGCACTTCGTACACCTCGAACGGGCCGCTCACGCGCACGCCGCCGCCCGCGAACGGATACGGAATAATCGTCGAGAAGCCGCCGGCGCGCAGGACCGGAGACAGGATCGCGTGCACGCGGGCGTCGAGCGGGCCGACGTAATTCTCGACTCGCGCCGCCGCGTCGGGAGCGAGCGCGGAGCGGAAAACCGCGGCGGCACGCTCGTCCGCGGCGGCGCGCTCCGCCAGGTAGGAGCTGAAATCCGAGACCTTGTAGAAGTCGCGCCACTGCGCCAGAATCTCGCGCTCCGCGGCCGCCCCGCCGACGGCCTCGACGTCCTCCTGCGGAATCGGCGGAGTCCCGGGGCGCGGCGAGAGCTCCGGCGGGGGCGACAAGTGGAAGAGCAGGGACAGCAGGCGCACGCGCCGGCGCGGGTCCGCGCTCAGCGCGGCGTACGACTTCACGGCCGCATGCCCCCGCCAGGGCGCGAAGCGCGCTTCCACGTCGGACTCCGCCGCCGGCAGTTCGCGCGCGCGCAGCGGGTCGCGCGAGAGAAGCTGCAGGACGCCGAGGAGCTCGACGCGCGCGTCGGTCTCGACGACGACTTCGGTCCGCGCCGGCCGCCGGGACTGCTCCCCGGAGACCGGCGCGCATAGGAGCGCGGCGAGCAGCGCCGCGGCGGCCATGCTAGCGGGCGGGCGTAAATCCGGCCTGGGTGGCGAGCAGATCCGTGATCATCGGCGTGCGCTCCGGGATCAGCGAAATCTCCGCTTGGCCGTCGAGCGCGCGCTGGATCTCGAGCACCTCGAACATCGCTTCCAGAATATCGGGCTGGGAGCCGATCGACTTCAGCGACTCGCCGACGATCTTCGGGCGCAGCGCGGCGGCCTCGGCGAACGCGACCGCGGCCGTGCGCTGCGCCGTGCTCGCGATGATGTTCACCTGGTTCTCGCCGTCCTGCTTGATCGAGGACGTGACCTGGCGCAGGCGGTTCACGACCTTCTCCTCGATCTGCTTGATCATGCCCGGATCGCGGAAGTGGACCTTGCGGATGTAGACCGAGCCGAGCTTGTAGCCCCATTCGTGGCTCTTCGGCGAGACTTCCTCGCGCACGGCCTGGCTCATCGCGTGGCGGCTGCCGAGCATGTCGACGAGCTTCATGTTCGAGAGCGCGCGCACCGTCGCGTTGCTCACGTTCGCGGCGAGCGAGCCGCGCGGGTCCGCGTTCTTGAACTTGTAGGCGACCGGATCGGAGATGTACATCTCGTACCAGATGCCGATGCCCATCGGCGCGCCCTCCTCCGAGTTCACCGGCTCCGAGCGCCGGTAGACCTGGTCCATGCGCATGTCGAGCGTGTAGCAGGAGCCGATCCAGTTCACGATCATCGCGGCCGGACCCATGCGCAGCCAGAGCAGATGCAGGCCGGGCTCGTTGATCACGTCGAGCACGTTGCCGAACAGCACGTAGACGTTCGCGCTGCCCTCCTGCACGATCGCGTAGAAGCCGAAAAAGCGCAGGATTCCGAACAGGATCGGCACGCCGACGAGGCAGCCGAAGAAAGCGACCATCGCCGAAAGGAAAAAGGGATCCATGTCAGCGGCCCTCCCAGGTGCGCGTCTCGAGGATGTATTTCTTGGCCCGCGCGTAGAGCCCGAGGTGGACGTTGCGCAGGTATGCGATCAGCGCCTTCTCGCCGCCGATCTCCTTGAGGTCGGAGAGCTGCTTGGCGAGCGCGGTCAGCGGCTCGACCTCGGCCTGCGCCTTCAGCGTCTCGATCTCGACCGCGCGCTTCGACTGCACGATCTTCTGGTCCGCGGACGCCTGCGCCAGGCTGATCGCCGAAGAGACCTCGTTGTGCGCGGTGTTGATCGCGGCGAGCGCGGACTCCACGTCCTCGGGCGGGTCGATGCCCGTGATGAGCGACGCGTCCAGGACCACGCCGTAGCGCGCGACCGAGGACTTGCTGTCCGCGTCCATCGCGTCGTTGAGCCGGCGCAGGTTCTTGCGGATGTCGTTGATCGAGATGCCGCTGACGTCGCTCAAGCCCGTCGCCTGCGTGCCCTCGGCCAGCTCGGGCGCCGGCGCGTCGAACGTCGCGATCTTCTCGCGCAAGACGGAGACGAAGTAGCCCATCACGTGGATGATCGGACGCTTGATGCCGAACAGGTACGCGTAGAGGTTGCGCTCGGAGATCCGATAGCGGATCTGGCCGGTGAGGCCGGTGTTGAGCTGGTCCTTCGTGACGGCCTCCAGGATGGAGCCGTTTTGGTTCGCCTCCGGGCTCTCGGGGTCGTAGGCGATGTTGAGGCTCTGCGTCGCGACCGAGACCTTGTAGACGCGCTCCCACGGCCATTTAAAATACGGGCCTCCCGGCCCGATCACGCGCAGCTGCGGGTAGTTGTAGCGCTCGTGCTCGTCGGCGGTCAACGTGGCCGCGAGTTCGGGATCGTCGAGCGTGGACTTGCCGCCCTCGATGCGCACGGCGCGCCCGAAACTGGTCTTCACCGCGCGCTCGTTCTGGTCCACGGTGAACAGTCCGGCGACGAGGTAATTGAGGAGAAACCACGCGACGAACCCGACGACGGCGCCGAAGAGATAGCTCATGAGATTCCTTGACGGGTGCGGGATCGGACGCGGCTGGCGGCAGTTTAGCGCCGACAGCGTTGCGCCGTCAAGGCCCCGCGCCCGCGGCGCATTTGACGACGACGCGGCCGGAGTGCGAGAATCGAGCGTGGGAGAGCGGATATGAAGGTCCTCGTCGCGGGTCTCCTCTTCATGCTGGGCGCCGCGCGCGCCGCGGCCGACATCTATCCGATCGCGCCCGTCGACGTCGTCCTGCGCGTCGAGCCGGACCGCGTCGTGGCCGACGTGGACTCCGACGCGGTGTACTGGATCGAGGAGGTGCTCGGCCAGGACCCGCTCCCCCCGCGCGGCTGGTCGCCCGGGGCGCTCTCGAACGCGGAAAAGTACGTCAACGCGCACCTGCGCCTCGCCGCGGACGGCAAGCCGTACGCGGGCCGGCTGATCTCCGCGACCTACCGTCAGTCGCTCGGCGACGTCAACGAGCAGGGACGCGTCCGCCTGCGGCTCGTCTATCCGGCGCTTGCCGACGGATCCACGATTTCCGGCGCGGCGGACTTCTTCTCCGAGTACCGCCGGGAACTTATCGCCGCGAAGAGTTCGTTCGTCGATCTCAAAGGCCGCCCGCAGGTCTTCGAAACGCGCTTGAGCGTCCCGGGCCGCGCGCTCAAGGAATTTTCGCTCGGGCCCGGCGCGATGTTCTCCGCGTCCGTCTCCGACGCGCGGCGCACGAAGCTCCAACTCGTACTCCAGAGCGCCGCCGCCGGCGCCGTCGCGCTCGCCGCCGCATGGACCGCGTGGCCCGCGCTCGCCGCGCTCGCGTTGTCGCTGGGACCCGGGCTGCCTTCGCGCGCGCGCGCGGCGGCCGGCGCCGTCGCGGCCGCCGCGGGAGCGATGCTTCCTCTCCCCGCCCCCGCGGGACTTTCCTGGGCGGCCGGCGCGCTCGCGGCGCTCGGCGCGGGACGCTGGCTCGGCGAAGGCGCGGCGCCGTGGCTGGAGGCCGCGGCGCTCGCGGCGCTCGGCCGCGCCTGCGGCGACGGCGCGCGCGCGGAACTGCCGGGCTCCGCGCCGGGAATCGGAGCGCGCGCTCTCGCGGCGCTCGGGATCGCGGCCGCGGCGAGCGCCGCGCTCGCGGTCGGCGCCGCTCTCCTCGGCGCGGAAAAGCGCCGCCTCTCCGTGCTCAGCGCGTCGCGCGTCGACGAACTGTTCGAGCGGCGCCGGCGCCTGGCCGCGACGGCGCTCGGCATCGCGTGCCTCTGGGGATTCTTCGCGGGACGCAACGGGTGACGACATGAACGCGCTGTCCTTCAAGAAAGTCGGAAAAATCTACCGCCGCTCTCACCTCGGCAAGACGACCGAGACGGTCGGCCTCGTCGACTTCGAGCTCGACGTGCCGCAGGGGCAGGTGTTCGGCCTGCTCGGCCTCAACGGCTCGGGCAAGACCACGGCGATCAAGCTGCTCATGGGCCTGCACCTGCCGACGACCGGCGACATCGAGGTCTTGGGACGGCGCGTCCCCGACGTGGAAGTCCTCGCGCGCATCGGCTACGCGCCCGAGGCGGCGTACCTCAATAAACTGCTGACCGGGCGCGAGACTTTGCGCTTGTTCGCGGCGCTCTCGCGCATCCCGGCGGCGGAGCGCGAGGCGCGCGTCGAGAAGATCCTCGCCGACGTGGGCCTCGGCCACGCGCTGGACAAGCGTCTGGGCGAATATTCGAAGGGCATGCTGCAGCGCGCGAGCCTGGCCCAGGCGCTGATCCACGATCCCGAGCTCGTGATCCTCGACGAGCCGGTCACGGGGCTGGATCCGCTCGCGATCAAGGAAGTGCGCGCTTTGATTCTCTGGCTCAAGGCCAAGGGCAAGACCGTGCTGTTCTCCTCGCACGACATCTCCGAGGTCGAGCGCGTGTGCGACCGCATCGGCATCTTGAGCGGCGGGCGCTTGGCCCTCGTGATGACGCAGAACGAGTGGCGCGGGAAGGCCGACGCGCTCGAGTCCGCGTTCGCGGCGACGGTCAAGCGCACCGACGGAGTCGGCGAGATCCGGCTGGACTGAGGTCCTCATGGGAACGATCAAGGCGGTCTTCGACTACACCTTCCGCGAGCACGTGCGCCACAAGGTCTGGCTCAGCGCCGCGCTGTTCGGGCTGATCATGATCGCGGGCGCGCTGGTCACGTCCGCGCTGGCGCAGGACGAGCGCGCGCGCATGCTGCTCGATCTCGGCCTCGCGGCGAACGAGGCGATCGCGCTGGTCTCCATCGTCTTCCTCACCGTCCACCTGATCCTGCAGGAGATCGAGTCGCGCGCGGTGTTCCTGATCCTCACGCACCCGGTGCGCCGCGCCGACTACCTGCTCGGACGCTTCTTCGGCACGCTCGCCGCCGTCGGCCTGGTGATGGCGGTCACGGGCCTGGCGCATTGGGGCTTGCTGAAGGCCGCGGGCTTGCTCGAGGGCGGCTCGTACCTGCTCGCGTGGGCCTGCTCGTTCGGCAAGGTCGCGATCATGGGCGCGCTGTCGCTGCTGCTCTCCCTCGCGCTCACGTCCGAGGCGGCCGCGATGGCGTTCGCGACGTTCCTCTGGGTGCTCGGCCACTTCACCGCGGAGATCCGCTTCCTCGCCGACAAGTCGGCGAGCCCGGCGATGCGCGCGTTCCTGATGGTCGCCGCGCGCGCCGCGCCGGACTTCGCCCACCTCAACTACCGCGACGCCTGGCACGCGGGATTTCCGAGCGCGTCCTGGATCGGCGCGGCGGCGTTGTACTGCGTCGCCTACAGCGCGGCCTGCCTGGCGCTCGCGGTGCAGGCGTTCGACCAGAAGGAGTTCTGATGCGTCCGCCGCGCGCCCTGCTCGCCGCCGCCGCCTGCGCCGCGCTGGCGCTGGGCGCCGACGTCCCGCTCACCCGCGGCGCGCGCGTCTTCCCGTCGATGTCCCTGATCCCGTCGACGGAGCTCGCCGCGCAGGACGTCGCGTTCGCGAGCACGGGTTTTCGCGCCGCCGGCGCGGACATGGCCTGGGTGCAGATGCTGCAGTATTGCGCCGGCGGCCTGGACGTCATCCCCGACGAAGGCGGCTACTCGCGGCTGAAAGACGTCGCCTTGCGCGTCGTGCGCCTCGATCCGTCCTTCCACCGCGCGTACACGTACGCGGCCGGCATCCTCGCCTGGTTCCACGGCGTCGATCGACCCGACGAGGCCGCCGAGATCCTGCAGGAAGGGCTGCGCAACGACCCCGGCCAGAAGATGTATCCGATGTACATCGCGGCCATCGCCTTCAAGAAAAAAGGCGACGCCGACGGCATGGTGGCCCTGCTCGACTCCGCCTACGACGATCCGCAGACGTCGCCGCCGATGCGCGCGATCCTGGCGAACCTGCACAAGTCGCGCGGCGAGTACGAGAAGGCCCTCGCGATCTGGGAGGACATCCTCTCCAGCGACCGCGACCAAACCGAGCACGCCCGCGCGCGCATCGCGATCCCCGAGCTCAAGCGCCTCATTCAAGAGCGCGCCGCCGCGCCGCGTCGGCGCGCGCGCTGACTAGTAAAAGCGCTCTTCGCGGCCGACGAGACGCCCGTCTCGGTAGACGAACTTCGCGGAGAAGAACCCGCGGCGCTCGAGCCAAGGCAGGAACACGCGGTCCCCCTCCCACATCGGCAGATCGGCCAGCTTCTCGTCGGCGATCCATTCGAGGTCGCCCTCGGCGCACACGCCGAGCGTCCCCTCGAATTTCGAGGCCGTGTAGACGAAAACGAGCCAGTCCTCGCCCTCGCGGAAGTTCGGGAACGTCAGCACGCCGCGCAGGCGCCCGTCGAGAATCTTCAGCCCGGACTCCTCGCGCACCTCGCGCTCCACGCACTCCTCGGGCGACTCGCCCGGCTCGAACTTGCCGCCGAGCCCGTTCCACTTGCCGCGGTGCATGTCGCCGGGCTTCTTATTGCGGTGCAGCATCAAGGTGCGGCCGCCGGAGCGCACGTAGCACAGGGTCGCCGCGATGCGCTTCGTCGTCATGGGGATTGGGATTATACGCGATTTGAACGCAGCGTCCGTGCGCGGCGCCCTAAAAAGAGGCCCGGCCCCGCCGACCATCGAACCCCTCTATCCCGTCGATGGCCGATCGAGACCGGGCGAAACCTTTTCGACTCCCGCGTCGCCGACCGCCGCCCGCGCGGCGACCGATAGACGAAGCATAAGCCCGGCCCCGCAAAACGTCAAGACCCAGATCGACGACGGATTTAGATACGCGCGGTCGGCCGCGACGGGGGCGAGCGCCGGCAGGAGATCATGGTATGATGGCGTCCGCGAAGGAGGTCCCTTGATGCTGAGCTTCCGCGGCGTTTCCAAGATCTATCGCTCTTCCGAGGGCGCCGAGCGCTGGGCGTTGAAGGACGTCTCCTTCGATGTGGAGAGCGGCCGGCGCGTCTCGATCATCGGCCGCAGCGGCAGCGGCAAATCCACCTTGCTGCATCTGGCCGCCGGACTGGACGTGCCGTCGCGCGGCGAAGTCTTGCTGGACGGCCGCAACATCTCGTCGCTGGGCGACGAGGAGAGAACCTTGCTGCGCCGCCGGCGCCTGGGTCTCGTGTTCCAGTTCTTCCACCTTCTGCCGCATCTCTCCGTGATCGACAACGTCGCTCTTCCGGGCTTCATCGCGCACGACGCCCCGGCGGAACTCGCGGCGCGCGCGCTGCGCCTGCTCGCGCGCGTCGGCCTGGAGGACCGCGCGCGCGATCCGGTCCAGAAGCTCAGCGGGGGCGAGATGCAGCGCGTCGCGATCTGCCGCGCCCTGCTCGCCAAGCCCGCCCTGCTCCTGGCCGACGAGCCGACCGGAAACCTCGACGACGCGAACGGCCTCCTCATCCTGGACCTTTTATTGGAAGTCACGCGCGAGGAAGGCGCCGCCCTGATCTTCGTCACCCACAGCCGCGAGCTCGCGGCGCGCGCGGACGCGGTGTGGGAGCTGCACAGCGGGATTCTCGCGCGCTGATGCTGCGCTACTTCCTCCTGTCCCTCGGCGCGCAATTCCGCCGCGAGCGCGCTCTGACCGCGCTCACGGTGCTCGGCGTGGCGCTCGGCGTCGCGTCGGTGTCGAGCATCCAAATCATCAATCTCAACGCGATCGGCGCGTTCAAGGCCGGGCTCGACGCGATCAGCGGCGACGCCGACCTGTCGGTCGTCGGCGTCGGCCCCGCCTTCGACGAGCGCCTTTATCCGCGCGTCCTGCAGACCGCCGGCGTGCATGCGGCGTGGCCGCTCTTTCGACTCCCGGTGACGATGGCGGGACGCGCCGATTATTTCATGGAAGTTCTGGGAGTGGACCTGTTCTCGCCGCAGGATCTGCCCTGGAAAGGCGCCCGCGCGGAGTCGGTCGCTCCGCTGTCGACGCCGGGCTGGACCGCGGTCTCGCCTCAGCTGGCACAGGCCTGGGGGTGGTCGCGCGGCAGCAAGTTCGACGTGACCAGCGGCTCGCGGCGCGCGACCTTGACCGTGGGCGGCATCGTGGATTTCAGCCGGCGCTCCCCGCAGGCCAGCCGCAAGATCCTGGTGATGGACATCGCGCAGGCGCAGGAATTGTTCGACGGCGCGGGCCGCCTCCACGAGATCGACGTGCAGGTCGCGAAGGGCGCCGACGTCCCGCAGGTCGCCGCCGCGCTGCGCCGCGCGCTGGGCCCCGGCGTGAGCGTGCTCACGCCCGGCCAGCGCCAGGAAGCGGCCGAAGGACTGCTGTCGGCGTTCCAGCTCAACCTGACCGCGCTGAGCATGATCAGCCTCTTCGTCGGCCTCTTTCTGGTCTTCGCGAGCGCGCAGGCCTCGCTCCTGCGCCGCCGGGGCGAGTTCGGCGTCCTGCGCTCGCTCGGCGCGACCGGCTCCCAGCTCCTCGCGCTCCTGCTCGCCCAGACCGCCGCGCTCGGCGGGCTCGGCATCGCGATCGGTCTCCCGCTCGGCTATCTGGGCGCGCGCCTCAACATGGACACGGTCAGCGCGACCGTGAGCAACTTGTATCTGCTCAACGAGATCGAGACGCTGCGCCTCACCCCGGGCCTGTTCCTGTCCGCCGTCGGCATCGGTCTGGCCGGGGTCCTGCTCGGCGCGGCCCTGCCGCTCTGGGAGATCCTCAGACTGCAGCCGCTCGAACTTCTGTCCATCACGACCTTGCATGAGAAGCTGGCCGCGTGGGCGCGGCCCTTCGCGCGCGCGGGGATCGCGGTGCTGACGCTGACGCTCGCCTGGTATTTCGCCGCGGGCCGCGCGTGGGCGCCGTCCGGCTTCGTGCTCGCGGTGGCGCTGATCTTGTTCCTGATCAGCGCGGTGCCGTGGCTCGTGCGCGCCGTCTACGGCCGCCTGCCGCTGCGCGCGTTCGACTGGCGCTACAGCTTTAAAAACCTCGAGCTGCGCCTGCAGACGTCCGCGCCCGCGATCGCGGCGATGGTCGTGGCCGTCTGCATGCTGACGGGCATCACGTTCATGATCCAGTCGTTCCGCAAGACGATCGAGGTCTGGGCGCGCAAGAGCATCCAGGCCGACGTGTATATCAGCACGGAGTCCTGGCTCCAAGGCCGCGCGCAGGCCGGACTCGACGACGCGCTGGTCCGCGACCTGGAGACCCGCCCCGAGGCCCGCGCCGTCGACGAGCAGCGCTACCTGTTCGCGCAGTACCAGGGCCATCGCGTCGCGGTCTCGGGCGTGCGCATCGGACTGCCCGGCGCAGAGGCGCGATTCCCGCTGGTCGCGTCCGACGCGAAAGCCTTGGACGTCTTCGCGCGCGAGCGCCGCGGCGTCATGATCGGAGAGCCGTTCGCGCGGCGCTCCGGCGTGAAGCCCGGCGGCACGCTCACGCTCGACGGACCGGAGGGCCCCGTCGCGCTGACCGTCGCGGGCGTGTACCGCGACTACGCGACGGACTGGGGCACGGGCGTCATGGACATCGACGCGATGGCGCGCGCGTTCGGGCCCGGTCCGCTCAACAACTTGGCGCTCTACTTGAAGCCCGGCGTCGACGCGGAAGCCGAAGTCGATCGGCTCAAGGAGCGCTACGCGGGCAAGCCGCTGGTGATCCGCAGCAACGCGCTTCTTCTCCAAGAGGTTTTCCGCATCTTCGACCAGACGTTCGCCGTCACGCGCCTGCTCCAAGCGATGAGTCTGACGGTCGCCGCGTTCGGGATTTCGCTCACGCTCCTGATCCTGGCGCGCGAGCGCGCCGCGGAGACCGCTCTCTACCGAAGTCTCGGCGCGACGCGGCGCCAGATCTTTTTCTTCTTTTTGGGCAAAGGCTTCGGCATGCTGCTGATGGGTTTGGCGCTGGGCGTCGGGGGCGGAGTGGCGCTCGCGCTGATCCTGATCGACGCGATCAATCCCGCCTATTTCGGCTGGACGATCCCGATGTCCTGGCCGTGGCGCGAGCTCGCCGGACAGGCGCTGACGTTGACGCTCGCGGCGCTGGCGGGCGGAGCCTACCCGGCCTTGGTCGCGAGCCGCACCCCGGCGCAGGAGCTGAGCCGCGATGAACTCTAGAGCGAAGCGTCTTCTCGCGGCCGCGGCGGCGGCGCTCCTCGGCGCGCGCGCGGCGCGCGCGGCGGATTGGAAGCAGGCGGCGCCCGATTACGCGTGGTCGTTCCCCGCGGACCACGAGCCGCACCCGGACTACCGCAGCGAGTGGTGGTACTTCACGGGCCACCTCGCGTCCGCGAGCGACCCGTCGCGCCGCTTCTCGTACCAGTTCACGATCTTCCGCATCGGCGTGAATCCCGGGCGGGAGAAATCGCGTTCGCGCTGGGCCTCGCGTCAGCTCTTGATGGGGCACGCGGCCGTGACCGACCTGGCGAACGGCCGCCATCTTTTCTCCGACGTGGTGTACCGCGAGTCGCCGCTGCTGGCGACTTTCGGCACGGGCAAGCATCTCGCGACCACGCTCGGACCCGCGGGCTCCACGGGCACGTGGACGCTCGGCTGGAACGGCGCCGGCTTCGAATTCTCCGCGCGCGACGACGCGCAGGACTTCGCGTTCAGTCTGAAGACGTCCCCGCTCAAGCCTCTGATCCTCGAAGGCCCGAACGGCTACAGCCGCAAGACGGAGAGCGGCTCGGCCGCGAGCCTCTACTACAGCTTCACGCGCCTGCGCACGAGCGGAAGCTTGCGCGTGGCGGGCTCGTCGCAGGCGGTGACCGGCGAGAGCTGGATGGACAAGGAGTTCGGCTCCGGACAATTGGGCCCCGACCAGGTGGGCTGGGACTGGTTCAGCCTTCAGTTCGCCGACGGGCGCGAGCTCATGCTCTACGTCCTGCGCGACAAGAGCGGCCGCCCGAGCTTCGCTCACGCAACGGCGGTCGACGCGAAGGGCCGCACGCGCTTTCTCAAGGCCGCGGACTTCCATATCTCCGTGGAGGACCATTGGCGCAGTCCGCTCACCGGCGGCGACTATCCGAGCCGCTGGAAGATCGAGATCCCGTCTGAAGGCCGAAACTTCGTCCTGATTCCGCGCCTGGCCGATCAGGAAAACCGCGGCCGCCGCCTCAAGTCGATGGCCTACTGGGAAGGCTCCGTGGATATCCTCGACGCCGATCGCCGGCCGCTCGGGCAGGGCTTCGTCGAGCTCACCGGTTACGCGCCGGGAAGCGCGCCTTCGGCCGCGCCGTCGTTTTAACGCCTGCGCGCCTCTCATCCCGGAGGTTTCGTCGCGGGCCTTGACAGCAAAGAGCACGCAGGCTATATTCGTGCCGAATATTCGGCAAACGACTCTCGAATCGTCTCTGGAGGCCTCTCTTGAAATTACTCGCCGTCGCTCTTCTGACGCTCTGCGCGAACTTCGCCCATGCCAGCGGGCTGGAATTGTCCGCCAAGGACAAACGGATCTTGCTCGAAGAGGCGAAATGGGTGGCCAAGGAATACCCGTCGATCCCGATGAAGGGCGTCGATCTTTCGAACGGGGAGGTGCGGGCGACGATCGAGGAAAAAACGAAGCTTCAGAAACAGCTCGACGAAATGCAGGAAGCCGGGAGCGCCTACCAGACGTTCGTGAAAAAGTGCGAGTTCGACGACGCGAAGAAGCCGCACCCGAAAGTCGTCTACGACATCGCGGTTCTCAAGGGGATGGGCTGGAACGGCGGCAGCGTCTACATGGGCGATTACTTCGCCGCTTTCACGCAGGCCTGCAGCAATCCTCCGAACGACGCGATCAAATCCTTCGTGCAGAACATCCGCGCCATTCACATCGAGGCCGCGGGCTTCGATTGCGCGGGCGATTACGACAAGACGAAGCCGAAGAACTCCTGCGGCGACATGGACGGCGCGATCCGCTACATGAAACTGGACCCCAAAACGAAGGAACTGCGCATGGGATTGGAACTGCGCAACCACAACGATCCGATGGGCCAAGTCGTGACCTGGCTCAAGGATCAATGACGCGCTGACCTGTCCGCGTCGCGAGCGGCGGCCGACCGCTCGCGACGCGGGGCTCAGGTTCCGGTGAAAGGCTTCGGCCGGCGCGCGCCGCCCTGGCGCTCGAGCATCCACCCGGGATACTCGGACGGCAGCTTGCTCACCTCGTCGAGCTTCGCCGTCTCCTCGGGGGTCAGCGTCAGCTCCACCGCGGCCAGGTTGTCGTCGAGCTGCTCCGCGGTCTTGGCCCCGATGATGACGCTCATGACATGAGGCTTGCCGAGCACCCAGGCGAGAGCGACCCGTGCCACGGAGACGCCGTGCGCCTCGCCGATGTCGCGCATCGCGGCCACGCAGGCCCAGGCGCGGTCCTTGTCGACGGGCGGGAAGTCGAACGCCGCGCGCCGCGCGCCTTCCGCCGCCGGGGCGCCGGGGCCGAACTTGCCGGAGAGCAGTCCGCCCGCCAGCGGCGACCAGACCATCAGGCCCAGCTTCTCCTGCGTCAGCATGGGCACGAGCTCGCGCTCCAGGTCGCGGCCCGCGATCGAGTAGTAGGCCTGCAAGGTCTCGAAGCGCGCGTAGCCCTTCGCCTCGCTGAGCCCCAAGGCGCGCGCGATCTTCCACGCCTGCCAGTTCGAGACGCCGACGTAGCGCACGAGCCCCTGGCGCGTGAGGTCGTCGAGCGCGCGCAAGGTCTCCTCGATCGGGGTGACGGCGTCGTTGCCGTGAATCTGATAGAGATCGATGTGGTCGGTCTGCAGGCGGTCCAGGCTGCCGCGCACCGAGTCCATGATGTGCCCGCGCGAGGCGCCGCGGTCGTTGGGGCCCGGTCCCATCTCGCCGAACACCTTGGTCGCGATGATCACGTCCTTGCGCGCGACGCCCAAATTCTTGAGCGCCTGGCCGACGAGCCGCTCGGACTGTCCGAACGAGTAGACGTCCGCGGTGTCGATGAAGTTCACGCCGGCCGCGAGCGCGCGGCCCACGATCTTGTCGACTTCCGCCTGGCCGAGCGCGCCGATGGCCTTCCAGAATCCGGCGTCGGCGTTGCCGCCGAACGTCATGGCGCCCAGGCAGATCTCCGAAACGAACAGTCCCGTCCCGCCGAGCTGGTTGTATTTCATGACGCTCTCCTCGATTTCTCTCGGCATCATGATATCCTCCCGCGCAACGGCGGTCAACGGCGTCTTTGTAACATCGTCGTCGGCCTCTGAGAGGCGCCGCGCGGGTATGCTAAAATACCCCTTCAACCGCTGATCGATTTCGTTCACGGAAGGGTGACCGAGCGGTTGAAGGTAGCAGTCTCGAAAACTGCCAGGGGTGCAAGCCCCTCGTGGGTTCGAATCCCACCCCTTCCGCCATTTTCTCCGAGAGACCAACATGTCCTGGATCAAGAAGCTCAACCCGTTCAAGAAGTCCGAAGACGAGGCCGCGCCGAAGGACGGCGCCGCGACGGCGTCCTTCCCCGGAATGCCGGCGCTGCCGCCCGAGCTCGCCAACGACCCGAAGGCGAAGGGCATGATGGGCGCCTTCCTGCGCAAGTGGAAGGACCCCGCGTTCCTCAAGCAGCTGCGCACGCTCGCCGGCCACATGCAGCGCGACGGCGTGAACTTGAAGGAGATGTCCGAGGTGAAGGCCTGGCTCGAGAAGAATCAGGCGCGCATCGAGAAGGGCGACTTCAAGGAAGAGGCGGCGAAGCCCGGCGAGACCTTCGTGAAGACCGGACCCGAGGTCGGCCGCAACGATCCCTGCCACTGCGGCTCCGGCAAGAAGTTCAAGAAGTGCCACGGCGCGTAGCCTGAACGCGGCGGCCTTCGTCGAGCGCGCGGCGGTCCTCTCCTGCGTCGGCGTCGCGGCCGAGGTCGCGTTCACCGCTCTGCTGTCCCGCTCCGACGGAACGCGGCTTCGCGGTTATTCCTACGCTTGGATGTTCCCGGTCTACGCTCTGCTCTATCCGGGATTCCGGCTCGTGCTCCCCGTCGTCGGAGCGTGGCCCTGGATTCTGCGCGGCGCGCTGTACGCCGCGTTGATCATGCTGGGCGAGCTCGCGACGGGGCTGGTCCTGCGCGCCGCGCTCGGCGAAGCGCCCTGGGAGCCGGAGTATCGCGGGAAACCGCGGTGCGTCGCGGGCCTGGTCCGCCTCGATTACTTTCCCGCTTGGTTCGCGGCCGCGCTGGTCTTTGAGCGGGCGTATCGCCTGCTCGCGCTCTGATCCGTTAGGAGTCGAGGCCCTGCAGTTGGAGCTGGCGGTTCAGCGCTTCCGCGCCTTCCTTAACGGCGTCCAGCTCGGACTCGAGGGTGTGATCCAGCCAGCGGCGGATCAGCGGGGACAAGGGCTTGAGGAGGAACGGCAGGTCGTAGTGCTCGTCGTGGACGACGAGCGTGCCGCCGATGACGGGGCGCAGAGCGAAGCGGCACTCCATGCTGCGCAGCGGGCCCGACACCATCACGCCGCGGTAGCCGCCGTCCGTCGTCATCTCGAAGCGGAAGCTCCCGTGCCACGGCAGGCCGAAGAATTTTCCCGACGCGTGCACCGAGTCGGCCTCGGCGGCCGCTTCGATCGCGTCGACTTTCGGCTCGTAGCGCGCGATCTCGCGCAGATCGCTCAAGTACTTCTTGACCGAATCGCGCGGCGCGCTGACGAGGATGCGACGGGTGACGGTCAGCATTTTTTAGGTGGGAGAAATTTGGAGCGGGCGAGCGGAATCGAACCGCCGTCTGATCCTTGGCAAGGCGAAATCCGAGCCTTAACCAATCCAAACGGTTCTTTACCGTCTACGGGCCTTCGACGACCCGCCGCCAAAACTCCTGAACGGGATTATACCACGTTAGGTGGCCGATGGACACCAGATGGACACCACAACCGATACCCGTCCGACACGGGTTGACAAAAAAGTCAACCCTGCCTATAATTTAGGAATGAAGTTCGGGAAGATCCTGCGCATGCTGAGAGGGAAAACGGGCGTCGGCATCAAGACGTTGGCACCAGAACTCGGCGTGTCCTACAGCTATCTGAGCAAGCTCGAAAACGATGAGGTCGGCCCCTCGGAGCAGCTTGTTAGCCGTGTCGCTCATTATTTCGACGAGGACCGCGACCAACTACTTTTGTCCGCAGGGAAAATTCCCGACGACATTTTGAATATCCTTCGCGATAATCCAGAAGAAGCCATAAATTTCCTCCGCAAGCGCTTTGGAACACCGCGTGACCGACCGTGAGCCGTTTCTTCAACTTATTGAGCGGCGAACGTTAATCGACAATCGCTTTTCGCAGCCACAGCGCATTGATTCCAACGGCGGCGGCGGGGTATTTTCTCTCATTTTCAAAGCGACCGATACCACAAGAAATTGTCCCGTCGTATTGAAGTTCATGATCCCGATGAGCAATGCGTACCGTCTGGCATGCTTCGAACGGGAGTCTCAGGTTCTTTCACAATTCGCAGGGCAACGCGATATCATCGAATTGGTTGCACCACAGGGAGAAATCGTTGAGGAGTTGACGGCTTCTGGAATCAAAATCCCAATAAGCCTCAAATACTATGCGGTGGAATTGGCGGCGTGCGACGTTCGAAAAAAGATCGATTCAAATACCTGGAATACGCAAAATAAATTACTGTGCTTTCGCGCAATGTGCCGCGCGGTCCAGCGCCTCCATACAAATGGCATAGCGCACCGCGATCTAAAACCAGGCAATTTCTTAGTTATGTTAGACGGCAGCGTGAAGATGTCTGATCTAGGAACGGCTCGTGACGTGGCAGGAGCCCCGAGCCTCCTACCTTCGTATGCCTCTCCCCCGGGCGACATTCGATATACCCCGCCGGAGATGATCGCGCTCCTCCACGATGAGATGCCAGAAATTGCACTGCGGGCCGATTTCTTTTCTTTGGGCGCGATCCTATTCGAACTTATTACCGGCGCAGTTCTCGGCCCGATAGTTTTCTCTCGTCAGTATTTAAATGACCTCTTGACGCACATGGGCGCTGTTCCCACTGGACGCCGGAAACACACTTTTGATCAGCTCGTCCCATCAATTGCAAATACCAATAAGCTGCCCCACCTTCGGAACTACGGATCAAACACGGAGGCATCCGTACTGGAACAGCTCGATGAGCTTTATCGCTCCCTGTCGATGCTCGACTACAGGTCACGTCTTCGCGACTTCAATCGGATTTTCTGGAAAATTGAATCCTGCTTGTTAGTTCTTAGAAACGAAGAGAAATACAATCGTTCGCGGCTTGCCAAAGGTACAAAATGAATCTCGCGCCTACTGCCCCCGAGAAAAATCTCCAGGGACTCTTTACAGAGCCTCCTGTTCGGCTTGATCCGCCTCGAAGCGGTTATCTAGTCGCCGCTCAATCGGTGAGCGTCACGATGCGCGGCGCTGATTCAAAATTCGATGTCTCTGCTTTTCCGTCAAACGAAAACATGGGCTCGACAATTTCGATTCTCGGGGACATGGTGTCGAGATCTCAAGACGAAACTAAGCGGTTCCCCCACAGTGCACGGGCCCACGCAAACCTCGGACTAACTCTAGCTAGCCAAGGAAAGTTTCCCGAAGCTACTGCCTCTTTCCAAAAAGCCCTGGAGTTGGATCCAAAACATTATCTTGCTCTGCTTGGATTGGCACGCCTGCACGCATTTCAGCAGAAATATAAAGAGGCCGAGGAGTTGTATGTCGTCCTTGGCAAGCTTTACCCCAAGGACGTCTCGGCTGTTATCTCTCTCGGAAATATTTATTTTCAACAGAGCAATCTAGCGAAAGCGGAGGAATTTCTTCGCAAAGCCATCCAGCTAGACCGTGGTAGTGCTGCAGCGCACTACCATCTGGCAATTACTTTGCTGCGGGAAAAGAAAACCCACGATGCCATCTCATATCTAAAGGTTGCCGCGAGACTCGAAGAGAAGTCCCCGGCGATCCACCAGGCTCTGGGTGTTGCCTATGTGGTAACAGGCAATCTCCATCGTGCCGAAAGAGCTTTCCGAACAGCGCTCACTCTATCTCCCCGAATGCCAGAAGCCGTGCATGCTTTGGGAGATATTCTTATTCGCACTCAACGACCGCAAGATGCGATTGAAATTCTGGTCCCTTACGTGGATCGGAAAGGGAATGATTTCATCGCTCGCGAGATATTGGCGCACGCCTACTATTGCGCCAAGAAATATAGGCATTCTCGCGATGAGATGGCATTTGTATTTTCATCCCTGAATCCCACGGATACTTCAACCGCACTTGCCCGTTCTAGGCTTCTAAACAATATCGGCGTGTGCCTGGCATTTGAAAATCAGCCGCTGGAATCCGAGAAAATACTTCTGGAATCTCTGGCCGCTAGCCCTCGGGTCAACAAAAGCCCCTACATAAATCTTGGAGTCAACTATCTCCGAAGGCAGGATTTCGCTCGTGCCCATAAGATTCTTACAGAAGGCCTGTCGATATTTCCGAAAGATGCCACCATCCATTCGACAATGGCTCTTGCTTTCAGAGGCATGGGCAATTACGAAGGGGCTATCCGCGAACTTGAAGCGACCATCGAGTGTGATGGAACGCGAGCGATGGCTTATGGAGATCTCGGCTGGGCTTTGACTGAGGCCGCGAAGGATTACGATAAGGCTCTAGCCGTACTGAAGGAGGGCTACCATCGTTTCCCGACCAATTACCTTGTTGTAAATAATTTGGCCTACACGCATTTGATGCGAGGCGATGTGCGAGAGGCGCGAGAAATACTCGAATCCTTCAAATCGCCTGATGAGAATGGACTACTCAGCGCGACGTGGGGTCTTCTGCATTTGTGGGAAGGGCGAGTTGATTCGGCCAAGGACTATTACACGCAAGCCGCTTCGCTGGCACGAAGTAGGGGAAACCGCCTACTCGCACAGGCCGTTAAACAGAAAATGCATCTTGAACTTGCCCGCTTTTTTATTAGACAGCAGAATAAAGAATCGGCACAGCACGAAATTTCACAGGCTCTGGCGATAAAGGATACCGGTGAATACGGCCGACTCTACACAAGAGATCTGCTGGCTTTGCAGCAAGACCTCTCTACCGGTAAGGGTCTTTAATCTATAACGGCCCCTGCTGTCCGGGTGCCACGAATTCACTCTGATATACTCTAGAGATGGTGCAATCACTAGGGCAAATAAGATGACCACCCCGCCTAAGTCGAGAGTGCTGTTGGACTCGCAGATTTTCCACAAATTGACGGGCCTCCCGAGGGCGGACCTTCTTACGATCCTGAATAAATTTAAGTTGGTCACGACCAACATAAATGTGATGGAACTAAACAGGAATCCCGACGACGCGGAAAAGAAAAGGATTCTGGAAATCCTCAAGTCATGCGAACAAATAAACGCCAAGGTCTTCGGGTTCCTCGACACTAACAACCCCAATCCCGTTGAAGATTCTCTCGGTGGATTCGCGACCTATGATTCGCCTGAAGGCGGACGGGTGCTGAGTTACAACGACGCCGATGTGCTAAAGACTGTTGGCATCGAAAAGAATAAGACGAAGAAGGGCAGGGGGAGCAACGATGCGGCAATAGCCCTAGCCTTTATGAATGATCCTGCGCCATGCGTAGTCGATGATAGAAAGCTTCAGAAGCGACTCAAGAAACTGGGAAAGAACGTTATTTCGTTTAGTGATTTCTTAGTCAGCGCGGGAATCACCCCACCGTGACCGTGACGGTCGGCTGGCTATCGAACGCCGCTTAACGTGATCAACGAAAGAGTTGTTTCGATGAAGAGCCGGGGGCAGATCGAAACATTTCGCGCTCTTTGCGGCAGCTTGGGAATTTCATTGAGCGATGGAAATCCTGTTAGCCAACGCTTTCAGGCCGCTGAACGACTAGCTACAACGACTGCCCCAACAGAAAAAGTCACTCTCGACCAATTACGCCTCATGGGAGAATTCCGAGAGCTGGCTCCCTGCCTTCAGCATTTTAATGAACGGCTTAAAGAACGCGATCACCTCTACAGGCTCAGTCATCACGACACATTTTCTAGCGAGTTCCTGGAACTACGGGCAGCTCTCAAAGTCGAACAGGCTGGCTACAGAGCAATATTCGACGAACCCGATGTGACCGTACGTGTAGATGGAGATGTCGTTGGATTAGCATGCAAGCGACTGACTTCCATAAAAACACTTCCCGCAAGAATTAGCGAAGCACGCGATCAAATCTCTACGGCGCGCAAGGACGGCCGCGTCAGCATGGGAATGGTCGTTATCGACATCAGCGATCTGCGTGAATTCAAAATCGCTCCGGAATATACATCAACGGCTGATGCACAGAAAGCCATCAGTGCCAGCGTGGATCAGCGCTCCGCTGAAGCGCAAAGAAAAATCCCAACCAAGCTAGCTGGAGTTCCCGGCGGAACAGTCTTATTCACGACGATATATAGCTGCCTCATTAAACGGGACCCGAAGCTTCCGGGAACTGCCTATCACTGTGAACATGAGTTCTTCTTTTCACGAAAACAGGACAGCCCATCAATCAAGGTCTTGGAACAGGCAATCATCTCATCCGGCAATCGACCCGTTGAATAGCCCCCGGAGCTGCTGCTATTTTCGGGTCACCTCTCTTCTTTAATCCATTTGTCGAACTCATAACGAATCGCATCCGCCTTAAGCTCGATCGGAAGCTCATCCCCATCCTTTCGAGTCGCAATCTCCGCCTCAAGCTCTGCGATTGGCTTTGTTGGAACTGGTTTCTCTAGTATGAGCCTATACGGCCCGGCGTCGATAGCCACGCCGCAAATGTTAAATGGGTTTATGCCGTGGAAGGCAAGGTCCTTCCCCTCTTTCAGAATATCCATCAATCCTGGAGCCAACTGAACTCCGCTCCGAACAGTGATGGGGGCCCCGTTCTCCCACCGGACTCGACCGTGAACGATCCCCTCCGCCAGAATTTCAACCTGTCGAAGCTCCTCTGACGATAGCGCTTTTGCTGGAAAGGGCAGCTCCAACATGAACTCTTCGGAGATTTTGACGAGCCATGAAAGAAGTTTCCAATCTTTCTTTGGCCCCAAAGCAGCGAACCCGTCTAGACGCGCAAGCACCTGTTCCTGCGGCCCTACGACATGAAGAACGGCATCCTTCACCCGCAGATGATCGAAAAAATCCAGCGTCTTTTTCGCACTGATGACCGATACGGAGGTGAAATCCATCTTACACTCCAGCTTCGGCAACCCCGCTGGGTAATCCTGGTGAACGGCAATGCTCCCATTCAGTTCCCCACCGTGGAGCAATATTCGCGATGCCTTCTCATCAAATCTCAGGGGCGTACAATTGGATTGAAGTGCCGCTAATGTTTGTCCGCCCGCCTTCACTTCCAAGCGCACAACAACTTCTGGTCGAGGTTTCTTTACCACGCTCTTAACCGGCGTGTTCAAGGGTGGCCCATCGTGCGTTTGCTCAAATTGTATGCACATCTTTGCGTTTTCGACGCGCACAGCATCGTCCGCACTGCACTTAAAAAGAGCTCCAGTCGGCGTTAGGAACTCCGGTGGCAGCGTCTCGAACGGCGGCAGCAGCGTTGGCCCATATGACTTGCCCGGACCAGGCGCACACCATACTAGAGTCGTGTTCGCAACCGTAAGCGAAATCACTAGGTCGGAGCCGGGCAACGCTGTTTTCTTCTCATAGATTGAAAGGGCAACCTGGGCAAGCGTATTCCCTGGGAGAAAGAAGCTAAAGAACTCCAGAGGTAAGACTAAATCCTCGCCTCGTGCGGTTGAGAGGACAATAGGATGTTGTCTGCGCGCCTGCGGCGACATGATCATCCAGGCAGAGCGAAGAACCGAGCGAATCGCGCTGATCGGCCGATATGGCGGATGATGATGCTGAATCTCAATCGTATTCGGTCCGGTACGCTCAACGGAAACAGATGGGTCTCCTGCTCTCATCTCGATCTTCACTAAAGCTTGATCTGTATCGGCTTGAATGAAGGATTCAGCACGCGGGTTCTTGAGCTTCGGCATCCCCTTCCTCTTGGGGATCAGTGAGAAAACACGCTGAGGCTCAAGCATTTTCATCAGTTCATTTTCGGGGCCCGCATCGTTACAAGTGTCGCACTCCTCCAAGGAAAATAGGTGCCGATTCCCCAATCCGGCGGGTATAGCATGGGAAACGTTCTTGAATGAAACCTCTGGCGCTTGTCTGCCACAAAACGTGCACCGCCGATTTTCCTTGTCTCCGAAATTTCGCTTGGGCTGCGGTGTCCCACGATACGAGTATCGAATGTCGCTGATTAGCTTATAGTGCTCAGAGAAGATCGGGTGCGGTGTCGTCGTCCAAGCCGGATGCACAGGATGGGATAGCTGGACCGCCTGGAGTTTCATGGGGGTGCTCCGTTCCGCTTCAATAAATGCCGAAGCCGCATTCGGGCGGCGAACATATCGTCCGCGCCGTTATTCTTTTAATTGTCCACGGCGCGCCTGCACGTTCTTCTCGTCTGCATCCATGACGCGCATAATTCGAGTCCGAAGATCATCAATACGGTCATAGAGAAACTTAAGCTCCGGCTCATCACCGAAGAATTTTTTGAGATACGCTTCAGCAGCGCCGAGAGCGAAATGCGCATAGACTCCAAAGGCTCGCTCATCCACAGCGGTAAACTTGTCTTTCGGCAAGAACACGATGCCGTCCGGGGTCGAACGCTCGGCCAAGTGATAGACCAGGAGATCGACCCAAGTTCCATGAACTGCGTGTGAGCCGTGTCGCTGGAGACTGACGTAGGCGTGCTCACTTAGCCCAAGAGCCTCCATTCGCTCGCGGAGATTACCGCCCCAGTCGCGACCGCTTGGAGGCACGTCTTCAATTTTGACGCCGCTTGAGTTGCATAAACTATGGATCGTCCCCAAGATGCGTTCTTCTATGGGGAGAATTTTCCCCCCTCGCGCTGCGATGGCGGCGTTCACCTTACTGAACGATTCGCGGTACGGCCGAAGTCCATCCAGAACAAATGCATCGTAAAGAGCAGTGTCGTCCTTAAGGATCAAATAACGGAGATTTGTCGTCGACTCCGCGATGCACCGCGATAATGCCGTCACAACCTCGCAGCGATCTTCCTCGAATGTTAGCTGCGCAATCGAAACCATGAATTTGGTGATCCTGACCAAAAGCCCGACACATATCGCTTGATTCCGCTTGAAACCGCCTGCGCTCGTGCAGACGGAAGAACATGCCGAAATAACACACGCCGCTTCGCGATAGAGACCGTGCGCTAGCCTCGTAAAATTATTTTCACTTTTGCAGGCAGCAACGGCTTCGGCCGAAGCGTCTACAAATGGCGGTTCAAGCACGCCTTCGGCTAGCTCCGTGAGGTCCGGATGGGACGGCTCTTCTGGACCTGTCATTGATTAGAAGCGGCACAACTATGGCCGCACCTTGGTTATGCCCGCGTAGTGTAGCCCCGGTCTATTCAGTAATCAATAGACGCTAATTCTTGCCGATGAAGTAGCGCACAACGGAGGTGGGAGAACGGTTACAGCCGAAAAAAATCGAGAGATTTCTTGTAGAGACGAGCGAATATCTGGAGCTCGACCGCATCCACACGCCGCTGACCCGACTCGACATGGGCTACAAAGCTCTGCGGGCGTTTAAGCGCCTTCGCCACCTGGACCTGCGTTAATCCTGCCGCCAGGCGCGCCTCACGAAGACGTGCGACCAATTTTCGGTGCTCCTTCGTGTAGATAGTCTTCATGGCCTGGCGGCATCGCCAAGCGCATGGTAATATTGACTTATCCGATATCAGAACTTCCGATACTCAGGAACAACACGTTCCAGCGCCTGCGGCGAAGCTTTTGTGCTTGCGCTACTGCTGCTGTCTGGAAATCGGGTTGCCTGGTCCCAAACGACATCTTGGCCGGACCTGTCGCGGCCTGCGCGCGCCATAGGCGGCGGTGAGCATGACGCGGCCGTAGTAATAGGGGTCGAGAATTATTTCGTAGTGCCTCCGGTCCCTGGAGCCAAATCGAACGCCGATGAGTGGTACGAGTATCTGACCACGACACGCAAGGTGCCGCCACAAAACGTAAAGCTCCTGACCGACACGGATGCTACACGAGAGCGAATCATCGAATCTGCGCGCAAAGCCGCAGGAGAAGCGGATAAGGACGGGACACTGTGGTTCATCTTCATCGGACACGGCGCTCCGAGTGTCGATGGTAAAGATGGTCTTCTCGTGGGGGTAGACGCCCAGCAGCAAGCGGAAAGTCTTCAAGAACGAAGCGCCAGACGTGGAGAGGTTCTGAAGGCCCTGGCGGCAAGCACCGCCGGTTCGATACGAGTCATTCTGGATGCCTGCTTCTCCGGGCGGAGCATGGACGGAACGAGCCTTGTACCAGGACTCCAGCCTTTGGTGAGTGTGGCCTCCTCAGAACCACTGGACGCGCGAATAGCCGTACTGACAGCGGCGAAGAGCAATCAGTTCGCGGGCGCACTCCCCGGCTCGAACCGGCCAGCCTTCAGCTACTTGGTGCTGGGCGGCTTACGCGGCTGGGCGGCGGAAAAAGATGGAAGAGTCACGACAGGGTCTTTATGGCGTTATGCCAAGAACGCACTCGCAGCGACGTTGCGGGGGCGCGATCAGACGCCGGACTTGATCGGATCGGAAAACGCCTTAGTCGCGATATCGGCGGGAGAGGCAGGGCCAAATCTAGCAACGCTTGCCGAAGTCACGGCAGGCACCGCTCCCACCAAGCGTCAGTTCAGAACTACGGGCCCAATACACTCGCAAACAGTACCGGTCGCTTCGCACGGACCGGCGAAGATGGCTGAATCGTCCGTCTCCCCATTTACTGGAGTAGACCTCAGCAAATTTCCCAATCAGACCGGCCAGCTGCCACCCATAGCCGCGAGCAGGCCGCAAGCCCAGCAGGCGACGAAAATCCCGAGCGACGATCTATTTGCCGAGGCCGAGAAAGACCATCCCATCGCCGCAAAGTTCATAGAAGACCCATCGCAGCAAGCGAATGACGACTCATCTCGCGATATATTTGGTGATTGGAAACATGGCCCACGAACATTTCATGTGATGCACTTGATCGAGGCAGCACTCATCGTCGCCGTAGGTTTTTGGGCATTCGCCCGTGTCGGCAGAGTCATTGGCGAACGATGGAGAACGAATCGAAAGAGTTAATCGCAGCCCTCTCTGCGAAAACTCTATTCGCAGCCGCCGGACCAAACCCTTAAGAGAGTTTTCGGCTACTCAACAGAAAGGTCGGGAAGCGGAACACTTGCCCAAGCTTCATCGCGGGCTTTTTCAAGATCGCGCACGCTAAAAGGGCGTCCTGACTTCAGAATCCGAGTTAAGCTCTCAGCACTCTTCCGCCGCGCTTCCAGAATCGCAGCCTCGCGACTCGACTGGTCTAGGTTCTTCGACATGCTCCGTCAGGATAGCTCCGGGAGTGCCAGTAAACAAGACCTGGTTCTCAGACGTGAAATGATAGACTGACCGCAATCGAAAAGTGCAAGTTGTCACGAGTACCGATGAAATCTCCCTTACGGTGGACAACCCTGCTGCTCTGAGCATTCGTCATGATCAAAGACCTCAAAGACTTTCTTCCCGACCCGGACGACCTCGAAGACTTTCCCGTTGAGGAAATAGGTCAACGGATTTTGAAGTGGATCGCCGCGTGCGATGAGTGGCGGAATTCAAAATTTAGTCCGGACAATACCCTCGCAGACGCCTTCATCTCGCCATATTGCGGGCTACCGAAACTCTTGCCTGTTACCCGTCTGCTGAACGAAGCTTGGGCTTGGCTAGAACACGAAGGGCTACTTGCGCCCGATGATTGGAGAGGTTGGTTTAGAATCAGTCGGAGGGGACGCGAAGTTCTCAAGGAGCTTGAAAAAGAACCTCGAAGCGCGTTCCTCTCAAGCAAGATTCTGCCTAAGGACTCCCTCCATCCGGTCCTCAAAACGAAGGCATGGCCGGTCTTCTTGCGGGGGGACTTCGACACCGCTGTCTTCGCCGCGATGAAAGAAGTCGAGGTCCAGGTCAGAGTTGCAGGAGGCTTCGGCAATGAGAACTACGGAGTGGATCTAATGCGAGAAGCCTTTCATCCAGAGAAAGGTCCACTACGAGACCCCGGAGCAGCCAAATCAGAGCGAGAGGCCGTAGCGCATTTGTTCGCTGGGGCAATTGGGACTTTCAAGAATCCCGGCAGCCATAGGAATGTGGATTTCGATGATCCGCACCGTGCGGCCGAAGCGATCCTATTTGCGAACCTACTTCTCAAAATCGTCGATGAGCGCCGGACGTGAAGCCGCGAATCCATAAGAAGTCCCGTGCGCGGACGGTCGCTCGCCGTCGGAATGAGCCTCGCAGGGAATTTAAATGGGCTCAGTCAGCGGAGGATGTCAGGTCCCGGCTTGCGGCACATGGAATCACTTTTAAGTTCAAGTCACGTGAGTTTGAATGGCTCCTGATTAAAATACAGGCGTGCGCGCAGCTCCGGCATCATCCGGCCATTCAGCCCAAGCAATTCGCCATCGAACACGCCGACTTCCGCCAACAGTTGAACGCTGTGCTAAAAACTCTCTCCGACCCGCGCTTTCTTTCGTTCGTGCTAGGGACAAGTCGGCAGCGAATGAAGGAGTTAAGTCAAGCCACTCTTTTTCTTCATTGGCTCCAGGCTGAAAGCGATCGCACGATGCCCTGGGGCAGAGTTCGAGATGCTGTCACGAACTCCGGCGGCAAGTTCTACCCCAATACCCATGCCTTAAGATTCTTGGCCGCTCTTGATCTCAACTCCGGTCCCGGAAAGATCGGGAAGTTTTCTCTTCCACCGATTCAGATTAGGCAAATCTGCGGAATCGTCGCTTACGATGACCCGGAAGCGGTGGACGAGTCATACTTCAATCGCTTACGACGAGACTTCGTCGTCTCTTAACTCTCCAATAGCACTAAGCCCTCAGGACAATAACCCCCTCAGATCGAGGGTTAATTTCCTGTCCTGATTACCGCCCTTCCGCCTAGACTGTCTGCATAGAGAGGTTGCACATGCAGACAATGATCTCAGGACTCGCCGCGGCACAGCTTGGAATTTCTACACGCACCTTGGGTCGATGGGCGCAGTCCGGAAAGATTCGGTCGCGTCTGACGCCTGGCCGTTGGCGACTGTACGATCCACGCGATATCGCTCGGCTAAAGAAAACGCTGGAGCGCCAAGGCGCGAAACTTCAGTCTGGCACCCCCGGCTGAGGATTCCATGAGCAAGATACCGCATCAGCGCAACTTAGCCGGAGGCATTCTCGTGCCGCGTCAGTGGTTTCGCGATACAAAGACGCTGTCCAGCAAACAGCGCGAACTGCTCCTGTTATTGACCACGCTGATGGATTGGGACCCGAAGCATCCTAAGTTCGGCACTGTTGATTTCGTTTACGAAGACCTCGCCATGTTCGCTGTCCCAGAAAATGGTTGGAGCAACACGACTTATGGGCGGACGATCAGCGAATTGATCCAGGCTGGCGAGGTTAAACGCATCAGCTACGGTAGCTACCGGATTACGAAGGCCCTTCAATTCCTGAGCGGTAAGATTAAGCAACGCGCGGCATCTTCAGATTCGCAGAAAATAAAGTTCCCACTGGTGGGAGGATTTCTCCCGCCTATGGGAACTGAACCTTCACCGGTGGGTTATCACCCCCCACAGGTGGGAACAAATCAGAGCGTGCCCGACGGAGAACGCGACTTAAAAAACGTAAAGAACTTAAAAAATGAATCAACCGGCGATTTTTTCTACGACACCAACGCCAAAGCTTGTCCTTTCCTCGGCCCGCTCACGAGGAAACCGCTGATAGAAGCCATCGCCTCGACTTTTCCTCATTCCAAGGACCGCGCCCTCGCTGAGGCCGAAATAGTCTCTTATCACGAATCACGTCTCTACCGTGAACTTCCATGCAGCCGATCCGCCTGCCTTGAAACGGTTGCCTGCCTCCTTAAAGCGGTAGAGACGAACGCTCTTTCTAACCCTGTCGGGTACTTCAGGAAGGGCTTAAAGGAATTACTTGAGGACGGGACTGACGCCGCTATTCGCGGAAAAGAAAGTCGGCTGTTGGCGCGAAAACCAAATCTCGGCGAGACAGTCCTTGCTGCATCTATCTTGCTGCCAGGCGGTCAGGCATGACTCAGTTAAAGACTTTGGCGGAGCGAGCGGCCGAGCGTAGGTTGGCTCAAGATAAGCGCTTTGCCGCTCTTTATATTGCGAACGGGGGCAATGGGCGAAGAGCATACATGGCTCTCCATCCCAGATCGAGCGAGGCCGCTGCGGCCGTAAGCGCTTCTCGGCTGTTAAACAAAGCTAATGTCCAAACAGAAATCCGACGTTTAACTACCGAGGCCCTGAAGAAAGCGCAAGCGAGCGCGGATCAGGTCCTTGCAGAGTTATCACACCTTGGATTCTCTGACATCGGAAATGCCGTCTGGAAGCCGGGCGAACTTGACTCAACCGGAAATCCGACGAGAACTGGGACGATCAAGCCGCTGCACGAAATGCCCGCCGAGGTTCGGCGGTCGATCAAGTCGATCAGGATTGATTCGGCCGGTAATCCCGAAATCACGATGTGGGCCGACAAGCCCGCCCTCACAAACCTCGCGCGGCACCATAAGCTCATCGGCGCTGATGTAAACGTGAACATTCAGACCAGTTTTGCCGAACGGCTTAAGGTAGCTCGGGAAAAACGTCTGCGCGGCTTACGCGCTGGAACAAAGGAGAACGTCTGATGGAGAAGAGATTACTGAACGTCAAAGAACTGTCGGAATACGTCAGCCTGCCGAAGAACAGCATCTACACGATGGTCAGCCTTCGGAAGCTGCCCGGAGTAGTCCGCCTCGGGCGAGCTTTGCGGTTCGAGAAAGCCGCGATCGACGCCTGGGTCAGCGAGAGGACGGCAGATGCTTCTTCAAAGCCTGGATGATCTCGGAATTGATCGACCGCCCTTCGTCGGCGGCTTTCTTCTTGAGTTCATTGTGAATCGACTTCGGCAATCGAAGATCGAGCCGGACAATCGGCTCCGTGAAATTACTCTGTCTCATGGCCTCGTCATTTTACTGCTACGGTAACAGTACCGCAAGTATTGACATGACAGCATTATACCGTTATACTCATCATGACGGTTATATGCTGCTATGATACAAATCTGAATGGCGATCTTCCAGAAGCAGGGCAGCTACTACATCGACTACTACGCGGATGGCAAGCGCTTCCGCGAGAAGGTCGGACCGTCCCATAAGCTGGCTCGCCAAGTCGAGATCAAGCGCAAGGCTGAGATCGCGGAAGGAAAATTCTTTCCCGACCGCTCAAAGCCCACGATCACGTTCTCCGAAATGGTGGACCTCTACTGGGACCTTCACGCCAAGCAGAAGCCCGGCGCGAGGTTCACGGGATACACCTTGAAACGGCTTCGCTCCGTTTTCGGTCAGAAGCGCCTCGACCAGATCACGATTCCCGACGTTCTCCGCTACCTCAACGAAGTGAAGGAGACGAGCAGCGCCGCGACGGCCAACCGTTATCACAACGTCTTGCGAGCCATCTTCAACCGCGCGGCCGAGTGGGATAAGTTCTCCGGCAAGAATCCGGCCGCAAAGGTGAAGCAGTTCCGCACGGACAACGCTCGGACCCGCTTCCTGGAAAAGGACGAGATCGCCCGCCTGCTGGCCGCTTGCGATTCCGCGATCTATCCGGCCGTCGTCTGCGCACTCATGACGGGGATGCGGCAGGCGGAAGTCCTGGGCCTGCGCTGGGAGAACGTGGACCTCGCCAACGGCATCATCTACGTCTTGCAGACCAAATCGGGCAAGCCTCGGGAAATCCCCATCGCTGCGAAGCTGGGAACGGTCCTTGAGGGCATCAGGAAGGGCGATGGCGGGCCGATCTTCGCCCTGACGGCCCGTTCCCTCCATCGCCACTTCGTGAAGGCGCTACGACTGGCCGGGATCAGCGATTTCCGCTGGCACGATCTCCGGCACACGTTCGCGTCCCACTACGTCATGCGAACCAACGACCTCCCGGCGACTCAGAACATGCTCGGACACCAGAGCCCGCGCATGACCCAGCGCTACGCCCACCTTTCCAAGGGGCACCTGAAGGTCGGGATGCAGCTTTTCGATGCCGGGATGGACACCGTATGGACACCAGAGCCCCCGGCGGACCTTTCCCCGGAAAAGAAAAACGACAGCCGATCCGGCGCTGTCGTCGAGGAATTACCTCAAGAAAACTGGAGCGGGCGAGCGGAATCGAACCGCCGTCTGATCCTTGGCAAGGACCCGTTCTACCATTGAACCACGCCCGCGGTTCGCTGTGGATTTTAGCACGAACGGGCCCCGCTTGGGAAGCCCGCGTCTTCAGGCCGGCTTCGAATGGCCCGGATTGGCGCCGTTGAGCGGGATGTGCTGCTGGATCCCGGACGCCTCGTCCTCGATGAGGCGCGCGTTCTCTTCGTCGCGCGCCTGGAGGATTTCGGAAAAGCGCTCGCGCAGGACGGCGACCACCTGCGGGTCGAACTGCTTCCCCGACCGTTCCTCGATATACTTCAGCGCGTCCTCGACGGACCACTCGCCCTTGTACACGCGCTTGGAGGACAGCGCGTCGAACACGTCGGCGACGGTCACGATGCGCGCTTCCAGAGAAATCGCCTCGCCCTTGAGTCCCCCGGGATAGCCGGAGCCGTCGTACCACTCGTGGTGGCCGACCGCGATCTTCGCGGCCAGGCGCAACAGGCGGCTCTCCGCGTTGATCAGCATCTTGGCGCCGTAAATCGTGTGCTTCTTCATCTCCTCGAATTCCTCGGGAGTGAGCTTCGCGGGCTTGCGCAGGATGGAGTCCGGGATCGCGACCTTGCCGATGTCGTGCAGGGGCGCGGCGTAGCGGATGTCCTCCGCTTCTTGAAACGAGAGGCCCATGCCGAGCGCCAAGATTCCGGAGAAGCGCGACATGCGCCGCAGGTGGCGGCCGGTGTCTTCCTGGTCGCGGTACTCGGCGACGAGCGCCATGCGGTAGATGGTTTCCAGGTGCGAGCGGCGCAGATCTTCGTAGAGCGTGGCGGTCTCGATGAAGCTGGCGGCCATGGTGGCGAGGATGCGCAGCAGGCCCTCGTCTTCTTCGGTAAACGGACCTTTCGCCTTGTTGAGCACCTCGAAGACGCCGAGAGCCTTGCCGTCGCGGCCGCGCAACGGAACCGCCAGCACGGAGCGCGTCTGATAGCCGGTGATGCGGTCGAGGTCCTGGGCGAAGCGCGTGTCCTTGTACGCGTCGCGGATGTTGACCGCGGAGCCGGTCTTCGCGACGAAGCCCGCGATGCCCTGGCCGAGCGGGATGCGCAAAATCTTTTCTTCGAGGCCGAGCGCGACCTTCGTCCACAGCTCGCCCTTGTACGCGTCGACGAGGAACACCGAGCAGCGGTCCGCGCTGAGAATGTTGCGGACCTCCTCGGCGATGATCATGAGCAGGCTGTCGAGGTGGGACTCGGCCGCGATCATGCGGCCGAATCGGGCCAAGAGCGACTGGCGCTTCTCGAGCTCCTGCCTACGACCCATGGCTTCGCTCCAGCGCCCGCGCGACGTACTCGGAGATATGCATCACTTCGGCGTCAGGATAGTATTTCCTCAAACCGCGGGCAAGCTGGATCAGGCAGGACGTGGAGCTCGCCACCACCGTGCGCGCCTGCGCGGCCGCAGCACCCCCGATCTTCTTGCGCAGCAGCTCGTCGGACAGCTCCGGATGCGCGAACGCGAAAGCGCCGGCGCCCCCGCAGCACTGGTCCGCGCCCGGCATCTCGCGGTAGTCCCCGCCCGCGACGCTGCGCACGACGCGGCGCGGCTCGTGCTTGAGTCCTTCGCCGTTGAGCGCGCGGCACGAGTCGTGCCACGCGGTGGCACCCATGTCGGGTCCCAGCGGCAGGTCCGCCGCCGCGCGTCCGTAGACCTCGACCACGTCCTGCACGCGGGCCGAGAAGCGCTCCGCGCGCTGACGCCAGCCGGCCTGGCCCGGCTTCAAGAAAAGCTGCGGGTAGGTCTTCAAGAACGCCGCGCACGACGAGCAGTCGGCCACGATCGGCGCGTCGCCGGACGCCTCCGCCGCCGCGATGTTCTTCTGGGCCAGCTCGCGCGCGTCCTCGACGTCACCGTAGTTGTTGGCGAGCAGGCCGCAGCAGGAGTTGCGCATGAAGCGCCCGGTGCCCGAAAGCTTATTGAGCGCCGTCCACGTCGCCTCGGCGACGTGCGGATACAAGTAGCGCGGCCCGCACGCCGCGAAGTAGCGCCAGTTCGTCCCTTCGGGACGGTGCCGGCGATCGTGTTCCTCGTCGAATGTGCGCACCGGAACCGTGTCGACGTGCTCGTCCATCTCCGCGAGCACCGACAAGCCGACGAGCCGCAAGAACGGCCGCCCCAGACGCGCGAAGCCGCGGCGCTTGAGCCAGTAGCCGAGCTTGAGCAATCGCGCGAAGCCGCGCGGATTCGACGCCATCATCCGACAGACCTGCTTGACCAGCAGGTGCGGCTCCTCACGGAGCATGCGCCGGCCTTCCAAGACCAAGTCCGGCGTCGCGACCTTCGCGTAGCACGCGCTCACGCACGCGCCGCACAGCAGGCAGGTGGAGAGCGCCTCCTCGGCCGCCGCGGGATCGTCGAGCTTCCCCTCCAGCATCAGCCGCAGGATCTGATTGCGCCCGCGCGGCGACTGCGCCTCCCGCCCGGTCGCGACGTAGGTGGGACACGCCTGCTCGCAGTAGCCGCAGCGCGAGCACTGGCTCGCCGCGTCGTAGTCGCTGCGCTCGCCCAGGTCCGTCAGCAGGCGTCCCAGCGTTTCGGCCATGACCCCATTATAACCCTGTAACGCCTAACCTGAACTTATGGAATGCAGAAACCGCCGCATCCGTCAGGAGCGCAAGGCCCGGCATCTCACGCAGCAGGAGCTGGCGGACTCGGCCGGCACGGACACCACCCATCTCAGTCGGATCGAGAGCGGGAAGGCGGTTTCCAGCATCAACATGGTCAAGAAGCTCGCGGACTCTCTTGGCCTTCCGATCGCGGCGCTATTCTCCGACGTCCCCGCGCACAAAGTCCCGGACCACGGCTGGGCGGGAAAGATGGGCGCGCTGGTGCGCGACATGACGCCGAAGCAGCGCACGAAGGTTATCCGCGTTCTGAAGTCGATCGTCGAGAGGGACTGAGGCCGTCAGGACGGGCGGCGCTTCTCGAGCTCGGAGAATCGTCGTCGTTCACGCTTAGATTTTACCCTCGCTTCTTTGCGTCGGCCAGGGCTCAAAGTCCCGGGTGTCCAGAGAGGATGCGCGGCAGGCCCCTAAAAAGTTCCGCTCGATTTTTCTCTGCGGACGGAACAAAGAGGCCCCCTGCCGCGCATACTCTTCATGAGAAAATTGACTCCCTCGGCCGGCCGCTCTTGCGAGCCGCGACTTCCGCTTCTATACTATGGCGGCATCCTCATGAAGACGAAGTTCACCCTCGAATATTGGCGGGACGACGGCTGGATCGTCGGCCGCCTGCGCGAAGTTCCCGGCGTGTTCAGCCAGGGAGAGACGCTGCGCGAGCTCGAGGAGAACATCCGCGACGCCTACGCGCTCTTGAGCCGCGACGCCGCCTCTCCCCAGAAGCGGACTCGCTCGAAAACGATCCTGATCCCGTCGTGAAGCGGCGCGAGTTCCTGCGCGAACTGGCGGCCATTGGCTGTCGGCTCAAGCGCCGCGGCGGTCGACACGACCTGTACGAGAACCCCGCGAACGGACGGGTCTCTCCAGTGCCGCGTCACCCGGAAATCAAAGACTCGCTCGGCGCGCCGATAAGGCGACAGCTCGATCTGCCGCCGCGACGATAACGCCTCAGAGCTTCTCGATGAACGCGAAGCGGTCGAGCGGCTCGCGGCTGAACGAGTACGGCAGGAAGCCGGAGGCGCTGCTGTAGAAGCCGGCTTGGCCGTCGAAGCCGCTGATGAGGCGCAGCGGCACGACGCAGCCGATCGCGGCGGCGCTGCCGCCGAGCTTGAGGCCGGCGGGCGGCTGGATCGCCAGCGCGTTCGTCGTCGGCAGGACCACGCGGTCGCCCGCGGAGACCTCGTCCCAGCCGCCGCGCGCGCGATCCAGGCCGGAGGCGCCTTGCAGCGCCATGTATTCCTGCAGTCCCCAGTGGCCGGTGTACCACAGCTTCGCGCCGGGCTTGCGCGCGGAGGCGCCGACGGCGGCGGCGACCAGCTTCTGCGCTCCCGCGTACGAGTAGTCGACCCAGCCGAGCGCCAGGCTCAGCACGACGCAGACGGCGAGGCTCGCGGCGTAGACACGCCGGCGCGCGCGCGCGTTGAGGCGATTTTCCAGACCCCGCGCGGCGGCGAAGGTCAGCGGCGGGATCAGGAACAGGATATAACGCGCGACGACGGACCAATAGACGAACAGCTGGAGCGCGGCGGCGGCGAAAAGCCACGAGCGCCAGAGCGTGGCGCCTTCGTCCGTTTTCTGCGGCCGCGCGGTCTCGCGCAGGATCAAGAGCGCGCCGAACGCGAAAACGGCGCCGCTCAGGCGGTCGACGCGGCGCACCGGCTCCATGTCGAACTTCGGCAGGAACAAGACCGCCGCCGCGACGACCCCCGCGGCGAGAGCGGCGCCCCGCCCCTTGCGTCCGAGCAGCGGCCACGCGCATGCGGGCAAGGCGCAGCCGCCGACGAAGGCCAGGAACGCGCGCGCGGTGTGCGCGGGGCCCAGGCTCGCGTACGGACTGCCGAGCGTGTGCGACCAGACGCCTTCCGCGCGCGTCCCAGCACCCGCCGCGACGACGAGCAGGGCCGGAACGAAGACGACCAGGGCGTACGCGGCCAGGCGCGGCGGACGCGCGCCGCGCGCGCGTGCGAGCGCCAAGGCCGGGAGCAGCCAGAACACGCCGCTGAGCTTGGCGAGCATCGCGAGCGCCAGCAGGACGGCGGACGTCCAGAAGCGGGCGGACGATTTTCCCGCGCGCGCGAGCAGGGCGAGACCGGCGAGGCCGAACGCCGCGACCCACTTCTCGGCCGCGACCATGGGCATGTCGATCCACCACGCGGGCCCCGCGAGCACGATCAAGACCGGCAGGAGCGGCTCGTCGAGAAAAGAGGCCGCCAATAAATACAACGACGCCGCGGCGAGCAGGTCGAACGGCAGGAGCAGAAGGCGCGTCAGCCATTCGCGCCCGCCCGACGCGGCGAGGGCGGGCGCGACCAGCAGCGGCACCAGCGGCGGGTTCGGGTTCACGCGCGCCATCGGCTCGGCGGAGCCGTGCCAGTTGAAGTCGAAGTCCGTCGGATGCAGGGGATCGGCGAGAGCGTGGCGCGCCGTCGCCAGGAAGCACGGCTCGTCGATGTTCCAGGCCTTATTTAAGAAGAGCGCCGAACTCGCGAGAGAGAAGAGGACGACGATGAGCAATTCCCGTCTTCGCCTCGCGTCGAGCATCCGGGGATTATAGCGGTCCGGGACCTCCGGCACACGGAACTATTTCGGGGGTCGCGTCGTATCCTCCGTGAAGCCGCGCCATTCACGCCGGCATTATTTCGATGTATACTGAAAATAGACGTTTCGAGTGGGACAAAGAGAGAACCGTTTATGAAAGAGGATGCTGACGAAGATCGCGACTTTGATTTCTCGAAAGCCCGCCGGATCACTCCTGCGGAACACCGCATGTTCCGACAGATTTATAAAAACACTTTCGGCCGCCTTCCCCCGCGGCGCGGACGACCGCCGAAGAAAGGAGCGGATAAATACCGGAGCATCCACATCCGCATCCATCCGAAGGCGCTCGAATGGGCGCGCGCGCAGGCCGCGCGGCGCGGCATCGGGTATCAGACCGTGATCAACGAGGCCCTGCTGAAGCGCGCCGCTTAACGGCGGCGGCTCAAGCGGTCAGCCACGGGTTCAAGCGGCCCGCGGGATCGAACGCGCGGCGGACCTTCTGCGCCCACGGGTCCCACTGGCGCAGGGGATCGGGCCGCGGCGGGAGCTCCGCGACCTTCGGCGGGCGCGCGTGCAGCTTGAACGTCGCCTCGAGGATCACGGCGAACGTCCCCCACGTGCCGAGCATCAGGCGCGGCAGGTCGTAGCCGGCGACGTTCTTCACGACCTTGCCGCCGAGCTCCATGACGTCGCCGTTCGCGAGCAGGACGCGCATCCCAAGCAGATCCTCTCTGAGTCCGGACCACGGCCGGGACGCGAGAAGTCCGCCGAGCGTGCCTCCCGCGGCCGGCAGGCGCACGTGCAGGCGCTTGAGTTCCAGCTCGCGCTGCAGGTCATTGAGGGAAATACCGGCCTCGGCGGTCACCGTGAAGTTGCCGCGGTCGATCGAGAGAACGCGGTTCATGCCCGTCGTCAGCAATTCGACGGCGCCCGCGGGCGTGGGCTCGGCCCAGCGCGTCGAAGCGCCGCGCACGCGGAAGGCCGCGCCGGACGGAGCCTCGCGCACTTTCTCGATCAGCAGGGCCGCGTGCTCCGTCGGCGCCGACGCGGGAGGCCGGACGAAGCCGGGGCCGGTGTCGCGCCTGAGCACCTGCAGGGGAAAGAGCTTGTCGGGATTCGCAAGCCGCTCCGGATCGAACGCGTCCTTGACGCGGCGGAACAGCGCCAGCGTCGGCTCGTCGAAGAGCCACGCCATCGCGTCGCGCTTGTCGCAGCCGATGCCGTGCTCGCCGGACAGCGAGCCGCCGAGCTCCACGCACGCCTGCAGCATCTCGTGACCCGCGGCCTTCACGCGCGCGGTCTCCTCCTTATTTCGTTCGTCGAAGACGATGTTCGGGTGGATGTTGCCGTCGCCCGCATGAAAAAGAAGGTACGCCTTCACGCCGTGGCGCGCGGCGATCTTTTGAATGCGGCGCACGACCTCCGGCAATTTGTCGCGCGGGACGACGCCGTCCTCGACGAGAACGTTGGGCGCCAAGCGCGCGAGCGCGGCGTACGCGCCGCGGCGCCCCTCCCACAGGCGCTCGCGCTCCTCCGCGTCGGCGGCGGAGCGCACGGAAGACGCGCCGCCCGCGCGGCAAAGGCTCTCGACCATCTCCGCGTCGCGCGCGACGTCGGCGGCGGGACCGTCGAGCTCGATGAGCAGGACCGCGGGATCCTTCGGATAGCCGAGATCGCGGCCGACCTGGACGGACTCGACCGTCTCGCGGTCCATCGCCTCGAGCGCGCGCGGCACCACCCCAGACGCGATGATCGCGGAGACGGCCGCGATCGCGTCGTCGATCGAAGGAAATCCCGCGAGCAAGGTCCGCACGTCCTCGGGCAGCGGCGTGAGCTCCACCCAGAGCTTGGTCAGCACGCCGAGCGTGCCCTCGGCGCCGATGAGCAGGCTGAGCATCTCCGGCCCGTCGTCGTCGCGCGAGAAGCGCGCGACGCTGCCGTCGGGCATCACCGCCTCGACGGCGAGCACGTGGTTCGTCGTCACGCCGTACTTCAGGCAGCGCGGCCCGCCCGCGTTCTCGGCCGCGTTCCCGCCGATCGTGGAGACGCGGAAGCTCGCGGGGTCCGGCGCGTAGAAGAGGCCGAGCTTCTCCGCCGCCTTCTGCAAGGACAAATTCACCACGCCGGGCTCCACGCAGGCGACGCGCGCCTGCGCGTCGATCGAGACGATGCGGTCGAGCCTGGCGAGGGCGATGATCAGCCCGCCGCGCAGCGGCACGCAGCCGCCCGACAGGTTCGTGCCCGCGCCGCGCGCGACGTACGGGACCTTGTTGGCCGCGCACCAGGCGACCGCGCGGCGCACGTCCTCGCTCGAGCGCGCGAGCAGCACCGCGTCGGGACGGCCGCGCTGGAGCGCGCCGTCGTAGGAGTAGGTCGCGAGGTCCGCGTCGGACGTGAGGAGCGAGCCGGGCGCGACTCCGGCTCCGAGCTCGGCCAAGACCATCGCGTCAGGCCTTCGGCGGAGGCTTGGGCGTCGGCGGCTGAGTCGCCGCCGGCGGCGGCACGTGGCCGAGCGGCGCCGTCACGGGGGCCGTGATCGGCGCGGTGACGGGCGCGGTCGCAGGCGGAGCCGGGATTGCGGGCGCCGGACGTCCCATCGGCGGCGGGATCGGCACGGTCGCCGGGGCCGGCGCCGGAATCGGGACGGTCGCGGGCGCGGGAACGGCCGCCGGCGCGGGGATGGACGCGGGCGTCGGCACGGCGACGGCTCCCTTCGGAATAGGAAGCTTGAAGAAGAAGAACGAGCCGACGCCGAGCTCGGACTCGATGCCCATGTCGCCGCCGTGCATCTGCACGATCTCGCGCGCGATCTTGAGGCCGAGACCGAAGCCGGCCTTGCGCATCGTCTGCGCTTCCTTGGTCTGGAAGAAGCGCTCCCACACGCGCGGCAGGTCCTCTTTCGAGATGCCGATGCCGGTGTCGCGCACGCCGACGATGATCCAGTCGCCGTCGACCTTGACCTCGATCGCCATCTTGCCGCCTTCCTTCGTGTACTGCACGGCGTTCGTGCAGAGGTTCTGCACGACCTGGCCGATGCGGTGCGGGTCGCCGGCGAGCATCGGCAAGGACGGCGGCAGGACCGAGTTGAAAGTCAGCTGCTTGCGCGCGGCGACGATCTCGACGCGCGACTTCACGTCGGAGATGACCTGCGCCAAGTCGAGCTGGCCGATCTCGACGCGCAGCTTGCCGGACTCGATCGCGGCGAGGTCGACGAGGTCGGAGACGAGAAGGTTCAGGGTCTTCGCCGCGTTGTGGATGTGCGACGCGCACTTGAGCTCGTCGGGCTTGTCCTTCAAGCGCATGCCGAGGACTTCCGAGTAGCCGAGAATCGCGGTCAGCGGGTTCTTCACGTCGTGCGCGACGGTGGCGAAAAATTTGGTCTGGAAGCCGTTGACCTGGGCGAGCTTGCGCGCGGCGTCCTCGGCCACGTCGCGCAGGCGGATGTTCTCCAATTTGAGGAAGCGGCTCTCGAGCGCGCGCTGGACCGACAGCACGAGGCGCGAGACGTCGATGGGCTTCAAGATCGCGTCGTCGAGACCGAGTTCGACGGCGCGGCTCACGCCCTTGAGAGCTTGGTCGACCGGGAACTGGTCGATCATGAGGACGAGCCGGATCTCCTTGTCCTTCTCGCGCATCTTGAGCGCGAGGTTCGCGCCGGAGAGCTTCGTCCCCTCGAGCGCGGAGCCGCCGATCGCGGCGAGGTGGAACGGCTTCTTCTCCGCGAACTTCTGGCCGACGAGGCGCAAGGCCTCCTCGCCGTTCGTCGTGGCCACGACCTCGTAGCCGAGCGCGATCAAGGTCTCGCTGAGGCGCGAGAGCGTCGGCATCTCGTTGTCGTTGAGGAGGATGCGCTCCTTCTCGCGGGGCGCCGCGGCCTTGTTCTCCGAGGTCGCGTCGGCGACGATCTCCGCGATGCGCGTCGCCTGCTCGCGCGGCAAGACGGCCGCGGAAGTCGCCTTCAGCGCCGCGACGGCCGTGCGCACCACGTCGACCGTCGTCACGTGGTAGACGACCGCGCCGGGAAGCGCCTGACGGATGCGCGCGTCGACCGGGCCCGCGTCCGTCGCGGAGCCCGCGAACTTCACGGCCGCGATGTGGCCGAGGATGTCGGCGGGCATCGGGGCGCTCGCGGCGGCTCCGCCGGAGAGCCGCTCCCAGAAGCCGGTCTTGCCGGGCTTCGACTTCGCGTTGTACTCCTCCAGCTTCGCGAGCTGGACGCGCATCATGTCGATGAGGCCCAGCTCGTTGTCGAGCTGGAAGAACATGATGCCCGACGCGCGCAGAGCCGCCTGCATGCCGTTGGTCACGTACAAAGTCGGCTCGACGAGGAAGACGACCGGGATCTCGACCGCGCGCACCTGGTCGAGGAAGCGCGACGGCAGGGGCCAGGGCAGTCGGCGCAGCGGCGAGGGCGTCGCGGGCGAGAGCGTCGGCGTCGCCTCGATGCCGATCAGAAGGAAGCCGCCGCGCTCCTTCTGGAGCTTGCCGAGCGCCTCGCGGTCCGGCGCGGGCACGCGCGCGAAGTCGACGATGAGCGCGGAGAAGGACTCGGCGACGAGCTTGAGGCTCGCCTGGCGCGCGTCGGGGACGGCCGCCACCTCGAACTCGCGGCCGGTCATCGACGGCGTGAGCTCGCCGACGAGGGCCTGGTCGCCGCCGACGACGAGCACCCGGCCTTTGGCGGGCATCAGTTCGTCTCCGATCCGGAGTGATACGAGCACTCGGGACAGGTGCAGAGCTTGCGCAGGAGCTCGAAGGGGTAAATGCCGGTTCCGTGGCCGTCGGAGAAGGAGAAGCTCAGCGCGTAGTTGCCGACGATGTCCGCGCGCGAAGCCGCGAGCGTGTCGGGGACCGTCGCGGGGTCCAGGAGGGGCTCCCCGCTCCACTCGTCCTTGCAGTTCGCGCACGGGCAGTGGCGGCGCAGGAAGGAGAAATCCAGGCGCGTCTCGTGCCCGTCCTCCCAGACGATCCGGAGGGCGGCGTCTTCGACTTTTTCGATCGAACGCGGATTGAAATTCAGCATGCGCCGAAGTTTTATTCTATCATAAACGTCCGAAACGACTCGACCTTATGAGGTATAGCTCATGAACCTGATTTCCGCCAGCCTCCCCCTGCTTTTGGCCGCCGCCGCTTCCGCCGCCGGAACCGCGACCGACCGCGACCTCGTCCGGGTCAACGGGACCCCGATCCGGGAGTCCGAGGTCGTCGAGCGCCTGCTCAAGCGCTACGGACAGCAGACCGTCGACGAAATGATCGACGAGATCCTCCTGCGCCAGGCCGCGGTGGAGAAGAGCATCAAGCCCGACGACGCGGAGGTCGACAAGCGCTTCGCGAAGCTCCAGGCCCAGTTCGGCAGCCGGGAGCTGTTCCTGAGCCAGCTCGAGCGCGCCGGCTCCTCGGTCTCCAAGATCAAGGAGGAGCTCGGCGAGGAGGTCGTCCGCGAGCGGCTCGTGATCCTGTCGGAGGGCATCAGCGTCAGCGACGCCGAGGTCAAGAAGGCGTTCGAGGAGCGCCGCGACAAGCTGGCCCACCCCGAGGCCATCCACCTGCGCCACATCTTGGTCGCCAAGGAAGCCGAGGGCCAGGCCATCGTCGACCAGCTCAAGGCCGGGGCGGACTTCGGCAAGCTCGCGCGCGAGAAGTCTCTGGCCGCGAGCGGCAAGTCCGTCGGCGGCGACTACGGGTTCATCGCGCGCGGAATGCTCCCCGCGGACGTCGACGAGATCGCGTTCGCGATGAAGCCCGGCGAGATCAAGCTCGTCACGAACCCGCTCGGCACGCACGTCCTGCAGGTCCTCGAGAAGCGCCCGTCCCGCCCGGCGACGTTCCCCGAGGTCAAGGACGAGCTGCGCGAGCTTCTGCTCTCCGAGAAGATCAAGGCCGCCGCCCCGAAGTACATGAAGAAGCTCCGAGAGAAGGCCGACATCAAGCCGGTCTCTGCGTCCGCGCCGTAATTTTAGACCGGAAGACCCGGGCGCTCCCGGGACCTCTGACCGGCGGCGGTTGGGCCGAAAGCCCATGGGGCCGCGCGCGCGCGCCTGGTAGACTGGTTGCGATGCGCGCGTCGCGGATTTTTCTCGCGTTCGTCCTGCTCGCCCCCGCTCCCTCCTGGGCCGCCCTCGTCGTTGCGCCGGAATCAGCGCCCGCGGCTTCGCTCGGAGCGGCCTCGGTTTCCGCCGCGGCCGCGACGATCGGGGCGCCGACCGTCCTCTCGGCTCCCGCGCCGACGCCGGCGCTCGCGCCGAGCCTCGGCTCCGCGCTCGCGGCCCCCGCCGCGGGACCCGCGGCCCTGCCGGCCGCCGCCGTCGGCGCCGCGCCCGCCGCCTCGCCCGTCTCGGCCGCTGCCGTCGACGCGGCCCCGAACGCGACGCCCGTCGCCGCCGCCGCATCCGCCGTTCCGGCCGCGGTCCCCGCATTCTCGGACGCGCCGACGTCCGCGCCCGCCGCGACGCCGCGCGGCTCGAAGAAGGGCGCCGGCCGCGCCGCGCCTCCCGCGACTCCGTCTCCCGTCGACGCGGACACCACCGGCGAGGCCGCGAGCGCGAAGGCCGGCAAGGTCTTCGACGGCTCGGCCGCGAAGGGCGACGCGCCCGCGCCGGTCCCCGCGGCCGCCGCGACGAAGGGCTCCAAGCGCGGGCCTCCGCCGCTGTCTGCGTCCGCCGACGACGGCGGGGGCGCCGGCTATCCGTTCCGCACGGTCGCGTTCCGCGGCCAGGATTTCCGCTCGGTCGCGTTCCGCCCGAACGTCCCGGTCGAGGCCGACCTGGTCCGCGCGATCGACGCGGCGCAGAAATCGATCCACTTGGCGCTCTACGAATTCAAGCAGGGCGACGTGCTGGACGCCCTGCGCCGCGCGCGCGAACGCGGCGTCGAGATCCGCATCATTCTCGATTACTCGAACGTCTTCCCGCAGAGCCGCGAGGACGACGACTATAAGCCCCGCCGCAGCAACGAGATTTGGGCTCTGCTGCGCGAGGAGTTCGACGTCTCGGTCCTGAAGGGCTTCGGTCCGTTCGGCATCAACCACAACAAGATCGCGGTGATCGACCAGGAGCTCCCCGAGTCCCTGGCGACGTTCGGCTCCTACAACTGGTCGTGGACGGCCGAAACGGCCCACTACGAGAACGCGAACTTCACGACCGAGCGCAAGCGCGTCGCCGCGCTCATGAGTTATTGGTCCTGGCTCAGCACCCAGGCCAAAGAGGTCAAGCACGGCGCCGAGGCCGCGGACTTCACGTGGCCCGCCGAGACGCCGACGCCGCCGATCGACATCCCCCTCGACGTCGCGTTCAACGGCATCCGCCTGCCGTGGCTGGTGCTCTCGCCGAACAAGACCCCCGGGGCGACGTTCGAGGACCGCCTCGCGCAGGCGATGGGCGCCGCGAAGGAGTCCATCGACGTCTCGATCTTCGCGCTGCGCTCCACCAAGATCGCCGAGGCGATGGCGGCCGCGCTCAAGCGCGGCGTGAACGTGCGCCTGATCATGGACGAGGGCCAGGCCGGAACGCCGGTCTTCGGGATCTACGCGCAGTGGCTCGCGTACCAGGAGCGCACGCGCGGCCCTCGCGACGGACATATCGAAGTCCGGACTCTCGCCGGCCCCGATCCGGGCGCCGAGTTCCAGCTCGCGCAGAAGAACCACCACAAGTTCACCCTCTTGGACGGGAAGTTGGTGGAAACCGGCTCGGCCAACTACACGAAGTACGCGGCCGAGGCGAACTTCGAGAACGCGAATTTCCTCGACGACGCGACCGACGTCGCCGCCTACCAGTTCGTCTTCGAACACATCTGGGGCAAGGCCAAGCCGTTCGCGGCCCCGTCCGCCGCGCCTTCCCTGCCGACCGACGCGGACCTGCAGGCCGAAATCGACGCGCCGGCCCCGGCGCCCGCGCCCAAGCCGGACAATCCGCCCGCGCCGACGGACATGCCGCAGGCGCGCCGCGTCGAGTTCAACGGCGCGGTGTTCCCGTCCTTCGCGTTCCGGCCGTACACGCCGATCGAGCCGCTCGTCGCTTCCGCGATCCGCTCCGCGAAGAAGACCTTGCGCCTCGCCCTCTACGAGTTCACTTTGGAAGACGTGATGGAGGAACTGCGCGCCGCGAAGAAGCGCGGCGTGAAGATCGAGATCGTCGTCGACCAGGCGCACGTGTACACGACGGGCAAGGACCACACCGGCCGCGCGCGCATGCCCAGCGAGCAGATCCAGGCTCTGATCAACGAGGATTTCGACGTGCTGACGCTCAAGGGCGAGAAGAGCGGCATCCAGCACAACAAATACGTGCTCGCCGACGCCGAGGAAGCGTCGAGCCTGCTGATGTTCGGCTCCTACAACATCGCGCGCACGGCCGAGGACAATCACTACGAGAACGTGAAATTCTCCAACGACAAGCGCCGCGTCGCGCACTACCTCGCCTATTTCGAGTACCAGCGCGGGCTCGCGTCCGCGATCGACCAGGACAAGCTCGAGAAGACGCTCTCGCGCAGCGACGAGCAGGCCGCCTCCGAGACCTCCAACGCGGAGACCGCGGAAGCGGGCCTGGGCGCCGACGCGGTCGCCGAAGAGGAAGACTTCGACCCCGAGGCCGCGCGGCGCAAGCGCGGCCCCGACGCGGACGGCCGCGACTCCAAGTTCCCGCCGCCGCCGGCGGACACGGCGACGCCGATCGACCTCAACGGCGAGAAGTTCCGCCTCGACTACTTCTCCCCGCAGGGCGGCATCCGCGACGCGTGGATCCGCGCGATCAAGGCCGCCGAGCAATCGGTCGAGCTCGCGATGTTCAGCTTCTACTCGCGCCCGATCGCCGACGCGCTCGTCGCGCTGCAGAAGGACGCGGCGAAGAAGGGCGTGACGATCCGCCTCGTGCTCGACGCGGGCCAATCCTCTCTCGCCAAGTTCGACGGCGTCCCGGTCGCCAAATGGTTCGCGCAGCACGGCTTCGACGTGCGCGTGAACCCCGGCCCCCACGACGACGGCGACCCGATGTTCGAGAAGCAGCACAGCAAGTTCATCCTCGTCGACGGCAAGCTCCTCATGACGGGCTCGTTCAACGCGTCGGACAACGCGGACCAGAACAGCTTCGAGAACGAGAACGCGAGCGACGATCCCACCGACATCGCCGGCTACGTCTGGTTCTTCGAGCAGCTCTGGCTGCGCGGCTGGGACCCGCTCAAGGGCCGCTCCGGGTCCGGCAAGAAGCCGTCGCCGATGCCCGGCGCCTAGAGGCCGCGCGGCGATGATGGGCCTCCTTAAAAAACCGGCGGCGCTCCTCGCGGCCGCTCTTTTCTCCGTCCTCGCCTTCCCCGCAAGCTCTTCCGCGCAAACCGTGCGCGTCGCCGCCGTCCCGGAGGCCGTTTTCGCCGGCCCGGGTGCCGGCGTCGCCGCGGGCGCCGCCGACGTCGCGACCGTCCCGGCGCTCGGTCCGGGAAGGGCCTTCCTCTCCGCACCCGCTCTGGACGCGCGCGCGCTGCCGGCCGCGGCCGCGCCGCCGCGCTTGATCATCACCGGCGCCCCGGGCTCCGGCAAAGGCGAGGCTTCGACCCGCCTGGCGCGGGACTACGGCATCGTCCACATCTCGGCGGGCGACCTCCTGCGCGAGCACGCTCTCACCCACCCGGAGATCGCGGCCACGATGAACCGCGGAGAACTCGTCCCGAGCGATTTGGTGGTTCGCCTCGTGCGCGAGCGCCTCGCCCAACCCGACGTCGTCGCGCGCGGCTTCGTTCTGGACGGCTTCCCGCGTCGGCGCGAGGAGGCCGAGCAGCTCGAAGCGGAAATCATCGCCGGCCGCATCGCGGTCGACGCCATGATCTCGCTCGACGTGCCCGAGGAGGAGCTGCTGCGCCGCATCTTAAGTCGCGGCCGCCGCGACGACTCCGAAGACGTCTTCCGCCGCCGCATGGAGATCTACCGCCGAGACACCCTCCCGGCCGTCGCCCAACTGGCGCGGCGCCTGCCGCTGCTGACGCCCGACGTGGCGACGACGACGGACGTCGAGGCCGGCTACGCGCGCGTGAAGGCCGCGCTCGACGCGCATCGCGCGCGCGCGACGCCCTAAACGCCGCTCAGCGCGCCGTCTTCCGCGCGAGCAGGCGCTTGAGCGCGGGAGCGATCGCGTCGCGCAGGCGCGCGTAGCCCTTCGCGCTCGGATGCAGGCCGTCGGGAAACTCATCCGCGCGCGGCGCTCCGTCTTCTCCCGCGAAAGGCGCGTACGAATCGACCACGACCACGTCGCGACGGTCGTCCGGGATCCTGTCGATCAGCGCGTTGAGAGCGAGAATCTTCTCCGGGAACAGCCCCGGCTGAGGCGCGCGCGGCGTCAGACGGCACAAGATCACCGGCGTCGCGGGTTCCGCGGCCTGGATGAAAGCCGTCACGTCCTGGATCACGCCCGCGGTCTGCTCGGGCGAGACGCCCGCGGCGAGGTCGTTGGTGCCGACCAGGATCACGACCGCGCGCGGGTGCAGGTCGAGCACGTCCTCCTTCAAGCGCCACGCGAGGCCGAGACTCATGTCCCCGCTGATGCCGCGATTGGCGACCTTGAGGCCGGGAAAGTCGGCCGGCAAGGTGTTCCACTTCTCGATGATCGAGTCGCCGAGGAAGACGACCGCGCCCTGATCTTGCGCGAGGTCGCGCCGGAAGAGATCTCGCCGCGCATACCACGCCGGGAACATTGTGCGGCCGTCCGCGCGCTTCGCGGCGCCGTCGCCGGTCAGGGCGAAGGGGACCACGGCGAGAAGCGCCAGCAGGACGAGACGACCGGGAGACGCGCGCACGGGAAAGGATGTTATCGGTTCGCCTCCCCGGCGTCAATCGCGGCCGAGAAGGCGCTCCCCGAAGTGGTAGGCTCTGCGGTCAGCACCGGAGGCGCGCCATGAAGCCGAGAGACGGAGACGATTCGATCCGCGATTCGCGGCAGTTCGGCCGCAAAGGGCACGCCCGCACCCCCCCGGCCGCCGCCCGCTGTCCGTCGTGCGGGGCGGAGATTCCGCCCAAGCCCGGCTTCCGCCTCTCGGCGCTCAAATGCCCGAAATGCGGCGCCGCCGCCATCAAAAAATAGGGACGCGCGCGCGGGCCCGATGGAACTTTTTTGCAGGGCGCCGCGTATACTCCTGGGACCTTGGACCCTTGTGAATCCGGGCCCGGGAGAATACAATGCCTGAAGCTATGCAGCGAGAGTTCGCGGGACTCAAGACCGACGTCAAGAAGCTCGACTGCGCCGTGCAAATCATCGGCGCCGACCTGAAAGAGCTTCGCGGAACCGTCGAAGTCCTCCGCGCCGATGTGAAAGATCTTCACGGCACCGTCGATGCCCTCGGTGCTGACGTGAAGGATCTTCGCGGCGTCGTGCGCAATCTCGCCGTCAAAGTCGTGCAGCATGACGAGCGCTTCGATCGGATCGACGAGAAGCTGAAAAAGCTGGAAGTCCTCGACCAGATCAAGAATACCACGGACGCGCTGGCCGGAGAGCTCCGGGCTTCCCGCGCCGAGCGCGCGCTGTCGGACAAGAGCGTCCGCGATCAGCAGACGACGCTGACGGACCACGAACTGCGCCTGACCCGCCTCGAAAGGCGCGGCAAGCCGTCCTAAAAAAGCTCCTCCGCCGTGCCGACCCTTCCCCGGTCTCCGTTTTCGTATAATATCTCCGCCGTTACGATCTCAAGGAGATAAGCCCCCATGACCGTCGCCACGAAAGCCAACGACCTCGAAGCCCTGCTTGGAGCGGACGCCAAGTCCCTGCTCGAGCACAAGTGCGTCGGAGTCCCGAAGGAAATGATCCACGCGCCGGGCCCGGACTCGGTCGAGCGCATCTACTCCCTCTCCGACCGGCCCACGCCGGTCCTGAAGAGCCTCCAGCAGCTCTTCAACCACGGCCGCCTCGGCGGCACCGGCTACGTCTCGATTCTGCCCGTCGACCAGGGCATCGAGCACTCGGCCGCCGCGTCCTTCGCCGCGAACCCGATCTACTTCGACTCGGAGAACATCGTCAAGCTCGCGATCGAGGGCGGAGCCAACGGCGTCGCGTCCACGCTCGGCGTGCTCGGGTCCGTCGCGCGCAAGTACGCGCACAAGATTCCGTTCATCCTCAAGTTCAACCACAGCGAGCTGCTCAGCTACCCGAACACGTTCGACCAGACGCTGTGGGCGAGCATGAAGCAGGCCTACGACATGGGCTGCGTCGCCGTGGGCGCGACCGTGTACTTCGGCTCGGCCGAGTCGCGCCGCCAGATCTGGGAGGTCTCCCAGGCCTTCGCGCGCGCGCACGAGCTGGGCATGACCACGATCCTGTGGTGCTACACGCGCAACAACGCGTTCAAGACGCCGGAGAAAGACTACCACGTCTCCGCCGACCTGACCGGCCAGGCCAACCACCTCGGCGTGACGATCCAGGCGGACATCATCAAGCAGAAGCTGCCCGAGAACAACGGCGGCTACAACGCGATCAAGAACTTCGGCAAGACCAGCAAACTCGTCTACGAGAAGCTGACCACCGACCACCCGATCGACCTCACCCGCTGGCAGGTCGCCAACTGCTATATGGGCCGCGCGGGCCTGATCAACTCGGGCGGCGCTTCTTCCGGCGCCTCGGATCTCGCGGAAGCCGTGAAGACCGCCGTCATCAACAAGCGCGCGGGCGGCATGGGCCTGATCTCCGGCCGCAAGGCGTTCCAGCGCCCGATGAAGGAAGGTGTGGGCATCCTCAACGCCATCCAGGACGTCTACCTGGACAAGCGCGTCACGATCGCCTAAGCAGCGAACGTTTCGTCGAAAAGGCGCCGGCGGGGTCGCACCCCGCCGGCGCCCTTTTTTTCCGCGCATGGTGTAATACGTCCGGCGATGACCGGCGAAAAGGGCTCGGCCGCAGTCGCCAAGAAGGCGGCGCAAAAGCTGCTCCAGTAGCCCTCGAGACGCTTCGATGCTCGTCGGCAAGCCGCCGCTGAGAGACCGTCGGCACGGCTCTCTGCGGTCCCGCGCCGCGCCTCCCCTGGACGCCCCCGCGTTTTGCCCTTATAATGAGGCCGACTTATGGAAGAACAGCAACCCCGACCCGATCCCGAGCCGCAGGCGGAAGCGAAGAAGGACGCGCAGTCGCAGACAGGCGGGGCCGCGCGCGGCGAGCCGCCGCGTCGCTCCGGCGGAGAGGCGTACACGGATCGCCCGGAGTTCCACGTTCAGAAACGCGCGTGGTGGCCGATCGCGCTGGCCTTGGCGGTCGCGCTCAGCGGCATCGGCGTCGCCCATCGGCAGACGGCCCCGGTCGCGCCGCCGGTCGCAGGCCGAATCGGGACGATGATCGCAGCGCCGATCGGAACTCAGACCCTCCTCTACTCGGCGAAGGACTACGACGCGGCGACGACGCAGGCCGCGCGCGCCGCGCTCGCGCGAGCGAAGGCATCGGGACAGGCTTTGCCGGTTCCCGCGGAGCGGCCGGGTCAGCCCTTCGCGGCGCCCGCGGCGCCGGCTTCTCCCGGCGCGCAGGCGGCTCCGGTCGCGCCCGCGGCGTCGCCGGAACTGCAGGCCGAGCGCGAGCTCGCGGTCGCGCCGCAGGCGTTGCGCGATCAGATCTCTTCCGGCCGCGCGGGCTTCTACACCTTCCACGTCGCCGAGCTCGTCGATGAAGGCGGCGACGTCTACGACATCTCGGTCGACGGCGCGCCGCTGCTGCGCATCACGACCAGCCGGGAGCTTTCCGCGATCACGATCCCGATGGACGTGTCCCGGCCGCACACCGTCACGCAGACCTTGGTCTTCGCGCGGCCGCGCGGCGTGTACGTGCTGGGCCCGGGAAATTCCACCCCGGCGCCCACGCCGAATCAGGCCAGCTTCTCGGTGCGCACGTCCGTGGGCCAGGCGCAGAGCCATCTGTCCTCCGCGGGAGACAGCTCGTCGTGGAGCGCGCAGTTCTCGGGAGCGCCCCCGGCACCATGACGGACGGCATGACGATCAACCCGTTCTTTCTCGTGATGGCCCTCGTCGGCATCGCCGGCGGGCTGTTCTCGCTGGCGGAGCGCTGGCCGAGCGGCCTGCCGATCATCTGCGCGCTCAGCGTCATCGCGTTGGTCCTGCGCCTGCTCTATCTTTCGCGCGAGAACGCGAAGAAGAAGTCGCCGGAGATCGCGCTGGATTTCGAGAAGCTGCGCCAAAAGGACGTCGCGCGCTACGCGCCGTGGCTCAAGGAGAACGTGCGCGGCCACGACGAGGCTCTCGACCTCATCGTCAAGCGCATCCAGCAGAACCTGCGTCTCGCGGGCCCGCAGCGCACGCTCGGCTCCTTCATGCTCGTCGGGCCCACGGGCACGGGCAAGACCTTCCTCGCCGAGCTCGTCGGCAAGGCGCTGTATCCGGAGAGCGAGCCGCTGGTCCTGAACATGAACCAGTACTCGGATCACAACGACGTGTTCACCTTGATCGGCCCGCCGCCCGGCCAGCCCGGCTACGAGATCGGCGGCACGATCACGCGGCCGCTCCTCGAGAATCCGTACCGCACGATCCTCTTCGACGAGATCGAGAAGTCCCACAAGGACGTCCAGCACTGCCTGTACGACGTGCTCGACACCGCGAGCTGCCGCGAGAAGAGCTCCGGCAAGACCGTCTACTTCGGCGCGTGCGCGATATTCGCCACCTGCAACGCCGGCGTGGAAAGCCTGCGCGACATCTACGCGCAGACCAAGGACCCCGCCGCCCGCGCCGGGCGCGCGCGCGACGCGCTCGCCCGCGACGCGGGCTTCGAGCGCGCCCTGCTCGCGCGCTTCGACGAGATCCTCCTGCTCGACGAGCTCGAGCCCATCTACATCGCCCAAGTCGCCTGCCTCCAGCTCGCGAAGTACTGGCGGCAGTACGGCATCGACGTCGCGTACGCGGCGCCGGAACTGCTCGTCGAGGCCATGCGCAAGAACGAGGAATTCAAGGAGTACGGCGTGCGCCAGCTCGCGCACTTCATTCAGGAGCTGACCGATCCGGGCATCGAAGAGGCGCGCCGCAGCGGCCGCAAGAACGTGCGCCTCGACATCGACGCCCGCACGGGACGGATCACGATTGCTTAAGGACCCCTGGGTGCAGATCTTCGCGTTCCTGGCCCTGATGTCCGGGGGCCTGTCCGCGCACGCGCAGTTCGCGGGCGTCCCGCGCCCCGTTCCCGCGCCCGCCGCCGCGGCGAGGGCCGCGGCGAGCGCGGAGCCCCCCGTCGTCGGTCCGGGCGGCGGCGCCGCCGCTGCGGCCTTACCCCCGCCCGAGACCTCGTCGGCCTTGATTCAGGCGCCGGGCTCGGCCTACGCGCCGATGCTGACGCCCACGCTCAATCCGGTGGAACAGGCCCTGCCGACCGGCGTCATCGCGCGCACGCTCAAGCCGCACACGGCCGGACTTTGGGTCGTCGACGCGTCCGGCGCCGCCGACGCCGACTCGACCGCGCTCACCGACGTGCTGGCCAGCGCGCGCGACGGCGACGTCGTCTTCGTACGGCCCGGACGCTACGACGAGAAGATCATGATCGCGGGCTCGATCACCCTGCGCGGGACCGGCGCCGACCGCTCCGCCGTGGTCATCAACACGGACGGGCCGCTGACCGCGGCCGTCGGTCGCGGCAACGTGCGCATCGAGCACCTGACGCTGAGCAACGGCGGCTCGATGCGGTCGACCGTGCTCGCGATGTCGGGAGGGGCGCTGACCCTCGTCGACGTGACGATCTCCGGAGCGGAGAGTCAGGCGCTGCGCGTCAGCGCCGGCACGGTCGACGGGCAGGACGTCCGACTCTTCGGGCGCATCGCGCTGATCGCCGACGCCTCCGGACGCGTGAGCCTGACGGGCGGGAGCGTCGAGGGCCGCGATGTTGGCGCCCTGATCACCGACGCCCGAGCCGCCGGGGAGTTCATCAAGACCACTTTCCAAAATTCCTCGCGCCAGCTGTTCGTGCAGACCTCCGCACACGCGAACGTGAACGGCTGCAGCTTCGTCTACTCTTCCGGAGCGCCGCGCGCCTCCGCGATCGTCGCGATCGACGCCGCGAAGGTCCTCATCTCGAATACGCGCATCGATCTGGCGCACGACGCGAACGCCGGCCTCGCGGTGCGCGGCGCGTCGATCACCGCCGTGCGCACGACCGTCCTCAACAGCCTCATCACCGCCGTAGAAGCGGAGCCCGGATCGACGCTGACGATGACGGAGTCCGCGCTGGAAGACAACTTGGGCTGCGCGCTGATGGCGAACGGCTCCAAGATCGTCCTCCGGCGCGCGTCCCTGCGTCGTTCGCTCTGCGGCATCGGATTCGGGCGCGACGTGACGGCCCGGATCGACTCAAGCCGCTTCGAGGACAACCGCCTCGCGCCCCTCGTCGCGACCGTCGGCGACGAGCGCACGCTCTCGATCTCCGGCGCCGGCAACTTCGGCGCGCAGGCGAGCGTCGCGGGCCTGCGCCTGGTTCCGCGCGCGGCGCCGTCCGCGAATCCCGCGCCGCCGCCGCCGCAGACGCCGCCCGGCCCATCTTCGGCTCCTCCCGGGAACGCAAGCCCGGACGCCGCCGCGCCGGCGCCGGCCCAGGTGATGGATCCCCAATCCAAACCGGTCCTGCTCCGATGAGTTATCTCCGCGACCCGTGGCTGCAGATCTTCGCGTTTCTCGCTCTGACGTCGGGCGCGCTGGCCGCGTTCGGCCGCCCCGGCTCCGCGTCGGCGCCGTTCGCAGGGTCGGGCGCCGCGTCCGCCGCCGCTCTCGACTCCGCGCCCGCCGCGCGCGTCCCCGCGCCGGCCGCCGCCGCGCCGGCCGCCGCCGCGCCGGCCGCGCCGCCGGCGCTGCGTCCGAAGATCTCCGGAAAATGGGTCGTCGACGCATCGCTCGCCGCCGACGCCGACACGGCCAAGCTCGGCGACGCGCTCGCCGCCGCGGCCGCCGGCGACGTCGTCTACCTGCGCGCGGGAGACTACAAGGGCCGGTTCGTCGTCCGCCGCGACATCACGTTGATCGGACTCGGCGCCCGCGCGGACGTGGTCATCGACGGCGACGGCGCCGGTCCGTCTCTGCTCGTCGACGAGGCCAGCGCCACGATCAAGAATCTGACGCTCGCGCACGCGGGAACGGAGGCGGGCGCGACGCTTGAAGGCCGCCGCGCGGTCCTGACCCTCTCCGGCGTCGAGATCCGCGCGGGCCCGCTCGGTCCGGGAGCGCAGGATGCGGGGCTCGAGGCGCTCGGAGGCGCGGCGTCGCTCGAGGATTGCGCGATCACCGGCGGGCACAAAGGCGTGGACGCCCACGACGAAGCGAAGGTCGCACTGACCCGCACGGCGGTGACCAAGTCCATGACCGCGGTCTTCGTGCAGGACGCGTCGGTCCGACTGTCCGAGTGCGCGCTGACCGACGACGCGCGCGGACTCACGGCGTCGGAGCAGGGAGAGGCGGTTTTATCCGGCGGCGAAATCTCGCGCGCCGCGGGCGCGCTGTGGGCCACGCGCGGCGGCCGCATCCAGGCGTCGGGCACGCGCTTCAACCTCGACGGCGCCGGAGTCCTCGCCGACGAGAACGGCCGCGTCGAGCTCTCCTCCGCCGCGTTCTTCGGCTTGAGCGGCGCCGCCCTTGAGACCGATTCGGGCGGAGAGATCGACGACGTGGGCTCCTCGATCGCGCGCGGCAAGAGCGTCGGCGCGACCGCGGGCGCGCGCTCGACGCTGAAGCTCGACGGCACGCGCATCGAGGACGGCTCCGGCGACGCCGTCGACGTCGCCGCGGGCGCGACCGCGTCGCTCAAGGGCGTCCGGTTCGCGCGCAACGACGGCGCGGGCCTGAGCGTGCGCAACGCGCTGTCCGTGCGCGTCGAGGACTCGGACATCGCGGACGAGACGCGCTGCGCGATCGAGGTCTCGGGCGCGGCGCTGTCGCTGAAGGCCGCGCGGCTGTCGGGCAACCTCTGCGGCGTCGCGTTCTTCGGACAGAGCGTCCTCGACGCCGACTCGAGCCGCTTCACCGACAACCGGCGGGGACCGTTTCAATACACGAACAGCCGCAAGAACGAGATCGTCGTGCGCGGGGAGAACAACGAGCCCCGCGATCTGGCCGCTCTGATCAAGTGAGGAATTGACCCCCATGCCCGATCCCGACAAGCTCAAGAACATGACGGACTGGGGCAAGCTCCAGAGCATCCTCAACGAGAACCCTCTCGACAAGAGGGCGACCTCGATCGACGAGGGCCGCCTGCTCGAGCACATGCAGAGCCTGGTCAAGGGCCAGGACGAGATCTTGAAGGACGTCGCGAAGATGATCCGCCTGAGCTGGATGAAGGAGAACCGCACCGCACCGGTGTGCAGCTTCCTGTTCCTCGGGCCGACCGGCACGGGCAAGACCGAGCTCGCGAAGGTCCTGGGCTCCTATCTGTTCGAGGACGAGCGCACGATGCTGCGCTTCGACTGCTCCGAGCTCGCGAGCGGCGACATGAGCAAGGCGCGCCTGACCGGCTCGTCGGTCGGCTACGTCGGCTCCGACAAGGGCGGCCAGCTCACGCGCCCGATGTTCGCCAATCCGAAGCGCCTCGTGCTCTTCGACGAGATCGAGAAGGCGCATCCGCTCGTCTTCGACCTGCTGCTGCAGATCTTGGGCGAAGGAAGGCTCACCGAGCAGGGCTCCGGAAAGACCGCGGACTTCACGCAGTCGATCGTGGTGCTGACCAGCAACGCCTCGGCCGAGGAGATCGCGCGCCAGACCGAAGGCATGACCGACTATCACGACATCTTCAACGCGATCAAGTCCTACCTCGCGGACGCGAACGTGTTCCGCCCCGAGATCCTGGGCCGCATCGACAAGGTGTATCTGTTCAAGCCGCTGTCCGGCATGGTCATCGCGGAGATCGCCCTCCTTAAAATAGCCAAGCTCGGCAAGGACTACGGCCTCGTCGTGAAATTCGTGGCGCCCGAGCTGCTGATCCAAGCGTTGGAGGCCAACGTCAAAGTCAGCCGCTTCGGCATCCGCGAGCTCGAGCGCATCATCTTCGACCAGTTCGCCGGCCTGCTCGTCGACGCGCGCGCCAAGAAGGTCAAGGCGGTGTCGTTCGCGGTCGACGCGAAGGGCCAGATCGTCTGCAACTACGACGTGACCTAAGGCGCGGACAAGACGCGGAACGGCGCGCGCACGCCGATGCAGAAGCGCTCGGCGACCGCGAGCGCCTGCCGCGCGCGCGCGACGGGGCTGCCGCGCGAGGTCGCGAGCGAGCCGAGCGCGTAGGGCGCGCCCGAGCCGATCGCGGCGAACGCGGGAGCCGGCTCGACGACCTGGTAGTCGGACTCGACGATGAACAGGCGGCCGCGCACTCCGACCATGAAGGTGCCGCCCGCCTCGGCTTCCTTCTCGCGCGTGGCGACGCCGCCGGTCTTCAGGCACTCGCGCGTGGCCTCGACGAACTCGTTGACCATGAACGCATAGAGGCGCTTCGGCGAGCGCGGCGGCTCGGGCAGCTTCAGGCGGAACTGCAGGAGCTGGCCGAGACGGAACGAGGACGTGAAGCCCATCGCGTAAGGGCCGTTGACGAAGACCTTCGGATCGACGCGGACCGTCACGTCCCAGCCCGCGACGCCCGCCGAGTCGCCGCCGACGTAGACTTTTCCGCCTTGCCGCACGCCCACGATGCAGGTCATGCCGCAGTTTAGTCCGTCTTCCGCCGCCTGTCAACGCCGGATCGCCGCGCGTCAAACGAACGTCACGCCGGATTGACCCGACGGCGTTCCGGCTTTCGAAGCGCGCTCGCTACACTATCGTCGTCGTCGCGCCGCACCACGAGGCATCATGAAAAATCTTTCGCTGTCGCTGCTCGCCGTCGCCGCGCTGAGCTCTCTGGCTCCCGCTCAGGACTTGGGCTGGAACACCGACGCCGGCGCGGCGTTCGTGCAATCCTTCCGCGTCGCCGCCGTCGAGACCCGCGCCGCCGCTCCCCGACAGATCGCCGCGACCCCTCTTCCGGGCGCGTCGTACTCGGACGACGCGTCCGCGAACGCCGCGCACACCGTGACGCTGTTTTTCCGTCACACCTGCGGCGCCGACCGCGCCGCGACCTGCGCGCCGTTCTGCGCCGACGGCGCCTGCGACTACGACTTTCCCGTCGTCGCCTCGGTCGAGACGTCCGAGGGCGAGCTCGGCCGTTGGGTGCCGGAGCTCTTCTTCGTCTTCCCCCAGCTCGCCGTCGTCGACGGCAAGGTCCTGCTGGGCGGGGCCCGAGTCGGAACGGTGGATCCGCTGACCAAGTCTGTCCGTCTCGCCGACGGCTGGCGCGCCGGCTTCGCGGTGGCGCCGGCCTCCGCCGGACTGCATCCCGTCTCGGTTTCCATCGAGAAGACCGCGCTCCGCTCCGGCTGCGACATCCGCAGCGACCGCCCCGGCTGCGGACCGTAAGCGCCGCACCGTTCGGGAGCGTCGAAGGGCCATTTGGTAAAATAGGGGCCTCATGTCCCCGATGCCGGCCCTGCTTCTCGATCTCGTCGTCACGGCCCTGTGGCCGCTGATCGGCGCGGCCGGCCTCGCCTACTACTCGACGAACCTTTTCATGGGCGCGGGTCTGGCGCTCGGGGCTCTGAGCCTGCTGCCGTGGCTCGCGCGCGAGGGACGCCTGCGCCGGCTGATCGCGCGGGACGCCGGGCCGTCTCTCGCGGCGATCGGGCTGTTCTCCGGCGCGGCGACCTTGGTCTACATCGCGGCGCTCGCCTACACGACGCCGGTCAACGCGGTGATCCTGGCCCAGGTCGAGGTCGTGTATTCCGCGGCGCTGAGCGCGATCTTCCTCGGCGAGAAGCCGACGCTCAAGCAGTCGCTCGCGAGCGCGCTGGTCATCGGGGGCACCGCGCTGATCGTTCTCCACGACCTGCGCTCGCCGCGCTGGCGCGGCGATTTGATGATCCTCGCCTCGCCCTGGATGTACCAAGTCTCGCACATCCTCTCGAAGAAGCTCCCGCGCGATTTGGACGCGTGGACGCTGTCCGGCGGGCGCACGTTGTACGGGACCCTGTTCATGCTCCCCCTGGTCGCGTGGACGCTCGCGCGCGGCGGCGCGCAGTGGAGCTGGAGCGCGCCCGCCCTCACGACGCTCGTTCTGCAGGGCGTGCTGTGCTGCTCGGCGAATCTGGTCTTGTGGTACGTCGCGATCCGCGGCCTCGAGCTTTCGAAGGCGACGACGATTCTCCTCTCCTACCCCGCGCTGACGCTCGTGTTCTCCTGGCTGTTCGGCCGCGAGACGATCCGCGTCGTGCAGGTGCTGGGACTCATGACGACGTTCGCGGGCGCGGCCTGGACCGCGCGCCTGACCGCCGGCTCCGGCCGCGAGCTGATCACGGAGGTCTGACGATGAAAGAAGAATCAATTCCGTACCGCAAGACCGTATTCGTCTGCGTGCACGCGCGCTCCGACGGCCGCACCTCCTGCGGCGATCCCGGCCGGGGGGGCATCGAGCTCGCCCAAGCTCTCAAGGACGGCGCGAAGCGTCTCGGCCTCAAGGACACGATCCGCGTCGCGAAAACCGGCTGTCTCGACCTCTGTGAGATGGGCCCGAACGTCTTCCTCTACCCCGACGATCAGTGGCTGTCGGACCTGAAGCCGGAAGACGCCGACGCGATCCTGAAGAAAGCCGCCGCGAAGTAGGCCGTCAGCGCGTTCGCGGCGCGTCCTGAAGCGCGCGGCCGTTCTTGCGCAGCCAGCGGCGGCGGGCCTTGTGCTCCGGGCAAACCCGCGCGACGTGCGCCCAGAAGCGTTTCGAGTGGTTCATCTCGAGCCGGTGCGCGAGCTCGTGGATGACAACGTAGTCCAATATCTCGGGCGGCGCCAGCGTCAGGCGCCAGTTGAAGTTCAGGTCGCCGTTCGGCGAGCAAGACCCCCACAACGAGCGCTGATCCTTCACGCGCACGCGCCCGAACGTGACGCCGAGCTGCGGAGCCCAGTAAGACGCGCGCGCGTGGAAGTGCGCCATGGGGGAGTCCGGCGCAGGCGCCGGGACGAACGCCGGCTCCGCGCGGCGCGGCGGCGCGGGCGGCGGCGCCGGCCGCGCCTTCGGCCGAAACAGTTCCGGCCAGTCCTTGTGGAGGTCCGAAAGGAAGCCGCGGACTTCCTCGAGGAGACCGGCCGCGGGCGACGCGCCTTCCATGGAGGACATTCTACGACATCGCGGCCGCGGCACGTCATAAATGCGTAACAGCATTCCGGCAAAATTCACAGGCGCGAACGCCGACGCGTACTCGACCCATGGAACCCGACCGCCCCGACCAGTCCCAGGAGTTCGACGCGTCGAACGTCAACGACCTCGACACCGCGCGCCTCGCGCTGCGCTGGGCGCTCGAGCGCCTGCACAAGCTGAACGCGGAGCTCGCCCAGGCGAAGGAGGACGGCGCGCTCGCCGCGAAGAGCCGGGACTCTCTGGCCGAGGAGGCCCGCCAGAAAGACGAGACGGTGAAACGCTGGCGCGAGACGCTCAAGATCTGGGAAGCGTCGATGCAGGGCCAGCACGACCTGGAGAAGCGCCTGCGCGACGAACTGCGCGCGGAGGTCCAGCGCGAGCAGGACGCGCACGTCGCCGAGGAGCGCGTCCAGCTCCAGCGCGAGATCGAGGCGCTCAAGCGCGGCCTCGCCGACCGCGAAGCCGCGATGGGCGTCGTGCGCCGCGAGATGATCGAGGCGGTCAAAGCGGCGCGCCTGGAAGCGGAGCGCGACCTCCAGCTGGCGCTCGCTCACCAGCAGAAGGCGCTCGACGAGACGAAGGTCTCCCTCCTCGAGCGCCTGCGCATCCAGGGCGAGGCGGTCCGCGCGAAGGAGGTCGAGCTCGAGGGCCAGCAGCGCCAGCTCGACGCCCAGCTCAAGCTGCGCGAGGCCGAGCTGCGCCGCCGCTACGAGCGCGAGTTCGAGGACCTGCTCAAGCACGACCGCGACGAATTGATCCGCGCCGAGCGCGCGCTCGGCGAGAAGTACGAGGCGAAGGCCGCCGAGCTCGACGACCGACTGCGCGACAAGGAGGCCGCGCTCGAGCGCCGCCTCGCCGGCAAGGAAGCCGCGATCGAGAAACGCCGCGTCGAGCAGGACGAGGCGCTCGTGCGCAAGGAGGCCGACCTCGAGCTGCGCGTGCAGAAGCGCACCGCCGACGAGTGGTCGCGCCTGAAGGAGCGCCTCGAGGCCGAGCGCCGCCAGCTCGAGGAGATGGCGCGCGATAAGGAGGCCCGCCTCGAGGCCGCGATGGCCGAGCGCCTGAAGGCGCTGACCCGCCAGCACGAGGAGCAGCAGGCCGAACTCGTCGCGCGCTACGAGACTCTGCAGGGCGAGATCGTCGCGAAGGAGAAAGAGCTCTGGCAGCAGCAGCAGAAGAAACTCGAGGAGTCCCTCGCACGCGGACGCGCGGAGCTCGACGAGCGCCGCCAGGCACTCGAGCGCGAGTTCGCGCGCCGTGAGGCCGCCTCCTTGGAGCGCGTGCACGCCGCCGAGGACGCCTACCGAAAGAAGGAGGAGGAGCTCGCGTCCCTGCGCCTCGCGCTCGAGGACCAGCACCGTCAGAAGCTCGATCAGCTCGCGAAGCAGACCGAGGCTCTCCAGCTGCAGGCCGCCGAGCGCGAACGCGCCGCCGCCGAGGCCTTCGAGGCCAAAGTCGCGAAGGCGCAGGAGGACGCGCGCCAGCGCCTCGAGGAGGAGCGCGCGAAGCTCGCCGAGGCCGCGCGCGCCGCCGAGGAGAACCTCGCCGCGCGCCGCGCCGCGGACGTGAGGATCCTCGAGGCCGAGCGCGAGCGCCAAGAGAAGATACTGCGCGAGCGCGAGCACGAGCTCGACCGGCGCCGCGCGCACGAGGCCAAGGCGATCGAGGCCTCGCGCGCGAAGCTGGAGGAAGGCCTGCGCTTGCGCGAGGCGGAACTCGCGGAGCGCCGCGCCGAGGACGTGAAGACGCTAGAAGCCGAGCGCGAGCGGATCACGCACGAGGCCGAGGCGCGCGCGGCGGAGTTGGAGGGCGATTTCTCGCGGCGCTGGACCGAGCGCGAGAAGGTCCTGCAGGCCGAGCACCGCGCCGCGCTCGAGCGCGCGCGCGCCGAGATGGGCGACCAGCTCGCCGTCGAGCGCCGCGCCCTCGACGAGATCCTCAAGAAGCGCGAGGAGGAGCTCCAGCAGTCGTTCCTGGCGCGCGAGGCCGAGCTGCGCCGCGGCCTCGCCGCCGAGCAGGAGCGCTGGACGCAGGCGCACGACGAGGCCGCCGCGACGCTGCGCGGCGAGCTGCAGGCGAAGGCCCTGCGCGAATCGCTGGCCCTGCAGGCCGCGCACGAGCAGAAGATGAAGGCGGTCGAGGACGGCCTGCGCCGCCGCATGGAAGAGGAGCGCGCCGCCGTCGAGGAAACCTTGAAGGCCGCCGCCCGCGAGGACGAAGGCCGCCGCCGCGCGCTTCAGCTCCAGTGGGAGGAGAGCGCGAAGCGGGAGCGCGACGATTGGCAGGAGAAAGCGCGCCGCGAGCTGGAGGCCGCGCGCGAGGCTCTCGCGGAGGAGCGCGCCGCCCAGGCGCGCGCCGACGAGGAGGCCGCCGCCCGCCGCGAGGCCGCGCTGGCCGAGCGCGAGCGCAAGCTGCGCGACGAGTCTTTCGTGCGCGAGGCCGCGGTCAAGGCGATGGTCGCGGCCAAAGAGGAAGAATACCGGCGCTCCTACGCGGAGGCCGTCGAGCGCGAGCGCGCCGCTCTCGAGGAGCGCGCGATCGCGCTCGAGGCGTCGCTGCGCGGCAAGTACGAGCGCGACCAGGCCGCGCTCCAGCAGTCGTGGGCGGCGCGCGACCGCGAGTGGACCGTCCAGCGCGAGACGCTGTTCAAGGCCGAGCAGGAGCGCCTCGCCGCGCAGAACGCGGAGAAGGAGGCCGCGCTCGCCGCGCGCCGCGCCGAGCTCGAGAAGTCGCAGGCCGCGAGACTCCAAGAGATCGAGGCGCAGGCCGCCGCGCGCGCCGCCGCGCTCGAGGACAGCCTCAAGCGCCGCGCGCAGGAGATCGAGGCTCGCCGCCTGCAGATCGAGGCCGCGGGGCGCGAGCAGGCCGCCGAGGCCGAGAAGCGCCGCGTCGAGTCCGAAACGCGCATGCAGAAGGCGATCGACCAGCGCATGGGCGAGCTCGCGCGCGCCGAGGCCGCGCTCCAGCAGTCGTGGATCCGCAAGGAGGCCGAACTGCAGGAGTCGCTGAGCCAGCGCGAGGCCGCATGGGTCAAAGCCCAGCGCGAGCACCTCGACCGCGAGCGCCAGGAATGGGAGGCGTCGCGCGAGACCGAGCTCGCCCAGCGCCGCCGCGAGCTCGAGGCCGCGATCGCCCAGCGCGAGCGCCTCGTCGAGGAGTCCCTGCGCGGGCGACAAAAGGAGGCCGAGGCCGCGATCATCCAGAAGGAGCGCGCCCTGCTGGCTTCTTATGAAGAACAAATCGCCCGCGCGCGCGCCGAACTCGAGCGCAGCTTCCGCGACCGCGAGGAGGCCCTGCGCACGAAGCTGCGCGAGGGCGTCGAGCGCGAAGCCGCCGCCCTGCGCTCCGAGGCCGACAAGCGCGAAGCCGCCTACGAGTCCAAACGCCAAGAGATGGAGCGCGCCTTCGCCGAGCGCCGTCAAAAACTCGAGGAGGAGCTCGAGCGCCGCCGCCGCGACGACGCCGCCGCGGTCGCCGCGGAGCGCGACTCGCTCGCCGCGCAGATCGAGGGCCGCGCGCGCGAGGTCGAGTCGGAGAAGGCGCGCTACGCGTCCTTCATCGCTCAGAAGGAAGCCGAGATCGCCGAGCGCTACCAGCAGTCCGAGCGCCAGCTGCGCCAGGACTTGAACGTCGCGCGCATCGAACTCATGGCGCAGTACGACGAGAAGTCGCGCAAGCTGCTCGAGGAGCGCGAAGCGCTGCGCCGTGACTACGAGCAGAAGCTGCGCGATCTCGAGAAGCGCCGCCAACCCTGAGTCTCGACGCCGCCGGACGAACGGCGAAGCCGTTCACTTTTTCCCGTTCTCTTCCGGCCCTCCGTCCGTTCTCCGTGCCTCTGTGGTTTGTTCGTTCTTCGTGTCTTTGTGGTTTGTTCGTTCTTCGTGTCTTTGTGGTTCAAGTCGTCGAGGCGCCGTATGCACCCGAAGGCCCCCCCCGCGCGCCTCGCGCAGATCGGCCGCCGCCTCGCGCGCGACGCGCACCGTCGACGGCTCGAAGAGAAGACGCGGCCGCGCTAGAAGTCGAAGCTCGCGCCGAGACTGTTGTAGCTGACGCGCTCGTCGCGGAACTGGCCGAACGGCGAATGTCCCTGGAAGTGGCCGACGTGCAGACGCAGTTGGCGACGCACGCCGTCGTAGCCGAGACGCACGCCCGCCTCGGTGTTCGAGTTCAAATTCCAGCCGACGTATTCCTTCGACTGCAGATCCTCGGCCAGGTACAGCCGCGCGTGCGGAGGCCGCTCGCGCAGGTCCGCGGAGATCAGCTCGAAGCCGCCCTGAAGGCTCCCGCCCGGTATGTCGGGAACCCGGTGAAAGAGATAGCCGCCTCCGCCGTACACCCGCAGAAAGCTCCCGAGGTCGACGGACGCGATGTCGCTCACTCCTTCCGCGCTGTAGCGCGAGCCGGTGTTGCCCGTGGCGCGGATGTAGTCGTCGCCGAGATGCGAGCTCTCGTGGTACAGGGTGAAGCGGTCGGACAGAGGCCCGCGCCGGATCTCCACCGGCAGGTTCGCGAAGAAATCGATCGTCTCCAATTCGTTCACGCCGCGCGACAGCTTGAACTGGGAGTAGCCCATCCCCTCGACGTCGGACTGGACGGCCGTGTCGCCGGACTCGCCGAAGTACCAGCGGCGCAGGCCCCACGTGTCGCCCAGCGCCACGTCCGCCATGTCCTGACCGTCGAGGCGATAGTAGTCGGCCGTCGTCTGAGCCTGCCGCGGATCGGCCAGCAGCCGCGGGAAGAGCACTCCGGCCTCGGGAAACGGCGGCCCCTTCTCCTGCGCCGCCGCGCGCGCCGCGAGCAGAGCCGGAAGCAGCAGACTCAGCAGGGCCGCGGCACGCCGCTCAATTGAGGACATAAGAAGCTCCCCGGCTTCCGATCGGCAGGCCCGCGCGCTTCCACGCCCGCAGGCCGCCCGTGAGGACGAACACCGGGTCCCCGGTCTCGTCCTCGATCAGCACGGCGGCGCTGTGCGCGCGCCGCCCTTCCTCGTCGTACACGAGAACGCGCTGCGACGGCGCGGACGGGATCTCGCGCAAACGAAAGCGGAGCTGATCGCGCGGGATCGAGAGAGCCCGAGCGAGGTGGCCGCCGAGGTAGGCGTTCGCGTCGGCGACGTCCACGATCAGCACCGCCGGATCGGACGCGAGAGCGGCCGCCGCCGCGGGCTCCACGGCGCGTACGCCGGAGGACCTCGGTTTCATCTGGGCACACCCGGCCGCGAACGCCGCGAGCAGGACCGCGGTGAACATCGATTTTCCGTTCTTCATAAAGCCTCCGCCTCTCACGCCCGCTTCAACGCTTCGCCCAGCGCCGCGTCGACCTCCGACGCGGAGAAGATTCCCGTCAAGCGATCGACCGGCCGTCCGCCCTTGAAGAGAAGCAGGGTCGGGATCACGTCGACCTGATAGCGCTGCGCGAGCCAGTCGTTCTCGTCCAGATTGACCCGCACGAGCTTGACGAGGCCGCGGCGTTCTTCGGCGACGGCCTGCAGGACCGCTTCGGCCTTCCGACACGATTCGCACCACGGGGCCGTCAGGGCCAGCAGCAGCGGTCCGGACGCCGCCGCCAATTCCGCGTCCACGTCCGCTTTCGTCATCATCGCGCTCATAATGCCTCTTTACTTTGTGTGCACTTACTTACATTTTGGTCGTAAAAAAATCAACCCGCCATCAACTGCAGGGCCTTCGGGTTGTAGTGACGCGCGATGGCGGCCGGCTTGAGGCCGAGGCCCAGAAGGGAGAACCAGACGGCCTGTTCGATGAGAACCTCGTGAGAGACCTTGTAGTCGACGACTCCCTCTTTCGGCAGAGAGAACACCTGAAGCGCCATGAAAAGATGGTGGGCGAAAATGGGACGCAGATCGGGCCGCACGGGAATGTCCTGCAAGTCCCCCGCGCGGGCCGATACGCGCAGGCACTGCTCGAGCTTCATGGTCCAGGCGCGCATGTACTTTCCCATCATCGCCCGCGCGAAATCCCCGTCGTCGAGAAGGCTCTGCATCACGAGACGGTTCAGCACGCGCTTCTTCGGGTCGCAGCCGCGCGAAATGGCGTTGGCCAAGAAGTGGACCAAAACCACCAAGGTCGACGTCGACGGCTCCAGAGCCATGACCCGGTTGTATTCGTCGAGGGTCGGACCCTTGATGCAGTTCTCGCGCACCGCCGCGTACAGGCGCTCCTTCGTCGGGAAGTGCCGAAACAGCAGGGCCTCGGAAATTCCGGCCGCCTTCGCGAGCTCGCGCGTCGTCGTGCCGTGGAAGCCGCGCTCGGCGAAGACGTCTCTCACCGCGTCCAGGATGGACTGGCAACGCAGGTCGTTTTTCAATCGAGCGGTCTTCATGCCTATATGTTAGTGTACGCTTACATATTTGTCAAGACCCAGCCGCGCGCGATGCGGCGGCCGGAGAGCGCGGCGAATATTTCGTATAAACGCAGGGAGAATGAACGCGGCGATCGAGACGCCCAGACTGCTGCTTCGGCGCTGGCGCCCGGAAGACTTGGCGCCTTTCGCCGCCATGAACGCCGACCCGCGCGTAATGGAGTTCTTCCCCGCCGCGCTGGACCGCGCGCAGACCGCGGCCATGGTCGAGCGCATCGAGAAGGGCCTGTCCGAGCGAGGCTTCGGGCTCTGGGCCGCCGAGTTGAAGGCGACGAAGGAATTCATCGGCTTCATCGGGCTCAGCGTTCCCGGCGAGCCTCTGCCTTTCTCGCCCTGCGTGGAGATCGGCTGGCGGCTCGCCTACGCGCAATGGGGAAAAGGGTACGCGACGGAGGGCGCGCGGGCCGCGCTGGAATTCGGCTTCGGTCCGCTCGGCCTCGATGAGATCGTCTCCTTCACGGCGGCGAGAAACGCCCGCTCCCGCGTCGTCATGACAAAGATCGGAATGACGCGCGATCCGAAGGACGATTTCCTGCATCCCCGAATTTCCGCAGATCATCCGTTGGCGCCTCACGTGCTCTACCGTATCCGCCCCCGCGGTGCGAAGAAAGCCGCGGAACGCTCGACTTAGAGATCGGGCCGCCGCAGGAACAACACGCGGAACTCAGGGGTCTCTCCCCACGCCCGGCGCACGGCCTCGACGTAGGTCCGGCCCTGCTCGGCGTAATGCGCGCGCGCCGCGGCCGCCGACCGGTCGTCGACGCGCTCGCTTTTATAATCGGCGACGACCAGTTTTTTTCCGGCGCGGTAGAGCAGGTCGGCGGAGCCGCGCACGACGGTCGAACCCTCGGCGTAGGCGAACGGAACCTCGCGCCCGAGAATCTCCGCGCCCGCGAGCTCGCGCGCGGCGCCGGATTTCAGGAACTCGCCGAGGACTCGCTCGGCCTCCGTCGCCGCGTCCGCCCAGAGCGGGCTCGGCGCGCGCCGTTCCAGAATGACCCGAGCGCTCTCGACCGCCGCCACGAGGTCGCCGCCCGCGCGGTAGTCCCAATCCTGAAGAACGCGGTGGCAGAGCTGACCGACCTCGGCGCCGGAGACCGAGCGTTCGCCGTCGTCGGCGACCGCGGGACGCTTCGGCGCCTCGCGCAGGTAGGCGGTCGCGGCGCGCGAGCGCGGCGCCGACGCGGCCTCCCGGCGCTTCGCGCGCGCCTCCCACTCCCTCACCACGGCGGACACGTCGGGCGCCCCAGCCGCCGGCGCGGCGGGCGACGGCGCCTCGGGCGCGTCCGCCGCCGAGACGCGCTCGACGGGCAGCCGGCCGTCCCGGCCGTCCGCGGGCCAAGAACTCGACGCCAGCAGAGAGGAGGCGAGCGAGCCGGAGTCCGGCTTCTCGCGGCCGAGCAGCCACAGCTCCTCGCGCGCGCGCGTCATCGCGACGTAGAGCAGGCGCACGGCCTCGCGCTTCTCGAGATTCTTCTCCCGCACGTCGGCGAGCGCCATCGCGCCCGACGCAAGGTCGCCGAGGCGCAGGGCCGGGCGTCCCGTCGCCGCGTCGCGGCGCAGGGACGGCTTGTCCGCGCCGCCGCCCGGACGTCCGGTCAAGTAGCCGGCGAACACCACGGGGAACTCGAGGCCCTTCGATTTGTGCACGGTCATCACGCGCACCGCTTCGAGCCTCTCGTCGGCGAGCGGGCTCTCCCCCTCGCGCTTCGACTCGCGCGCGGCCTCGCGCACGCGCGCGCAGAACTCCTTGAGCGTGGCCCCCCGCCCGTCGGCGGCCTCGACGGCCATGCGCTTGAGCTTGAGCAGGTTCGACGCGGTCTGCTGGCCGTGGTACGCGCGGGAGGCGAGCTCGAGCAGGTTCGTCGCCTCGAACGCGGCCGCGACGACGTCGCCGAGCGGCTCGCGCCCGACGCGCGCGCGCAGGCCGCGCAGCGCCTCGAACAGAGCGGAGGCGCGGCGGCGCTCGGGCTCCGGCAGGGACTTCGGCGGCGGATCGCGGCGGTAGCTCAGCGCGCCCTCGCGCGCGAGGCTCAGCAGGCCGTCGTCGGTCAGCGCCGCGAGCGGCGAGCGCAGCAGCCCCGCGAGCGCGACGCGGTCGAACGGATCGTCGAGCGCGCGCAGGAGGTTCAGGAAGTCGGAGACCTCCGGGGCTTCATAGAAAAATCGCTCGATCTCCACCGCGTACGGGATTCCGCGGCGCTTGAACGCGTCCAAGTACGCGGGCAGGGCCGCCGACGAGCGCAGCAGGACCGCGAAGTCCTTGAGCGGCCTGCGCCCCTGCGTCGGCGCGCCGGGCATGCGCCCGGTTTGCGCGATCCGGCGCGCGACCCAAGCCGCCTCCGCGCGCCGGGCGGCCTCCGCGTCGGCGGCGTCCGCGATCGCGACGACGCGCACGGCCGGGCCGGGAGCGCCCTCGGGGCGAGCGGGCCGGATCGCCTTGTACGCGGGCTGCGCGCCGGGCTCCGCTCTCATCGCGACGGCGAACGCGTCGTTGACCGGCCCCACGACCGCCGGCACCGAGCGGAAGTTCGCCGTCAGGTCGCAGAGCAAAGCGCCGGTCTCGCGCAGACGTCCGACGAAGCCCTCGTACGCCGCGATGTCCGCGCCGCGAAAGCGATAGATCGACTGCTTCGGGTCGCCGACGACGAACAGGCGTCCCGGCGCCGGGACGACGTCCTGCCAGCGGCGCGCCCCGCCGGCGGGCTTCTCCGCGAGGAACATCAGCAGCTCCCCCTGCAGGGGATCGGTGTCCTGGAACTCGTCGATCAAGAGCGCGGCGAAGCGGCGCTTGGACTCCTCGCGCACGCGCGGGTGGTCGCGCAGCAGATCCCGCGCTCGGCGCAGGAGCCCGTCGAAGGAGACCCAGCCGCGCCGCGCGTACTCGCGCCGGAAGCGCTCGGCGAACGGGACGAGCAGTCGCGCCGCGCGCCGCACCGCCGCCTCCGCGCGCGGCGAGGCCGCGGCCGCGACGTCCGCCGCGCGGTCGTAGAGCGCCTGCGCGTCCTCGCTTTCGGCCCATTTCTTCGGCCAGGAGGCGGAGCGCGCCTCGGGCGGCTCTTCGGCGTCCGGCGACGGGGCGTCGGCGGCGGCGGCGGCCGCCGCGGCCTCCAGGCGCGCGCCGATCTGCGCGATCGCTTCCAAGATTTTCCCCTGCGGCTTTTCGCGACCGTCGGGAATCGCGAGGACGCGGCGCGCCAGATCCCGGAGCTTGTCGGCGGCCGCGGGATCCGCCGCCCCCGCCTGCGCGAGCTCGGGAAGCTCGGAGCACAGCGCGCGCGCGAGCGCTTCGATGTCCGACAGCGGCGCCGCGGCGAGCAGCTCGAGCCAGCCCGCGCGGTCCGGCGGCCGCTCGCCGAGCTCGTCGTCGAGCCAGCGCGCCCACTCGGACTCGAAGAGCTCTTCGAAGGCCTCGCCCTCGTCGACGCGAAAGCCCGGGTCCACTCCCGCCTCGACCGGGTGCAGGCGCAGCAGCTGGGCGCAGAACGAGTGAATCGTGCCGATCGGGGCCTTGTCCAGGTCCTCGAGCGCGGCGCGCGCGCGCTCCAAAATCTCCGCGTCGGCCTTCCCGAATTTCTCGCGGAGTTCCCCGAGCGTGCGGTCCGCGCGCTCCGCCGCCGCCGCCGCGGACGACGCGGCGCCCGAGAGCCGCGCCGCGAGCTCGACGAGCCGATCGGAAAGGCGCAGCTTGATCTCCCCGGCCGCTTTCTCCGTGAAGGTCAGGGCCACGACGCGGTCCACGCGCACGGGCTCGGGACGATCCCAACCGAGCACCAGGAACAGGATGCGGTCGGTGAGCAAGGTCGTCTTGCCCGTGCCGGCGCCCGCCTCCACGACCGCGTTCGCGTCCAAACGCAGACGCGCGGAGTCCCTATCGGCCCGGTCTGGAGCGTCTAACATGGGAATGGCTATTATAGATTTTCGGTCGAATGGACACCCGAACGGCGAAAATCGCAGGATATGATTCATGAGGACCCTGCGCACCCGTCTGACGCTTCTGCTCGGCACGGTCCTCTGCGTGTCCACCGGGCTTTCGTTCGTGGCCTATCTGACCGGAAGCCGCGAACAGGACCGTCTCGAGCAGGCGTTCGCCGAGCAGCTGTCGGTACTCACCGATCTGCCGGCTCAACGCGCGCGTCTGCGCCAGATCGACCTCGACGCGGATAACTACCTGCTCACGCGAAAGGAGGACTGGCTCAACCGGCGGAAAACCGCCGTCGCGGATTTTTGGCGGTCGCACGCCAACCTCGGCGGCCGCCTTCATCACAACACGCAGCTGCGCGAGTGGACCGAGGTCGGCGTCGCTTTCAAAGACTATCTCGCGGCCCAGGACGCGGTGATCCTGCGCGCGCGCGGCGGCGGCATGACGCGCGTCGAGGCGATGCGCATGGCGCTCGCCCGGGACAAGGTCGACGATCTCATTGAGCGGATGAGCCGTTTCGGCGTCCTCGGCTACCAGCGTCTCGACGAGCGCCGCCGCGCCGCGCGCGACGCGACGTTCGCCACGTTCGCGCTCCTCCTGGCCATCGGCCTGCTCGGCGCGGTCGCGGTCTCGGTGGCGACCTCGCGGATCATCGTCACGCCGATCCTGCGCGTGCGCGATCAGGCCGCGGGCTGGTCGCTCGGCCGGCCGTGGCCCGAAACCGGCCCGCTGCCCGGCGAGATCGGCGAGCTCACGCGCGCGATGGGCGCGATGGCGACGAAGCTCAACGAGCAGTTCGAGCGCGAGCACCACGCGAGCGAGCTCAAGTCCCAGCTCGTCGCCGGGGTCAGCCACGAGTTCAACAACGCGCTCGCCGTCATCCACACCGCGTCGGCTCTCCTGCGCGAGACCGAGAACTCCGACGCGGCGGCGCCCTGGCACGACATGCTGGCCGCCAACATCCGCGCGCTCTCGGCGATGGCGACGAACCTGCTCAATTTGGGCCGCCTGGAGTCCGGGAAGTTCCACGTCGAGGCGCGCCGCGTCGAACTCTCCCCGCTCCTCGCGGGCGCGCTGGAGCGCCTGGCGATCCTCGGCCGCCGCAAGAGGCTCGCGATGACTCTGGACGTCCCCGCCGATCTGCCGCCGGTCTCCGCGGACCCCGACGCGATCTCGCTCGTCGTCGCGAACCTGCTGACGAACGCGTTCAAGTACACTCAAGAGGGCGGAGCCGTCGCCGTCGGCGCCGCGCGACGCGCGGACGGCGCGGTCGAGGTCTATGTGCGCGACACCGGCATCGGCGTGGCGCCCGAGGAGCGCGAGAAGATCTTCGGCGGCTACTACCGCACCGAGCGCGGCAAGCGCGAGGCGAAGGGCTTCGGCGTCGGCCTCGCGCTCTCGCGCATGATCCTCGAAGCGCACGGCGCGCCGCTGGAGCTCGACAGCGCCGTCGGCCGCGGTTCGCGCTTCTCGTTCGCCTTGCCGTCGTTCCGCGAGGCCCCGGTCGAGACGGCCGCGACCTGACCCGTGACCCCGTCTCGCGGGTCCCGGCGACTCTAGGCCCTTCGCTTCGCCGGACGGGACCCGAAGCCTCAGGCCCCATTTCCCCCGAGGGACTATGCTCTGTCCATGGCCCCTCCTTCGGCCCGCCCGCCCGCCGCCCTCCTCGCGCTGGTGATCGCGGCCTCTCCCGGCGCGGCCCAGGTGCGCCTGGTCGAGTCGGCGCCCGCCGCGCTCGCGCCGGCGGCCGCGGGGGCGGGGGCGGTCTTGCCCTCGGCGCTCGCGCCCGCGCCTCTCGCGGCCGCCTTCGCGCCCGTATTCGCGTCTCCGTCTCCGACGGCGGCGCCTGCGGCGGCGTCGGTCTCGGCCGCTCCCGCCGCGGCCGACGCGCTCTCCGCCCCGGTGAGCGACGCGCCCCGCGCGTCCCAGAGCCCGCGCTCGCCGCAGGCGCGAAGCGCACGGGCCGAAGCGACGGTCGCCGAGGAAACGTCGGCCTGGAATGAGAACTCTTCTCCCGCGACGGCGCCCGCGGCCGCGCCGCGGCCCGCGTTCTTCCCTCTGCCCGCCGCCGGCGCTCCCGAGCCGTCGACGGACCGGCGTCGCTCGCCGCCGTCGCCCTCGCGGCGTCTGGCGCGGGCGTTCGATTGGAGCGCGGTCGGCGGCTTGATCGGCGCGGTTCCCGCCGGCGTCCTGCTGAACGCGATGACTCCTCAGCTCGCGCTCTACTACGCGCTTCCGCTGGGCTTCGTCGGCCTCGTCGCCGCGCTCGGACTCGTCCAGCTCGGACGCCGGCTCAGCGCCGCGCGCGCGCCCGCGGCGCCGCCGGCATCCGGCGCCCTCCTGGCCCGCTCGTTCGCCGGTCTCGCGCTCGGGGCCGCGCTGACTTTCTCGACCGTCCAGTTCGAAGGTCCGATCGTTTCGGCCGTCACGTCCGTCGCGACGCCGCAGAAGCCGCTCGTCGCCGTGCCGGGCGCGGCGCTGCGCGGCGCCGTGATCGCGCGCCTCTCGGAGAATCCCGTCGGGCGCGGCGTACTGGCACGGCTCACCGACCGCTTCGGCGCCGTGCACGTGCCGCCGTTCTTCATCCAGAGGAATGGCGACGGCTCGGTCGCCGACTACGACGGCATGCTCGACGCCGTCTTGATCGGGGCCGACGAGATCGTCTCGAACGGATGGACGGTCGAGCAGTTCCTGAAGGACCCCGAGCTCCAGCGCCGCTACGTCGCCGAGGCCGACGTCACTTTCGCGCACGAACTCACGCACGCCGGACAGGTGCGCGGCTCGCCCTTCGAGCCGGGACAATGGGGCCGGGCGAACGCCAATTTCGAGGCCGAGTACGAGGCCTACATGACCGAACACTTCTACCTGCACGCGAAGTTCGCGGCCGACCCGCGCTCGCTGACGCCGCTCGAATACGGCCAATACATCGCCGCGCTGGACGGGGGCGTCGACGCCTACCTCGAAGCGCACGTGACTCCGCTCGGCTATCCGCACGAGGTCCACGTGAAGTCGGCGTCGTACGACGCGTACATCGCGAAAGTCCGCGCCGCTTGGCCCGCCCACGTCGTGGAAGGCTACGCCCTCGCCGCGCGCCGCAACGCCGACCGCCCGAAGGTCGCGGCGTATTATAAGAGGCGCGCCGCGGCTTACGCCGCCGCGCACGGACTCCCGGCTCCTCTCTAGGCCGAACGCGCGCGCGACACGCCGAGGCCGTGGTACTCGCCGAAGCCGTAGAAGTCGCGGTCCGGGTCCAGGTTGCGCCATGCGTCGATGAGAAGGCGGCGGATCTCGGCCCAGGGCACGTCGTGATAGCGCGCCGAAAACGAGAAACGGGAAATTCCGCAAATAACGCCGCGAGCGCCCGCCGTCAACGGGGGCGGGCCGCCGCGTCGGCGCGCGCGACATAAGCGCCCGCGCGCGCGCGCGACGGCGCGTGCGCCTTGCGGCACAAAGTCGGGAAGTCGCAGAACGAGCAGTGACCGCGCTCGCCGTCGTCGGGGACGATCGGGAAGCGCCCGTCGGCGAGCGACTCGACGCGCGCGGCGAGCCCGCGCAGGAACGGCTCGCGCGTTTTTTCCCAATCAGCGGCGGTCAGCGCCGAGGCGCGCGACGAATCATCGTCCGACTCCAAGAAGAGCAGCTCGCCGCCGTCGAAGCTCCAGCCTTCGCCGAGCGCGCCCGCGGCGAGCGCCGCGTAGACCGGAATCTGGTGCGACTCGCCCGACGCGGCGAGCTGCGACAGGGTCTTCTTCCACGCGGCGGAGCGCCGCGTCTTGTAGTCGACGACGCGGAAGCGCTTGCCGCTCTCGTCGGCGTCGACGCGATCGACGACGCCCCGCCAGGGCACGCCGCCGGGCGCGCCCCCGGCGGGCTCGCCGCGCAGTCGCGCCTCCTGAAGACGAGGCCTGAAGCCCGCCGCGCGCAGGCGCGCGAAGTCCCACGCGGCGAAGGAGCTCAAGTGCGCGCTCATCTCCGCGCGCGCGGCCTCCCAGAGCAGCGGGTAGAGCCCGAGGGCGCGCCAGTCGTTATCGCGGAACACGTCCTCGAGGACCATGCTCAGGTGCGCGAGCGCATCGAGACGGCCCGACCACGCGGCCTCGGGCAAGGTCCGGTAGAAGCGCTCGAGCGCGGCGTGGTAGACCTGGCCGCGCGCCTGCGGCGAGAGCTCGCCTCGGCCGTACGCCTCCTCGCGCTCGCCGAGCCCGAGCACGCGCGCGGCGAAGAAGCGGAACGGGCACTCGGCGTACGCGTCGAGCGCGCTCGGCGAAAGCCCCGTGCGGCGCCACTCGGCGAGCTCCGCGGCGGGCGGACGCACGAGTCCGTCGAACGGGCCGGCCGCGCCGCGCGCGTTCAGCTGCTCGATGAGGGCGAAGCCCTCGGCGAGCGCGCGCGCGGGCACTCCGGCCTTCTCGAGCGCGGCCGGCGGCTCGCCCCCTTCGAGCGCGCAAGAAAGCGCCGCCTCGCGCGGCGTCAGGGCCGCGCCGGCCCAGCGCAGGCGCTCGGCCGGCGGGCGCGGCACGCGGCCCGCCTCGTCCTCGCCGGGGGCGGGCAAAGCCGCGGCGCGGCACAGCTCGCGCAAATACGTCGAAGGGACTTCGGCCTTGCCGGAATCGTCGGAGCGCGGATAGATGAGAACGAGATGCTCGCGAGCCGAGGCCGCGGCGAGCGCGAAGAGCAGGCGCTCCTCCTCATGGCCCGCGGCCTTGCGCGCGATCCAGTAGCCGGCCGGATGACGCAGCGCCGCGCGCACCGTGTCGCGCAGGATCGGATCCTCGGCCACCTGGCGCGGGAACAGCTTTTCCTTGAGGCCGATCAGTATCGCCGCGTCGAAGCGCTGGCCGCGCGCGTCCATCGCGTCGAGCGCGCGCACGCCGAGCGTCCCGGCTCCCGCGGAGCGCGTCGCGCGCGCGAGCTTCTCCTCGAGCGCGTCGAGGAACTCGTCCCACGAGCAAGGCGTCCCGAGACGGTCGAACGCGGCCAGCTCCGCGAGCGCGTCCGCGACCGCGCGCGCCGCGTCGGCCTCGGCGGGCGAGGCGCCCCGCGGCACGCCGAGGTGAGCGGCGACGAGGGCTCGAGCCTCATCCGCGCGCTTCGACCACGCGCACGGCGGGCCGCCGAGCGAGTCGCGGACGTTCGTTAAGAATTCCCAGAGCGCGCCGACGTCGGCCGCCGGGACCGCGAACCCGGGCAGGCCGTCGGCGACGCGCCGCGGCGAGAGCTCCACGGGGCCGCGCGCGCGCGGCTCGAGCTTGCCGCGCCACTGCAGCCAGCCCGCGCGCACGCCGAGCGCCTCGATGAGCCGGCGCCAGAGCGCGACGCGCGCGGGTTCGGCGGTGGCGAAGTACGGAGAGCCGATCAGGTCTTCGACAATACGGGCAGGGAAGTCGCTCCGCCGCAGGCTCAGCAGGTCGAGCGCGGCCTTCGCGAGCGGCTGGCGCAGGATCGGCTCACCGCCGGAGAAGTCGAGCGGCAGGCCTTCCGCGGCGAAGGCCTCGAGCAGCGGGGCGCGGTAGGGTTCGAGAACGCGCGCGATGACGGCGATCTCGTGAAGCGGGACGCCGTCCGCGGCGAGCTGCGCCGCGCGCTTCGCGGCGGTCCAAGCCTCGTCGCGCGCGCCGGACGCGGAAAAGACCGACACCCGCCCGTTCGCGACCGCCGCCGGCGCGGCGGCCGGGTCGAACAAAGCGTCGAGCGCGCCGCCGAGCGCGGTCCCCGCCCCGCCGGGGCGGGAGAGATCCTCCATGTCGCGCCCGGCGAGCTTCACCGTGAAGAAGTCGTCGGCAAAGCGGAACGCGGGGTGCCCTTTGCGGTAGGGAAAATACAATCTCGAGGGCCGCGTCGAGGTCACCGCGTCGAACGCGTCGGCCTGCAGGCCGGTCAGGTCGTAGAATCCGTAGTAGAGCACCTCTCGAAAACCCGCGAGCCAGCGCGAGCTCGCGGCAAGCTCCGCCGCGCGGCGCACGAGCGCGGACGGCGGCAGCACGCCGAGGCGCGCGAGCTTCCTTTCATAGACGGCCAGGACCGCGAGCAGGCCGTGAAATCGCTCGCGTTCCTCGGGCTCGCGCGCGAGCGCGTCGCCGAAATTCTCCGCGAGCGCGTTCGGGTCCACGCCCGCGTCCACGAGGTCGCGCAGGCTCGCGCGGACGGCCGACGCGAGCGCGCGCGTGCGCAGCTCGCGCGCGACGCCGAACGCGGGCGCCTCGTCCAGCGCTTGGTCGACGACCGCGTCGTGGAACAGCGGGTCCGAGACCAAGGCTCCCTCGGGCAGTCCTCCTTCCTCCGCGAGCGCGGCGGCGAGGCTGTGGAAGGTGTGGAAGTGGACGCCGAGAAGGGAAAGGCCCTTCTCGACGGCGAGCAGGCGCTCGAGGCGGTCGGCGAGCGCGCGCGAAGGCGCGACCACGAGAATCGGCGCGGCGCCGGGCCCGGGCTTGAGCTCGGCGACGCGCGCCGCGAAGGCGCCTTCGAGCGCCTCGAACGGCCCGTGCAGCACGCGCAAAGTCCCCGCCACGACGGACAGTCTAGCGCTTTTGCGGCCGAACCGCCGTCGCCGGCGCGGAAGCAAAGGAGTACAATGACGCAAAGCATGCCCGGGGCTCCCCTACCGCCGGACGAAGAACAGCGCCTCAAGGCCGTGCGCGCCTTGGGCCTGCTCGACACCGGACCCGACGAGCGCTTCGACGCGCTGACGCGGCAGGCGCAGCGAGCGTTCGGAATGCCGATCTCGCTGATCACCTTGGTCGACGGCGATCGGCAATGGTTCAAGTCCCGCGCGGGGACGACGCTGACGCAGACGCCGCGCGACCAGTCGTTCTGCGCGCACGCGATCCTGGGCGACGCGCCGCTGATCGTGAACGACGCGGCGAAGGACCCGCGCTTCGCCGACAACCCGCTCGTCGTCGGCGATCCGAAGATCCGATTCTACGCGGGCGTGCCGCTGACCTCCTCGGACGGGCGCAAGGTCGGCTCGCTGTGCGTGATCGACCGCATCCCGCGCCAGTTCAGCGAGGCGCAGACGCGCGCGCTCTTCGAGCTCGGCCGCCAGGCGGAGCGCGAACTCTCCGCCGCCGGCGCGCGCGCCCCGGCCGAGGACGCGAGCGCCGCGCGCGTGCTCGACGAGATGCGGCGCAGCCCGCGCCGGCGCGGCGAGCGGCGGCGGACCGTCGCCGGCTTCGCGTTCGCGGCGCTGGCGCTCGTCGGCGCGACCGCTCTGTCCCTGGTCTCCCTGCGCGGACTGCGCGAAGACGCCGACTGGGTCGATCACACCCATCAAGTGATCGGAGCCCTCTACGACGTGCGCACCGGAGCCCAGGACGCGGCGAGCGCGGCGCGCGGCTACGCGCGCAGCGGAGAGGCGTCTTACCGGCAGAACTTCGAGACCACGCGCGACCTCGCGCTGGGCGCCGTCGAGCGGGTGCGCTGGCTCACCGCGGAAAACCCGGCGCAGGAAGCCGAGATCGCCGCGCTGCGCCAGCTGCTGCAGGCGCGCCTGGCCGTCGCGCAGGCCGTCATGCAGGCCCGCGCGAAGCTCGGCGCGGGCGCGGCGACGACGCTCATGGAGGAGAGCATCGCCTCGACGCAAGCACTGAACGCGCGGGTCGAGGCGATGCGCCGCGCCGAGCGCGGCCTGCTCGACGCGCGCCGCGAGCGGATGTACCGCAACTCCCAGCGCGTCGGCGCCGTCATCCTGCTCGCCGCGCTCGCCGCGCTGGGTTTGATCGCTTGGGCGCTGCGCACGCTGGACCGGGACCTGGACACGCGCCTGGTCGCGCAGGCCGCCGCCGAGACGCTGACGACGCGGCTGACCGCGATCCTCGACAGCATGGAGGACGGCGTCGTCGTCGTCGACGCAGAGGGGCGGCGCCGACTGAGCAACCCGGCGGCCGAGCGCATCCTGGGACCGACCTTGATGCGCGTCGAGCCGGTGCGCTGGTCCGAGATCTGCCGCTTTCTCGAGCCCGACGGCGTGGCGCCCCTCTCCGACGATCAACGCCCGATCATCCGCTCGATGCGCGGCGAGTCCACGCGCGGCTTCGAGTTCATGCTGCGCTACGCGGAGCGCCCGGAAGGAATCGTCCTCTCGGCGTCGAGCGCGCCGATCCGCGGCATCGACGGCGAGATCATCGGCGCCGTCGTCGTCTTCCAGGACGTGACCGCGCGCCGCCGCGCCGACCAGCGCCGCACGCTCCAGTACGAGATCACGCGCGCGCTGGTCCAGGCCGGGCTCGAGAATCCGATCCCGGCCGTGCTCGAACACCTGACGCGCGGGCTCAACTGGGCCCTCGCGGAGTACTGGGAGTTCGACGAGACCGCGGGGCACCTGAGGCGCGCGCACTCCTGGCACGAGCGCGGCGTCTCGCTCCAGGACTTCCAGGCCGCGAGCGAGAAGATCGCGTTCGCCCCGGGCCAGGGCCTGCCGGGCCGCAGCTGGGCCGCGCGCGCGCCGGTCTGGCTCGCGGACGCGGCGACCGATCCGGACTTCGCGCGCGCCGGAACGGCCGCGCGCGCCGACCTTCACGGCGTCTTCGCGTTCCCGGTCATGCAGGGCCGGCGGCTCTTCGGCGTGATCACCGTGTTCAGCTGGGCCGTCGAAACCCCCGACGACGATCTGCTGGCGCTCGCGGGCTCGCTCGGCGGGCAGATCGGCCTGTACCTCGACCGCCGCCGGGCGCAGGCGGACGCGTCGCGCTCCGCCGCCGAGCGTCAAGCCGTGTTCAACGCGGCGACCGAGGTCGCGATCATCTCGACCGACGTCGACGGCACGATCCAGCTCTTCAACCCGGGCGCCGAGCGCATGCTCGGCTACGGCGCCGACGAGCTGTCCGGGCGCCGGACGGTCGGGGTTTTGTTCCCGCGCGCCGAGATCTCCGCGCGCCTGCGCGAGTTCGCGCGGCGCTTCGGCGGGGCGCGGCGCGTCGCGCGCGCGGCCGTGTTCGCGGGCGAGGCCCTGCTCAGCGGCGGCACCGAGATGCGCGAGTGGAACTTCGTGCGCAAGGACGGCACGCTCGTGCCGATCCAGCTGATCGTCAGCGTGATCCGCGCGCCCGAGGGCCATGCCGAAGGCTTCCTCGGCATCGCGACCGACATCACGGTGCGCAAGCGCGCCGAGGAGGAGATGTCGCGCGCGCGCGACATGGCGCTGCGCGCGGCCCAGCTCAAATCGGACTTCCTCGCGAACATGAGCCACGAGATCCGCACGCCGATGAACGCGATCATCGGCATGACCGGACTCCTGCTCGAGACGGGCCTCGACGCGCGCCAGCGCGAGTACGCGCAGACCGTGCGCGCGGCCGGCGACGCGCTGCTGGCGATCATCAACGACATCCTCGACTTCTCGAAGATCGAAGCCGGAAAAATGCGCCTCGAATCGATCCCGTTCGACCTGCGCGCCGTGGCCGAGAACGCGGCCGACCTCGTCGGCGAGCGCGCGCGCGCGAAAGGCCTCGAGCTCATGGTGTCCCTGCCGCCCGACGTGCCCACCGGGCTTCGCGGCGACCCGAACCGCCTCGGCCAGATCCTGCTGAACCTGCTCGGCAACGCGGTCAAGTTCACCGAGGCCGGCCAGGTCGCTCTCTCGTTCGAGCGGCTCGCGGCTCCCGGCGAGCGGATCCGCCTGCGCGTCGCGGTGCGCGACACCGGAATCGGCATCTCCGAGGAGGCGCAGCGCGGCCTGTTCCAGTCCTTCACCCAGGCCGACGCGTCGACGACGCGCAGGTTCGGCGGCAGCGGCTTGGGACTCGCGATCTCCAAGCAGCTCGTCGAGCTCATGGGCGGGCGCATCGGCGTCGACAGCGGCCCGGGCCGGGGCTCGACCTTCTGGTTCGAGCTCGCCTTCGAGACCGCGCCGGACGCCGCCGGCGCGCTGACGCCGCGCGAGGACCTGGAGGGCCTCAAGGTTCTGGTCGTCGACGACAACGCGGTCAATCGCCGCATCCTGCGCATTCAGATCGAGTCCTGGCGCATGCACTGCGCCGAAGTCTCGAGCGGCGAGGAGGCGCTCGAGCGCCTGCGCGGCGCCGCGGCGGGCGGCACGCCGTACGCCCTGATGATCCTCGACATGCACATGCCCGGCATGGACGGTCTCGAGCTCGCTCGCCGCGCGCGCGCGGAGCCCGCGCTCGCGACCACCCGCCTGCTGATGCTGAGCTCGTCGGCCGTCGCGCCCGACGCCGCGGAGAGGCGAGCGCTGGACGTCTCGGCGGTGCTGACGAAGCCCGTGCGCCAGTCGATGCTGCTCGACTGCATCGGCGCGGCGATGGCCGGAACGGAGCGGTCCGACGCGCGCCCGGCGAAGACCGTCCCCGAGCCGCCGCGCTCGCTCGTGCGCCGCCGCTTCCCGGTTCTCGTCGTCGACGACAACGAGGTCAACCGCCGCCTCGTCGCGCTCCAGCTCGAGCGCCTCGGCTACGCCTGCGAGACCTTCAGCGGCGCGAAGTCCGCGCTCGCGCGCCTGCAGTCCGGGCCGGCGGGGCTCATGCTGCTCGACTGCTCGATGCCGGAGATGGACGGCTACGAGGCCGCGCGCGAGATCCGCCGCCGCGAGGCCGCGGTCCAAGATAAAGGCCCGCGTCTGCCGATCATCGCGATGACCGCCCACGCGCTCGAGGGAGACCGCGAGAAGTGCCTGGCCGCCGGCATGGACGACTACCTGCCCAAGCCCCTGCGCGTCGAAGAGCTCTCCCGCGCGCTCGCGCGCTGGGACCCGCCGCTCGACGCCGTCTTGGTCGCCGAACTGCGCGAGACGGCGGGCCGCGAGTTCGCGTCGATGACCCAGGTCTTCATCGACCACGCGGCCGAGTCGATCCGCGCCATCGCCGCCGGCCTCGAGCGCGGCGACGCGGACGCCGTGCTCGCTCTGACCCACGGCCTGCGCGGCTCGGCCGGCTCGTTCGGCGCCGCCGGAGTGCGCTCTCTCGCCGAGAGCGTCGAGTCCGCGCTCAAGCGCGGCGATCGCGACGCCGCCCTCGCCGCCGCGGCCGAGCTCCCCGACGAGTTCGCGCGCGCCACGCGCGCGCTGCGCGCCGCCTGAGATGATCGAGGACTATTACGGCGCCCTCGGCGTTCCGAGAACCGCCTCGAAGGGTGAGATCGAGCTCGCCTACGAAGCCCGCACCCGCGAATGGGAGAGGGCGCGCGACGCCGGCGACCCGCGGGCGCCGCATCGGCTCGCGCTCGTCAAGGCCGCGCGCGACTTCCTGATCGACGACAGCAAGCGCGAGCTCTACGACGAGATCGACAAGCCGGTCGAGCTCCCCCCGCCCCCGGTGCTCGTGCCCGGAGAGGAGCCCCCGCCGGAGCCCGAGCCTTTTGCCGTGGAGAAGCCGCCGGAGCAACCGCCCGATGAGACCGCGCGCAAGTCGCGGATCTTCTGGGGACGCGTCTTCGGCGTCTTCGCGATCGTGCTCGGCGTGATCTTCATCCTGGCGGGCCGGAGCTCCGATCCGAGCCGAGATCCCTACCGCGGCGCCATGGGCTTGGATCTTCTTTTGGACTTCTTCGTCCCGAGATCGAACGGCTACGCGTCCTACGAACGATCCGGCGTTCGCACCATCATCGAAGGGCTCTGTCTCTTTCTCTTGGGCGTGGCCTTCCTGCTTTTTCCCGAAGCCTGCAATCCGTTCTGAACTCGAGACCGGACCCCGGCTCGCGGTCCGGGTTTTGATAAACTCTCCCCCATGTCCATCCCCACCGCGCCGCCGTCGGGCTTCCGCGACTTCCTGCCCGACCAGGTCGCGCTGCGCCACGAGGCGGCCGCGACGATCTCGCGCGTCTACCGCTCCTTCGGCTTCCAGCCGATCGCGACGTCCGCCGTGGAGGACCTCCAGGTCTTGACGGGCAAGGGCGGCGGCGAGAACGAGAAGCTGATCTTCAAGATCATGAAGCGCGGCGAGGCGCTGGAGCGCGCGCATTCGGAAAAATCGGACCTCGCGGACCTCGGCCTGCGCTTCGACCTGACCTTGCCGCTCGCGCGCTACTACTCGAAGAACGGCTCGACTTTGCCTCACCCTTTCAAGGCGTTCAGCATGGGACCCGTCTGGCGCGCGGAGCGCGCGCAGAAAGGCCGCTACCGCGAGTTCACGCAGTGCGACGTCGACATCATCGGCGCCGACTCCTGGGGCGCGGAGGTCGATGTGATCTCCGCGATCCTATCTGTGTTCGCGTCCTTCGGCCTGACCGGCGTGAAGGTCCACCTCAACGACCGCCGCTTCGTCGACCAGGCGCTCGAGAAAGCCGGCGTGCCGGCCGAGAGACGCGGCGCGGCGTGCGTGATCGTCGACAAGCTCGATAAGATGGAGTCGGCGAAGGTGCTCGCGGAGCTCGAGGCCGAGGTCGGCGCCCCGTCGGCGAAGATTTTATCCGCCTCGATCATGGCGACCGAGGCCGGCCCCGATCTGCTCGCGGCCGTGAAGGGCGAGTTCGCTCACCTCTTGAAAATCTCGGACGCGGTGAAGAGCATCATCCCGAGCGCCGAGATCGTCCTGACGCCGAACCTGATGCGCGGCATGGGCTATTACACCGGGCCCGTCTTCGAATTTCGCCATCCGTCGCTGTCCGGCTCGCTCGGCGGCGGCGGCCGCTACGATCGCTTGACGGAAAAATTCGGGGGTCCGCCGATCCCCGCGTGCGGCGGCTCGATCGGCTTCGAGCGGCTGATGCTGATCCTCGAAGAGACGGGCCGCTCGGCGACGGGCGGCTCTCCGGACGCGGTCGTCACCGTTTTCTCCGATGAACTGCGCGGCGAGTCGCTGCAGGCCGCGGCGGCCCTGCGCGCGAAAGGGCTGTCGGTCGACGTGTTCCCGGGTGCCGCGAAGCTCAAGGCGCAGTTCCGCTACGCGGACCAAAAGAAGGCCGCGTACGCGCTCGTGATCGGCCCCGACGAGGCCGCGGGCGGCAGGATTCAGGTCAAAAACCTGAAGACGGGAGAGGAAGCCGCGATGAGCCTCGACGAAGCCTGCGCGAAACTGGCCGCGCGCGCCTAGTCCCGTGAGCCGCGCGTTCGTCAAGGAAGACGGTCCGGCTCCCGACGAGGATCCGCCCGAGCGACCGGTCTCCGCGAACCCGAACTACGTGACGCCGCGCGGCGCGCGTCTTCTCCAAGAAACGGAGGAGCGCCTCGTCGTCGAATTGTCCGGGCTCTCCGGCGCTCAAGACGAGCCCGCGCGGCGCCGGCGCAAGCGCGAGCTCGAACGCGATCTGCGCTACGTGCGCGCGCGCCTGGAGACCGCGCTGCTCGTCGACCCGGCGTCGACGCCGAAGGGCGAGGTGCGCTTCGGCGCGCGCGTGGTCCTGCGCCGCGACGACGGCGCCGAGCGCGCGCTGCGCGTGGTCGGAGAGGACGAGGCCGACGAGGGCGGCGAGCTCGCCGCTTGGACGGGACCGTTCGTTTCGGCCCTGTTCGGCCTCAAGCCCGGCCAGTCGCTCGAGTGGGACGCCGGCGCCGGCGCGGAGCGCTGGACCGTCGTGAGCGTCGAGACCGCCTCTTAGGCGCCGACCGTGCCGACGACGGCGACGGCCTGGAAGCGGCCGGGCTCGGCGCCCTCGCGCGCGAGTATCAGCTTCGTCTCTCCGTCGATGTCCCGGCGCACGGACTCGAAGATCGTCATCATGTTGGCGCCCGGGCAATCCGTGTTGTTGTAGTGGCGGTGCGGCTGAACGAAGCCGCGCTGCGACGGATCCTGCTTGTACTTGACCGCGAGGTACGAGACGAGCCGCTCCAGGCTCTCGACCTGAGCTTGCGTCGGATGGACTTTCTCGAAGTCCCCCATCATCGCGATGCCGATGTTGTCCTCGTTGCCGCCGAGGACGTGCGCGCCGAGCGTCTGCGCCGGACGGCCCTCGACGACGCGTCCCGCCCCGTCGATCAGGAAGTGGTAGGCGATGTCGTCCCAGCCGCGCTCGCGGCCCATGTGGAACGCCTGAATCTGACGCACCTCGGCGATGGTCTCCGCCTCGGTCATCGTCTGCCGGCCGTCGGTGTGGTGGATCGTGACGTGCGTGGGCCGCATCGGGATCGGCGCGCCGCGTCGGGGCTTCGCGCCCCACGCGACGCGGCTCAGGATCGGATAGACGGCCGCATAGCCCTGCGCGATCTGGTCCGCCGCGAAGCCGAGCAGGACCGATCCGGCGCCGCGCGCCGCGGCGCCCGCGGACAGAGCGGCCGTCTTCATGAGGGCGGGATCGTCCGGCAGCGGCGGCTCGACGGCGCGGCGCGAGCTCGCGCTCGCGAGCGAGGCGCCGCGCAAAACGACGGGAGTCGGCGCGGCTGCGGCGGCGGTGGAAGAAGGGCCGCGGCGCGTCCCGCTCGCGTACGCGTAGGAGACGGGCACGACGCCGCCGCCCGAAGCCCACGCGCCGTCGAAGAGCTCGCGCCCCGCGTCGATCCCGCCGCCGGGAGCCGCGCCGCCGTACTCGCTCGACTGCGCGCGCGCGACCAAGTCCTTCAAGACGTTCGGCGCGGGCGGAGCGCTCTCCTCCGGAGTCGGCGCGTACGCGAGGGGCGCGGACGAGCCGCCGCCTCCGCCGACCGGAGAGTCCGAGTCGCGTTTCTCATGGCAGCCGAGGATCAGAACCGCCGCCGTCGCTCCGGCGAAAATCCGCATTGCGCGTTTCATGGCCGCAGTCTAGCGATTTCTTGCGGAAAGTCTATAGGACGGAGGGCCCAAGAGAGCGCCGCCCAATCGTCCTGCATGTGCCTGACTTGTAGAAAATAAGTCCGTGTCGTAAAGCGAATCTTTTTTCCTCTGATTCCGCTGGATGTGTCAGGCTTTAAAAGAATTGTTCCGAACCCTTGTTCTGCGCGTTTCCTCCCACTGAGAGAGAAAAATCCGGGGGCTTGACCGCCGCGCGCGGGGATCTTATACTGGCGTGCCCATGGCCGCTCCGTCCAACGAAGACCTTCTCGCCCGCATCCAAGCGCTCGATCGCGAGCTTCATTCCCTGCGCGACGAGGTGGAGCGCCTCAAGAATCGGCCGGAATCGAACACCGCGCCGGCGTCGAGACCCTTCATCGCGGACTTAGTCCCGCCGCCGAGGCCGACGCCCGTTCAACCGCAACGCGATAAGCCCGCGCCGCGCTCCGAGACGCCGAAGGCGGCGGTCCACTGCAGGCTTTGCCTCACGCCGCTCGAATTCGCGGATCAAGTCTGCGCGAAATGCGGCAATCCCAACGGAGCGTCCGCGGCCAAGCCGCCCGCCGCCGCGAAGCCCGTCGCGCGCCCGGCGAAACCCGCGTGGAAGTTCGACGAGAAATTCATCGGCGAGAAGATGCTCCAGTACGTGGGCATCGTCATTCTCACGATCGGCATCGTCTTCTTCTTGATTTGGACCGCCGCGAACGCGGGACCGGAGGTCCGCGTTCTTCTGGCTCTCGGCGCGGGTGCGGCGTTGATCGTCGCGGGACTGCAGGCCGAGAAGCGTCCGCCGTACGACCAGATGACCGGCGCCTTGATCGGCGGCGGCTGGACGGTCCTCTACGTGACCGCGTACGCCGCCGGACACTGGTCGGCGACGAAGATCTTCAATTCCCCGGAGGTGATTCTCGGCGCGCTGTTCGTCACCGCCGCCGGAATGATCGGCCACGCGGTGACGAGGCGCTCCCGCCCCCTGCGCCTCTACTCGGTTTCGCTCACGTACTTCGTCATGCTCTTCTGCGGCCAGGACGTCCCCGGCTTCGAGGTGTTCGTGATCCTCTTCGCCTCGTCCGTCGTCGTCGCCGTCGGCGCGGGAGAGGTCGACGTCCTGCTCGCGAGCCTTCCCGGCTACTACCTGAACTACACGAGCGTGTACGTCCACACGGTTTCCCTGCCGCCCGCCGAGCGCACGGTCGACAACTTCATCGGCCCCTTCGTCTGGCTCGCGGTCCCCTATCTCCTCGTCGCGTCGCTGCCCCTGATCGGCAAAGCGCGCCGCCTGTTCGACGGCGAGCAGGCGAAGCTCGGCGAGGCGGCGCTGTGCCTGAACTCCGCGTTGTTCGCGCTCGTCGCGGGCTCGATGGGCCGCGTCTACTTCGGCGTGCCGAAGCTCGAGCGCGCCGCCGCGCTCGCGGCGCTGCTCGCGGTCCCCTCGCTCCTCTATACGCGCCGGCTCTCGAAGCGCTCGGCCGCGGCGGGCCTCAACGCGGTGCTCGGCCTGGGGCTGCTCGCGGCCGCGGTCTTCGAGATGCCCGATCCCATGTGGAAGCTTCTCGCCTGGGTCGTGGTCTCGTGCGGCTGGGTCTGGGTCGGGCTCTTCTTCGACCAGCCCGTGTGGCGCGCGGCCGGCCTGGCGATGTCCGTGCTGACCTTCGGCTTCTACTGGGAGGTGGCGAGCGCCGGTCCCGAGAGCCGCCGCGCGGCGTCCTTCGCGCTGTTCCTCTTCACGGCTCTCGGCTACTTCTTCTCGCGCTTCCACCGCGTCTGGCTCGAGGATCCGCCGGAATGGGAAAAGTCGTCGGCCACGCTCTGGCTGCATGCGGGCTCGCTCGCCCTCGTCGTGGGCCTGTGGGGCGTGCTCGACGCCGCACCCTTCCTGTGCGCGCTGTGCGCGCTCGCGATCGCGGCCGAATACGCGGGCCAGCGCCTGCGCCGCGTCGACCTGTGGCAGGAAGCGGTGCTCGTCGAGTTCGGCCTCGGCGTCTACTCGTTCTTCGTCGACTACGGCGCGAACGCGCGCGTCCTCGGGATCTCGGCGCGGCTGTGGACCACGGCGCTCGCGCTCGCGACCTACGGCTATTTGTATTTCGTCGGCGAGGTGGACGAAGAGCTCGCCTCGCAGTGGAAATTTTTCGACCTCCAGAGCCTGCGCGCCGCGATGTCCTGGCTGGCCGCCGCGGTGGCCGCCTTCGCCGTCTACCGCGAGTTCGACGGCCGCCTGCGCCTTCCCGTCTGGGCGCTGTGGAGCCTGGGACTGTACTGGCTCGGGCGCACGCGCGATGAAAAGAACTTCTCGCTGCAGAGCATCGCGCTGGCTCTCATCGCGGCGTGGGAGGGCGTCTTCACCTATCTGCTCTACCCGTCGATCCTCGTCTCGCCGATCGATCCGCTCAAGGCCGTGTTCTACTGGGGCTCGTGCGCCGCTCTCATCGGCGGGCTCGTCCTCGCCAAGGAGAAGCGCTGGGGCGAACCCGACGGGCTCGACGAGCAGGCGGCGCGCGTGTTCGGCTTCCTGCCGCTGGCGCTCGGCGCGTGCTATCTCGGCAAGGAGCTCGACAGCCTGAAGCTGACCATGGCGTGGACCGCGCTCGGCCTCGCGTTCCTGATCGGCGGACTCGGCCTCGATTGGAAGGAACTGCGCCGCCCCGCGCTCGGCCTGCTCGGCGCGTGCGTCGTCAAAGCCCTTTTCTGGGACACCGCGAACCTCCCTCTGCCGTACCGCGTCGCGAGCTTCGTTGCGCTCGGCGTCGTCTTGCTGATCGGCTCGAGTCTGTACGTGCGCGCCGGGTCCAAGAATGAAAAAAATAATCCCGCCGATCCTGTTTAGCGCGGCGCTGGGCCTCGCGATCCTGATCTCGAAAAAGGGCTCCGCGTCGCGCGAGAGCCTCCTGCCGCTGTCGCGCAGCGTCGCGGAGCAGGAGAAAGGCCTCGACCGCGCCGCCGCCGTCGCGTTCCCCCTCTCCGTCGACGAGGAGCGCGCGATCGGCGCGGACATCGACCGCGAGATCGCGGGCGCGCCTGCGGCGCCCGGCACCCCGGACGCGGCGCTCGCCGCGCGCTGGCGCGAGACGGCCGGCGACGCCGCGCGCGCGAGCTCGGTTGCGCGCTTTCGCGGGCGCTACGAGTTCCGCACCACGCCCGACGGCGGCGAGAACGCCTTCGCGCTGCCGGGCGGCTTCGTCTACATCACTTTGCCGCTGCTGCGCCGCATCGGCGACGACCGCGACGCTTTGCTGTTCATCGCCGGCCACGAGATCGGCCACGTCGAGCTCGGCCACTGCGCCGACGCCTACCGCCTGCGCGCCGGAGACCGCGACCCGATCACCGCGACGCTCGGCGGCGCGCTCTCGGTCGGACGCATCTTCGCCTCGATGCACTTCAGCTCCACGCAGGAGCTCGAGGCCGACAAGTTCTCGGTACTCCTGCTGCGCTCGATTCATGCCGACCCGCAGGGCGCGCTGCGCGCTTTCGACGCGCTCGGCGTGCGCGCCGAGACGGACACCAAGCGCGATCCCGGCACGGTGGCCGTCGAGGGCCTCGCCGACTATTTCCAAACGCACCCGGGCTCGTGGGAGCGCCGCGCGGCGATCGAGCGCGAGATCGCCGCGACGCGCTAGAGCCGACACGGTCGAGTCAGCGGCGATGAACCACAAAGACACGAAGAGTCAAGTGAGCGTCTTTGCGGTTTATCTTCTCCCGGTTTGATCCTCGACGAATCGGTATTGGAGCTAAAGCAGCGGCCGCTGCTCGGGTTGCTCGGCCTTCTCGCGCAGGAGATCGAGATCGGCCGCGGTGTCGATGTCGGCCTGAGTGGACGCGTCGTCGAGCGGGATCTTCACCGCCTCGGACCAGTGCCGGCGGATCGCGGCCATGGCCGTGTCGTCGCCGACGAGCGGGCCGACCTCGCCGAACAGCTCGCGCGGGTAGGCGGTCGGGTGACCCTTCACGGGGCCGTCGGCGCCCGGATAGACGGGAAAGCACAGCGCGCCCGAGAGCTCGAACTCCGCGAGCACGCGCTCGATGAGCCAGGTCTTCACGCGCGGCATGTCGCCGAGCAGGGCGACGACGCCCGGCGCCTCGGGGGGCACCTCGCGCAAGCCGACTTCGAACGTGGACGCTTTGCCCGAGGCCCACGTCGGATTGAAGACCACGCGCAGGCGCGCGTCCTCCAGGCCCTCGAGCGCCTTCAGCCCCGACTCCGCGTCCGCGCCGAGCACGACGATCACCGGGTCGAGCCGCGAGGCCAGCGCGTATTCCACCACGTGGCGCAGCACGGGCCGCCCGTCGACGTCGGCGAGCAGCTTGGAGCCGACGCCGAAGCGCCGGCCGCGGCCCGCGGCGAGAATCAGTCCCGGCACGCGCACCCCGCCCTTGCGGGCGGCGGGCGAAGAGCCGGACGGACGCAGGCGCGCGGGACGCCCGCCCTTGCGCGCGAAGCGCACCGCGAGGATCTCCGCCGCGGCCGCGAGCGCGAGTTCCTCGGCGGTCTCCGCGCCGACGTCCAGTCCCGCGGGGGCGGAGAAAGTTCCGGGCGTCGGCTCCACTCCGGCCGCCTTCAGCTCGGCGAGAAGCTTGGCCGCGCGCCCGGCGGGACCCACCAGCCCCACATAGCGCGCCGGGCTGCGCAGCGCGCCCTTGAGCGCGCGCCCGTCGGCCGAGTGGCTGTGCGTCATCACGACCACGTAGGTGTCCGCGTCGGGACGCACCGCGCCGCGCGCCTCGTCCCAGCCGCCTTCGATCAGTTGCCAGCGCGCGCGATCCCAGCCCTCGCCGTGCAGGCGGCCGGGGCGGTGGTCGGCGACGGTGACGATGAAGCCGAGTCGGTCCAGAATCTCCGCCAAACGCCGCGCGTCGTCGCCCGAACCCAGGAGAAGCGCCTTGCCCATCGGGATCAGCGGAAAGCGCAGCACGCGCCGCACGCCGCCGCGCACCGCCTCCTCGTCGAGCTCCGGCTCGCCCTCCGCGTAGCAGGTCTTCACCGCGGGATGGTCCGGCGGGAAATGCCGGCGCCGCCCGCCCTCGGCGCCGCCCGCCGCGAGCTCCACGACCAGGCCCTCGCCGCGCAGCAAGGTCTCGCGCACTTCGCGCAGGCGCTCGCGCAGTTCGCCGGTCACGGGCTCGAGCCACACCTCGGCACGGCCCGCGAGGCCGCCGGAGCCGAACAAAGTCTCGTCCTCGCCGAGCTCGATGTCCACGAGCGCCGGCGCGCCGTCGGCCATCGCCTTCTCCGCGGCCGCGCGCAAATCCTCGGGCAAGGTCGCAAAAGAGCGGGCGCCCGCAGCGCCCGCCGCCGCGTCGTCGCAGAGCAAGGACGCCGCGCCCGAGCGCTCGTGGGCGGAGGAGTCGAGCGTCCAGAGCGTGGCGAGCACGCCGCGCACGTTCAGCGGGTCGGCGGAGGCCAGATCCTCGAGCGCGCGCAGGACCGCCAGCGCCTCGTGGGGCCGTGGAGCGCCCATAGCGCCGATTCAATCATATATTCGCGCCCGGCGGAGGTCGCGCCGTCACTGAGTCGCGGAGATCAAATGGTACTGGGCGAACAGCGGCAGAGCGCGCTGCTTCGTCGCCGCGGCCGAAGGAGGCGGGTGCTTGTCCGCGGAACCGGCCAGGGCGATGTAGCGCACGTTCCAATCCGTGCCTCCGGAGGTCGGACTCGGGTTGATGCCGACGCTCGCCGCGGGAAGCGGCGACGCCTCGCCCAAGGCGTGCTCGGGACCGACGTCCCCGATATAGCCGAACGTCGTCTTCCCTCCGTAGGTCATGGCCACGTAGTCGCCCAAGTGGACTTCGGGATGCAGTTTGAGAAAATCCTTCGAGATGACGACGTACGGATCGCGCGAAGGGTCCAGCGGCTTTCCGTCCGCGCCGTGGAGCGCGGTGTCGGGCTTCGCGACGGGATCGGAATTCTTCAGGACGCCGGCGCCGTCCACGTCGATGCGCATGCCGGACGTAAAGACGAACGCCTTCTTGTTGTCGGGCAATTCCAGCGACGAAACCTGGACCTGGGACCCCCCGTCCGGCTTGGACATGAAGAGAGTATTGTCCGCCACGGCTTTGTCGGCGTCGACCTGAGTCTCCGCGACGACCGGAGAGGCGACGTTCGGAGCGATCACTTGCGCCAGATCGTCGTCCGAAAGCGGAGAATTCCCGGGATTCGTGTTTCCGCCGAGTCCGAACGGCGTTCCGCCCCCTCCGCCACCGCGCGAACCAGACCCCGCGCCCGCAGGACTTCCGGGCGGAGCGCCTCCTCCTCCCCCGCCGCCGCCTCCGCCGCCCCCACCGCCGCCGGCGGCAGAACCGGGAGGCGCGTCGGCCGCCTTTCCGGGAGGCGTCTTGGCATCGCCGGCGAGCTTGGACCCCGCCGATCCCGCGGCGCCGAATCCCCCGTCGCCCGGGCCGTCGCCGCCGCCCGGACCGTCGCCGCCGCCTCCGCCCATGCCGGTCATCGCGCCGCCCGGACCGCCGGAGGCTCCGCCGCCGCCCCCGCCACCGGCACCGCCGCCCGCGTTGATCGAGCCGCCGGTCCCCGCGCCGAGGCCCGACGCGCGGCCCGACGCGCCCGGGGCGGAGCCGCGGCGCGCGCCGGAACCGCTCGGGCCCGCAACGGAAGAACCCTCGCCGCCGCGCGTCGCCGCCTCCGAGCCGGAACCTCCTCCTCCGGCCGAAGAGGCGTCCGCCGAATCCGAAGCCGACGGTCGGCCCGGCGCCCCGGACCCGCGCGCGGAAGAGCCGCCGCCGCCCCAGCCTTCATAAAACGCGCCTGCGTTCGGCGCGCCCGACCGCGCGGACGGCGCTCCGGGAGACGGCGGCTCTCCGGGAACGCCGGAGGCGGCGGTGGCGTCGGACGGCGAAGAGTCGGATCGGCCGTCGCGCGCCGGCAGGTACGTCGCGGGCGGGCCGCCGGGAGCGGCGCCCTCGGGCCCCGTGCGCTCGGGGACGCTGCCCTCTTCGCTCGGAGGTTCGTAGCGCGGGGCGGACGGTCCACGCCGCGGGAAGGGCGCCGTCGGAGTTGCGTTGTTCCCGCGAAACGCCCCGCGCACGATTAAGATGGCGACGAGGATGACGCAGACCGCGAAGAGTCCGCGTTTTTCGGAGTCCACGCCTTGAGAGTAACAGGCCTCCGCCGAATTCGCCAGTCTTCTTTCCCGCCGAATTCACCCGCGGTCCGCGCTCCTTGAAAACGTAACAGGACACGGGTACAATCCGAGCGTGAGCTTGGACGACAAGGCGCTGCGCAGTCTGGTCTCTTTGCTCGACGACGAGGACCCGCGCAGTCTGCGCCTCGTGCGCGAGCGCCTTCTGGACGCCGGGGCGGCCGCTTTGCCCTATCTAGAGGAAGCGCGCGCCGCATCCGAGCCGGCGTTCGCCGCGCGGCTCGACGCGGTGGCCGACGAGCTCCGCTTCCACGACCTCAGCGCCGAGTTCACCGCCTTGGCCGCGCAGCGCGTGCCGGACCTGGAAGTCGGAGCTCTCCTGCTGTCGCGCTTCGGTCATCCGCGCGTCGACTCCGCCGTCTACCGCGCGTGGTTGGACCGCGTCGCCGCCGCGGCGGCCGACGAGATCCCCGAGGACGCGGGCCCCACGGAGTCCGTGCGGCGCCTCGCGGCGCACCTGTTCCAGGCCATGGCCTTCTCCGGCAACGAGGCCAACTACTACGACCCGGACAACAGCTACCTCTCGCGGGTGATCGACACGCGCCGCGGCATCCCGGTGACTTTGTCCGTCCTCTTTCTCCTCCTCGCGAAGCGGCTGCGCATCCCCGCGTACGGCGTCGGCACGCCCGGGCATTTCCTGCTCGGCTACCGCGAGGACGGCGAGGCGCACTACCTGGACCCGTTCCGCCAGGGCCGGCGCATGACTGCGCCGGAGGTCAAGCGCATGCTCGTGCGCAACGGCTACGAGTACAAGCCGGAGTACCTGCGCCCGTGCGGCCCGCGCGACATCCTCGCGCGCATGATGCGCAACCTGCTGTCGATCTACCAGAAGACCGGCTCCACGGAGCGAGCGGAACGGCTCTCGACGCTCGTCGAGCTCGTCGTGACGGGCCGCGACGACGAGCGCGAGGCCGCGTGAAGGCGTTCGCGCTCGCGCTGATGCTGGCCGCTCCGGCGGCCGCGGTGCGCCCGCTGACGCCGCCCGCTCCGGAGTTCCCGGACGGCATCGCCTGGCTCAACTCGAAGCCGCTGCCGTTGTCGCTGCTGCGCGGCCGCAAGGCCGTCGTCGTCGCGTTTCTCAATCCCGTCGGCCTCGACTCGATCCGCGAGGAGGCGGCGCTCAAGGCCTGGTTCGACCGCTACGCGCTGAGCGGCCTGATGGTGGTCGGCGTCGTCACGCCGTCGCTCGAGCTCGAGCGCGACGTGCTGTGGCTGAAGGCGGAGCTCAAGCGCACCGGCATCGAGTTCCCCGTCGTCGTCGACAGCGACCGCAAGCTCTGGGACGCGTACCAGAGCGAGGGCTGGCCCGCGCTGTACCTGATCGACCGCAAGGGCCGCATCGTGTTCGACACGCTGGGCGAGGGCGGCTACCAGGATTTCGAGACCGAACTTCGCGCCGCGCTCGCCGACATCGTCGGTGAGTCGGAACTGCCCGCCGCGGTCGCGTTCCCCGAGCCGCGCACCGCGGACTGCGGCGCCGCGACGCCGGAGACGCCGCTCGGCGGCCGCGCGAAGAAGCCCGCGCGGCGCCTCGGCGCGGGCGATCCGCGCCGCGATCAAATCCTGACGGACGCTCATTTGGGCGAGGTCGTCTACGACGGACGCTGGGAGTCGACCGCCGACGGCCTCAAGCTCGCGCATTCGAACAGCTCCCTCGACGACTTCGTGCGCGTGTCCTACCAGGCTTCTCAGGTCCTCGCGGTGCTGGCGCCTCCGCCCGGCCGGCGCGCGCGCTTCTTCTTGAAGCGCGACGACGAGTGGCTGCACGAGGGCGACGCCGGTCGCGACGTGCTCTACGACGACGACGGCCGCAGCTACGTCGAGGCCGCGGCGCCGCGGCTCTACGACCTCGCGCGCGACGACGCCTCCCACCCGCATCAGCTCTTCGTGTACCCGGAAGCCGCCGGCGCGAAGATCCACGTCTTCTCCTACGCCGACGCCTGCCTGGTCACGGACCTGCCGTGAGGCGGCCGGCCGGCGCCGAGATCGTCGCCGTCGACGCGCGGCCCTTCCGCGCCGAGTTGGCCGAGTCTTTCGAGATCGCCGGCGGCGCGGCCCACGCGCACGACGGCGTCTTCGTGCGCGTGCGCTTGAAGGACGGCGTCGAGGGCTGGGGCGAGGGCGCGCCTCTTCCGGCGTTCAACGGCGAGACGCCGGCGGGAACGCTCGCCGCGATCCGGCGCGCGGGACGCCGCCTTCTCGGCCGCGACGCGAGCGCCTGGCGCGCGCGTCTTCAGGAACTCGAAGACGCCCTGCCGCGCGGCGCCGGCTGCGCGCGCGCAGCACTGGGCATGGCCCTGCTCGACGCGTGGACGCGCCGCGCGGGACTGCCGCTGCGCGCCCTGTTCGGCGGCGCGCGCTCGCGCGTCGCGAGCGACGTGACCGTGACCATCGTCCCCCCGGACGCGGCCGCCCGCGCGGCGCGTCGCATCAAGGCGCTCGGCGTGCGCGCGGTGAAGATCAAGGTCGGCAAGGATCCGGAAAGCGACGCCGCGCGCGTGAGCGCGGTCGCGGCCGTCGACCGGCGCTTCACGCTCACGCTCGACGCGAACCAAGGCTACGGACCGCGCGAGTCGCTCGAGCTTCTGCGCCGCCTGAGCGCGCGCGGCATCCGTCCGGCGCTCTTCGAGCAGCCGGCGGCCGCGGACGACTGGGACGGCCTCGCGCGCGTGGCAAGGCTCGGCGGCGTGCCGGTCGCGGCCGACGAGTCGGTGCGCGGCCGCAAGGACGCCTGGGGACTCGCGCGCTGCGGCGCGGCTCAAGTCCTCAACGTGAAGCTCATGAAGATGGGAATATTGGAAGCCTGGGACGTGGCGCTCATCGCGCGCGCGGCCGGACTCGGACTGATGATCGGCGGAATGATCGAGACCTCGCTTGCGATGGGCTGCGCCGCGCACTTCGCCGCCGGAATCGGCGGCTTCTCGTTCGTCGATCTCGACACGCCGTTGTGGCTGCGCAAGGACCCGACGAAAGGCCTGCGCCTCGGCCGCGGCGGGGTCTACGATCTCTCCCGGGTGCGCGCCGGCATCGGCGTGATTCCCCTCGTCGATACGAACTGAAGATGCCGACACCACTTGACAGGCGCCGAAGCTTGGACTATAATTAACTGACCGGTCAGTTAATATAAATATATGGGACGAAGACCCGACCCCGCCGTGCGCGAGCGCATCCTTCAACAGGCGGAACACGTCATCCACCTGAAAGGGTTCAACGCGGCCTCGATGGACTCGATCGCCAAGGCGAGCGGGATGACGAAGGCGAATCTTTTTCACCATTACGGCTCAAAAGCGGAGTTGGCGCTGGCCGTCCTCGATTTCAAGATCGCCGAACTGCAGTCCCGCAAGGTCGAGCCTTTGTGCGGGGAAGGAGCTCCCGAGGTGGCCGTCGCGCGGATGTTCGAGGAAGCCGAAGGCTTCTTCGGCGGCATCGGCTGCAAGGCGGGCTGTTTCGTGGGCAACATCACGCTCGAGATGAGCGACTGCGACGAGGTCATTCGTGAGCGCGTCGGCCGCTTCTTCGCCGCTTGGGCGTCTTCGATGGCGCAATGTCTGGAGCGCGGAAAGGCCTCGGGCTATTTCCGCGAGTCGCTCGACCCGCAGTCCTCGGCCGAGGCGATCGTCTCGCTGTACGAGGGCTCGATCATGCTCGCGCGCTGTCAGCGCGACGCGACGATCTTTCGACGCGTGGGCGCCGTGGCCCGCAATATTCTGGAGCAGCATAAAGCCGGAGACAGGAGGGATAATACCATGGGTCCGAAGACTCCCTGCGGGTGCTGAACCCGCTTCACCCCCGCCGTTCCCCGCGAACCGGGGGACGGCGGGTTTTCTTTTATACAATCGTCTAACGCCTATGAACCCACGCCTCCGCCTTCCGACGCTGGTCGCACTCCTGGCCTTCGCGCCGGCCGCGTGCTCGACCGCCGACCCGTCGCGCCAGGCCCCCGATTTCACGCTGAAGGATCCCGCCGGGAAGACCGTCGCGCTGTCCGCCCAGCGCGGCCACGTCGTGCTCCTCAATTTCTGGGCCACTTGGTGCGATTCCTGCAAGACCGAGATCCCTTCGCTGAAGAATCTGCAGAGCCGCTCCGGGGGCAAATTCGTGGTGCTCGCCGTCAGCGTCGACGAGGACCCCGCGAAGGTCCCTCCCTTCCTCAAAAAGTACGCGCTGGACTTTCCGATCGCCTATGCCGATCAGGCCGGCGCGGTCGAAAGAGCCTACGCGGTGCGCGACCTGCCCACCACGTTCCTCATCGGACCCGACGGTCAGATCGAGCGACGCTACGTCGGCCCCCTAGACGAGCGCGCCGTCGAAAATGATATTCTCGCCCTGCTCAGGAGGCCTTCATGAAACGATCGTTTTCCGCCGTCTTGACGCTGCTGTGCGCCGCCGCTCCGTGCTTCGCGGCCGACGCCCCCGCCGCGATGACGCCCGAGACGCCCGCCGCCGCGGCGCCCGCGGCGAAGCCCGCGCACCGCATCTCCCGCGAGGAGCTCGAGCAGGCCCTGAACGATTATCCGGACGTGCTGATGAGCGCCCTGCTCAAGGTCGACAAGGCCGCGTTCTTCAAGCTCGTCATCGACTCGCAGAACGCCTACAAGGCCGCCGAGCAGGAACGCGAGCTCGCGGAAGCGCTCAAGAACCCGTACTCCCCGAAGATCGACGACAAGACCCGCATCCGCGGCGATAAAAACGCCCCGATCACGCTCGTCGAGTACTCGGACTTCGAGTGCCCGTACTGCGGCCAGGGCTACCAGATCGTCGAGCAGCTCAAGGATAAGTACGGCGCCAAGATGCGCTTCATCTATAAGCACATGCCGCTCGTGAACCTGCACCCGCAGGCCATGCCGGCCGCGCGCTGGCAGGAGGCCGTCGCCCTGCAGTCGCCCGAGAAGGCGTGGCTGTTCCACGACAAGATGTTCGAGAACCAGGCCAAGCTCGGCGACGCGAAGACGGCCGACGCTTTCTTCCACCAGACCGTGAAGGACCTGGGCCTCGACGACAAGAAGGCGGAGAAGGACGCCGCGAGCAAGGCCGTGCAGGACAAGATCGACGCCGACGTGAAGGAGGCCGAGGCGTTCGGCTTCACGGGCACGCCCGGCTTCCTCGTCAACGGCGTCGCGGTGCGCGGCGCGTACCCGCCCGCTTACTTCGACATGATCATCGGGAAGCTCGGACTGGGCAGCGCCGAATAAGCGCCGCCGCCGTCCGTTAAAAAGAGAAGGCCCGCCTCGCGGCGGGCCTTCTTTTTTAAGCGGCCTCCGCTTCGGCTCGACTTCATAACGCCTTCGCGTCGGCCGCGAGCTTGTCGAGCGAGGCGGGATCGTCGCCGTCGTAGTAGCCGCGGATGCGCGCGTCCGCGTCGAGCAGGACGAACTTCGTCGTGTGCGAGACGTTCTGGCCCGGGGGCGCGTCCTTGCTCTCGACCGCGGGGATCTGGAAGCCGTCGCGGAACAATTTGATCAGCGCGGGCTTGTCGCCCGTCGCGAACAGCCAGCGCTGCGGGTCCGCGGAGAAGCGGCGGGCGTACTCGGTCAGAACCTCGGGAGAATCGTGATCGGGATCGACCGTGAACGTGAGCAGTCCGATCGACTTGGGCAGCCGCTTCTGCAGTCCCTGCATGTTCGCGCTCAGCATCGGGCACGGTCCGGCGCAGGTCGTGTACACGAAGTCGACGATCCACACGCGTCCCGCGAGCGCGCGGCGGTCGAGCGGCGACGTCCCGTCGACGGTGACGCCGGTCAGCGCGAAGTCCGGCAGCGCGCGCAGCGCCGGCGGCGCCTTCGCGCAGCCGGCGGCGAGCAGGATCGCGACGCAGACGACGCCTCGGACGTTCACTTTGGATTCTCCTGTTTTCCGGGCGCGGACCCCGGCGGCCCCGGACCCTTCGGCTATTGTATCAAGCTCGCCGCGGCCGCGCCCGCGCCGCGTCGATTTTTCGCGTTCGCGGCGCGCGCGCCGTCGACGACGCAAAAATTTCGTCTGTACAGAACAACACTCAAAAGCACTCGACGATCTTCATCAGCTATTTGACGACATCTGGGTCTTTACAAAAAATATTTCATCGGTTATTCTACCACCCTTGCTCGCAACCGCGCGCGGGCCGCGCCGCGGGACCAAGCAGGAGAACGCCACCATATGTCACGGAGAAACGGATGAACACGGCTGCGCAGACCACGCCTGTCACCCCCCACAATAACGCGAACGAGGACGCGAACGCCACCACGATGCAGGTGCGCAAGCGCAACGGCTCCCTCGAACCCGTCGACGTCAACAAGATCGTGCGCGCCGTCGCGCGCTGCGGCCAAGGCCTCGAGAACGTCGACGTGCTCAAGATCGCCACGAAGACCATCGGCGGTCTCTACGACGGAGCGACCACGAAGGAGCTCGACAATCTTTCGATCCAGACTTCGGCGCTGCTGATCGCTGAGGAGCCCGAGTACTCGCGACTCGCGGCGCGGCTGCTGTCCACGTACATCGCCAAGGAGATCGAGAACCAGGACATCCACTCCTTCTCGCAGTCGATCTCCGCGGGCGTGCGCCACGGCCTGATCGCCGAGAAGGTCGGCCAGTTCGTCGCCGCGAACGCGCGCAAGCTCAACGACGCGATCGAGAACTCGCGCTCCGAGCTCTTCGAGTACTTCGGCCTGCGCACCGTCTACGACCGCTACCTCCTGAAGAACCCGGAGTCACGCGAGGTGCTGGAGACGCCGCAGTACTTCTTCCTGCGCGTCGCCTGCGGTCTGGCCGACACCGTGCAGGAGGCGGTCGAGTTCTACAACCTGATCTCGCGCTTCGAGCACATGCCCAGCTCGCCGACCTTGTTCAACTCCGGCACGCGTCATCCGCAGATGAGCTCGTGCTACCTGCTCGACTCACCCATCGACGACCTCGAGGCGATCTACAAGCGCTACACCGACATCGCGCTGCTCTCGAAGTTCTCCGGCGGCATCGGCGTGTCCTACTCGCGCATCCGCGCGCGCGGCTCGCTCATCCGTTCCACCAACGGCAAGTCCAACGGCATCGTGCCGTGGCTGAAGACGCTCGACAGCTCGGTGGTCGCGGTCAACCAGGGCGGCAAGCGCAAGGGCGCCTGCGCCGTGTACCTGGAGACGTGGCACCCGGACATCGAGGAGTTCCTCGAGCTGCGCGAGAACACCGGCGACGCCGCGCGCCGCGCGCACAACCTGCACCTCGCGCATTGGATCCCGGACCTGTTCATGAAGCGCGTCGAAGAGGACGGCGTCTGGTCCCTCTTCGATCCGAAGACGATGCCGCACCTGACCGACCTTTACGGCAAGGCCTTCGAGGACGCGTACACCGACGGCGAGTCCAAGAAGCTCTACGCGCGCCAGGTGAAGGCGCGCGACCTGTACGCGCGCATGATGAAGACGCTCGCGGAGACCGGCAACGGCTGGATGAACTTCAAGGATGCCAGCAACCTCAAGTCCAACCAGACCGGCGCGCCGGCCAACGTCGTGCACTCCTCCAATCTGTGCACCGAGATCATCGAGGTCACGAGCCAGGGCGAGACCGCGGTCTGCAACCTGGGCTCCATCAACCTCGCGAAGTACATCGAGGACGGGCGCTTCGACTTCGTGAAGCTCGCGGCGAACGTGCGCACCGCGGTCAAGTACTTGGACCGCGTCGTCGACATCAACTTCTACCCGACGCCGGCGGCGGCGGACAGCAACAAGAAGTGGCGGCCGGTCGGGCTCGGCGTGATGGGCCTGCAGGACGCGTTCTTCCTGCTCGGCCTGTCGTTCGACTCTCCCGAGGCGCGCGAGTTGTCCCGAAAGATCAGCGAGGAGATCTATTTCCACGCGCTGTCCGCGTCGGTGGAGCTCGCCGCGGCGAAGGGCCCGCACCTCTCCTTCCCGGAGACGAAGGCCGCGCAAGGCGTGTTCCAGTTCGAGCTGTGGGGCGTGACTCCCAACGACATGGCCCGATGGGAGAAGCTGCGCGCGGAGATGGTCAAGAAGGGCCTGCGCAACTCGCTGCTGCTCGCGATCGCGCCGACCGCGACGATCGCGTCGATCGTCGGCTCCTACGAGGCGATCGAGCCGCAGATCTCGAACCTCTTCAAGCGCGAGACTTTGTCCGGCGAGTTCCTGCAGGTCAATAAGTACCTGTGCCTGGAGCTCAAGAAGCTGGGTCTCTGGAATGAGGAAATGCGCAACCGCATCAAGATGGCCGAAGGCTCCATCCAGGACATCGCCGAGATCCCGGAGAACGTCCGCGCGGTGTTCCGCACGGTCTGGGAAGTCCCGCAGCGCTCGCTCGTCGACATGGCCGCGGACCGCGGCGCGTACATCGACCAGAGCCAGTCGCTGAACCTCTTCATGGAGAGCCCGAACATCGGCAAGCTGTCCTCCATGTACATGTACGCCTGGAAGAAGGGCCTGAAGACGACCTACTACCTCCGCTCTCGTCCCGCGACCAAGATCGCGAAGACGACGGTGACCGCCGTCGCGGCCGCCGCCCCGGTCCCGACGGCCGCTCCCGCGGCCGCGAAGACGGACGCGGACGCGGTCGCGTGCTCTCTCGAGAACCCGGAGAGCTGCGAGGCCTGCCAGTAAGATAACACGTACGGACCCGGGGGCCCGAGCGGCCCCCGGGTCCGCGATTTGCCGTCCGTTCCTTTTCAAATTCCCACGCGAAGAAACGCAGGAGACCTATCCCCCATGATCCTCGATCCCGGCTTCAACCTGACCCTCCGTCCGATGAAGTACCCCGTGTTCTTCGAGATGTACAAGGCCGCCATCAAGAACACCTGGACCGTCGAGGAAGTGGACTTCTCGCACGACGTGACCGACCTCAAGAGCAAGCTCACGCCGGCCGAGCGCCACCTGATCCACCGCCTCGTCGCGTTCTTCGCGACCGGAGACTCCATCGTCAGCAACAACCTCGTGCTCAACCTCTACAAGCACGTGAACTCCCCGGAGGCGCGCGTCTACCTCTCGCGCCAGCTTTTCGAAGAGGCCGTGCACGTCGAGTTCTACCTGACCTTGCTCGACACCTACATCCCCGAGCCCGACGAGCGCGAGAAGGCCTTCGCCGCTCTCGACAACATCCCCTCGATCAAGAAGAAGGGCGAGTTCATGTTCAAGTGGATGGACTCCATCAACAAACTCGACCGCATCGAAACTCAAGAGCAGAAGCGCCAGTTCATGATGAACCTCATCTGCTTCGCCTCCTGCGTGGAAGGCCTGTTCTTCTTCGCCGCGTTCGCCTACGTCTATTTCCTGCGCTCGAAGGGCCTCTTAAACGGCCTGGCCGGCGGCACGAACTGGGTCTTCCGGGACGAGTCCATGCACATCGCCGCCGCGCTCGAGGTCATCAAGACCGCGCGCGCCGAGGACCCGACCTTGTTCACGCCGAAGATGGAAGCCGACGTCGTCGAGATGATGAAGGAGGCGATCGAGAGCGAGATGGCCTTCGCCGAGGACCTCCTCGGCCTCGGCGTCGCGGGCCTCTCCGCCAACGGCATGCGCCAGTACCTGCAGTGCGTCGCCGACCAGCGCCTCGTCGCCCTCGGCCTCAAGCCGATCTTCGGCTCGAAGAACCCGTTCAACTTCATGGAGCTCCAGGACGTGCAGGAGCTCGCGAACTTCTTCGAGCGCCGAGTGTCGGCGTATCAGGTCGGCGTCACCGGCGCCGTCGCCTTCAGCGAAGAGTTCTAGCTCCAAAACTGCTCCGGACGAAGCGAAAGGCCGCCTTCAAGGGCGGCCTTTTTGTTCCCCCTGTCGAATTTGTTGCGTCTGCGGGAAGTCTCTGCTACCCTTCTTCCTGTGAGGCGAATCGCGATCCTGCTGTTTCTCGCCACGGCCGCCGGGGCTCACGACGATCAGGAAATCGCCGCGCAGATTGCGCCTGGTTACCGAAGCGTCGCACTCGCGTTCTTGGCCGGCGGGCTCAACGGCATCGAAGCGCATTCTCGGATCGACATACGGGTCGACGTTTTCACGACGTTTCCGGAGAAGAACCCCTCATCTGGAGAGTTGGAGCTGGTGACTCGGACGATTCTTCAGGACGTCGTCGTGAGACAAATCGCGGCGCACCCATCCAGCACCGCAACCCTGACCATCGTCGTCTCGCGAGAAGACCTCGATAAGGCGACTCTTGTCTCGTTGGCGCACATCGCGATCCGCGGCACCGCAGACGCCGAGATGCATCCGCTGGAGCCCGCCTCGTTTTCGCGTCTGTTCAAATAGAGAGACCTTCTTCGGAATCAACGCCGGCGCGACCGCCGCCGGATCGGCCTTTCACGGACCAGCGAGGCGCCGTCGTTCGGCACGAGCTCCAGGTGACATCCGATCGCGCGCGCTTGGGCGACGACGGAAGAAAGGCGAGGATCATAGTCGTCGCGCTCCATCCGGGCGACCTGCGGCTGTTTGACTCCCATCCGGAGAGCGACCACGGCCTGAGTGAGTTCTTTTCTGCCGCGCATCAGCGCCAACTGCACCGTCAGAGGACTCTTCGCGACCTCTCGCGCATAATCGCGCAAGAACTTCGGGTCCTTGCGCAGTTTCTCGTTCAGATACTCTTCGAAGCCGGCCTTATTTTTTCTTTTCATTCGATCACGCTCCGCATGCGACGGCGCGCCAAATCGAGGTCGTGCCGCGGCGTCTTGGCGCTCTTCTTCTCGATGGCGTGAAGCAGCCAGAGACAGCCTCGGTCGACGCAGAAAAACAAGCGATATTGGACGCCGTCGTAAAGCCTTTTCAATTCCCAAAGACCTTGCCCCATCGGACGCAAGACGATCTGCGCTGAGCGCAATCCTTCGCGCGACAATACATCCAAATCGTAAGCCAGCTTCACGTAGGCCTGAGGCCGCTCAACGAACAGCGATTCCAGAAAATTCTGGACGGGACCCGCGGCCCCATCCGGAAAAAACACGACTTTCAGCGGCTCCATGATTTATAACAGATGAGTTATATTCTGTCAATCCTCCGTGCAGAGTATACGCGGCGCCCCCCGAAATAGTTCCACGAATTTGCGCGGGCTCCTGCCGGCCATGCGGGGGTCTTGACATTTTTTTCGGCTCATGATAAATATTAATTGGCAGTCGATAGAGTCGATTGCCAACTTAGAAATAATCAGGGAGGTTCTATGAGCAGCGACAAGAACGTGATGCTGTCCCGCGACTCCGAGAACCGCGCGTCCGCGGATTTCCGGAGCATCGACAAGCTTCTGGAGTCCGTGTTCGGTGAAACGCCGGTCTTCGGACTGCGGCAGTCCGGAGCGGGCCTCGGCTGGGCCCCGGCCGTGGACATCCGCGAGACGGACGCGGAGCTGATCGTCTACGCGGCGATGCCGGGACTTTCGAAGGAGGACGTCAACCTCGAAGTGAAGGACAACGCCCTGGTCCTCAGCGGTCGGATGAAACCGCTCGGGTCGGACGAGGACTCGTGGGTGCGCCGCGAGCTGCCGCGCGGCGAGTTCTACCGCGCCTTCAGCCTGCCGTCCGACGTGCGGGCCGCGAAGGTCAGCGCCACGATGCGCGACGGCGTGCTGGAAATCCGCCTGCCGAAGGCGGAAGAGGCGCGTCCGCGCAAGATCGCGATCGGCTGAGGAGGAGGGGCCCCGCCCCCGGTCGCGCCGGGGGCGGGACGCCCGCGCGAATGCCATGCTGAATCATTCTTTGCGCCTCGTCGTGGCGGCCGCGGCGATCCTGCTGTGGGCCGCCGTCGCCGCCGCGCGCGACCTCGCGTCCGAATCCGAAACGGACGCGGCCGCGAACGACCCTTTCGCCTCGGTTCTCCGGCTGCAGCAGGAGATGGATCGGATGTTCGACACGGAAGACGGCCTGTTCCGCGCCGCGCGGAGCCTGGCGCCCGACGAAGCCGCTCCGGAGATCACGGTCACCCAAGAGCGTTCCGCCGAAGGCCCGATACTGGTGCTCAAGGCCCCCGGCCTCGAGAAAAAGTCGCTGAAGCTGGACGTGGACCGGCGCGGGGTCCGGCTCTCCTACGACGCGAGGACGACGCACGAGGAAAGAGACTCCTCTGGGCGCGTCACGAGCCGGTTCGAGTCGGTCGAAAGCCTGCGGCGGTTCCTGCCCGTCCCGGACGGTGCGGACCCAGACTCGGCGCGGGTCGAGACCCGCGGCGACGAAATCCGCATCCGCTTTCGCGGCAAGGACGATCCCGGGCCCCGCGCTTAAGCGGGCGGGCCCTCATGGGTCTTGCGACCAAAAATGACGACTTCCTAGTATAAGCCGTCGCTTAGGCGCTCAGGAGGTCGGCCATGCTTCTCTCTCAGCTTCTCGCCGGAGCCGGAATCGGCGGGGACGTCGTCGTCCTGCTCCTCTTCGTCGCCGCGTTCGCGGTGTTCGTGTTCCTCTACAACTCGGTCGTCGTCGTCGGAGGCACCCAGGTGGCGGTGCTCGAGCGGCGCTGGTTCGGTCGCGGCATGCCCGAGGGACGCGTGGTCGCGATGGCCAATGAGGTCGGCATTCAGGCGCGCATCTTGGAGCCGGGACTGCACCTGCTGACGCCGTTCCTGTATCGCACGGAGAAGCAGCCGATGGTCGTCGTCGGCGAGAGCGAGGTCGGCCTCGTCGAGTCGATCGACGGCGCGCCGGTGCCTCCGGGACGGATCTTCGGCAAGGCGCTCGCCAATCACAATCTGTTCCAGGACGGCGAGGCGTTCCTCAACTCCGGCGGCGAGAAGGGCCCGCAGGTGCAGATCCTCCCCCCGGGCACCTACCGGATCAACCCGTACCTGTTCAAGGTCACGAAGCGGCCGACGCTCAAAATCCTGAACAACAAGATCGGCGTCGTCGTCGCGACCGACGGCCAGCCGATGGCGCCCGGCCGATTGCTCGCGCGGCGCGTGGTCGGCCACGAGAATTTCCAGAACGGGCAAGCGTTCCTCGAGCAGGGCGGTCAGAAGGGCCCGCAGATCGACATCCTTCTGCCGGGCTCGTACCGCGTCAACACCGCGCTGTTCGCCGTCGAGCTGCGCGACGCCGTCGTGATCCCCGCGCAGAAAGTCGGCATGATCACCGCGCGCGACGGCGAGCCGCTGCCGCCCTCGGAGTACGTCGCGAAGTCCGTCACCGGCTCGCGCGACTTTCAGGACGGCGCCACCTTCCTCCAAGCCGGCGGCCAGCGCGGACCGCAGCTCGACTTTTTGAAGCCCGGCACGTACTACGTGAACCCGCTGATGTTCGACGCGTCGCTCGACGACGTGCTCCAGGTCGCGCGCGGCGAGGTCGCGGTCATCGTGTCGAACATCGGCAAGGACCCGGCCACCGCGGTCCAGCCGCCGGCGTCCGCGGTGAAGACCGACGACCGCCTCAAGGACGGCGTCGAGCGCTACGTCGTGGACTCCGGCTACCGCGGCATCCAACGCGAGGTGCTGGGACCCGGCACTTATTACCTGAACAAGCTCGCCTTCACGCCGCACATCATCCCGACCACGAACGTCACCATCGACTGGGCCGAAGAAAAATCTCAGCGCGGCGAGCGCGCGTTCAATCCGCTCGCGATCGTCTCGAAGGACGGCTTCGAGATGACCGTCGAGGTCAAGGTCATCCTGCGCGTGCTGCCCGAGCAGGCGCCGCACATGCTCGCCCGCATCGGCACCATCGACAACTTGATCGAGCATGTCGTCCATCCGCTGATCGATTCGTCTTTCCGCAACCAAGCTTCTTCCTCCGAGGCCATGAAGTTCATGCAGGACCGGCATGAGGAGCAGCGCAAGGCCGAGGAGCACATCGTCGAGGAGCTCACCAAGTATCACGTCGAGTGCGTGAGCGTGCTCATCTGCCAGATCGTGCTCCCCGAGCGCCTGATGCAGACCTTGACCAACAAGGTCGTCGCCGCCCAGCAGATGTCCATGTTCGACTCCCAGCAGGAGGCCGAGGCACGCCGCCGCGAGATGGAGAAGACCAAGGCGCAGGCCGACCTTCAGCCCCAGCTCGTCAAGGCCGAGATCGACGTGCAGATCGCGACCCAGCAGAAGCAGTCCCTGATCACCGGCGCCGAGGGCCGCAGCCAGGCCACGCGCCTGGAGCAGGAAGGCGTGGCGGCCGGCATCGCGGCCGTCGGCAAGGCCGAAGGCGAGAAGATCCTCGCGATCGGTCAGGCGACCGCGGAGGCCTACCTCAAGCAATCCGCCGCCGTCGGCCAGGGCCCGCTCGCGATGATCGAGGTCATGAAGCGCGTCTCCGACGGCAAGATCAAGATCACCCCCGACATCGTCGTCGGCGCCGGACATAACGGCGACGGGGCCAGTTCCAACATGCTCGCCGCGTTCATGGCCAGCCTCATGGGCTCCGGCATGCGCCTGACGGCTATGGACTCCGGCACGCCGCCGCCGACGTCCCCGAAGGGCTGACGATCGGAGCACCGTAGCCCGCGCCCCGCACGGGGGGCTTCTTTTTTCCGACTCCCCTAGGGCTTTCGTCCCGCGCCGTCCGGGCCTTTGGCTACTCGCGCCGATCGCGGCGCTCGGGTACACTGAGGGCATGAACACGTCCGTCCTCTCCCTCGCGACTTTGCTCGCCCTCGCCTTGCCGCTGCGCGCGCAGCGGGTCTCCGGCGCCGCCTCGGAGGCCGCCGCGTGGGTAGGGCCCATCGCGTCCGCCGTCTCCGCCGCGGGCTCGGAGCGCATCGCGGGCCTGGGCTTCACCTCTTTGACCGCGCTGAGCCAAGTCGACGCGACCGGCCGCTATCCGTTCCTCTGCGCGCCGCAGGCTCTCGGACCCCTCGTCACGGCCGTGCGGGCCCAGGGCCTCGAGCCGGAGGCGTTCTCCGCCCTGTCCACGACGGAGAAGCTCGAAGTGCTGTCGCGCGCCGCCGCGCCGGCGCAGGCGCAGGCGGCGCAGATCGCGGACGAAGCGCTGGCCGCCGTCGCCGAGCCGCTGAGCCTCGGTACGGCCGACGACGCCGCGCGCAAGGTCGCGAACGCGCGCGCGGTCTCCATCTATCTGCCCGCTTCGCGCGCCGCCGCCGTGGCCGCCGCGGCGAAGACGGTCGTCGACTTCGAGCAGAAGCGCGCCGAGCTCATGGAAGCCTACCTCCACGACCTTCCCGCGAAGCTCGCCGCCGGCGCCTTCGACGGCGACAACTTCATCGGGCGCGACCGCGACGGCTGGTACGCCGCCGACGAGAAGCCGACGCAGCGCCACGAGACGCTCGCGGCGCTCTACGCCGCCCGCCTCCAGAGCGCCGCGCAAAAACCGGCGGGACCCTGGACCGTCGCGGAATACGCGCTGCTGCATCAAGCGCTCGAGAATCCGCGCAACGCCGCCGCCCTCGACGAACCCTGGACCGAGGGGCGCGATTGGTGGACGGGGAGCATGCTCCCTTCGTCGCGGCTCAAGAGGGAGATTTCGCTGCGTCAGTCCGACGCGGCCGGCTGGGCCTCCCGCCTTCCGGGACTGGCGGCGGCCGTCGCGCGCTTCGGCGCCGGCGCGCCGCGCGCCGCGGACTTCGCGGCGGTCGATAAGTTCTATTTGTCGGCCTTGAACAACCGGTTTCGCTTCGACTGGACCGCGCACGCGCGCATCGTCGCCGCGGTGCGCACGGGCGACGCGGCGCTGCCGTCTTGGGCCCGCATTCAAGAGCTCCGGCGCGAGGCCAAGAGCCGCTACCAGAAGAACGCCTTCACCGGCATGTTCGCTTTTTGCGGGGCGCTGATCGCCGCGGGCCTTGTCGGCGCCTCGCATTGGCCGCCGGCCTTCAAATTCGTCGCGTTCGCGGCCATGCTGGCGCCGATGGCCTGGATGTTCGTCAATATCTGGCGCCGAGACGTGTTTCCTTTCGACGAGGACGCGATCGAAATTCAGCTGCGCGACCGCTGAACGCGCACCCTCCCGCCCCGCCTTCGATGACTGCCGAGAGTCCGATACTTGATTAATTTAGTCGGGTATACTAAACTAGGTTCGTGCCCGTCCTCGAACCCGCCGCCCTCGCCGACGTGAAGGTCGGGGATACCCCCCTTCTCGACGTTTCGTTCGCTTTCCCCGAGCTCGGCAAGAAGGTGCGCGTGCTCGGCAAGGCCGAATGGCACAACCCCGGGGGCTCCATCAAGGACCGCGCCGGTTTCTTCATCTTCCGCGACGCGATCGAGAGCGGGCGGCTCACGAAGAACAAGGTCCTGCTCGATTCCTCGTCCGGCAACACCGGCATCGCCTACGCTTGGCTCGGCGCGCGCCTCGGTTATAAGATCAGCCTCGCGGTGCCCGGCTCGATCTCCAAGCACCGCCGCGCGATCCTGGAAGCCTACGGCGTCGAGCTGCTGTTCACCGACCCGCTCGAGGGCTCCGACGGCTCGATACGCGAAGTGCGCCTCATGCTGAAGGCCGAGCCGGACCGCTACGTCTACGCGGACCAGTACTCGAACCCGATGACCTGGCGCGCGCACTACGAGACCACCGCGCCGGAGATCTTCGCGCAGACCTCCGGCCGCGTGACCCATTTCGTCGCGGGCCTGGGCACCAGCGGCACGTTCGTCGGCGCGGGACGGCGCCTGCGCGAGCTCAAGCCCGACGTACGCCTCATTTCCATGGAGCCCGACGGCCCGATGCACGGCCTCGAGGGGCTCAAGCACATGGAGACGTCGATCATCCCCGCGATCTACGACGAAACGGTCGCCGACTCGAAAATCGAGATCTCCACCGAGCAAGCCCAGGAGGCCGCCCGCGCTCTCGCGCGCCGCGCCGGGATCCTGCTCGGGCCGTCCGGCGGCGCAAACCTGGCGGCCGCGCTGCGCCTGGGCCGGGACCTCTCCGAGCAGGGTCGCGAGGCGACCATCGTCACCGTTTTCTGCGACGCGGGCGAGCGCTATCTCGGCGAGAGGTTCTGGACGCCGTGACGCTGAAGACCACGCGCGGACTCGAGACTCTCGTCGCGAAGGCCTGCGAAAGCGCCTATCCCGAAGAAGGCTGCGGGCTCCTGCTCGGCGCGGTCCCGGACGGCTTCGACCGTATGGGACGTGAATTGAGCGTCGACGAGGTCCGCGCGCTGCCCAACGGCTGGGACGCGTCGACGAAGACGAACCGCTATTTGATCGACCCGCGCCTGCTCGCGAAAGTCGAAAGCGAGCTGTCCGGCACGGGACGCGGCGTGATCGGTTTCTACCACTCGCACCCGAACCACCCGGCGTGGCCGTCCCCGTTCGATTTGATGATGGCGTGGCCGTGCCTCAGCTACTGGATCGTGCGCGTCGACGGCGGCAAGACCGCCGACTCGCGCAGCTGGCAGAGGACCGAAGACGGGCGATCGTTCGTCGAAGAGCCGATCGTTTTGGAGGGATAAAATGTCCGTGGAAATCCGATTGCCGACGGCCCTGAGGGCCTTCGCCGACAAGCAGGAAAAAATCTCCGTCGACGCCAAGAACGTCGGCGAGGCGTTGGACAAGCTGTTCGCCAAGCACGACCGCCTGAAAGCCCAGCTGCTCTCGCCCGACGGGAAGCTGCGCTCGTTCGTCAACGTCTACGTCAACGAGGACGACGCGCGCGACAAGCAGGGCCTCGCCACGCCGGTCAAGGACGGCGACACCGTGCTGATCGTCCCCGCGATCGCGGGCGGGGTCACGCTCGCGGCTGAAGCCGAGCTCTCCAGAGAGGAGCTGCGCCGCTACGACCGCCATGTGATTCTTCCCGAGGTCGGCCTCGCCGGCCAGAAGAGGCTCAAGAGCGCGTCGGTGCTTTGCATCGGCGCCGGCGGCCTCGGCTCGCCTCTGGCGCTCTACTTGGCGGCGGCCGGAATCGGGCGCATCGGCATCGTCGACTTCGACGTGGTCGACGAGTCGAATCTCCAGCGCCAGATCATGCACGACACGCCGTCGGTGGGCACGTCGAAGCTCGAGTCGGCCAAAAAGCGCCTGCTGGCGCTCAACCCGCACGTGAAGGTCGAGCTTCACGAAACCCGGCTGTCCTCCGCGAACGCGCTCGAGCTCTTTAAGCGCTATGACGTCGTCGCCGACGGCACCGACAATTTCCCGACGCGCTACCTCGTCAACGACGCCTGCGTGCTGACCGGCAAGCCCAACGCCTACGGCTCGATCTTCCGCTTCGAGGGCCAGCTCTCCGTGTTCGGCGCGAAGGACGGCCCTTGCTACCGCTGCCTGTACCCGGAGCCTCCGCCGCCCGGCCTCGTGCCCTCCTGCGCGGAGGGCGGCGTGCTGGGCGTTTTGCCCGGCGTCATCGGCACCATGCAGGCGATCGAGACGATCAAGCTCATCCTCGGCATCGGCAAGCCGCTCGTCGGACGCCTGATGCTCTACGACGCGCTCGAGCAGTCCTGGCGCACGCTGAAGGTCAAGAAGAATCCGGCCTGCCCCGTCTGCGGAACGAATCCGACCATCAAAGCACCGATCGATTACGAGGCCTTCTGCGGCCTCAAGGAGAAACCCGTGACCGCCAATCCCGAGATCAGCGTCGAGGAGCTCAAGTCCAAGCTCGACAAGAAGGAGACGTTCGTCCTGCTCGACGTGCGCGAGCCGCACGAGTACGAGGCCGCCAAGATCGACGGCTCGAAGCTGATCCCCCTCGGCGAGTTGCCCAACCGCTTGGGCGAGCTCGACAAGAAGGCCAAGTACGTCGTGCACTGCCGCTCGGGCGGGCGCTCCGGAAAGGCCGTGACCTTGCTGCGCGAGAAGGGCTTCGACGCGGTCAACGTCGCGGGCGGCATCCTGGCCTGGGCCGACCGCATCGACACGTCGCTCGAAGTTTCCTGACCCGGTCGTGCCCGAACTGCCGGAGGTCGAGACCGTCCGCCGCGTTCTGCACGAGCGCTACCGCGGACGCGCGATCACGGCCGTCGCCGTCGGCAAGCCCACGTTCTACCGCGCGCCGCCGCTCGCCGCGGTGCGCGCGCTGACCGGCGGTACGATCGCGGGCTTCCGGCGCCGCGGCAAGTACCTGCTCGCCGACATCGAAGGCCGCGGCTCGGTCGTGTTCCACCTCGGCATGTCGGGGCGGATCACCGTCGGCGAGGAGAGCCCGCACGTGCGCTTCCAGTTCTGGGTCGGAACGGAGGCGGTGCGCTTCCACGACGCGCGCCGCTTCGGCCGCGTCGGCTGCGAACTGCCGGAGCTGGGTCCCGAGCCCATGGACGCCGCGTTCGACGCGGACTACCTGCGGGGCGTTCTGCGCGGGCGCAAGGCGTCGGTCAAGGCGCTGATCATGGACCAGAAGCTGATCGCCGGGCTCGGCAACATCTACGCGTCCGAAGCCCTGCACCTGGCCCGCGTGCGCCCGGCGCGCGCGGGCAAGTCGCTCACCCGCGCCGAGATCGAGGCGCTCGCGCAGGCCTGTCGGACCGTGCTCGAACTCGGCGTCGAGCTCGGCGGCTCGACGCTCGACGACGAGTCATTCCTGGACCCGCTCGGCCGCCCGGGCCGCATGCAGAAGCACGTGAAGGTGTACGGGCGCGAGACGTGCGGGACCTGCGGCGGCCCTCTGCGCGACACCCGCCGCAGCATCGGCGGCCGCTCCAGCCTGCATTGCCCCTCCTGTCAGCGCTGACGCTACGCCGAAAGTTCGCTTGACAGAAGCGGCCCTCGGGGCTATCCTCCGAACATCGAACCCAGAGAAGGTCTGTTGAGATGCCGCCCCAGTCACCCCCACTTTTCTTAAGCGCCGAACGCGCGTCGGCTCTCGCCGCTTGGCGCTCGTCCGAATCGGATGTGGTCAGCCTGCATCTCGCGATCGACGCGGCGGGTTCCTACCCGGGCGCTCTCGACCGCCTCCTGCGCGACTCTCTCGCCGCCGACCCGCTGCTGCGCGGCGCCGTCAAGGACGTGGAGCGCATCGCGGCCTTCGTGCGCGAGCAATTCTCGCCTTCGGGCCGCCGCGGCCTGTGCGTCGTCTCCTGCGCGAAGCGCGGCCTCTTCGAAGCCTTCGCCCTGCCGGAGCCGCTGAAGACCAGCCTGACGATCGCGGACCGCCCCGCGGTTCGTCCGCTCGAGTCCCTCGCCGCCCGCTACCGGCGCTTTCTCGCTTTGCTCGTCGACGCGCACCGCGCGCGCTTCGTCGAGATCCACTTCGGCGAGGCGATCGAGGTCGAGTCCCACGAGGGAGACTTTCTCGGCGCGGGCCTCGCCGCGCTCGCCGAGCACGCGGCGGGCCTCGCCCTCTCGCGCCGCGCCGACAGGCTCGTGCTCGGCGCAACCGAGCCGGCGCTGGCCGCGCTGGTCGCGACCCTGCCGCACGTCCTGCAGGAGACCTTGATCCTCGAGCCGCTGCTGGGGCCCGACCGCCCCCTCGAGGCCGTCGCAGACCGCGTGCGCCACAACGAGAACGAGGCGCTCAAGGTGCGCGAGACCGTGCTCGTGCGCCGCTTTCTCGACGAGATCAAGCTCGGCGGCGCGGTCGCGGGCTTGGAGGCCGTCGCCGCGGCGCTGCAGCAGGGGTGCGTGAAGCGCATACTGGTCCGCGAAGGCTGGGCCAAGATGGGCCGCTGCTGCCCCGCCTGCCATCGCCTGTCCTTGGATCATCGCTCCTGCGCGTGGTGCTTCCGTCAGACGTCCCACGTGCTCGACGTCGTGGCCGAGCTCGTCGATCGCGCCGTCGAGGCGGGCGTGGAAGTGACTCCGGTCTCCCACCACCAGGACTTCGACTCGGTCGGCCGGATCGGCGCCGAACTCGCGACGCCGGCGACGCGCCGCCCGGAAGTCCCGACCGCCCGGGCCCTGCGCGGACGCTTCGCGCTCAAGAACGGCCGCGCTTCGCCTCTGCGCCCGCGGCCCCTCGAAAGCTAGGCGAAGGGCAGGCCCGTGAAGTTCGCGATGCGCGCCGCGGTCTCCGTGCCGTCTTGGGCGTCCCGGGCCGAGTAGATCTCCAGGTCCGAGCCGTCGCAGCGGCGCAGGCACACGACGTCGGCGCGCGACGCGAGTCCCCTCAGCAGGCCTCTCTGCTCGCGGCCGACCAGGATCACCGCCGTGAACTCCGCCAGGTCCCAGCTGCGGTTCGCGCCGACCGCGGGATTGCCGAGGCTCCGGTAGCGCGCGACCATGCGATGATCGAGGTCCAGCACGACGCGCGAGCGGCGGCGCAGAAGGAACCAGCCGAGCCCCGCGATCGTCAAGGAGAGAGCGAGCTTAACGCCCGACAGCATGTAGCCGCGCCCGATCGGCAGAGCCCATTCGGTGACGAGCGAGGCGAGGGAGAACATGCCCTCCATCGCGCCCACCGCGACGAGAAGGGAGCCGATGAGCGAGGACTTGCGGTCCGGCTCCTGGCGTATTTCGAGGCGGGAACGGGTCGTTTTGATCATCGGCGCGCGGAGGGATTCCTCGACGACAGTGTAACCCCGGAGCGAGCGCGCGTCAAGACCGCCGCCGCCCGGAAACCGGGGCTTGACATCGCCGAGGGCATGGTCTATTCTGACTGCGAAGTTCCCATGAATCGATCGAATCTCCTGCGCTCCTCGGCGGCCGCGTTCGCCGCCCTCCTCCTCTTTGCCGCCGGCTGCGCGACCGGGCCCTCGGGCTCGCACAAGCAGACGGTCAACGCCCTTATCGCGGCCCACCGCTATTCGGAAGCCGAGACCTACCTGACTGCGAGCAAAGACACCGATTACGGCGCGAGCAATTCGGTTCTCTACTATCTGGACTTGGGCGTAGTCCTCAATCACGAGGGGAAGTACGCCGAGAGCGACGCGGCGCTCGATCAAGCCGAGCAGCGCATGGACCAGCTCTACACCACCAGCATCACCCGGACCGGCGGAATGCTGCTGCTCAACGACAACACCGTCGAATACGCGGGAGAGCCCTACGAGCGCGCGCTGCTGAGCGTCTTCCGCGCGCTCAATTACGTTTTTCTCGGCAAGCACGACGACGCTCTCGTCGAGAGCCGCAAACTCGAGCGCTTCCTCCAGCAGCTCAACGACTCGACCGGAAGCCGCACGTACCGCGACGACGCGTTCGGGCGCTACCTCGACGCCCTGCTCTACGCCGACGCCGGCGAGATGGACGACGCGCGCATCGCGCTCCAGGCCTCCGACGCGGCCTACCGCGACTACGTCTCCGCCTACGGCACGCCGACGCCGAACTTCGCGTTCGGACCGCGCCAGAAGCATCACGGCGAGCTCGTGTTCATCCACTACAACGGCGTGGCGCCCCGCAAGTTCACGCGCACCTATCAGATCGCCTGGAACGAAGCCGCGATGATCGCGCGCTCCGACGACTCGACCGATCAGCAGGCGCGCAACGCTCTCGCCGCGGGCTTCATGGGCAGCGCGATCACCGTCGCCTTCCCGGAGATGGTTCAGGACCCGTATCGCGTCGTCGCTTCGGAGATCTGGGTCGACAACCGGCCGGCGGGCTCGACCGTGCTCATGGAGGACGTCACGGCGATCGCGGCGAAAAACCTGCAGAACCGCATCGGCCTGATCCGCGCGCGCGCGATCGCGCGCGCGACCGTGAAGTACGTCCTCGCCGAGATCGCCGCGCGCGCGGCGGCTCAGCTCTGCGACCGACAGTATGGAGTCGGAACCTGGCAGGACCTCGTCTGCAAGGGCGTGTCGTCCGGAGTCTCGCACGGCATCGCGGCCGGCACGGAGACCGCCGACGAGCGCGGCTGGGGCACCTTGCCCGCGCAGATCCGCATGGCGCGCGTGAAGCTCCCGGCCGGCAAGCACGAGGTGGCCGTGCTGTTCAAGGACGCGGCCGGCGTCGTGGTCTCCTCGCAGACGTTCAGCGGCGTGGACATCGGCGACGCGAAGCGGACCTACCTGGCCTACCGGACCGCGCAGTAGACCCGCGGCGCGCCCTCGCTCAGCGCGCTTCGACGACGCCGCTCAGACGAATGTCGCGCGACGACGCCCCGATTCGCAGCCGATAGCGGCCGGGCGCCGCAACCCAGCGATGCGCGCTCTCGTCGTAGACCGAGAACGCGTCGCGGCGCAGGCGCAGGCTCACGCGCCGCGTCTCCCCGGGCTCCAGCACGACGCGCGCGAAGCCCTTGAGCTCTTGGACCGGACGCGGGATTTTCGATTCCGGCGGGCCGAGGTAAAGCTGGGCGACCTCGGCGCCGGCGCGCGCGCCCGCGTTCTTCACGTCGAACGACACGACGACGTCGGGCTCGCCCGCGCGGTTCGACAGCTCGCGCACCGCCAGCTTCGCGTACTCGAAGCGCGTGTAGGAGAGCCCGTGGCCGAACGCGAACAGCGGAACGGTCTTGCCGCGGTCGTAGCCGCGGTAGCCCACGAAAACTCCCTCCGCGTAGTCGACGACGCCGCCGGCGCCCGGATAATGATTGTAGGACGGCGCGTCCTCGGCGCGGCGCGGGAACGTGACGGGCAGACGGCCCGAGGGGTTTGCGCGGCCGAGCAGCACGTCCGCGAGGGCGTTCCCGGCCTCCTGGCCCGGATAAAAGGCCATGACGACGGCGCGCACGCGGCGCAGCCAGCGGTCCATGAGCGCCGGAGAGCCCGCCTCGACGACGACGACCACGTTCTTGTTCGCGCGCGCCACGGCCTCGATCAGCGCCTCCTGTCCCGCGGGCAAGGACAGCGACGTGCGGTCCACGCCTTCGCCCTCGAGTTGCGCGCCCCAGCCGACCACGACGACCGCCGCGTCCGCGCCGCGCGCGGCCGCGACGGCCGCGTCGAGCTCGCGCTGCGGGTCGGGCGCGAGGCCGAAAAGAACGGAGGCCCCGCCGCCGGCCTGGAAATACTCGAGGCGCACGTCGTAGGCGCGGCCGGCCTTCAGATGGACGGACTTGGTCCGCGTCTGCGGCGCGTGCTCGCCCCAATCGTCGACGACCGGTTCTCCGTCGAGCCACAGCCGCGCGCCGTCGTCGCTGCGCACGCCGAGGACGTAGTCGCCCTCGGCCGGCACGCGCAGGCGGCCCGTCCAGCGCACGGAGAAGTCCTCCGCGCCGATGCGCGCGTCGGGGCCCGAGAAGCCCCAGTCGAAGTCGACGCGCGGATCGACGCGCTTGAACGCAGGGCGACCGCGCAGGTCGCGGTTGGCGAAATACTCGCCGAGCAGGCCGGGGCCGGCGCCATGCCAGCGCGGCGGGGTGAGCCAGGACGGGTCGATCGCGTCGAGCTGTCCGGGGAGTGCTGCGCCGCGCGAGTAGCGCGCGTCGCCGACGGCCTCGCGCATTCCCGCGAACGGGGTCACCGGCGGCTTCGCGGGAAGGACGTAGGAGCTGCCGCCGCCGCGCGCGTCGCGGTCCGCGAACGGGCCTATGACGGCGACGGACTTCACGCGCGCGTCGAACGGCAGGAGGCCGTCGTTCTTGAGGAGGACGAGCCCCTCGACGGCGGCCTCGCGCGCGAGCGCGAGGTGCTCGGGACCGGAGACGACCGCGCGCGGCGGACGCTCGGAGTCCTTGCGGTCGAGGACGCCGCCGCCGATCATGGCGCGCAGGACGCGGCGGGTCTTGTCGTCGATCGCGGCGAGAGGAAGCGCGCCCGAGCGCACGGCGGCCTGGAGCTTCCCGCCCCCGAAGAACTCGCCCGACGGCATCTCGACGTCGAGGCCGGCTTCCGCGGCGGGAAGCGTCGAGTGGGTCGCGCCCCAGTCGGAAACGACGAAGCCCGTGAAGCCCCAGTTCGTCTTCAGCACGTCGTTCAATAAGTCATCGTTCTCGGACGAGTAGCGGCCGTTGACCTTGTTGTAGGCGGCCATGACGCTCCAGGCCCCCGCGCGCACCGCCGCCTCGAACGCGGGCAGATAAATTTCGTGCTCGGCGCGCTCGGAGGCGCGCACGTCGATCGTCATGCGCTCGGTCTCCTGATTATTGAGCGCGAAGTGCTTCACGCTCGCGAGCACCTTGCGCCCCTGCAAGCCCGTCACGTAGGCGGCGGCCATGCGGGCCGCCAAGTAGGGGTCCTCTCCGAAGCTCTCGAAGTTGCGCCCGCCGAGAGGCGCCCGCGCGATGTTCACGCAGGGACCCAGGACCATGTCGCGGCCGAGCGCCAAAGCCTCGTCGCCGATCGCGGCGGCCACGCGGCCCGTCAGGTCGGGGTCGAACGAGGCGCCGAGCAGGATGCCGGCCGGAAACGCGGTCGCGCCCTCCCCGCGCACGCCGACGGGGCCGTCGGTCATCTTGAGCGGCGGAACGCCGAGCCGCGGCACGCCGGGCAGGCTCATCAGGTCCGCGCCGCTGAGCAAGGAGACCTTCTCGTCCAGCGTCAAGCGCGAGAGCAGGTCCTCGACTCGTTCGTCGAGGGGCGCGGAGACGTCTCTGTACGCCTGCGCGCGGGCGCTCGGCGGGATCATCAGCAGTCCGAGAAGGAGCGCACGCATGAAGCGCAGTGTATCAAACGCCGCGGCCGCGCTTCATCCGGGGGCGCGGTCAACGCCGCGTCTCGACTGAGACGACGCGGCCGTTCAAGAACGCGACGCGCAGGCGCGCGTCGCCCGCGGAGGCGTCCGCCGCGATGAGCTCGGTCCCGTAGCCCGGGCCGCCCGGACCGAAGCCCAAGCCCGCGCTCGAGCCGCCCGAGGCGCCGTAGAGCCACGTCTCCCCCTCGCCGCCGGCGGTCTTGGGCTGCATCACGCGGTCGGGGCGGCCGAACGCCATATACACCTGCTCGGGAGTGAAGCCCGCCTCCACGCGACCCGCGCGCACCGCGTCCTGGACCTCGCGCGGCGACGCGTCGAACAGGGCCCGGTGCTCTTGGATGCGCGACGACACGCTCGAGCACCCGGCGCCGAGGAGGGCTCCGACCGCCGCGAGCGCGCCGAGGCGCAGCCTCACGCTAGTCCACCACGCCCACGTCTGTTCCGCCGACGCGGGCGGAGAGCAGGTCCTCGATCGCGCTCAGCAGCTGCTTGCGTCCCACGGGCTTCATCAGGTAGGAGGTGCCTCCCGCCGCGAAGTTCCTCTGAAAGTCGCGGATCTCTCGGCTGCCGGTCAGGAACAGCACGGGCACGTCCACCCAGCGCGGGTCGTCGCGCAGGCGACGGCACAGCGTGAAGCCGTCGAGGTCTTTCATGTGGAGATCGAGGATGATGAGGTCGGGCTTGTGGGTGAGCAGACGATGCTCGAACTCGTCCGCGTCGCGCGCGTCGACGTGCTCGTACTCCGTCTCCAGCCAGGCGCGCACCGCCGTGCGGAAGTCGTCCTCGTCGTCGACCAGCAAGGTGCGCCGTCTGCTTTCGCGAGCCTTCATGAACGCCTCCTCCGCCGCGCGGCGGAACGTCGCCTTGAGTTTAGACCGTGGCGCGGACGCACGCCAGCAAATCGCGATCAAACCTCGCGCACGAGACCGTCCGGACTTCATATAATTCGAAAAGCGATGAAGCGCGATCATATCCGCCCTTTCGACGTGCTCAAAAACCTCGCGAGCGGCGAGTTCGGCCTCGTCATCGAGTTCGCCGGCTCCAACGTCGTGCTCGCCGACAAGACCGGCCGCCGCGCGCTCTACAAGCTCGGCGCCGACTTCGTGAAGGTCGACGACGACACGGGCTTTCGCCTCGCCGCCCTCAACGCCATGCGCGAGCGCCGCAAGCTCGAGCACCCGCCGAAAAAGAAGCGCGCGCCCCGCGTCAAGAAGACTTAATCGCGGCGCGCCGCAGCCGAAACCTCCTGCGGAAACGGACGAATGGCCCTGACGTCCGCCATTGCGGAGCAAGGGAATTCGCCTTATACTCCGCTCAAGGCCCCCGAATGAGCATCTCCGCGCACCTGACCCCGGAACCCGAACGACGTCTGTGGACCATTCTGGAGAACGTGCGCCGTTCGGCGGAGCGGACCGAGACGAAGATCGGCGCCCTGACCGCGTTCGCCGCCGCCCAGCTCGCGTTCCTCAGGCTCGCGGGCGCCTCCGGGCCGCTCGGCCTCGCCGCGCTCCTCGCCCTCGGCGCGGCGCTGATGGTCGGCCTCTTCGCGTTCGCGCCGCTCTCGCGCCTGCCGCCGTGGCTCGACTTCCTCGGACCGGCAAAGGACAAGACCAGCGTCAACGACTGCCTGATCGCCTTCGAGGACCTCGCGAAGTACACGCAGAACGAGCTCATCAACCGCCTCGACCGCTACCTCGGCGGCGGCGTCACCGCGACGCCCTACTACGAGGACATCGTCGGCCAGATCGCGCGCACCGCGAGCGTCGCCGCGCGCAAGCAGCGCCTGCTGCGCGCCTCCTGCGCCGTCGTCGCCTTCGGCCAGCTGTGCCTGCTCGGCCAGCTGCTGCGGCGCTAGGAGGGCTCATGGACGACTTCGCAGACGCGCGCGCGGACTTCGGCGGGGACCTCGGCGCGGGCGAGCACGTGCTCTGGAGCGGACGGCCGCGGCAGGGGATCTTTCTGCGGCCGGGCGACGCCCTCCTGATCCCGTTCAGCCTGCTCTGGGGCGGCTTCGCGATCTTTTGGGAGTTGATGGCGTTGCTGATGCTGCTGGCCCCGCCGACGAGCGGCGCGCCGGCGTCCGTGCGCTGGATTTTCCCGCTGTGGGGAATTCCGTTCGTCGCGGTCGGGCTCTACCTGATCGGCGGCCGCTTCTTCTTCGACAAGGCCGCGCGGGAGAAAACACGGTACGCGGTCACCAACCAGCGCGTGATCATCCGCTCCGGCGTCTTGAGTCGGACGACCAAGTCCTTGAACCTGCGGACCTTGTCGGATCTCTCGCTGACCGAGCAGAAGGAAGGCCGCGGCACGATCACGTTCGGCCCCATGCACCCGCTGAGCCTGGGCGGCGGCGCGTGGCCGTCCTGGGGCCGCTACGCGCCGCCGTGCTTCGACTCCATCGAGGACGCGAAGCGCGTCTTCGAGATCGTCCGCAAGGCGCAGTCCGCGGCGTAGAAAAAAGCGGCGCCCCCGGTCTTGCGACCGAGGGCGCTTTCTTGATGAAACGTCCGCGAAGACTTAGGCGAGCTTCGCGAGCTGGGCCTCGAGCTCCTTGTAGTCGCGCTCCTTCGTGATGTCGGGCTCGACCTTCACCCAGGCGACCTTGCCGTCCTTGTTGATCAGGACGGTCGCGCGCTGGGAGATGTTGCCGCCGGGATGAAACAGGCCGTAGGCCTTGATCGCCGAGCGGTGCATGTCGGAGAGGAGCGTGTGCTTGAGGCCGTTCGAGGACTTGTAGGCCTTGTGCGCCCACACGGAGTCGACGGAAATGCCGAACACCTGCGCGAACTTCTCGTAGCGCGAGAGGTCCTGGGAGAAGCAGACGTTCTCCTTCGAGCACGTCGGGGAGAAGTCGAGCGGGTAGAAGAACAGGGCGACGGCCTTCTTGCCCTTGAACTCGGAGAGCGTCCACTCCTTCTTCTCGGAGTCGGGGAGCTTGAAGTCGGGCGCGACGGCGCCGACGGCGATCGGGGTGGTCTCGGACGGGGCGGTGGCGGTGGTCATGATGTCTCCTTAAGCTTTGACGAGTTTGATTTCGAGCGGCTTGTGCGTCGCGTTGCGCACGCTGACGGAGGCCGCGACCTTGCGGGCCGTCTCGCGAAACGCCTTCGCGGGGATGGACTCCGGCGCGGAGATCGTGATCGGCGTGCCGGTCTCGGAGGCCGTGCACACCTTCGGGTCCAGCGGGATTTGGCCGAGGATGTCGATGCCGTAGCCTTCCTTCAGCGTCTTGGCCGAGCCCTCGGAGAAGATCTTGCTCTCCTTCGAGCAGTGCGGGCAGACGAAGCCCGACATGTTCTCGATGGCGCCCAGGATCGGCACGTTGAGCTTCTTGAACATCGCCACGGCCTTGCGCACGTCGGAGAGCGCGATCGACTGCGGCGTCGTCACGATCAGCGCGCCCGCAAGCGGCACGCTCTGGCACAAGGTCAGCTGGACGTCGCCGGTGCCCGGCGGCAGGTCGAGCACGAGGTAGTCGAGCTCGCCCCACTTCACGTCCTTGAGAAACTGAGAGATCGCGCCGTGAAGCATCGGACCGCGCCAGATCACCGCCGCGTCCGGATCCATCAGGAAGCCCATCGACATGACCTTCACGCCGTGCGCGGTCGCCGGATCGATCTTGTTGTTGTCGTCGACGAGCGGCTCGTAGCCCTTGATGCCCATCATCTGCGGCTGGTTCGGCCCGTAGATATCGGCGTCCATGAGGCCCACGCGGGCGCCCTCGAGCGCGAGCGAGACGGCCAAGTTCGCCGCGACCGTGGACTTGCCCACGCCGCCCTTCCCGGCGGCCACCGCGATCAGGTTCTTGATGCCCGGGGGAAGGACGTTCTCCAGGCGCGTGTCCTTCTTCACCGACGCGGTCATCTTGATCTTCACGTCCTTCACGCCGGTCACTTTCTTGACCGCCGTCTCCGCTTCCAACTGCATCATGCCCTTGAGAGGACACGCGGGGGTGGTGAGCACGTAGTCGAAGCTCACCACCCCCGCCTCCACGACGAGGTTTTGAACCATGTTGAGCGTCACGATGTCTTTGTGAAGCTCCGGCTCAATGCACGTCGACAGCGCCTTCAAAACCTCGTCTTTCATGGACATAAACCCTCGTTACATCAGGAACAGCATCTCGCGGTATTTCGGAACCGGCCACGCGGCCGCGGGCAGGCTCAATTCCAGACCGTCGATCTGCGCGCGGACCTTCTCGAAGTACGGCTTCACCTGCTCGCAGTACGCGGCGGCCTTCTTCTCCACGTCCTCGATCGCGTCCGCCTTCTCGCGCGCCTCGTTGAGGCCCTCGACCGCCTTGACGGCGATCTCGAGCTTCTCGGAGATCTCGCGCGACAGGGTCGCGAGGGCGCCGGACTTGGCGGCCGCCTGGGCCTGGCCCAGAGAAGCCAAGTACTCGACGGCGGCCGGGACGAACAAGGTCGTCGTCATCTCGGAGATCAGCTTCGCCTCGATGTCGATGTCCTTCGCGTACTTCTCAAGCAGGATGTGGTAGCGCGAGTGCGACTCCTCGTGGGTCAGCACGTGGAGCTTCTCGAAGAGCTCGACGGACTTCTTGAGCGCGAAGCCCTTGAGCGCCGCGGGGGTCGTCTTCTCGTTGGGGAGGCCGCGCTTCTTGGCTTCCTTCACCCACTCCTCGGAGTAGTTGTTGCCCTCGAAGCAGACGCCCTTCGACTCCTTGTAGAGCTTGCGGATGACCTCGGTGGCCGCGTCCTTGAAGGACTTGCCGCCCTTGATCGCCGCATCGATGAGCTTCTTGGTCTCGATGAGCTGGCCGGCCACGATCGTGTTGAGCGTGGTGACCGGGATCGCGTTGTTGAACGACGCGCCGACCGCGCGGAACTCGAACTTGTTGCCGGTGAAGGCGAACGGCGAGGTCCGGTTGCGGTCCGTGTTGTCCTTGAGCACCGGCGGGATCTTGTCGATGCCGAACGGAATCCACTCGGGGTCGAGCTGCTTCGTGGTCTTGCCCTTCTCCAGGTCGTTGAGCACGTTGGTCAGCTGCTCGCCGAGGAAAACCGACATGATCGCCGGCGGCGCCTCGTTGGCGCCGAGACGGTGGTCGTTGCCCGACGACGCGATCGACGCGCGCAGGAGCAGGCTGTGCTCGTGCACGGCCTTGATGATGGAGACCAGCACGATCAGGAACTGCAGGTTTTCCTGAGGAGTCGCCCCCGGCGACAGCAGGTTCTTGCCGGTGTCGGTGCCGAGCGACCAATTGTTGTGCTTGCCCGAGCCGTTGACGCCGGCGAAGGGCTTCTCGTACAGGAGCGCCGCGAGCCCGTGGCGGGCGGCCACGCGCTTCATGACGTCCATGACGAGCTGGTTGTGGTCGACGGCGACGTTCGCCTCCTCAAAGATCGGCGCGCACTCGAACTGGTGCGGCGCGACCTCGTTGTGGCGCGTCTTGAGCGGGATGCCGAGCTTGAAGGCCTCAGCCTCGAAGTCGGTCATGAACGTGAACACGCGGTCCTTGATCGCGCCGAAGTAGTGGTCCTCGAGCTGCTGGCCCTTCGGCGACGCGGCGCCGAACAAGGTGCGGCCCGCCAGGAGCAGGTCGGGGCGCGCCTTGTAGTATTCGTTGTCGATCAGGAAGTACTCCTGCTCGGCGCCGAGGGTGGAGAACACCTTCGTCGCGTCGCTCTTGAAGTACTGGAGGATGCCGAGCGCCGCGTTGTTGAGCGCCTCGATGGAGCGCAGCAGCGGCGTCTTCGTGTCGAGCGCGTGGCCGGTGTAGGAGACGAAGCAGGTCGGGATGCACAGCGTGGAGCCGCCGGGCGTCTCGAGGATGAACGCCGGAGACGTCGGGTCCCACGCGGTGTAGCCGCGCGCCTCGAAAGTGGCGCGCAGGCCGCCGGACGGGAACGACGACGCGTCGGGCTCGGCCTGAGCGAGCATCTGGCCGGTGAAGCTCTCGACGACGCCGCCCTCGCCGGTGAGGTCGATGAACGCGTCGTGCTTCTCGGCGGTGGTGCCGGTCAGCGGCTGAAACCAATGGCAGTAGTGGGTGGCGCCTTTCTGCATCGCCCACGTCTTCATCGCGGAGGCCACCGCGTTGGCGGCTTCCTGGTCGAGGCGCGTCCCGTTGTGGATCGCGTCCTGGACCTTGCGGAAGGTCTCCTTCGGGAGGAGAAGCTTCATCGTGTCGAGGCCGAACACGTTGGTGCCGTAGTAGTCGGACACCTTCGGGGCGGCGCCGGAGGGCGACGCGGATTTGGCGGAGGTCTTGGTGATCATCTCGGCGAGGACTCCATGGGGCATGAGTTTTTTCTCTCCATGCGTTATTTTGGCGGCGTTGGCGGGGCCTTTCCCGGAGCGACTTTTATCGCCGCGTCCGGGCCTTCTCCCCGTCGACAAATCGTATGAATTTAGCCGCCCGGCTGTCTAGGAAAGGAAGAGCCGCGCCGCTCCTGAAGGAGCGGCGCGGCGGGGCCTTCGGCCGGCGATCGAAAGGAGGGCTACTTCTTCGGCAGCTCGACGAGCTGCTCGACGTTCTGCAGGCCGCCGCCGATCTTGAAGTTGTCGAAGTAGGACGTCGGGATGTCGTGGCGGGCGGCGTCGGCGGGCGGCTGACCGAACGCGACGGTCGTCTTCTCTCCGGCGTGGACGAGCACGGTCTTCCCCTGCGCCGTCACCGCGATCGTGTGGCCGAAGCCGGCGTAGGTCGTGGTCTTGTCCGCGTCGCTCTTGCCCCAGAACAAAGTCCCGCGCACGGCCGCCACGGCGGCCGGCGTGCTGACCTTGAAGGTCTGCGTCGCGGTCAGCGCCTTGCGCAGGCCGATCACGAACTCGCCGAAGCGGAAGCGCACGCTCGTGTTGTCCGCGTCGCCTTCCAGCGTGAACGACGAGTCCCCGCGCACCAGCAGAGCGCCGCGATCGGACAGCGTCAGTTGGGCGATCGCGCCCTTCCCGGTCCGGATGTGGTCGCCGTAGGAAAGTTCATCGCCGCCCTTGGCGCGCACGAACCGTCCGGAGCCCGACGTGAGCACGTAGACCTGTCCCTGGACCTGCGCCAGCACCGCGTCCGCGGCGCGCGCCGACGTTCCCAGCCCGGCCAAAATCAGAACGGCGATCGCGAGTCTCATTGGTTTCTCCTGCGGCGTCCGCCAATCAGTGCGGCGGCCGGCAGTTTATTACATCGCGGGGCCGTCGCGCCTTGACGCCGCCTCCCCGCGGGGGCTATACTGTTGATACGCCGTCTCAACTCTAGAGGTTCCCCCATGCTGACCGTCACGCCGAAGGCCGCCGAGAAAATCCAGGATTTCCTGAAGTCCGAGAGCAGCGTTCAAGGCAAGTCCCTGCGCCTGAAGGTCGCTCCGTCGGGCTGCGCCGGCTACGAGTATCGCATCGCGTTCGACGACAAGATCGACGGCGACAAGATCCTCCCGCAGAACGGCTTCGACGTGATCATCGACGCGCAGAGCATGCCGCTCGTCGAGCAGGCGACGATCGACTACGCCGAGGACGAGACCAGCTCCGGCTTCCGCATCAAGAACCCGCTGGAGAAGGGCTCCTGCGGCTGCGGCAAGTCCAAGCAGTTTTAAGACGACCATGGTCACTCTGACCGAATCCGCCGCCAAGAAGATCGTCGCCCTCGCGTCCAAGAAGGGGACCGCCCCGGTCCTGCGGGTGAAGGTCGGCGCCGGCGGCTGCTCAGGGATGAGCTACGAGTTCGTCGTGTCCGACGAGCTCAAGCCCGAGGACGCCGTCTTCGAGGCGTTCGGCGCGAAGGCCGTCGTGGATCCGAAGGCCGACTTCTTCATCGGCGGCTCCGTCGTCGACTACGCGGAGAGCCTGATGTCGTCCGGCTTCGTCGTGAAGAACCCGCAGGCGACGTCCACGTGCTCCTGCGGCAAGTCCTTCTCGACCTGACGCGGCTCTAGAGCCGGTACAGGATCCAGTACACCACGACGCCGGTGACCGAGACGTAGAGCCAGATCGGGAACGCCCAGCGCGCCAGGCGCCGGTGCTCGTCGAAGCGCTCGCGCGCCGCGAGATACAGCGTGCGCAAGATCACCGGAAGGACGGCGACGGCCAGGAAGGTGTGCGTGCCCAGGATCGTGAAGTAGACGGCCCGGATCAGCCCGGTCTTCTCGTAGTGCGTGACGCCGTGGTGCGCGTGATAGTAGAGGTAGCACGCGAGGAAGACCGAGGAGACCAAGAAAGCCGCGACCATCGTCCAACGGTGCGCCTCGCGGCGGCCGGACTTGATGAAGCCCCAGCCGATCAGCAGGAGGACGGCGGTGGTCGCGTTCAGCGACGCGTTGAGCGCGGGGAACGACGCGAGCGGGATCAACCGACCTCTTCCACTTCGACGGCCGCGTGGCGGCCGGACGTGGGTGCAGGGCCGGCGTTGAAGCGCGGCTTGTGCTTGTTCACGAAGACGCCCGCGATGTCCTTGAGCTCGTCGGCCTCCGCGATGTCGGCCGCGGCGACGTAATCGAAGTAGATGTCGGGCGAGACCGCGAAGAGCTCCGCGCGGCCGGGCTTGGCCTTGTCGTTCCAGTGGTCGTCGAGCGCCTGGTAGATCGGCTTGTCGAGGGCGACGCCCACGTAGAGAACGATCGGGTTTTTCTGCGCGTCGAAGGTCACGAACTCGTAGACGCCGGGCTTGTGCGGCGCGTGGGACGGCAGGGCGTCGGGCTTGAAGCGGAAGCAGCGCTCCGACATCGCGACGCGGAATTTGCGGGTCATGCGGCCTCCTTGAAGGGCGTGCGCCAGAACGCGCGGCCGACGAAGAAAGGCCCGAGGTTCTGGATGTACTGAGAGGTCTGCACGGTCGGACGCATCGTCTCGATGAGCTGGGACAGAGGCGCGAGCTCCTTGCCGAGCACGCCGATGACGAAATCGTTGTCGTTGACGTCGAGCCCGTGGCAGGCGAGTCGGATGTCCATCGCCGCGCCGATGTCGCCGAACTGCCGGCCGATGTTGCCGTGCTCCTTCAAGGCCTGCATCTGCTCCGCGCGCGGCAGGCGCGCGAAGGAGCCCGTGCGGCGCAGCGGGTACCAGATCGCCCACGGCCACGCGGCGTCGAGCACGACGCGGCGCGGGCGATGCACGAGCCAGTCCTCGAGCTTCGGCTCGTAGCCGAGCGCGTAGGTGCGGCCCAGCATCGCGAAGTGCGGCTTGACCGTGAGGCCCGCGAACTGTCCCGAGCAGAGGTCGCGGCGGAACTGGCCGACGAGCAGCGCGGGGTCCTCGGTCATCGCGAGCACGCCGACGCCGGTCGGGTCGTTGAGATCTTCATAGAGCACGCAGTCCACGCCGCTGCCCGACAGCGCGCCCGCGAGCTTGTGCGGGTCGCGGCAGCCGCCGAACGCGGTGAGCTGCATGTAGAGGCGCCGGTTCGATTTCTGCGGGACGCCGTCCTTGGCGCCGCCCGTCTCGCGCAGATCGAGAGGCGCGGGCGCGGCGGCTTCGGCGGGCGCGGCGGGACGGGACGCGGGGGCGTGTTCGGGGTGGCTCACGTCGACGATTCTACTTCTTCCCCCGGCGGGCTGTCGAGGCGGGGCTCAGTTGTTGCCGGCGGGAGGCGCCAGCTTCTCGAGGGCGACGAGGCAGTCCAGGTGCTCGGGCGCGGCCGCGGGAGACTCCTCGACGCAGCGCATCCAATGCTCACGCGCGCCGGCGTCGTCGCCCCGCGCGTGCAGGTCGAGGCCGGCGCTGTAGTCCGCCGCGGGAGTGGGCGCCTCCGCGACGGGGGTCGGCGTCGCGTCCATCGCGAAGTCGTCCTGCGCCATGGCGGCGCAGCCGGAAAGACCCGCGGTGATCAGAACGACAAACGCCCAGCGCCGAACCATATCCGAAGGGTAGCCCGCGGATGTTTCGAATTTAGGTCAGGACAGGAGGCGGTCGACCGACGACGCGAGGTCGCCGATCTCGAAGGGCTTCTGCAGGAACTGGTCGACGTTCTTGCTCAGGAAGTCCTGCTGGGCCGCGGACAGCTTGCGCCCGGAGATCGCGACGATTTTCATATCCTTGGTCGCCGGGCTGGACTTCAGCACCTGGCAGACCTGGAAGCCGTCCATGACGGGCATCATCAGGTCCATGACGAGGAGGTCGGGCATGCGCTTGCCGATCATGACGAGCGCGTCCACGGGGTTGTTCGCGACCTGAACCGTGTAGCGGTCCTTGTGCTTGGCGAAGCCCTTCTCGATGAGGCGCGTCATCATGGGCTCGTCGTCGAGGATGAGAACGTGGCGATGCGGGTCCTCGATGTCCGGCGGGACCGGCATGTCGTACTTCTTCATGAACGGGATCAGTTCGGACAGCGGGATGCGGCGGTGGCCGCCCGGCGTCACGCGAGCCTTGAGCTTTCCTTTATTGACCCAGTTGATCACGGTCGTGTGGAAAACTCCGCACAGGCGCGCGACCTCGAACGTCGTGAAGGTTCTTTCGCCGTACTGCTCGTTCATGTTCGCAGGATAATAATTATGGGGCGATAGCGCAAGCGCCGCCGCAAGCGGCAGGGACGCGCCGCGTCGTCCGCCCGGCGAAATTGCTAGCATGGGCGTCGCCGAAATGAAGAAGAGAATCCTCATCGTCGACGACGACAAGGACATCCACGCGCTCCTGCGCACGATGCTGGGCAAGGAGTACGAGCTTCTCGCCGCGGTGGACGCCATTCAGGGCGTCTCCATGGCCAAGCAAGCCAAGCCGGACCTGGTCCTCCTCGACGTGCAGATGCCCGCGGGCGGCGGCCCCTCGGTCTTCGACCGCCTGAGCAAGATGGGAGACACGTTCACGATCCCCATCCTGGTGATGACCGCGCTTCCCATCGAGGAAGCGCTGCGCCGCATCCCGGGACTCCTGCCCGAGCGCGTGCTCTCCAAGCCGTTTTCGATGCAGACCCTGCGCGAGGCCGTCGCGCAGGTCTTCGCCGAATAGCCGCGGCGGCTTGGGACGATCCGGAAAAAATAGTAGAATCGATCTTCGCCGAAACCGTTTTCGGTGCGATACCCAAGTGGTCCAAGGGGATGGTCTGCAAAACCATTATTCGCGGGTTCGAATCCCGCTCGCACCTCCACTTTCGACTTGCTTCTTCCGAGGTAACCCATGCCGCAGGCTTGGCTGATCACGGGAAGTTCTCGGGGACTCGGCAGAGCGTTTGCTCAAGCGGCGCTCGCGGCGGGCGGACTGGTCGCCGCGACCGCCCGCAAGCGCGAGGACCTCGCGCCGCTGAAGGAAGTCTACGGCGAACGCGTGCTGCCGCTCTCGCTCGACGTGACCAGCGAGACGCAGACGCAGGAGGCCGTCAGCGCGGCGATTCGCGCCTTCGGGAAGCTCGACATTCTGGTCAACAACGCCGGCTATGGAAACGTGGCTCCCGTCGAGGACACCACGCTCGAGGAATTTCGCGCGCAGATCGAAACCAATCTTTTTGGAACGATCATCGCCACGAAAGCCGTTCTCCCCCACTTTCGCGAGCGGCGTTCGGGCCGCATCATACAGGTCACCTCGATCGCGGGCCGCATCGGGCCGATCGGACGGGCGCCGTATGCCGCCGCAAAATGGGGCGTCGAGGGATTCTCCGAAACGCTCGCCAAGGAAGTCGGACCGCTCGGAATCAAGGTCACCATCGTCGAACCGGGCGGCTTCAGAACGGACTTCGCGGGATCGTCGACCAAACTGGCGCAAGGACGACCCGAATACGACGCGACCGTGGGCAAGACGGTTCGGTTCCAGCGCGAGTTCAACGGCAAGCAGCCGGGCGACCCGGCCAGGGCGGCGGCCGCGCTGCTGAAGCTCGCTTCGCTCGAAGATCCGCCCCTGCGTCTCGTGCTCGGAAGCGACGCATACGACGCCGCGGAAAAAAACGACCTCGCGAAGATCGAACTGGGGAGAAAATGGAAGGATCTGAGCTGCTCGACGGATTTCCCGAAAACCGGTCCGTGATCCTTCGCCTCCCGCTCGCGCCTCCGCTTTCCCGCAGCGGGCCGCTTACTTAGGAAGCGCGGCGCGCTCCGGCCCGTAGGACCAATGCCCGGGCCCGGTTGGGACCTCGGTCCCTGCGCTCGGCGGCCGGCGCGGCGGTAGAATGCCGCCATGAAGAAGGGACTCGCTCTGCTTTGCGTCTCGGTCGTCGCGGCGCCGCCGCTGCGCGCCGCGGTCGTCGAGGCGCCCGCCGTCCCCGCGCCGATCATGCCGACACTCGGCGCCGCCGCGAGTCCGCTCACGATCGCCCCGGCGCTGACGCCCGCAGGCGCCGCGTCCTTCTCCGCCCCGACGCTGAGCGCGGCCGCGGCGCCGCTCGCCGCCGGCACCGCCGCGACTACGGTCGCCGCCGCCGCCGACGTTCCCGCAACGCCGACGGCCGCTTCGGCGGCCGCCGTGCCCGCCGCGGCCACCCCCGTCGCGGCGCCCGCACTCGGAGCGCTGCCCGCGGCGCGCGCCGCCGCGGCCGACGCCGTTCCCGGCGACAGCGGAGTTCCGAGCAATGATGCCGCGCGCGCGGCCGCCGGCCGCGCGTTCGACGGCGCCGCCGCGCGGCCCGGCGAAGACGCCGCCGTTCCCTCCGTTCCCTCTTCCCAGGAGAAGCCCCGCTTGAATCTTCCCGTCAAAACCTTCACGCTCGCCAACGGACTCACCGTCGTCGTGCACACGGACAAGACCAGCCCCATCGTCGCCGTGTCGGTGACCTACAAGGTCGGCTCCCAACACGAGTCGCGGGGACTTTCCGGCTTCGCCCACCTGTTCGAGCACTTGATGGCACAGGGCACGAAGAGCATGAAGCCGCGCGAGATCTCGCAGATCATCGAGTCCAACGGCGGCGTGCGCAACGCCTACACGATGCGCACGAACACGACCTACCACTCCGTCGTGCCCAAGTCCGCGCTGAAGACCGTGCTGTGGGCGGAGGCCGAGCGCATGTCGACCTTGAACGTCGACGAGCGCGCGCTGGCGCTCGAGCAGCAGGTGGTCTTGGAAGAAATGCGCCTGCGCTACCTGAACGCGCCGTACGCGAAGGCGCGCGACGCGGGGATGGCGGAGACCGCGTTCGCCAAATGGGAGAACCAGCACACGACGATCGGCGAGGCCGACGACGTGCGCAACGCGCGCCTGGAGGACGTGCGCGCGTTCTACCGCGCGCACTACGCGCCCAGCAACGCGGTGCTCTCGCTCGCCGGCGACGTGACCGAGGACGAGGCCCGCGCGCTCGCCGAGCGCTTCTTCGGACCGCTCGAGCGCCGCGAGATCGCGCCGAAGCCGGATCTTTCCGAAGCGCCGCTCAGCGGCGAGACGCGCCGCGTCGTCGAGGACAAGTTCGCGCAGGTCCCCCTGCTGATGGCGGGCTGGCGCGCGCCCGAGCGCGGCACGAAGGACTACTGGGCGCTGACCGTGCTCGCCGAGGCGCTCGGCTCCGGAGAGGAAAGCGCGCTGTACAGGACGCTTGTTAAGGAAGAAAAGCTGGCTCTCGGCGCTTCGCCCAATTATCCGTGGTGGACGTCGCACACGAACCCCGGCGGCCCCGACCTGTTCGGCATGGTGCTGACCATGAAGACGGGCGCGTCCGTCGACGCCGCGCTCGCCGCCGTCGACCGCGTGCTCGCGCGCGTCGCCGCCGAGGGCGTGGACGAAAACGCGCTCGCCGCCGCGAAGACGCGGCTCGAGCTGGATTGGCTGTCGTCCTCCGAGGAGATGATCGAGAAGGCGAAGACGCTCGGCTCCTACGCGGCGCTCGTCGGCAATCCCGAAAATCTCGCGCGCGACTTCGAGGCGCTGCTGTCCGTCACCGCGGCCGACGTGCGCGACGCCGCCGGACGCTGGCTCGTCGGCAAGGGCCGCGCCGTCGTCGAGGCGCGCCCCGCGCCGAACCTGCCGGCGGCGCCGAAGGAACCCGAGGCCGTGATTCCCGCCGAGCGCCCGCGCGCGCCCGGCGACCCGCGCCCCGAAATCGATCCCCAGCCCGCCGCGCCCGTCCCGGCGCTCGAGACGTTCACGCTCTCGAACGGCCTCGACGTGATCTTCGTGCGCGACGCGCGCCTGCCGCTTTTGGAAGCGCGCCTCAGCATCCCCGGCGGCCGCGTCGCCGAGCGGCCGGGCGAGGAAGGCTTGTCCGCCGCCGTGGCCGAGCTGATGAAGAAGGGAGCGGGAGCTCTCGACGCGCGCGCGGTCGCCTCGCGGCTGTCCGCGCTCGGCTTCTCGCTGTCGACGTCGCGGCTCATGGAGTACACGCTCCTGCAAGCGTCCGGTCTCTCGCGCAACTCCGGAGAATTCTTCCGCGCGCTCGGCGACCTGCTGACCGGAGCGTCGTATCCCGAAGCCGAGGTCGCGCTCTGGAAGGAGAACAAGGCCGAGTCGCTCAAGATGGAGCGCGCGAAGCCCGACTTCATGTCCTCGGAGCGCGTGAAGTCCGAGCTGTTCTCCGGCCATCCGTACGGCCGGCCCGCCCTGCAGGACGCGGAGCTGGCCGCGATCGACCGCGCGAAGATCCTGGCGTTCCATCGCCGCGCGCTCTCGCCGAAGGGCGCCACCCTCGTCATCACCGGCGACGCCGACCCGGCGGCCCTGCGCGCCCAGCTCGAGTCCGCGCTCGCGGGCTGGACGTCCCCCGCCGCGAACGAGGCTGTTCCCGCTGCGGCGCCGCGCACCCCCGCGACGCTCTCCATCGTGAATCGCGACGGCTCCAAGCAGGCGAACCTGGCGATCGCGCAGGCCGTCGCGATCGGACCGGGCCATCCCGATTGGCTCGCGTTCCAGGTGATGAACCATATCCTCGGCGGCTCCGCCACCTCGCGCCTGTTCGTGAACCTGCGCGTCCAGCACGGCTACACGTACGGCTCGTACTCGAGCGCGCAGGCGCTCGGCCGCGCGACGCTGTGGACCGCGTCCGCCGAAGTGCGCAACGACGTCGCGGCGCCGGCGCTCGCGGAGATGCGCCGCGAGATCGCGCGCATGCGCGACGAGGACGTCCCCCCCGAGACGCTCGCCGCGGTCAAGCGCTACCTCGCGGGCGTGTTCCTCCTGAAGAACGAGTCGATCGGCTACGAGGCCGACTCGATCGCGGCCTACGCGCGCAACGGCCAGTCGCCTTCCGACGAGCTCGCGACCTATCTGCGCCGCCTCGACGCGCTGACGCCCGCCGACATCCGCCGCGCCGCCCAGCTCTATCTCGACCCCGCCCGCATGGCGACGGTCGCGGTCGGCGACGAGCGGACGCTGCGCCCCGCCCTCGCGCCGTAGCCCCGGCGCCGCGCGGGCGCTGGACCATTAGGCCCTAAACAATATGGGCCCAAGGGCCTATTTTCTATTGACTCTCCCGAACGGTTGTTGTGAAATGCGCGGGGGCCGCACAAACAACCGGTGGGAGGTCTTTCATGAAGCGCATCTTGGGGGCGGCTCTGGTCGCCGCGGCGGGCTTGGCGACGACGGCGTCGGCGCAGTTCCATCCGGACGTGATCTACGGCAGCGACACGCGCGTGGATCTCTATCAAGTGAAGGACCCGGCGCTGCTCGCGCTCGCGGACTCCACGATCGCGCTGTTCCAGGCTTCCGACGTGACGATCAAGGACGGCGCGGCCGCGCTCGCGACCCAGCCCTACGGCGAGACCTACGCCCTCTGCAAGGAGGAACCGTTCTACTCCCAAGGCTCCGGCGCGTTCTGCTCCGGCTCGCTCGTGGCGCCCGACGTCATCATGACCGCCGGCCACTGCGTGCCGTCCGCCGCCGAGTGCGCGGGCATCAAGTTCGTGTTCGGCTTCGACGTCAAGCAGGAGGGCGTGCTGCCCGCGTCGGTGCCGGAGACCCAGGTCTACGGCTGCAAGGAGCTGATCGGCCGCGAGCAGAACGAGACCGGCGCGGACTGGGCGCTCGTGCGCCTCGACCGCAAGGTCGCCGACCACGCGCCGGTGAAGCTCAACCTCTCCGGGACGATCGCGAAGGGCGCGCCGGTCATGGTCATCGGCCATCCGGCCGGCCTGCCCACGAAGATCGCGGGCGGCGCGCACGTGCGCGACGCGTCCCCGAACGGCTACTTCGTCGCGAACCTCGACACGTACGGCGGCAACTCCGGCTCGGCCGTGTTCAACGAGTCGACCGGCCTCGTGGAGGGCGTGCTCGTGCGCGGCGAGCAGGACTTCGTGCGGAAGAACGGCTGCTTCGTCTCCAACGTCTGCCCCGTCGACGGCTGCCGCGGCGAGGACGTGACCAAGATCGCGAACGTCGCCCCGAAGATCCCGGTGGCCGAGGAGCAGGCGCACGTCGCCGCGCTCCAGCCGAAGCTCGAGCAGATCCTCAACGCGCTCCAGGGAGAGGGACGCCCCTGAGCCGCTTCGCCGCCGACGCTCCGCTTCCCCCGCTGCGCTCGCGTTTGGAAGCGGTGCCGGCCGTCGAGGAAGGACGGGAGGTCTTCTACCTGCGCGACCTCGAGGAGCTGTCCGAAAAGCCCCTCGCGCTCTCCGCGGGCGGGATGCTCCTCGTCTCGCTTCTCGACGGCCGGCGCACGGCGGCGCAAACGATCGAGATTTTCAACAAGAGCACCGGCGCGGGGATCGACGAAGCGGTCCTGCTCGACCTCGTCGGCGCCCTGGACGACGCCGGCTATCTCGAGACGCCGGAGATCGCGAAGAAGCGCGCCGACGCGCTCGCCGCGTTCCGCGCTTCGCCCAAGCGCCCGGCGGCGTTCGCCGGAACGGCGTACGAGGCGGCGGCGCCCGCGCTCGGGCGCGAGCTCGACGCGTTCTTTACCGCGGAGAAAGGCCCGGGCCGGGGAAAGGCGGAGAAGGCCGACAAGCCGGCCCCCCTCGGCCTCGTCGCCCCGCACATCGACTTCCAACGCGGCGGCCCCGCGTACGCGTGGGCGTACCGCGCGCTCTCCGAGCGCCGGCCGCCGGACGTGGTCGTGGCGCTCGGCGTCGCGCACGTCTCGCCGAACTCGCCGTGGACGTTCACGCCGAAGGATTACGAGACGCCGCTCGGCGCCATGAAAGTCGACGGCGAGCTCTACGACGCGTTGACGAAGAAGGTTTGGTACGAGCCGCGCGCCGACGAGTGGGTCCACAAGAACGAGCACTCGCTCGAGTTCCAGGCCGTGTGGCTGAGGCACTTGTGGGGCGATGAGGCCCCGCCATGGGTGCCGATCTTGGTCTCGAGCTTCGAGCGCTTTGCCAATGATGAGTCGCCGTCGAAAGCCCCGACGATCGAGAAGGCGCTCAAAGACTTCGGCGAGGCGCTGCGCGAGCAGACCGCGCGCGGCCGGCGCGTGATGGTGCTGTGCGGCATCGACCTCGCCCACGTGGGTCCGCGCTTCGGCGACGAGCTCGAGATCACGCCCGAGCTCGAGCGGAAGATCGAGGGCGAGGACCGCAAGTCCCTCGTCGACGCGATGGCGCTCGACGCGGACGGCTTCTACAAGTCCGTGATCGCCGACGGCCACTGGCGCAAGGTGTGCGGCCTTTCGGCGCTGTACACGGGCCTGCGCCTGATCAAGTCCCTCGACGGCGCGGCGCCCGGCCGCCTGCTCGCCTACGGCCAGGCGCCCGACCCCGCGGGCGGCGTCGTGTCCTTCGCGTCCGCGGTCTTCGACGCGAAGTCGTAGAGCGCCGGCCTTTCCCGCGTCGACGATAGTTATATAATCGCCGCGATGAAAGCAGCGCCCGCCGGCGAGACGAACGCGTCGCGCCGCGCGCGGCTCCTGCAGGCGCTCCTGTTTCTCTCGCTCTACGTCTGGGCCTTCCTGAGCAGCCTGCGCCCCATCCACGAGTACGACTTTTGGTGGCACCTGGCGGGCGGCCGCCTTTTCTTCGCGAAGGGAATCCCCTCTGTCGATCCGTTTTCGCTCACCTGCCGGGGCCGGACCTGGATCAACACGTTCTGGCTGCTCGAGGCCGGGCTGTACGGCCTCTACCGCGGCGCGGGCCTGAACGCAATCGTGATCGCGCAGGCCGCCGCCGTCTGCGCGGTGCTCTGGTTCCAGCAGCGGATGCTCGCCGCGCTCGGCGCGGGCTGGGCGAGCCGCGCCGCGGTGTTCGTCGCCTTCTTTCTTTCGTTCTCTCCGGCGAGCCGCAACTGGGTCTCGCAGGTGAGCCTCGTCACCATGATTTTCTGCGCGGCGCTGTGGGCGGATATCGAAGCCTGCCGCCGCGACGACCGCGAGCCGCGGCTCGCCGTATGGCTGCCGCTGTTCGCGCTCTGGGCGAACATGCACCGCGGCGTCGTCATCGGCCTGGCGATCGCGGGGCTTTACGCCCTCGCGCAGGCGCGGCGCGGCCCCCAGGCGCTCGCGCGCGCGATGCGCTTTCCCGCTCTCGCCGCGGCGGCGACGTTGGTCAATCCGTACGGGGTCGGCCTCTACCGGATGATCTGGTCGGACTTCACCTTCTCCCCCGCGCACATCCACAATTGGGCGACGACGAACTGGTCGTCCCATCGAGAATACTGGCTCGCCGGGGCGGCGCTGTGGGCGCTCCTCGCGCGCCGAATCGCGCGCCGCGACAAGCACGTCCTCTTTCACGCGCTCGCGGCGGCGCTGTTCAGCTGGCTGGCCGCGCGCAGCCTGGTCAACGCGCCTTACCTGTCGCTCTTCGCGCTGCCCTTGCTCGGCGCGGCCGCCTCCGACGCGTTGCGCGGCCGCCTTCCTCGCGCGCCTCTCGCGCAGGAGGCGGCGCTCGCGGCCGCGCTGGCCTTCGCGCTCGCCGCCGCCGCGACGGCGCGCTCTCGCGGCGGCCTCGACGCGTCGTCGGTCCCGATCGGCGCCTGCGACTTCATCGCGCAAGAGAACCTGCGCGGGCCGTTCTTCAACGACTACCGCTTCGGCGGCTACTTCCTCTGGCGCTTCGGCGGCGATCCGGCGGTGTTCATCGACGGACGCAACGTGTCCGTCGACGGCTACGGGACGCTGCTGACGGAGATCGAAACGGCAAAGACGAGTCCCGCGCTTTGGGAGGCATTCCTACGCCGCGACGGCGTGCACGGCGCGCTGACGACCTATCCCGAGGGCGCTCCGTCCTATGCCCCGTTCGACGCGTACTTTCCGCGCGCGCGCTGGGCGCTGGTCGACTGGGACGATGTCTCGCTCCTCTTCCTCGAACGGACGCCGGAGAACCGGGCGACGATCCAGCGTGCGGAGTTCAAGGCGCTCTCACCGGACGGCGGGCCGCAGACGCTGGCGGCGCGGGCGCGCGCCGCGGATCCGGCGACGCGGCGCCGGATCGAGTCCGAGCTCAGGCGCGCTTTGGCCGAGCAGCCGGACGGCGCCCGCGTCCGGAATCTGGCGCGCGCTTACGCGCAAGCCGTGTCGCCCGCCGCGCGCTGACGCTCAAAGCGCCAGGACGGGCAGAAGGCTCGCGTGCTGGTCGGTCCACGGCCGCGCGCCGTTCGCCGATTCGGCGAGCGGCCGCCAGCCGCGCGCGCGGACCAACGCTTCGCCCGGCGCGGGATCGCGGCTCAGCTCGATCCAGCACGAGGGCACGCGGTCGTCCCCAATGACGCGTCCTCGTTGGACCAAACGCTTCGACGCGCCCGAGAGCCCCAACTCGGCGGCCGAGGCGGCGAGCATCGGCCGCAGGTCGAGATAGCGGTTCGAGACGTGCAGGAGCAGAACCCCGCCCGGGTTCAGGCGGCGCAAGTAGAGCTCCAGCGCTTCGCGCGTCAGCAGGTGCACGGGAACCGCGCCGCTGTTGAACGCGTCGAGAATGAGCAAATCGTAAGAGGTTCCCTCCGCCTTCTCCAGCTCCAGGCGCGCGTCGCCGGTCACGACGCGGATATTCGCGGGGCTGTTCTTCAAATACGTGAACCAGCGATCCGCGATCGCGGCGACGTCGGGGTCCAGCTCGTAGAAGTCGATGGCTTCGCCATCGACGCCGTATGCGGCGATCGCTCCCGCGCCCAAGCCGACGACGCCGATCCTGCGCCAGCGGGCCCCGAGCTCGGCGAACGCCTCGGCGAGCGGCGAGCGCGCGTTGTAGTAGGTCAGCGGCTTGGACGCGAGCGCCGGATCGAGCGACTGCATGCCGTGGTCGGTGTTGCCGTGATAGAACTCGCGCACGCCGTCGCGATCGGCCACCGCGTAGACGCCGTAGAAGTTGCGCAGAGAAAACACGACGCCTTCCCGCGCCGCCGCCGCGCGCCGCGCCGCGGCGCCGAGCAGCGCCGCGGCGAGAACCAGCAAGCCGAGCGCCGCCGTCGAGCGGGGCCGGCGGCGCGCGAAGTCCGACAGGAGTTCCCAGTCGCGCAGAGCCAGCGCCGCGGCCGCGAGAGCGCCGGCGACGGCCCAGTCCAGGCCGAGCACGCCGACGCTTCGTCCGAGCAGAGGGACGCAGACGCCGATCGCGAGGCTGCCGAGCAGCCCCCCCGCCGCGATCGCGACGTAGAAGCCGCGCATCGCGCCCTCGGACTTCGGACGGTCCGCCGCGAGCGAACGGTGGCCGATCATGCCGACCGTGAACAACGCCGCGGTCACATAGCCGAACTTGCCCACGGCGATGAGCCGCCGCAAGGTTTGCACCGGCGTCGAGTCGCCGCGATGAACCGCCGCGAACGCGGCCGCCGCGACGCACGCGAGCAGCCACAGGCCGAGCACCGGCAATAGCGCCGATCGCGCTTGTCCGCCCAGCGCCCCGCGCCGGAAGTTCAGCACGAACGTCGCCAGATACACGGCGAGCGGCGCGGTCCACAAAAGGGGCACGGCCGCGAAGTCGAACGTCAACAGGTTCGACGTCGCCAGCATCGCCGCGCACGGCGCCGCGGCGAGCAGCAGCCAGCGCGCGCGCCGCATGAGCGTCACGGGTTCTTCCGCCGGATTCGCCGCGGCCGGCGCGCGCTCCGCGCCCGTCGGCCGGCACGACCAGAGCACGGCCGCGTACGCCGCGTACAGAACGGTCCACAGCCGCGACTGCGCGTCGAGCGAGAGCCCCGGCTCGATCGCGAGCGGATACGCGGCCAGCGCCGCGAGCGCGCCCGCGTTCGACGCGCCAAAGAGGACGTACGCGTCTCCCTCCCCGGACGACTCGTTCATGAGCCAGCCCTGCACGACGATCGTCGTCGCGGACAAGACGAGGAACGGCGCGCCGATCATGCGCGCGAGCGCCAGCGCCAGCTCGAGCATCGGCCCGGCCCCCGTTGCCGCCGGCGGCAGGCGCAGCGGGAGCAACAGAAGAGGCGCGAGCGCCAAGACTAAATGCGCACGCGCCCAGCGCCGTACGCCGAAGCGCGCGACCGCCTCCTCCGCCGCGAACGCGGCCGCGAGCAGCAGCGCCTGGAAGACGATCACGCACGTCGTCCACACGTACGCGCTCCCGCCGAAGCGCGGCAGCAGCAGCTTCGCCGACCAGAGCTCGAGCGAGAAGGTCAGGAACGAGGCGAGGAAGACGGCGACGCGATATTTGATTGGGCGCTCGGATTCGAGAGATGCGCGCGGACGCGGCAGTATAACAGCGCCGTCGGGCCTCGTCCAGTTCGCGACGGCGACCGGACACGCTCCGCCGACGCGCAGAAAGGCGAACCGGATGACGCCGGGGCTCGGCCGCGCGATTGGTTGACGCGCGGTCGGGCAGATTGTGCTAATCTGCAAAGAAGACGCCGCAAATGAAAAATCCCATGCCGACGACCATCGATAACGCCGCCGTGCTCACGCCCGAGGCCTCCGCGTTCGTCACGGAACTGGAGCGCACGTTCGGCGCGCGCCGGCGCGCCTTGCTCGACGCGCGGCGCGAGCGGCAGTTGCGGCTCGACGGCGGAGAGCGGCCCGACTTCCCCGCGGAGACCGCGGAGATCCGGCGCGCGGAATGGACGGTGCGGCCGGCGCCCAAGGACCTGCTCGACCGGCGCGTCGAGATCACGGGGCCCGTCGAGCGCAAGATGGTGATCAACGCGCTGAACTCCGGAGCGAAGGTGTTCATGGCGGACTTCGAGGACTCGCACGCGCCCACGTGGGAGGCGACGCTCGCGGGCCAAGTCAACCTCTCCGACGCGATCCGCGGAACGATCTCCTTTAAAAGCCCCGAGGGCAAAGAGTACGCGCTCAAGGACGAGACCGCGACCTTGCTGTGCCGCCCGCGCGGCTGGCATCTGGAAGAAAAACACTTCCTCGTCGACGGCCGGCCGATCTCGGCGAGCCTCTTCGACTTCGGCCTCTACTTCTTGCGCAACGCGAAGGAATTGGTCGCGCGCGGCAGCGGACCGTACTTCTATCTGCCGAAGCTCGAGAGCCGCCACGAGGCGCGCCTGTGGAACGACGTGTTCGTCCACGCGCAAAAAGCGCTGGGCCTGCCCGTCGGCACGATCCGCGCGACCGTGCTCATCGAGACGATCCTGGCCGCGTTCGAGATGGACGAGATTCTTTATGAATTGCGCGACCACTCCGCGGGCCTGAACTGCGGGCGCTGGGACTACATCTTCTCGGTGATCAAAAAGTTCGCCGCGGACCCGAAGTTCCTCATGCCCGACCGCGCGCAGGTCACGATGACGTCGCACTTCCTGCGCTCTTACTCGCGCCTGCTCATCGAGACGTGCCACAAGCGCGGCGCGCACGCGATGGGCGGCATGGCCGCGCAGATCCCGATCAAGGGCGACGACGCCGCCAACGAGGCCGCGCTCGCGAAGGTCCGCGCCGACAAGGAGCGCGAGGCCGGCGACGGCCACGACGGGACCTGGGTCGCGCACCCGGGACTGGTCCCCGTCGCTCAACAGGTCTTCGACCGCCTGATGCCGGGACCCAACCAGCTCGGCAAGCGGCTTCCGGATTTGAAAATCACCGCCGAGGATCTGCTCGCCGTGCCCGAGGGCGCGATCACCGAGGGCGGCCTGCGCGTCAATCTCTCCGTCGGCGTGCAGTACCTGGCCGCGTGGCTCTCCGGCAACGGCTGCGTGCCGATCAACAATCTCATGGAGGACGCGGCCACGTCCGAGATCTCGCGCGCGCAGGTCTGGCAGTGGATCCACCACGGCGCGAAGCTCGCGGACGGCCGACCCGTCACGCTCGCGCTCGTGCGCGCGGTCCTGGCCGAGGAGCTCGCCAAGCTCCCGCCCGGCCGCTACGCGCCGGAGCACCTGAGGGATGCCGCTGCCATTTTCGACGCGATGTTCTCCGCCGCACGCTTCACGGAGTTCCTCACCATCCCCGCTTACGAGCGGATCAGCTGAAGGAGACGACCATGCGCGCCGCGCACAAGCACGACTACGAGAGCAGCAGCCTGGAGAAGGAGTGGAAGACGAGCTCGCGCTGGAAAGGGGTCACGCGGCCCTACAAGGGCGCCGACGTCGTACGCCTGCGCGGCTCGATGCGCCTGCACTACACGCTCGCGTACCTCGGCGCGAAGAAGCTGTGGCATCTGCTGAACACGGAGGACTTCGTGCGCGCGCTCGGCGCGGTCACCGGCAACCAGGCCGTGCAGATGGTGCGCGCCGGACTCAAGGCGATCTACATCAGCGGCTGGCAGGTCGCGGCCGACGCGAACGACGCCCACCAGACCTACCCGGACCAGAGCCTGTACCCGGTGCTCAGCGTCCCGCACCTGATCCAGCGCATCAATAATTCGCTTCAGCGCGCCGACCAGATCGACACCGCGCGCGGCACGCGCACCGTGCGCTCGTGGTTCGCGCCCATGGTCGCCGACGCCGAGGCCGGCTTCGGCGGGCCGATCAACTCCTTCGAGCTCATGAAGGCGATGATCGCGGCGGGCGCGGCGGGCGTGCACTTCGAGGACCAGCTCGCCTCGGCCAAGAAGTGCGGGCACATGGGCGGCAAGGTGCTCGTGCCCACGCACGAATTCATCACCAAGCTCGTGTCCGCGCGCCTCGCCTCCGACGTCCTCGGCATACCCACGGTTCTCATCGCGCGCACGGACGCCGACTCGGCGAGCCTGCTGACCAGCGACTCCGACGAGCGCGACCGCCGCTTCATCACCTCCCGCGAGCGCACGGTGGAAGGCTTCTTCCCGATCAAGTCCGGCGTCGAGGCCGCGATCGCGCGCGGCATCGCCTACGCGCCGTACTCGGACATGCTCTGGTGCGAGACCTCGCACCCGGACATGGCCGAGGCGAAGGCGTTCGCCGAGGGCGTGCACAAGGTCTACCCGGGCAAGCTGCTCGCCTACAACTGCTCGCCGTCGTTCAACTGGAAGAGCAAGCTCGACGACGCGACGATCGCGAAGTTCCAGCGCGAGCTGGGCGCGATGGGCTACAAGTTCCAGTTCGTCACGCTCGCCGGCTTCCACTCGCTCAACCACGGCATGTTCGAGCTCGCGTCCGCCTACAAGGACGGCGGCATGACCGCCTACTCGGCGCTGCAGGAGCGCGAGTTCGCCGCCGAGAAGGACGGGTACCAGGCCGTCAAGCACCAGGAGTTCGTCGGCACCGGCTACTTCGACGAGGTCAACCAGGTCGTCTCCGGCCGCAAGTCCTCGACGCTCGCGCTCAAAGGCTCCACCGAGGAGGCGCAGTTCAACGGCGCGCCCGCCGCGAAGGCCAAGACGCGCAAGTCGCCCGCGGGACGCTGATCGCCGCCTAGGTCCAAAGAAGCGCCCGGCTTCCCCGTTCGTCCCTTCGGGAAGCCGGGCGCTTTGTCGTAGGATGTCGCATGATTTTGCGCGCGCTCCTCGCCTTGTCGACGCTCGCCGTGCTCGCGCGCGCGCAATCGGTGCCGGCCGAGCCCACGCCCTCCGAGTCCGCGCAGGCGATCGACGCGCAGGCGGCGAAGGACCCCGCCGCCGCCGGCGCCGCGCTCAATGATTTGTTCCGCCGTCTCGCCGCGCCGCGGGTGGTGCTGCCCACGTGGGCGGAGATCCAGCAGGACCGCGCGCGCCGCGACCTCGCCGCAGTGCCCTCTTTTCCCGAGCCGCTCGCCGACCCGGCGGGCCGCGCTCCGCTCGATCCGCACGATCGCATCACCCGCGAAAGCGTCGACGTGATCGCGAGCCGCCCGCTCGCGCGCGTCGGCCTCGGCGCGGGCTGGAGCGCGATCGGCTTTTACAAGAACGACGAGCGCGTCGCCGGCCTCCAGGCGAAGTACTTGCTCCTCAGCGTCGATCTCGCGCGCGTCGTCCGTCCCGCGCGCGCCGTCCCGCCTCCGGTCGTCGTCGAGCACTCCTTGACCGAGGCCGGCCCGACGCGAGTCCTCGTGCAGAGCGAGAGCTACGCCGTCGACGCGCTCAAGCTCCCGAAGGACTGAGCGCCCTGCGGCTAGCGCCGCGGCGCGGAGCGGTCGTAGATCTCGAGCTTGTCGTCGGCGGTGCGCCGCAGTCCCAGCAGCAGCGGGCCCGCGTCCTTCTGGTCGGCGAAGTCGGGCTTCTCCGAGACCATCAGGACGCCGCCGTCGCGCGGGATGTCGCTCTCGAACCAGTGGAAAGCGGTGAACTTATTCCCGTCGCGCGCCACGAGGACCAGCGAGCGCGAGCCGGTGAAGCGCGCGAAGTTCCCGTCGTCGTCCTGCTCGAAGTCGCGCGTGTAGAAGAAGCGGTACGGGCGCCCGCCCAAAGTCACCGGCGCGCCCGCTTCGAAGCCGCCGTCGGTGATCTGCTGGATCGACCAGCTCGACTCCGGCTGGGAGCGATCGTCCGCGGAGACGACGAGGCGGCTCTGCATGCGGTCGCCGATGTCGCCGTGGATGTAGGACGAGAAGGCCTTGCCCGCGATCGTGAAGTGCACCGTGCGCTTGAGCAGCATCCAGTGGATCATCTTGGCGCCGTTGCGCAACTGGGGCTCCGCCCCCTCCGCCGCGAACGCGATGAACCAGTCGTTCTTGTTGCGGCTCTTCAAGCCGTAGACGTGCACGACGACGTTGCCGACGCGGAACGTCGCGCGCGTGCGCGACACGTTGTCGAGCAGAGGGGCGAGCGGCAGCACGGCCGCCGGCGCGCCGCTGTCGGAGAGGGCCTGGATGAACGCGGTCGACCGCGGCATCGGAACGGCGAGCGGACGCAGGACGGCGAAGTTGAACTCGGGCAGCGCGCCGGAGAACTCCGGATCTCCGGCGGCCGCGAGGGCGGGCGCGAGCGCCGCGAGCGCGAACAATGAGCCCAGCGCGAGACTCTTCAGCATGGGCCAAGGGTACCAAGCCGCGGCGGCCCGGGCCCGTGCCGATGGTCCTAGACGCGGGCGGTCTTTATGCCCGGCCGGATTGGGACCGGCTCTAGCCGCGCAGGCTCCACAGCAGGCGGCCGCCGTAGACGAGCCACCAGGCGCGCAGCGCCCAGGACAAGACCTCCGACGCGCGCTCGGCGAGCGGCGCCGCGGGTCCGCCGACGGCGTCCTGGACGAAGCGCGGCACGGGCCGCCGGCCGAGGAGGTGCGCCGCGACCCCCGCGAACGCGAGCAGGACCAGCGCCGCACCCAGGACGAACGCCGCGGGTCCCGAGGGACGCCACCGGCTCAAGCGCTCGAGCAGTCCCGCGCCGACGAGCGCTCCGAGCACGAGCAGGGCGGCGCCGAAGCCTTGATTGAGCCGGCGCTGGGCCGTCAGAAAAGGTCCGTCGCAGGCGACGGGCTCGGCGCCCGCGTGACGGCGGCGCTCGTTCTCCCAGACCACGGCGTCGGCCGCGCGCCGCTCGGCGGCCGCGATCAGCGAGCCCCCCATGAGGGCGAACGTTCCGGCGACGAAGAAGCTCCACTCCCGCGCGGGATCCACGCGGGCATTATAGTCTTACGTCCCGGCCCGCGTCGATCCCTCGATCTCTCCGGGCTGGGGCTCGTGGGCCTGCGCCCATACCGCCTCGAACTCCGCCTCGTAGCCGGCGACGTCGTCGCCGTCCGCGCTGTAGAACTGGTTCTCGAAGTTGTTCTTCTCCGCGTTCTCCGAATAATTGAACGAACCCAGCTCGACGAGCGCGCCGTCGATGACGGTGAACTTGTGGTGGAGGACGCCGTGCCCGCCGCGCCCCGACGACAGCCGCAGCGGCACGCCGGCCTCGGCGATCTGCGCGACCTGCGGCGAGCGCTTGGCCTGGGACTTGTCGGCGACGACGCGCACGCTCACGCCGCGGGCCGCGGCGGCCTGCACCGCGTCGGCGACGACCGGCGAGTAGAAGCTGAAGATCGCGATGTCGATCGTGCTCTGCGCCGAGCCGATCGCCGCGGCGAGCTTCGCGTCCGCGCCGCCGTTCGGCGAGTACACGGCGCGCGGCCAGGACTCTCCCTTATATTGGACCGCCGGCGCCGGGTCGGCCGGCGGCGTCCCGAAGGTCGCGCCGGCCGCGAGCGCGCCGAACGTCGGCGTGCCGCTGATGATGCCGGGATCCACGGGCGCGGCGAGCGGCCACATCCAGTTGAAGTAGGACGCGTACAGAGCCGCGAGCGCGGCGTCGTTTCGAAAAACCGCGTTCTCGAAGTTCTCCGAGTCGGCCGCGTTCGTCCAGTTGAACGAGCCTGTCACCACGAGTTCCCCGTCGAAGATCGCGACCTTGTTGTGCATGATCCCGTAGGACCCGCCGCCCTTGAGCAGGCGCGTCGGCACGCCCGCGCGCACCAAGGACGTGTACTCGTTCGAGGGGCCGGACGCGGCCTCGAGCTCGAGTCCCTCGCCTTCGCCGCCTCCGCCGCTCTTCGCCTCGCCGTGGCCCATGTCGTAGATGAGCCGCACGTCCACGCCGCGCTCCTTCGCGCGCACGACCGCGGCCGCGACCTCGGTGAGGTTCAGCTCGTAGAGCGCCAGGTAGAGCGAGCTCTGCGTCGCGTCGATCGCCGCGATGAGCGCGCTCGGAATGCGGTCCACGCGGCTGAACGCGCGCGCGGGCAAGGTCACGCCGTGAAACAGCGTCGTTCCGGAAGGACCCGCGGGCGCGTCCGGGCCCGGCGCGGGATCGGGCCGGGGCCGCGGGCGCGGCTTGCCGCCGAGATCGGCGAACGGGGACTCCGCCGCGCCGAGCCGGGCGCCGTCGAAGTCGACCGCCGGGAAGTTCTGGGCTCGGGCCGCGGGGCACAGCAGGAGGGCGAGCAGGAGAGAGGAGGGTCGCATGGACCCCAGTATAGGACTCAAGGACCCATGTTGTCATGGGCGTTAGGGCCTATCACAATATAGGACTAAAGTCCTATGCTCTCCCCTGGACGCGACCGCGGCGGACTGCTAACATTCCCCGATGCCAACCCGCGCGTCCTGGTCCGTCTACATCGCGCGCTGCGCCGACGGCACGCTCTACACCGGCGTCGCGAAGGACGTCGCGGCGCGCCTCGCCGCGCACAACGCGGGGCGCGGCGCCGCCTACACCCGCCCGCGACGGCCGGTGCGCCTCGTTCACCGCGAGGACGGCTTCACGCACGGCCGCGCGCTCTCTCGCGAGGCGAGCATCAAGTCCCTCCCCCGCCCCGCGAAGCTGGCGCTCGTGAAGAGCGCCCGCGCGCTCGCCGCGGCCGCCCTGCTCCTGCTCGTCGCGGCGCGCGCGCGCGCCGTGCCGGCGTTCACTCCGGAGAACACGTCCTTCTTCTCCTCGACGACCGTCCAATCCTTCGCGCCGTCGGCGAACAACCTGCTCTGCTATCCGCAGGTCTCGAGCTGCTATCCCCTGCGCATGTTCATGATCCCGCAGAGCTCGAGCACGATCATGACGTCGGCCACTTCCGCCGACGGCGTCACCTGGGTCGCCGACGCCTCCTCCGGGTTCCTGTCGACGTCGACGCTGCCCTCGGTCGCGGCCAGCTCGATCACCGCCGCCACCGTCTTCCCCCTGAGCGGCGGCGGTTTCGGCGCGATTTATGTGGGCTCCCAAGCCCACATCGGCAACGTCGCCTACGAAGTGTTCACGGCGACGTCGGCGGACGGCCTCAATTGGGCGAACTCCACGCTGACGAGCCCCTACGTCTCGACCGCCGCGGCGATCCTCTCGATCAACGGCTCGCTCGGCTACGTCGGCTCGCCGCGGCTCGTCCCCCTCTCGGGCGGCGGCTACAAGCTCTTCATGACGGCGAACAGCGACGGCGGCACGGACCTCGCGAACCGCCGGATCTACGTGAGCACGTCGGCCGACCTTTCGGGCTGGAGCACGCCGACGGTGGTGCCCTCGACCATCGCCTACGAGGTCGGCGCTTCGGAGCTGACCGACGGCCGCGTCCGCCTTTTCTACACGTCGCCGGTCTCCGGCCAGTCGAGCGCGACCGTCGTCTCGAGCATGATCTCCGCCGACGCTTCCGCCAACACGTTCTCGAGCGAAGCCGGAACGATCCTCTCGACGACGGCGGCGCTCGGCTCGCTCACGTTCCCCGTGCCCGTGCGTTCCACGGACACGTTCCGCTGGCGGCTTTACTACGACTTCACGCCCGCCGGCCTGTCGACGGGAGCGATCTCCTCCGCCCTGACCGCGGCGCCGGCCCCCATCGGCGTTTCGCCGACGTCGGCCTACGACACGTCGGCGTCGGTCCCGCTCACCGTCAACGGCGAGATATTCTCGCTCACAACGCCGTCGTTCCTGCTGCGCACGGCCGGCCAAACCGACATCGTCGCGACCGGGGTCGCGCGCACGAACGATGAAATCCTCACCGGAACAGTCGATCTGGTCGGCCAGACCCCGGGCCTGCGCGACCTCATCGTCACCAACGCCGACGGAACCGCGACCACTTTGTCCAACGCGTTCACGGTCACCTTCCCGCCGGGGAATGCGAGCGTCGTCAACAACCTCATCAGCCCGCGCAGCGCAACCACGTCGGCGACGATCACGATCACCACCTACAACCCGGGCAACACGTCGGCGAAGATATTCACGATCGACGGGCGGCACGTGACCACGCTGTTCGACGGGCCCCAACAGCCCGGAGTCATGACCTTGACCTGGAACGGCACGTTCGCCAACGGCGCGCCCGCGCCGAGCGGGCTCTACGTTGTGCACGTGACGGGACAAAACCTCAGCACGCTGCTGAAGATCGTCGTGATACGATGAGAAGAGCGGTTCTCCTCGCCGTCCTGGCCGCCGCTCTGCCCGACGCGGCGAGCGCGGCCGCGCAGGCCGGCGCCGCCGTCCTGCGCCTTCCGCTCGACGCGGACGTGGCCGGAATGGGCGGCGCGTTCACCGCGCTCTCGCGCGGACTTCCCTCTCTCGGCGTCAACCCCGCCGGCGTCGCGGGCGCCGAGCGGCCCGAGCTCGAGACCACCTTCCACAGCGGCGTCCTCTCCGACGAGTACGGGTTCCTCGGTTACGCGCATCCGCTCGCGTACGGCGTGCCTTTCGCGGGCCTCGCCTACTACAACTCGGGGACCGTCCCCCTCGTCTTCTCCAACGGCACGCAGAGCACGGTCGTCGCCGAGCAGGACTATATCGGCATGCTCGGGTGGGCGATGCGGTTCGGCGACGGACTCTCCGCCGGCGTGATGGCGCGCGCGTTCCGCTTCACGCTCGCCCAGCAGGCCACGGCGACGGGCTTCTCCGGGGACGCCGGCCTGCGCTGGGACACGCCGCTCAAAGGCCTGCAGTTCGGCGCCGCCGTGCAGAACGCGGGCCCCGGCGTGAAGTTCGAGGACGCGACCGACCCGCTGCCCTTGACGGAGCGAGTCGGCGCGGCCTACACCGCGGAGTGGCGCCCGGACTTCATGCTGACGAGCTACTACTCCGCGCTGCGCTTCACGACGACGGCCGACGGCGTCCAGGTCCGCGGCGAGACCGCGTTCCCCGCCGTCGGCGGCGAGTTCGCGATCGACATAGGCTCGGCGTCGATCGCGATCCGCACCGGCTGGAACTTCGACCCGCAGGCCGCTTCGGGACTCTCGTACGGGGTCGGCGTGCGCGAGGGACCTTTCACGCTCTCCTACGCGCAGGCCGCGGCCGGAGAGCTCGGCAACGTGCAGTACGGCTCGCTGAGCGTTCACTTCTGATCCGTTGAGCCCTCGCTCCAAGAAACGCCGCTCCCGCGCCGCCGCGGCCGCCTTCCTTCTGCTCGCGGCGGCCGGCGTCCTGGGCTTCGTCGCCCTGCAGGCCGAGCGCAAGCTGTCGACGCTGGCGCTCGGCGGCCTCGGCGAGAGCTTTTCGACGCGCGTGTGGAGCGCGCCGTTCCTCCTGCGCACGGGCGCCCGCGCGGCGACCGACCGCGTGCTCGAGCGCCTCGACCGACTCGGCTACCGGCGCGTCGACGGCATGCCCGCACGCGGCGAGTACCGCTGGAGCCCGCCCGAGCTCGCCGTCGTTCTGCGCGGCTTCCGCTCCCCGGCCGCGTCCCAGCGCGAGGGCGCGTACGCCCTGCGCCGCGAATCCGACGGAAGCTGGACCGTGCGCGACGAGGCCGGCGCGGACGCCGGCGCCGTCCTCTTCGAGCCCGAGCTCGCCGCCCAGCTTTCGGGCTCGCAGAAGCTGCGGCGCGACCCGCTGACATGGGAGCAGATCCCGCGGAATCTCGCCGACGCGGTCGTCGCCGCCGAGGACAAGCGCTTCTGGACGCACTGGGGCCTCGATCCGCGCGCGATGCTGCGCGCCGCGTGGGCGAACGTGCGCGGGCACGAGCTGCAGGGGGCGAGCACGATCACGCAGCAGCTCACGAAGAACCTCTTCCTCACGCCGCGACGCACGTTCTCGCGCAAGATCGAGGAGGCCGGCCTGGCCCTCTATCTGGAACGCCGCCTCGACAAGAAGCGCATCCTCACTTTGTACCTGAACCACATCTACCTCGGCCAGGACGGCCCGGCGAGCGTGATGGGCATGCGCGCCGCGGCGCGCTACTACTTCGGCAAGGACCCGGTCGAGCTGACCCTCGCCGAATCCGCGACGCTGGCCGGAATGATCCGCGGGCCCGGCCTCTACGACCCGCGCCGCGACCCCGAGGCCTCCCGCGCGCGCCGCGACGCGGTTCTGCGCCATATGCACGCGGACGGCTTCATCACGGCGTCCGAGCTCGGCGCGGCGCTCGCCGAGCCGCTGAGCCCTTCGCGCGCCGCGAGCGAGGAGGACGCGCGCGACGACGCGTACTACGTCGCCGAGGTCGTGCGCCAGCTCCTGCCGCGCTACGGCGGCGACGTGCTCTATCGCAACGGGCTGTCGATCTACACCGCGATGGACCCGGTCCTGCAGTCGCTCGCCCAGCGCACCTTGCGCGGCGCGAAGCACCAGGCCGCGCTCGTGGCGCTCGACCCGCGCGACGGAAGCGTGCTGGCGCTCGCCGGCGGCCGCGACTTCGCGGAGAGCCAGTTCAACCGCGCGACGCAGGCTCAGCGCCAGCCGGGCTCCGCGTTCAAGCCGTTCGTGTACGCGGCCGCGCTGAAGATCGGCCTGACGCCCGCGACCGTCCTTCTCGACTCGCGCCGCAGCTATCCCGGGGACGCCGGCGACTGGTCGCCCGCGAACTACGACGGCATCTACTACGGCACCGCGACCGTGCGCGAGGCGCTCGCGCACTCGCTCAACGCGGCCACGCTCGACCTCGCCGGCCGCGTCGGCGTCGACCGCATTCAAGAAACGGCGCGCGCCGCCGGGATCACGAGCCCGCTGCGCCGCGACCTGGGCTTGGCGCTCGGCGCGTCGGAGGTGGGCCTGCTCGAGCTCGTCTCCGCCTACGAGCCCTTCGCCGACGCCGGCCGGCGCGTCTCGCCGCGCCTCGTCCTCGCCGTGACCGCGGCGGACGGCGCCGTGCTCGAGACGTCGACGGGCGACGCGACGAACGTCCTCGACCCGGCGGTCGCCTACCTGATGACCTCTTTGATGAGGAGCGTCGTGCGCGAGGGAACCGCGCGCTCTCTGGCCGCGCTCGGCTTCTCCGCTCCGGCGGCGGGAAAGACCGGGACCACGAACGAGGGCCGCGACGCCTGGTTCGTCGGCTACACGACGTCGCTCCTCGCCGGGGTCTGGATCGGCGACGACCGCAACCGCGCGCTGAAGCTGACCGGGGCCAAGGACGCGCTCCCGCCGTGGGCGGCCTTCATGAAGGAAGCCTCTGCCGACCGCCCCGCGGACGAATTCGCGCGCCCGCCCGGCGTGGTCGAGGCGCGCATCTGCGTGGAGTCGGGCATGCTCGCCCGCTCCGGCTGCCCGAAAAAGCGCGACGAGCTGTTCATCGCCGGCACCGAACCGCTGCACGAGTGCGCGCTGCACCGCGGCGGCCTCATGGGCTGGCTCGACCGCCTGCGCCGGCGCTGAACCAGGGCCCGCGCGCGGCGCGTTAAGCGCGGAGCTTGTCGATCCGGGCGGCGAGGATGAAGTCGTTCAGGCTGAGCCCGCCGACGTCGTGAGTCGACAGCGTCAACTCGACCCGGCCGTAGGACAGGAGGACGTCCGGGTGATGTTGCTGGTTCTCGGCGACGGCGCCGACGCGGTTCGCGAACGCGAGCGCGGCGCGAAAGTCCTTGAAGCGATAGAGAGCCTCGAGACGGACGCGGCCGACGATGCGCCAAACTTTACCGAGCTCCGGCCGCAAGGCCTCGATCTGCGCGCGTCGGAGCGGCCGCGCGCCGGCCGAAGCCGGCGCGCAGTCCATTCGAGCGAGTCCGATCCGCGCGCGTTTCACGAGCCTACTGGACAATGAGGTCGTTCTTCACGCTCTTGACGCCGCGGATGTCGGAGACGATTCTCTCGGTCAAGTCCTTCTCGGCCATGCTCGTGGCCTTGCCGGTGAGCGTGACGACGCCGCGCGTCGTCGCGACCTGCGTGTCGACGGCGCTGGTCGAGCGGTGCAAGAGGAGGGCGACTTTGACTTCGGCGGTCACCGACGCGTCGTCGATCGCGCGCTCGTATGCCGGCGTGCGCTTCTTCGGCGCGGCGACGGTCATCTCGTTGTCGACGCTGGAGACTCCGTCCACGGCCCGCGCGTACTCGGTCGCCAGGTCCTTCTCCGCGGGACCGTCGGCGCGGCCGGTCAGAGTGACGACCCCATTCTTGGCGACGACGGTCGTTTCGAGGGCGCTGACGTTGCGATGGAACAGCAGGGCCGCCTTCACCTTTCCCGAGAGCCACTCGTCCGAGCCCTCGGACGGCGCGGGAGCGCGGACCGCCAGCTGATCGTCGACGCTCTTGACCCCGGTTTGGGCGGCCGCGGCCTCGTTCGCCAATTCCCGGTGGTACTCCGCGGAGACGCTGCCCGTCAGCGTCACGGCGCCGTCGCGAGAGACGATCTTGATCTCGTCGTTCTTCAGGTAATGCGCGAAAACGTAGGACTTGCGGATCGACGCCTGAACGCGGGCGTCGGACGGCGCCGCCGCGCGCGCGTCGAGGCTGACGGCGCCGACGAGGACGGCCGCGATCATCACGGCATACGGGAATTTCATGTTATCTCCTGACGCGCCGTGCGTCCGGCCCGCGGCGGCGACGACCGACGTTAGCAGAAGCGCTCCCGTCCGCCCATGAACGCCGCGTCAACGTTTTATGTACGAATTGCGTCTTCGCGGCGCCGCCGCGCGCCGCGCCAGCCCGCGGTCTCGCCGCGCTTGAGCCCGTCGATGCCCGCCTCGCCGTCGAGGTCGTCGGCGACGCGGGACTCCGCCTGCAGCCGGTACTCGTCGCCGACGGTCGAGGATTCCGGACCGCCGTCCATCGGCCGGAACACCGCCGGCGTCTCGACCGCGCCCCTCCGGCGCGCGCGGGGCTTCGCGTTTCGCGGCGCAAGCGCTTTCCGGCGCGCTCCCTGCTTTCGCGGCATGACTTTGATCATGATCCGGCCTCCCGGGGCGCCTCGCCCCAAGACGAGTAAAGCTCCCGGGATCGTCGTCCGCCAGGGACGAAAGGAGAAGCCCGCGTCACGAATTCTTGCGGCGCAGAAAGCCCGCTCCTGCACGAAAAATTCGCAAAACTTGAACTCCGCCCCGCGCGCCCGGCGGTATAATGACGGCGCCGTTCTCCGACGCGAACCGCCGAAACGATGAGCACCCCCCGCCGCATCCTGTTCGTCTGCACCGGAAACATCTGCCGCAGCGCGATGGCCGAGCAGCTGCTGCGCCGTCTCGCCGCACAGCGCGGGCTGGACCTCGAGACGGCGTCCGCCGGAGTCGCCGCCGAGCCGCACTACGAGGTTCCCGAGGCCGTGAACCGCCTGCTCGCCGCCGCCGGCGCGCCGCCGTTCCGGCACAAGGCGCGGCTCGCGACGCGCGAGGTCCTACGCTGGGCGGACTTGATCCTGGTCATGACCGCCGCGCATCACGACCACATCCTCGAGCTCTACCCCGAGTTCTCCGCGCGCACCCGCCTGCTGCGCGAGGCGGCCGGGTTCGGCGAGGAGGACGTCGAGGACCCGATGGGCGGTCCGGATGAGGGATACGCGCGCTGCTTCGGCGTGATCCGCGAGTCCCTCGACGCGCTGATCGCCAAGGGGTTCAGGTGACGGAGCTTATGAAAACCCGTTATGGGTCCTTTGGTCCCTGCGCGCAGTCCCCCCTTTGGCCCTGCCGGGGAACCCGCGATCTCCCTATACTTTGAGCATGAAGAAATCCTACGCCCGCCGCCCCGGATCCCGATGACCGGCATCGCGAGCCGCAGCACCTGGCGCCGGATCCTGCCCCCGCTCGTGGATTTCCTGATTTTCTACGTCGCGCTGGCCACCACGCTCCTCCTGCGCGAGCCGAAGGCCGCCAGCCTCGCGACGGCGGCGCTGTTCTTCCCGCTCTTTCTGACGTGGCTCGCCACGATGTACACGGTCGGCCTGTACGAGCTGCGCCTGCTGCGCGAGGACGTGGCGCTGATCCGCAACCTGCTGTTCTCCGCCGCCGCGTGCCTGATGCTCGGCACCACCTATTTCTACGCGCTCGGCTCCCGCGTGCATCCGAAGACGCACCTGGTGCTCGCCGTCGCCATCTCCCACGTTCTCGTCTTCGCCTGGCGCCGAACCTGGCTGTGGCTGCTGAACTTCAACCTGCTCGAGCAGCGCTTCGTCTTCCTCGGCGACGCGGACCACCTGGCCGAGCTCGAGAAGGGCATGCCCGACCACGCGCAGGAGACCGGCCTCTCGGTCGGACCGTGGCAGTGGCCCGGGATCGACATCGTCGTGGCCGACGCGCCGTGGGTCGACAAGAACTGGGAGTCGGCGCGCGACGTCCTCGTCACCGCGATGGGCCGCGGTGTGCCGATCGTCACCATGGAAGATTTCTACGAGTCGATCTTCGGCAAGGTCTCGCCTTACTACGCGGCGAGCCCCTCGTGGGCGCTCGAGTTCATCCTTCCCAAGCGCATGAGCCTGTACGCGATGGTCAAGCGCGGCATCGACGTGGTCGGCTCGATCGCGCTGCTGATCCTCTTCTCCCCGTTCCTCGCGGCCACCGCCGCGCTGGTCGCGATCCTCGACGGCCGCCCGATCTTCTTCAATCAGGAGCGCGCCGGCCTGCTCGGCAAGCCGTTCACGCTCTGGAAGTTCCGCACGATGAGCTCCGGCGCCGAGGCCAAGGGCCCCCTGCTCGCGGCCGACGCGCTCGACTCGCACGTGACGGTGCTCGGCAATATCCTGCGCCGCTTCCGCCTCGACGAACTTCCTCAGCTTTGGAACATCCTCAAGGGCGAGATGTCCTTCGTCGGCCCGCGCCCCGAGTGGATGAAGGAAGTCGAGGTTCTCGAGAAGGCCGTGCCGAGCAATCACTTGCGCCACCTGGTCAAGCCCGGCGTCACGGGCTGGGCGCAAGTGAAGTTCCGCCAGACGAACACGGTCGCCGACGCGATCGAGCGCCTGCACTACGATCTCTACTACGTGAAGAACTGGTCGTTCGGCCTGGACGTCAGCATCATCCTGAAGACGATCAAGCGCGTTCTGATCAGCGACGCGACCGTGGACGCGATCCCTTCGCCGAAGATGCCGCTGCCCATGGACGCGGACTGGGTCATCGACCTCACGACCACGCACGAGCACCTTTATCCTCCGTCCGCCGAACCCTCCCTGCCGTAGGCCGGTCCGGCCGCCGGCTTGCTTCGGGCGCGAAGCGCCGAAATGCTAGCATGCGCCCCGCCGCCCGAGCGCCAGGGAACGCGCGCTTGACGCGCCCCCTCCCATGATCAAGAGCGTCCCGATCGAGAACCTCCATCTGGAAACGGGAGCCATCTTCCTCTTCCTGTGCATGGTCGTCGGGGTCGAGTTCGGCCGCGCGTCCGAGCCGGACTACGACGTGCTCGGCGGCGGGACGCCTCGCCGCCTGCTTCCGCTCGCGTTCCTCCTCATCGCCCTCGCGCTGACCAACATGCTGTACGGCGTGTCGCCGTTCATCGGGCTCGAGCTCGCGATCGGCGTCGTCCTGGCCCTGCTCCACCCGGCCAACGCGCTGTGCTTCATGGTCCTGCTGTCGATCCTGCGCCCCTGGGAGATCGGAAGCCCGAATCCTCTCCTCGGCTCGATCCCCCGCCTCGGCGTGGGGCTCTGCGCGTTCTCCTTCTTGATCCATCCGAAGCAGCACGCGCGTCTCACCCCGCGCGCGAAGCGCGCCGCCCTCTTCCTCGCGGCGTTCGCCGGCTGGACGTTGCTGTCCGCCCTGCGCACGCCGAGCATCACGCAGACCCTCTCGCATTGGTTCGACGACTACTTCAAAGTTCTCGCGATCTTCGCCCTGGCCCTGTACCTCATCGAAAGCGAGCGCAGCGTGCGAGAACTGCAGATGACCTTGGTGATCGCGAGTCTCTCCCTGATGGCGTCCGGAATCTACCGGTTCGCGAACTACGGACTGACCGAGGGGCGCCTGATCTCGGCCGGAACGATCGGCGACCCGAACGACGTCGGCGCGCTCATCGTCATGGCGCTTCCCTTCGCGCTCGTGCCCGCATTCGCCAAGAGGAGCGGAGCGTTCGCGCGGACGGCGGGCGTCCTCTTCGGCGGAGCCGCGGCCTTCGTGATCTGGCTCACGCGCTCGCGCGGCACGATGCTCGCCCTTGTCGGCCAGTTCCTCGTCCTGCGCCTCGTCAAGAACCCGCGCAAGCGGCTCGCCCTGTTGTTCACCGCCGTCGTGCTCGGCGCGGGCTACATGGGGCTCATGCAGCTGATCCCGCGCGAACAGGACGACATGGAGGCCTCGCAGTCGAGCCGCATCACGTATTGGAAAACGGCGGTCAACATGGCCGCGCACAATCCGCTCTTCGGCGTCGGCTACTCCCAGTATCCCGAGCAGTACATGTCCTACGCCGTCGGCCACGTCTACGAGCGCGGCAACCGCACCGCGCACTCGAGCTGGTTCCTGGCGCTCGGCGAAACCGGCGCGGTCGGATTCGTCTTCTTCGTCGGCTTTTTCATCAGCGTCCTGAAGATCGCGTGGAAGAATCGCGCGCAGCGCCCGGCCCAGCTCTTCGCGGTCGCGGGCTACGGCGTGGCGATGAGCTTCCTCTCCCACACGTACGCCCACTTTCTGTACACGTTGATGGCGCTCGTGCTCGCCTCCGACGGGGTCGGCGTCGAGGAGCGTTCCCCGAATGCCTCCTGAGCGCCGAGTCTCGATCGTCGTGCCGGCGCTCAACGAGGAGCGCGTGATCGGGCGCTGCCTGGAGGCGCTGACGCGCCAGGACTTCCCGAAGGAGGCCTACGAGGTCGTGCTCGTCGACAACGGCTCGGCCGACCGCACGCTGGAGATCGCGCGCCAATTCTCCGCGACTCTGAACCTGTCGATCCTGAGCAAGACCGACGCCCGCATCTCCGGTCTGCGCAACTTCGGCGTCTCCCGCTCCCGCGGAGAAATACTCGCTTTCCTCGACGCGGACTGCGTCGCTCCGCCGGGCTGGCTCAAGACGGCGACGGGACTGCTCGCCGGAGAGAAAGTCGGCGCCGCGGGCGCGCACTACAAGATCCCGGACGACTCGACCTGGGTCGGGCGCACCTGGTTCGGCGGGGCCGAGCTCGAAAGGCAGGGCGACGTCGACTGGATTCCGGCCGGCGACATGCTGCTGGCGCGCGCGACGTTCGAGCGGCTCGGCGGCTTCGACGAGTCGATCTCGACCAACGAGGACTGCGAGCTCTGCGAACGCGTGCGCGCCGCGGGACTGCGCGTCGTCGGCGACGCCGCGGCGGCGGTCGTGCATCTGGGCACGCCGCAGACGCTCGGCCATTTCTACCGCAAGGTCCGCTGGCACGCGACCGACGGGCTGCGCGTGTTCGTGCGCGGCCTGCCCAAGATCACGAACCCGCGGCCCCTGCTTCTCGCCGCTTATACCTTGCTGTGCGCGGCCGGCTTCGTCGTCGCAGCCGCGGCCGCCGTGCGATCGGGCGCCTGGGGGGCACCGCTTGGCTTCCTGATCGCCTTGCCCGCGCCGGCGCTCCTGCTCGGCCTGCGCGCCGCCGCGAAAAGGGGCCGTTGGTCAGACCTCGGCGCCTGGATCGTTTTGTTTTTCGTCTATGGACTGGCGCGCGCGCACGCGCTGGTCAGAGTCGTCAGGCGAAGAGACTCGCGATGAGAAAGAAGCTCGCCAAGGCGCTCCGCCGGCCGCGCGTCGCGCGCGATCACGTGATGAGCGTGGTCCGGGGTCATTTCTACAAGCTCTTTTACGCGCTGACCGGCGCGCGCGTGACGATCGGCCGGAATTTCCGGGTGGAAGGGTCGCTCAGCATCCGCGGCCCGGGACGCATCGTCATCGGCGACGACGTGCGCGTCGGAATGCACGTCACTCCCTGGACCCACGAAGAGGACGCGGTGGTGACGATCGGCGACCGCGTCTATCTGAACGGCACGCGCTTCGGCTGCGCGCAGGCGATCACGGTCGGCGACGACTGCATCCTCGCCGACTGCCGGCTCATGGACACCGACCACCACGGCGTCGACCCGAACCGGCGCGGCGAATACAAGAGCGCCCCGATCGTCGTCGGCCGCAACGTGTGGATCACGATCCAGTGCGTCGTGCTCAAGGGTGTTTCGATCGCCCAGGGCTGCACCGTGACGCCGAACTCCGTCGTGGTCGGCGACTTGCCGACCCCGGACTCGATCTACGGCGGCAATCCCGCGGTGTTCATCAAGAAGGCGGCATGACCGCGGAGCGGCGGAAGGTCCTGCTCGTCGCGCAGTACCTGCACATGGGCGGGCTCGAACGCATGGTCTTCGGCCTCGCGTCCGCGCTCAAGACGGGCGGCCAATGGGAGCCGCGCGCGTTCGTCTTCGACCGCCTGCCGGGCGCGGCGCCGGAGAACGATCTGCGTCCGGACTTCGCGGCGGCCGGGATTGCGACGACGGCTCGCTTCAAGCGGCCCGGGTTCTCGCCGCGCACCGCGCTGGCACTCGCGCGCACGCTGTCGGCCGGAGGCATCCGCGTCCTCCACACCCACGACCTGGGTCCGCTGATCTACGGCGCGCTGGCCAAACGAATGAGCTTCGGCCGCGTGCGCCTCGTGCACACCCAGCATTCGTTCGTCGGCCTCGCGGAGCGCGGACGCGACCGGCGCTACCTGCGCTTCTTCGCGCGCTTCGCCGACGAGCTCGTCGCCGTCTCCGAGGACACGCGCCGCTCGTTCGTCGCCCTCGGCGTGCCGCCGGAGAAGGTCCGCGTCATCCCCAACGGCGTGCGCTTCCCCGAGCGCGCGATCAGCGGCGGCCGGCGGCGCAAGGAGGAGCTCCTCGACTCCCTGGCGGCGCCGCTGCGGGCCGAGCTCGCCCCGTTCCTCGACAGCCGCTGGATCCTCTATCTGGCCCGCGTCCACCGCACGAAAGGCCAGGACCGCGCTCTCGAGCTCTGGAGCCGTCTTGCTCCGCGCGTGCGCGCCGGCAGCGCGCTGCTCTTCGTCGGCCCGGAGAGCGACGACGGCCGCCTCGCCAAGCTGCGCCGCGGCATCTCCGCCGCGCCGGACTCGTCCCGCATCCTTTATATGGGCACCGCGCACGAGCCCGAGCGCTGGCGCGCCGCGTCCGACCTCGCGCTGTCGTGCTCCGAGTTCGAGGGCATGCCGCTCGGCCCCATCGAGGCGGCGGGCGCCGGACTGCCGCAGGTGCTCTCGCGCATCCCCGGCCACGCGATCCTGGCGGACGTCAGCGCGCAGTATCCGCTCGACCAGCCGGAGCAAGGCGCTCTGCTCGTCGCGAAGGCGCTCGATGAATGCGACGCCGGACCCGCGGACTATTTCCGCCGCGCGTGGGAGAGGGGCGCCGCGGTCCGCGCGCGCTTCACGCTCGCGCGCATGACCGAGGCGTACGCTCGCCTCTACGCGGGAACCGAGTCTTGATCATCCACGTTTTCAACTCCAGCGTCGTCAGCGGTCCCGAGCGGCTGGTTCTGCCGGCGCTGGCGCGGACGCGCGAGCGCTTCATGATCGTCAACCTCGTCGAGACGCGCCTGCGGCGCGCGGGCGACCCCGACCCGCTCGAGGTTTTCTGCCGCTCGCTCGGCCTGCGCCACGCCGCGATCCCCGTCGACGGGCGCTGGGACTCCGCCGCGATCCGCCGCCTGCGCGACCTCCTCCTGAAAACAGCTCCGGAACTCGCGCACGCGCACGTCGGCAAAGCGTCGATCTATCTCGCGCGCGCCGCGCGCGGCCTGCGCGCGCGCCCGCCGCTCGTCTCCACGCATCACGGCGTGCGCGGCCTGCCGGACCTGAAGACGCGCCTCTACGAACTTCTCTACCGCCGCCTGTTCCTGCCCTCCTTCGACCGCGTCCTCTGCGTCTCGACCGAGGACTTCGCGACGGTGCGCCGCTCCGGCGTCGACGCGAGCCGCCTGCGCCTCCACTTGAACGGCGTCGACGGCCGCAAGCTCGACGCCGCCGCGCGCGCCGCCGAAAGCGCGCGCGTGCGCGCGCTCTGGCTTCCCAATGAAAAATCCTCGGGCGGCCTGTTCCTGTGCGGCGTCGTCGGCCGTCTCTCCGCCGAGAAGGACCATGCGCGTCTCCTGAAAGTCCTCGCGCGGCTGGAAAAGAACGGCGCCCCGGCGGACTGGCGCTGCCTCGTCTTCGGCCGAGGAGACCTGGAAGCGGCGCTCAAGGACTCCGCGCGCCGCGCCGGTCTCGAGCGCCGCGTCGTCTGGCTCGGCTACCGCGACGACGTCGGTCGCGAGCTCGCGGGCCTCGACTTATTGCTGTCCTTCTCGAGGGCCGAAGGCCTGCCGATCAATCTCATCGAGGCCGGCTGGGCGGCGACACCCGTCGTGAGCACTCTCGTCGGCGGCGTGAAGGACGTGCTTCCCGACGCGCGCTTCGGCGTCGGCATCCCGCCGGAAGAGCCGGCCGACGAGACCGCGCGCCGCCTCGCGTCGGCGATGACCGCGGCGGGACGCTCCGAGCTCGCCGCCCAAGGGCGGCGTTTGCAAGAGCGCGTCGCCGCGGAATTTTCCCGCGAACGCTGGAGCGCGCGCCTGCGGGAGATTTACGCGGAGCTCGGCGTCGCCGTCTAGAGCCCGGCGTGGGCGCGGCCCGCGACGCGGGCGCGAGAGAAGAAGAAGTTCGGGAACGCGCAGCCGAAATCCAGGCGCGCGAGCGTCTCGGGGACGACCGTGCGCTGGATGTCGAAGCGGTCGAGGCGGTCGCGCGCGGCGGTCCCGGTCAGGAACGAAAACGCCATGCGGTAGCCGCACTCCTGGGCGAGGGCTTTCGTCGCGGCCGTGAAGTGCTCGTACTGGCCGACCGGATAGGCGAGGGAGACGATCGGGCGGCCGAGCTGCTTCTCGATCGTCGCCTTCGAGTTCGTCAGCTCGCGGCGCTGGTCCTCGAGCGGCAGGTGCGAGAGGATGTGATGATGCTCGGTGTGGGAGCCGATGCCGATGCCGCCGGCCGCGACCTCGCGGATCTGATCCCAGTTCATCACCTGGCCGCGCTCGTCGTCGGCGGACGGCAGCGCGGAGCCGGTCGCCGCGGCGAGCTCCTCGATGAAGCCGCGCGTCGCGTCGCCGCCGGACGAGCGCCAGCTCGCCAACAGCTCCGAAATCGAAGCGCTCGCCCTTTCGCCGGCGCCGAATCGACGGCCGCGAAAGACGAACTCCGGTTTGCGCGACGTTTTGACCAAGAAGGCGATGCGGTCCCACCAGGACAACCGGCCGTCCGTCACGGCACCGGTCGGGACGAAGAAGATCGCGGGTACGCCGGCCGCCTTCAGGACCGGGTAGGCGAGCGAGTAGCAGTCCAGGTAGGCGTCGTCGAACGTGACCGCGGAGCACGTCCCGCGCCACTTCGTCTTGCCGTCGCAGACCTCCAGAAGCTCGCTCTCGCAGAGCACGTCGGTGTTTTTCTTGAGCCAGCGGATCTGCGCGTCGAACTCCCCGACGTCGGGGCCGAAGACGCCGTCGTCGAACAAAGTCGTGCGGCGGCGGTCGATGATCCGATGGTAATTGAGGATCACCAGATTTTGATTGGGAAGCAGGCGCGCGGCGCGAAACGCGCCGGACGCGCTCAACGCGCCGATGATCTTATTCTTCGCGCCCATCGGGGGCTCCGGCGCGGCGCGCGGCGCGCCGCGCGCGCACGGCGCGCACGACGGAGTCCGGCGCGAACGACTTCGCCAGCAGCGCGAACGTCGCGCGCGTCGGGCGGATCTTCAGGCTCTTCAAGAGGTGCTCGCGTCCTTTCGCTTTCTGGCCCGCGGCCAGATATTCGCTCCCGACCCAGGCGTGCGTCTCGGCGAGACAGCGGTCGAGGAGCTCCGCCGGAAGTGTAATGGCCTTTCGGTCCTCGCGCAAGGTGGTCTCGAGCGTCGCGAGATAATTGCGCGCGATCGGCAGAAGATTCTTCGCGGAGCTCAGCGCGTCCTCGCGCCCGACGCGGTAGAGGATCGTCGGCGCGTCGATGAACGCGACCGGGCCCGCGCGGCACGTGTGCAGGTGGAACTTGTAGTCCTCACCGGTGCGATAGGCCTCGTCGAAGAAGCCGACTTGCTCGCGGCGACTGCGGCGCAGGAGCACGGTCGAGGTGTGCACGAGGTTGCCCAGAACCATGGGGCCGAAGATATCTCCCGTGAACACGCGGGTATCGCCCGGCAGGCCGCCGGCGGGAACGCCCGCGTCCGCCAAAGTCGATTCGCGCGAGAATAAGCCGCTTGGCTTCGGGAAATAGCGGTACGCGTGGTACATGATCCGCAGATAGCGCTCGTGCAGGACCTTTCCCGCGTCGTCGACCGCGCGCATGTCCGACCAGACCATGCCCGCTTGCGCAAGCGCGCGCAGGACGGCGACCTGCGCGTCGAGTTTTCCCGGCAGCCACGCGTCGTCGGAGTCGAGAAAAGCGACGAACTCGCCCCCCGCCTCGCGCAGGCCGCGGTTGCGCGCCGCGGAGACTCCGGCGTTCGTTTGATGAAAATACCGGACCTTCGGGTTCGAGCCGAAGCGCGAAGCGACGGCCTCGCGCGTCCCATCGGTGGAGCCGTCGTCGACGATCAGGACCTCGTGCGCGGCGTAGGACTGCGCCAGCACGCTGTCGACGGCCTGGAGCAGGAGCGCCGCGCGGTTATAGGCCGGAATGACGACGCTGACGAGCCCCGGGGTCATGACGACGGATTATATCTGGTTCCATCGAACGTGCGGCGATTTTTAGTTCAATGGACTTTATGGATCTCCGCCGCACGGTCGGCGCGCGGCGCGTGCGCCTGACCAGCGTCCTCGACGACGAGTCGCGCCTGTTCGAGAAAGAACTTGCGTCTCGCCTCGGCGCGTCTCCAGAAGGCGCGCCTGCGCGCGAGCTGCCTTGGCTCCAGACCCACGCCTACCTCGAGCTGTGTCCCCGGGAGTTCCGTCTCCTGCAGGTCCGCGACGCCGCCGGCGCGCCGAGCGCGCAGATCGCCGTCTTCCTGTCCCGACCGCGGCGCGCGCGCTGGTTCGCGACCGGCACCGCCGAGAGGTTCGGCCCGGCGACGGACGGCGAAGAAGAAGAGTTCGCGCTCGGGACCCTGCGCGAGCTCTGCGCGGAGCTCGGCGAGATCATGGAGCTTCGCCTGCGTCCGGAACGCTACGATGCGGTCGAGCTGTGGAATTTCCAAGACCGGGCGCGGCGCGCCGGCTTCCGCCTCGCGGACGCGCTCGACGTCGAGCGCACCTGGATTTGCGATCTGCGGCCGACCGAGGAGGAGCTCTTGAGCGCGTTCGCTCGCAAGACGCGCCGCCTCCTGCAGAGCGAAGACCTCGCGCGCGTCGAATTGCGGCCCCTGACCCACGCGCGCTTCATCCCGCAGTGCCGGACGGCGCTCGACGCCGCGTTCGTCCGCACCGTCGGAGAAAAGGCCCACTTCGACTTCGAGACCGCCTTCGCCCTGGCCGCGAGCCGGCCGGACCGCGCGGCCGTCCTCGGGCTGTTCTGGAAGGACGATCCCGAGCGCCTGCTCGCGTACGTGACGGGCTTTCGCAGCGGCGCGGCCGCGGAATACTCGTCGGCCGGCTCGCTCGACGATCCGGAGCTGCGCAAGCTCCCGTTCAACTACTGGCTGCTGTGGAACCTCCTGCTCTGGGCCAAGCGTTCCGGCGCGTCCTTCCTCGATTTGCGGGGCATCACCGATGGGGGAAGCGCCGACCCGCTGAAGGGCATCTCCTTCTTCAAGCGCCGCTTCCCGGGCCGGGAGATCGAGATCAACCGGGAGATGACCGCTCTGCTCAAGCCCAAGACGCACGCGGCGCTCCAGTCGCTGCGCGCCCTTCGCGGGCGCCGACGATGAAGCGCGCCGTCGCCCTGGCCTTCGCGCTCTGCACTCTCGGCGTCCGCGCGCGCGCCGACGCCGCCGACGCGCCGCTCCTCGATCGCGTCAACGCCGGCGCGCACGAGACGCGCGCGGACGGAACCTTGCTGTGGCCGGGGCGCTGGTTCGGGATCTCGCGGCGCATGGATTGGTCGGCGTACGACTTCGTCGAGGTCACGCTGTTCAATCCCGGGGCGCGCGCGATCCCGTTCTCGTTCGAGGTCAAGGACGCCGACTCGCGCGACTACTGGACGCGCGCCAATGTGTCCGAGGTCGCCGCTCCCGGTCTGCAGACGATCCGTCTTTCCACGCGACTGCGCGCCGGCGAATTGGCCCGTCCGGGACGCCCGCTCGATCCCGCGCGCATCGTCTCGCTGATCCTGTCGCGTCCGGACCCGGATGACCGCGCGCCGCTCGAGGTCCGGCGCATCGAGCTGGCAAAGAGCGCGGTTTCGTACGCGCCCGGCCTGCTCGCTCTGCACGCCGGCCCCGCGGACGCGGGCGCCGTCGACGGCTTCCTGACGCTCGACGAGAACGCCGACTACTCCCGCGCGCGCGGCTGGGGCTGGCTGGAAAAGAAGTTTTGGTCTCCCTACCCGCAGGTCAACCGCGTCGTCGCCCCGGACGCGCTGACGTCTTCGAATCTCGCCATCGCGTCCGCGAAGCTGCGCGTGGACCTGAAGCCAGGGACCTACCGGGTCTGGATGATCATCGACCATCCCGGCGGGTACTGGGGCGAGTATCCGTACTACAAGCGGCGCACGGTGCGCGCGCAGGGCAAGCTCGTCCTCGACGAGCGGATGACGCCGGAGCAGGCGAAAGCCGAGTACTTCCGCTGGCAGGACGCGGAGGACCGCGAGAGCGACGACCTGTTCGACAAATACTGGTCGAAGATCGTCCGCGAGAAGACATTCGACGTGCGCGTCGACGGCGATCATCTCGATCTCGCGTTCGCCAACGAGGGCTGCCCGGACTCCCTGCCGTGCTTCGGCCTCGCGCTTTCCGCGCTCGCCGTCTACCCGATCGACAACGCCGAGCAGCGCGCGCGCGGCGACGACTGGCTCGCGCGACTGCGCGCCGGGCGCCATGCCGAGTTCCTGAGCCGGCATCAGCTCACGGAAAGATCCTTGACGAATCTTCTCGCCGCGCTGCCCCCGGGCCTCGGCGTGTGGGACGCTCCGGCGAACCGAGACCTGAGCCGCGCGACGGCGGCCGACCTGCATCCTCTCGGCGCGGACCCCGCCGCGACGCCGCGCGTGACGACGTTCCGCAACGCACGCGGCTACTTCGCGCCCGCGGTGAGCTGGAAGGGGAGCGCAGCGCGCAAGATCACTTGGCGCGTGACCGGACTTCCCGACGGCGTGCGCGCCGAGGGCGGCTGGATCCAGTATCGCGCGTTGCGCGAGACCGACGGCGGAAACCTCTACGCGGTGCGCGAGCGCTGGGTGAGCGGGGAGAGAACACGGACGTTCGCGCGCGAGGACCTCGGCCGGCTTTGGCTGCGCTTCGGCGTCGCCGCAGACGCGCGGCCGGGCGTGTTCCCGGCGACGCTGACGCTCTCCTCCGGCGGCACGCAGCGGGACGCGCGCGTTCGCTTCGAATTGCGCGTCCTCAAGGCGCGCGCCGCCGATCTCGACTTCCCCGTCGGCCCGTTCTACGACGACGTCGCGGAGGACTGGTGGGACGCGGCGTATCTGCGCCCGCGTCTCGTGCGGCTGGAGCAGAAGAGCTTGCTCAAGATGCGCGCGCTCGGCGTCACCGCGTTCTCGTTCCGCCCCAAGATCCGCCTCAACACCGACCGCGGCGTCGCCGTCGACGCGAACGAGATCGATCGCGTGATGAGCGAAGCCAAACGCTTAGGCTTCCTCGGGCTCGTCGGCTACGACGACGTCTTCTCCCGGGAAAACCTTTGCGAGAAGGCGGCCCCCGACGATCCGCTCGCGCGCGCCGACGTCTGGCGCCGCACCTTCGACGGATTGGAAGCGAAGGCCAAGCAGAATTCGTGGCTCCCTCTCGCGCTGATCGTCTGCGACGAGCCTGTCGGCGATCGGGCGGGCGCGCTCCTCGATCGTCTGCAGGAATTGCCGGCGCCGGACCCGCGCCGCCGCGTGCAGTGGTCGGTCACCACGAGCCTCGGCCGCGAAGCGACGCCCCAAGCGCGCGAACTCGCGCGCCGCGTGAGCCTGCCTTTCTTGGCCGGCTTCGCGCCGGAGGAGATCCGCTTTCCGTGGGCGTTCTACAACGCGCCGTCGCGCGACTCGCTCGGCCTCGGGATGTACCGCCTGCGCAAGACGACGGACCTGCGCTATCGATTGTTGTGGACGTGGAACGCGAACTCGGCCAATCCTTATTTCGACTTCGACGGGCGCGAGAGCGATTATGCGTGGTGCTCGTCGAAGGAAGACGAAAGCCTGCGCTGCTCGGTCGGCTTCGACCGCGAGATCGACCGCGGCCTGACCGACTACCGCATCGCGCTCGGCCTCGAGCGCCTGCTCGACGAACGCAAGGATCTGAGCCCCGAACAGGCGGCCCGCGGTCAGGCGATTTTGGAGGAAGCGCGAACGAACGGCGTCGATCCCGAGGCGTGGCTCGCGAAGGCGGCGGCGTTCGAGGAGGATTTGTGAGCCGATCCCTGACGAAGCGGCTCGAGGACGTTTATGAAGTGGCGGCGCCGGGCGGCGCCGGCCGCATCGTGCCCATGGAGGGCGTGCGCGGCCTCGCGGTCCTGCTCGTCTTCTTCGTGCACTATCACGCGCTGTTCCATCGCTGGACTCTCGACGGAGGAACGGCCCGACGCATTTCCGAATTCCTCTGGAGCATCGGCCACTCCGGCGTGGACCTTTTCTTCGCGCTCAGCGGCTTCCTGATCTACGGGTCCGTCATCACGGGCAAGACGCCCTACCTGAAGTTCATGGGACGCCGCGCGTGGCGCATCTACCCGACCTTCCTCGCCGTGTTCGCCGTCTATTTCGTTTTGTCTTTCGTCTTCCCCGCGGAGAACAAAATCCCGTCGGGCCTCGTCCCCGGCTCCGCCTACGTCTTCGAGAATCTCCTGCTCCTTCCCGGCATCTTCGACATCACGCCGATGATCACGGTGGCTTGGTCCCTGAGCTACGAGATTTTTTATTACCTGCTGATTCCGCTCATCGTGATCGGCCTCGGCCTGCGCCGCTGGAGCCCGAAGTCCTGCGCGGCCTTCTTCGCGGGGCTCGCCCTCGCCTACACGGCCTACTGCGCGCTCGGTCCGTTCCCGCGCCTGCAGCTCATCATGTTCATCTCGGGGATACTGCTCTTCGAGGCGTTCCGCCTCCTCCCCGAGGACGGCGCGGCGCGTTCGACCGTCGGGCGCGATCTTCTGGGCTTGCTCGCGCTCCTCGCCTGCGTGCCGGCCGCGCGCATCTCCGGAGAGGGCGGCCGCGGCTGGTTCGCGAAGATCATCCTCGAGTTCCCCCTCGTCCTGGTTTTCTTGTTCGCGTGCTTCCGGTCCACTTCTTTCCTGGGTCGCCTTTTCTCCGGGCGCTTCATCCGCTACCTGGGCAACATGAGCTACTCGTACTACCTGCTCCACGGCCTCGCGCTGAAGTTCGTCGCGATGGTTCTCGCGCGTCTCATACCGGACGCGAGCGGCGACTGGATATTCTGGCTGGCCCTGCCCGCGGCTTTCGCCGTCACCTGGGCCGCCTCGACCGCGCTGTACGTGCTCGTCGAGAAGCCCGCCCAGGCGCGTCCGCACCGCCACGCCCTCCTCCTCAAGGAGACCGGGCTCGAATCCCCGCGCGGCTGAGTCGGATGCCGTCGACGGATACATGGTAAAATGACCTCCCGGCCGCCTCACGGCGGCCGCGTCCATTGAATGGCCCAGCCCTTCTCCGTCGCCGAGTTCGCCGGGACCCTCTCCCGCTTCCGCAAGATCCTCGGCCCCCGAGGGCTGCGCTGGCTTCTCGTCGGCCTGCTGAGCTCGCTGAGCCTGAGCCTCATCGAGTACGCGGTCGCCGCTTTCCTCCAGGTTTTCCTCGTCAGCCTCGGCTACTTCGACCGCTCGCAGGTGAGCTCTCTGCTCCTGCCGCTGATCTCGATGAGCATCGTCGGCCAGTGCGGACTTCTGGTCTTGATCGGGGCGGTGCGCGCGGCCGCGCTGTTCGCCTCGGCCTACAGCAACGACGCCGCGCAGGAAACCGCGAACTGCCGTTTCAAGCAGGCGACCGTCTACGAAATGCTGCTGCGCAAGGGCCGCCATTTCCTCCCCGCGTCCGAGATCCATTACCGCGTCGGCGAGCTCTACCCGAAGAGCATGGTCTTCATCTACAGCTCGCTGTGCTTGCTCGTCGCCTTGATCCAGTGCCTGTTCCTTGTCGTCGCGATGCTGTATCTCGCCTGGCGCGAGACCCTGATCGGCCTCGTCGGCTTCGGAGTCGTCGGCGTGCTCGTGACGATCGCCAACCAGCGCCTCGCGAAGAACGCGCGCCTGGCCCCGGGAATTCAATCGCGCTTCATCAAGGACGTCGAGCGCGCCTCGCGCAACTGGATTTTCATCCGCATCAGCCGCACGCAGGAGAAAGAGGCCGCCGGGCTCTTCGACAAGGTGTTCGGCTACTTCGACGTGGTTCTGCGCATGGCGTCGCTGAATACTCTGATCCTCGGGTTGCCGCCGTTTTTCGGCATTTGCCTGTTCGCGGTCATCATCTACATGAGCCGCTCGGTCTTCCTGACCAAGGCGTCGGTGCTCATCAGCATCCTGTTCCTCTTCCTGCGCTTCGTGCAGTACCTCGGCACCGCGTCGCAGAACCTGGCCGGCATCACGAAATTTTGGCCGCAATTCCAGGAGGCCGTCGCGGTGACCAGCCGCCTGGAGACGAAGGAGTTCGCCGAGGCGCTGTCTTACGACGGCGCCAACTACCGGCGGCGCATCGGCCATGCGCCGCCCGCTCCCAGCGCCGCGGGCGAGCCGCCCGCGGAGCGTGCACCGGAGCTGGTCTTGAGCGGCGTCTCGTACGCATGGGCGCCCGATCGTCCGCGCGTGATCGACGGGCTGTCGTGGAAGGTCGGCGGCGGCGAGATCGCCGGGATCGTGGGACCGAGCGGCGCGGGCAAGAGCACCCTGCTTCTGCTCATTCTCGGCATGGTCGATCCGACCGAGGGCCGCATCGAGATCGACGGCGCCGCGCCCTCGGCGTACTTCGAGCGCGCGAGCGGCGGCCTCGGCTACGTCGGCGCCGAGCCGTTCCTACTCGACGGCACGCTCGAGAGCAACCTCGAGTACGGTCTCGACCGCAAGCCGACCCGCGACGAGATCTGGGCCGCTCTCGACTCGGCCCAGCTCGCCGAGACCGTGCGCGGGCTCGACGGCGGCCTCGACTACCGCCTCGACGAGAACGGCTCCGGCCTCTCGACCGGCCAGAAGCAGCGCCTGGCGCTCGCGCGCGCGCTGCTGCGCCGGCCGCACTTGCTGATCCTCGACGAGGCGACCGCGAACCTCGACGCGGCGACCGAGACCGAGATCGCGAACACGATCAAGCGCCTCGGCGGCAAGACCACCGTGCTCATCGTCTCGCACCGGGCCGGCATCCTCGCCGCGGCCGGCAGGGTCCTGGAGCTCGGCGCGCCCGTGCGCGAGGACGCGTCCGCCTAGCATGGTGCTGAAAAAGCTCAAGAAGGCGACGATCCGCACTCTCAGGGCGACCGGCGTGTCCGCCTTGATCCGCGACAGCGCGTGGCGCCGCCGCCGCCTCGCGATTCTCGCCTACCACGGCGTCTCCCTCTCCGACGAGCACGAGTGGAGCGGCGGCCAGTTCGTGGCGCCGGAGGTTTTCCGCTCCCGTCTGCAGACCCTGAAGGAGCTGCGCTGCAACGTCCTGCCGCTCGGCGAAGCGCTCGAGCGTCTGCGCGCGGACGACCTGCCCGAGCGCGCGGTCGTCATCACTTTCGACGACGGCATGTCCGACTTCCGCCGCAAGGCCTTTCCGATCTTACGCGAGTTCGGCTATCCCGTCACCTTGTATCTGACGACGTTCTACACCGAGTTCGACCGCCCCGTCTTCGACCTGATGTTCTCCTACCTGCTCTGGAAGGGGCGCGCGCGCACGCTCGACCTCGCCAAGCTGACCGGCGAAGGTCCGAGCGTCGACCTGAGCCGCGAGGACGCCCGCGCCGCCGCGCGCGCGCGCATTTTCAAATTCGCGCGCGAGAAGAAGCTGAAGGCGGAGGCGAAGGACGCGTTTTGCGCCTCCTTGGCCGCCGAGCTCGGCGTGGACTACGCGGAGCTCCTCTCGAGCCGAGTGATGCACAACCTGTCGCCCGCCGAGGTCAAGCTCGTCGCGGACGGCGGCGTCGATATCCAGCTCCACACGCACCGCCACCGCGTCCCTCTCGACCGCGCGCTGTTCCTGCGCGAGATCGAGGATAACCGCGCGAGCATACGCCGCATCATCGGAAAGAACGCCGCGCACTTCTGCTACCCGAGCGGCGTCACCAACCCCGCGTTCCTCCCGTGGCTCAAGGAAGGCGGCGTCGTCTCCGCGACGACGTGCGTGCCGGGACTCGCGACGCGGCGCAGCGATCCGCTGATGCTGCCGCGGCACCTCGAGGTCGCGCGCCTCTCGGCGATCGAGTTCGAGAGCCACGTGACCGGCGTCTCGGCCGCCCTGCCTCGGCGATGAGCGCCGAGCCGCGCTACGAGCTGCGCTGGACCTTCGCGGCGGACGCCGACCTCTATCACGGCGGGAAGCTCCTGTCGGGCGTCGCCGAGCTCGCGCGGCGCGGAGTCGTCCGCGTCGAGGTCCGCGCGGATGCCGGCCCCCCGCCCGAGCCGGGCGTGCGCCGGGCCGCGCGCTGGGACGTCCTCGAGCGCGCGAGCGGCCGCCGCCTGCGCCTCGCACTCGACTTGACCGACGCCGCGGCCCGCCTCGATCCCCTCGGCGCCCGCGAGTGCGACGTCTATCTCAAGCGCAGCTTCGTGCGCGCCGACCTGACGGCGCTGGCGCCGCGCGGGGCGCGCTGCGTCTTCCTGCCGCTCGGCCTCAATCACGCATGCCTCACTCCCGGCGCGCGCGGCCTGCTCGCGGGCGCCGCGCTGCGGCGCGCGGTCTCGACCCTGCGTGCGGGCCGCGGGGCCGCGGCGGCCGCGCGGGGCTTCGCCGCGGACCTGCGCCTGCTCGCGGGTCTGCCGCCGCCGGAGGCGTTCGAGAACTTCGCGCCGGATGACCGCGCGGACAAGGTTCTGTTCCAGACCCGCGTTTGGGCGCCCGAGCCGTCGACCGACGATCTCCCCGCGCTCAATCGCGAACGCGCCGAGCTGGTGCGCGCGCTGCGCGCCGCTTTCCCCGAGGCGTTCGTCGGCGGCGTCATGGCCGACGCGTTCTCGAGCGAGCATTTTCCGGACGTCGTCACGAGCCGGAGCCTGCACCGCGCCGCCTACGCCGCGCTCTCCAGGCGCGCGTCGATCGGCGTCTACAGCCGCGGCATCCACCATTCGCTCGCTTTCAAGCTCTCGGAGTATCTCGCGAGCGGGCTCTGCATCGTCAGCAGCCCGCTCCCGCACGAATTGCCGGAGCCCCTGGTCCCCGGACGCCATTTCTTGGAATACCGGACGCCGGCGGAGTGCGTGGCCGCGGTGCGGCATCTGCGCGAGCGGCCGGAGGAAGCGGCGCGCATGCGTCAAGCCAACCTCGACTACTACCGGACCAACCTGGCGCCCGCCGCCGCCGCGCTCAGCGCCCTGGAGCGCTCGTTCCGCGCGGCGCGGGGCTGACCTCGACGGCGAACGCGCGCTCGCGCCAGGCCGCGAGCAGGGCGCGCGCGCGCGGCGAGGAGACGGCTCCCGCGTCGCGCGACAGCCACATCCGGAACTGGTCGGCGACGAACAGCGCCTCGAGGTCCGAGAAGTCTTCGGGCGCAAGACCGAAGCTCAGCAAAGCGCGGCGCACGGCCGCGCGCGCCGCCCGCAGAGCGCTCCCGCGCGCCGCCGCGTCGAGACGGCGCGACTCGTCGACGACGTCGCCGAGCAAGCGGACCAGATCGAGCGCCGCGAGCCCCTCGACGGACGCGTTCTCCCAGTCGACGAGCGCGAGCGCGCCGTCGGGCGCGAGCATCGCGTTGGTCATCGAAAGATCGCCGTGCACCCAGCTCAGCGGTAGGCTCTTCGCGCCCAGTCGCGCGCACGCGCCGCCGAGGCTCCGGGCCGCCTCGTCGTCGCCGACGGGCGTCGCCGCGAGACGCGCGAAGAAGCGCTCGCGCGCCGCGGCGTCGGCGGCCGAGGCGGGCGTCATGCGCGCGCTGAGCGCGACGTAGCCGTCGACGAGGCGCGCGAACAGCCGGCCGAAGCGCTCCGCATTGAAAGAGACCGGCATCAACTCGGACGCGAACGGCGCGCCGGACGCGAACTCGTAGCGGTAAAAGCGGCGGCCGCCGAACTCGCGCACGCCGAGCGGCTTCGGCCACCGCGGTTCGCCGGACGCGGGCGCGGCGACCGCGCGACGCGACGACGCGTCGAGGAACGCGTATTCCCTTTCCAAAAGCGGGATCGCCTCGGGCGTCTTCGCGGCCTTGAACACCGTGCTCGGTCCCCCGTCGAAGCCGACGACGAAGACCTTGTCGCTCGAGCTGAACTGCGCGAGCGGACCTCTGAACGGCAGCTGCGACCAGGCCAGACGCCCGTTCTTGGATCCCTTGCGCCCGAACAAGACGACCGCCTCCTCGAGCGCCCGGTTCCACGGGCCCGCGTTCGCGACGAGGCGCCGCAGGCGCCCCTTCCAAGACACGGGAGGATCGACGAGGGCGCGCGCGAATCGGCGCGGGCCCGCGTCCTCCAGGCGATAGACGGCCTTCTGCCGGTCGCACGAGTCGAACACGCCGTAGACTTCGACTGTTCCGAATCCCGCGTCGGCGAACAGCCGCCGGTATTGCTCGGGCGTGCGCGCCCAGGCTCGGTCGAACGGGCGCGCCCCGCGCTTCCCGCCGAACAGACGGACGAGCGACCACCGCGTCGCCGCCCCGATATAAAAATAGCCGTCGGGCTTGAGCAAACGCAGGGCGTCCGAGAGGAACTTTCTCTGCAAGGCCTCCGGCTCGCCCGCGCCCCAGAGTTCTCCGGATTCGAAGCCGCCGTTGAGCGTGATCAGGTCGAACGTGCCCGCCGCGAACGGGAGCGCGGCCGCGCTCGCGATGAGCGGATGCCAGTTCGCGAAGCCGTCCTGCGCGGCGCGCCGGCGTTGGAACAGCGCGCGCTCCGGGACCGGCTCGAGGCCGATCACCGTCTTCGCGCGCGAGGCGAGCAGAGACGTCATGAGGCCCATCCCGGCGCCGACGTCGAGCACGCTGTCGATCTCGTCCCAGGGCATCGCGTGGACGAAATCGGGGCCGATCGCGGACGTCAGGCGCGCGCGCACGGGCTCGTCCGGGACGACCTCTTCGAGCGCGCGGCGCCACGGGACCGAATCCATGCGGCGCAGGATCTCGGTCATCTGCGCGGACCCCACCTCGACCCGCTCATTGCGGCCCAACCGCAGGCGCGCGATCCCGTTCCAATATTCGAGACGGGTCCGCGCGGGGCAGGAGCACGCGGCGTCCGGCGTCAAGGCGGCGCCGCAGGACGGGCAGACGAGCGGGACCGGAAACGCGGCATTCGTCGAGGAGGAGGCCAAGAACGGCGATTTTAGCATATGGCGAAAACGGCCCCGGCTCTCTCCTCGGCGCGCGCGCGCGACATATGATAAAAAGACGCCCGCCGCATGGAAGACACGCCTCCGGTCACCGTCGCCATCCCCTGCCTGAACGAGGCGCTCTTCATCGAGCGCTGCGTGCGCGGCGTCTTCGCCCAGGACTACCCCGCCGACCGCCTCGAGATCGTGATCGCCGACGGCGGCAGCACGGACGGCACGCGCGAGAAGCTGGCCGCGCTCGCGCGCGCCGACGCGCGTCTGCGCGTCGTCGACAACCCGGGGCGCATTCAATCGCGCGGCATGAACGAGATTCTCAAGGTCGCGCGCGGCGCCGTGATCGTGCGCCTCGACGCGCACAGCGACTATGCGCCGGATTACGTCTCGACGTGCGTCGCGGAACTCAAGAGAACCGGAGCCGACAACGTGGGCGGGACGGCGCGCGCGCGCGCGCAGACCCCGTTCCAGCACGCGCTGTGCGCGGCGCTCGACAGCCCGCTCGGCGTGGGCGGCGCGGGCTACCGCATTCCGGGCGTGGAAGGCTGGGTCGACACCGTGTTCTGCGGCGCTTTCCCGCGCGAAACGTTCGAGCGCGTCGGACTGTACGATCCCGGCGCCGTGGTCAACGAGGACGCCGAGCTCAACGGGCGCATCACGGCGGCCGGAGGCCGCGTTTACCTCAGCGCGCGCATCATCGCGTACTACTATCCGCGCTCCACTTGGTCGGGCCTCGCGCGGCAGTACTTCCGCTACGGACAGGGTCGCGCGCGCACGATCCTGAAAGGACGCCGCGCGCGCCTGCGCAACCTCGGGCCGTTTTTGGCCGTCCTCGGCGGCACGGCTCTCGTGCTGATCGCGCCGCGCGCGCCGCTGACCTGGGGCCTGTTCGCTTTGTACGCGCTGATCACGGGAGCCGAAGCCATCCGCGTCGCGCGCGGCCGCCCGCAGGCGCGAGCGCTCGCGGTCTGGCCGCTGTTTCCCACGCTTCACCTCGCGCACGGCTGCGGGATGCTCGTCGGACTCGCGCGCTATGCGTTCAATCCCGACTGGGAGCCGCCCGAGAAGCTTCCTCCGCGCGCCGCGGCCTGAGCCGCCGCGTTCAGAGACCGGAAGACGGCCGGCCTTCGAGCCACAACACCGCCTCCGGCGCCAGGCATTTCCCCGCGCCGCAGGCGCCGAGCGCCTCGCGCGCGTCGGCGCGCACGGCGAACAAAGTCCGCCACGGCCCCAGCGTTTCCTCGTCGAGGGCTTGCGGCGCGCCGGAGGCGTTGACGAGCAGGACGTAGCGTCGACCCGCGTAGTCCCACGCGCGGATCTCCAATCCCGCCGGAACGGCGAACGGCGCCGGGGCGCTCGCGCCGTCCTCGAAGATGGGCCGCAGCGCGAGCAGCTCGCGGATCTCGCGCTCGACCGCCTGAGCCTCCTCGACGTAGCCGAGGTATTCTTTTCCCGCCGGCACGCCGGGCAGGCGCCAGTACACGCCGCAGGCGCCCTCCGCGATCGCGCGCGCGGCGAGGTAGCGCAGATGCGCTTGATCCGCGGTGATTTCGCCGCCGCCCGGGAGCGGGACGGCCGCGGAAAGCGCCGCCGCGCCCGGCGCGGCGCGCGCCGCGACGTCGAGCCCGAGACCGCGCGCCGCCGCGGCGACGTCCGGCGTGAGCGGCTCCAGGAAGCCGAGGGTGAACGGCCGGCGCGGCGCGCGCGAGCACGCCGCGGTCGCGGCGAGAAGCAGAAGAAGAGCGCGCCTCACGATCGCGCCTGCGCGCGCGCGGCCGCCGCGAAAAACGCGGTCAGGAAGAAAAGTCGATAGCTCTCGAAAAAGCGGCCCGCCGTCAACAGCCACGCGACGCTCGCAAGCAAGGCCGCCGTCCCCGCGAAGCGCGTCGCGTCCTCGCGCGCGGCGCGCAGAAGGCGGAAAGCGAGAAGCGCCAGACCCGCGAGAATCAGTCCCGCTCCGAGATAACCCTGCTTCAGCGTCCAGAACACGTACTGGCTGCGGCCGACGATCAGGGCGCCGTCGACCGGACCCCAGCCGAACACCGGCGAGCGCCGGATGAACTGGCGGGCGACCGCGTCCGTCGCCGCGAGCGTCGCGGGCGCGCGGACGCGCTGAGCCCGCGACAACGCCGCCGCGCCGGCAAGCAGAAAGAGGCAGATCAGCGCGCTCCATCGACCCGAGCGGCGCGCGCGCCCGCGCGCGAGCCCCCGATAAACGAGCAAGGAGAATCCGACGATCAGCGCTCCTCCGGCCGCCGACCGCGCGGCGCCTTCGCCGCTCAAGACGACGACCGTCAGGGCCGTCGCCGCGTGCAGGAAGCGCAGGCGCAGACGCGAGAAGAAGAGCAGCCAGACCAAACAGAGGACGGCCGCGTAGGCCTGAGGGTCCGCCGACGGAAGGACGAGGAAGACGTAGAGCGCGCCCGCCGCCGCCCAGTCGAGCGCCTCGCGCACGTGCGCGTCGAAATGGCGGATCAGATACGCGACGAACACGCCGACGGCGAGAAAGCGCGGAAGCTCGAGCGCGGACGCGGCGGAAAACGACGCGCCGTTGACGCCCGCCGAGTAGACGGCGGACGCGACGTACAGAAGCTCGAGCGCCAGGCAGAAGCGCAGCGCCGCGGCGGAGGGCCTGTGCGCCTCCCACGGCGAGGGCATCGCGAGAAGAGTCGCGACGCCGAGCACGCAGACGAGCGCGCCGAACAGACGGTCCGCGCCGGCGCCGGGAAAAATCGCGGCGAGCAGGAACGCGGCCCAGACGACCGCGCTCATCGGGTTGGCCAAGCGCAGGGTCATCGCTTCCTCGATACGGGACCCTTCGGCAAGACGGAGCCCGTCCGCGCGTCGGGGCCGGCGACGACGAGCGGCGAGAAGCGCACCGCCGCGGCTTGGTCGAGGAGGACGCGCGCGTCCGCGCGGCGGCCGAGGCGCCAGAGGGTCGCGCCCGCGTACGACAAGGACGGGAAGTCGAACGGCCGCGCGTCGACGGCCGCGAGCGAATAGCGCAGCGAGTCCCGCAGGGACTCGACGTCGCGCCGGTCGACGCCGGCGTCGTACTCGACCTCGGCGCGCTTCAGCAGGAAGGACGGGTCCGGGTCCTCGGCGTACGCGCGCGCGGCGCCCGCCGCGCGCGCGACCGCGGCGCCGGACGCGTCGGCGAACCACGCCGCGGCCGCCGGCCGCGCGGCCGCCCGCGCGAGGAACAGGAAGCCCGCCGCCGCGAGCGCCGCCAGCCACGCGGGCGGCGGCGCGGAGCGCCCGCGGATCTCCGCCTTGTCCGCCCAGGACGGGGCGGACAGAAGGAAGCCGACGACCGCGAGGAACAAGACGGCGTTGCCCGGGATCGAGAAGCAGAACTCGAAGAGCGCGTGAAACGAGAAGCCCGCGGCGGCGGCCAAGCCTCCGCCGATCAGCGCGCGCATCTCCGTCGAGCGCGCCGCGCGCCAGGCGCGCACGGCCGCGTATGCGGCGAGCGCCGCGCCGGCCAAGGCCGCGAGGAAGCCGAAGGCTCCCGCTTCGAGCGCGAGCTCGAGCCAGTCGCTGTGCGCGTGCGAGACGGTCGCGCGCAGTTCGAGGTCCTGGTAGGACGGATAGACCGTCGCGAAGCTCCCCAAGCCCGTGCCGAAGATCGGCGCGTCGCGCAGCCAGCGGACCGCGTCGCCGTAGATCGAGAAGCGCCCCATGCTCGACGGGTCCACCCGGCCCCCGGCGTTCGCGGCGGCGCCCACTTCCTGAAAGGCGAAGAGGACGACGAACGCCGCGCCCGCGAGCGCGGCCGCGGCGCGCCAACGCCGCTCGCGCGCGGTCTTCGCGAAGCCGGCGCCGAACAGCGCGAGCGCCGCCGCGCAGAGCAGGAGCGCCAGCAGAGCGCCGCGCGAGCCGCAGGCGAAGATGCCCGTCAGCAGGAACAGCACTCCGGCCGCGACACCGGCCTGCGCGCGCAGATGCCGCGCCGGCGGCCCGTCGAGCGCCGCGCCGCGGCGCACGCGGGAGAAAAACAGGCCGATCCCCGCGCAGGCCGACATCAGCAGGACGTTCGCCGCGTGGTCGCGGTTGTAGTACGGCCCGAAGCCCGCGCGGTACGTGGGACGCAGCCAATAGAGCTTGTCCGGATCGGTCGCGGCCTGGAGAATGCCGAACGCGCAGAGGACGAGGCCCAGGGCGAACAAAAATCGGATCCAGCGCCGCGCCGCCTCGTGCGTGACGAGGATCCGAGGAACGCTCCACAGCAGGGCCGCGTAGGCGGTCCACAGCAGGACCGCCTCGCCGGTCGCGTGCGGCGCGTTCGTGAACGGCAGCCGCGGCCGCGGGCCGTCGGCCGCGGCGACGGAGCAAAGCTGCAGCGCGCCGAAGGCGGCGAAGCCCGCGGCGAATATCCAGAAGAGAGCGCCCCGGCGCGCATCCGCGGGCCGCCCGCGCACGAAGCAGGCGAGGGCGAGGAGGAAAATGAGGATCTCGAGCGCCGCGCGCGACCACGGCTCCACGCAGCCGAACGCGAACGGCCCGAAGATCATGATCGCGTATAACAGCGCCTCCGTCGCGGCGGAGGCGACGCGCGGTCTCATGTCTTGCGTTTTTTCGGGGGCTCCGCGTCCACGTAGTCGCGGTAGTACTGCTCGTAGTAGCGGCCGTCGGCGTACGTCATCGTGCTGAGCCGCGCGCTGTTGATCACGCCGCCGAGCAGGCGGGCGCCGTTCGCGCGCAGGCGCGCGCACGCGGTGCGGATCAACGGCACGCGCGTGCGCCCGAAGCGAGCGACGAAGACGATCGCCTTCACGTGATGAACCCAGATCAAGGTGTCGCTGATCGGGAAGACCGGCGGGCAGTCGACGATGACGTGCGCGTAGCGGCCGCGCGCCCACGCGACGAACTGCGCGAGGTGCTTCGTGTTGAGGAGCTCCGCGGGATTGGGCGGCCGCGGGCCGCAGGTCACGACGTCGAGATTCGGGATCTCCGTTTTTTGGACGAGGCTCGCGGGATCGGTCACGTCGCCGGCGAGGAAGTCGCTGAGGCCCTTCTCGCTCGACACCTGAAGAGTTCGGTGAAGGCGCGGCCGGCGCAGGTCGCCGTCGACGATCAGCACGCGCCGGCCGAGCTGGGCCAGCACGACCGCGAGGTTCGTCGACACGAAGCTCTTGCCCTCCTCCTGGACGGTGCTGGTCGTCAGCAGAATCTGCTCGCCCTCGACGGACGCGGTGAAGCCGATCATCGTGCGCAGGTTGCGGAACGCCTCGCTCATCAGAGAGACGTCGTCGGAGAGCAGCGGCGCGTAGATCGCCGCTCCCTTTTTATGGCGCGTGAACGGGATCAGGCCCAGGAACGGAATCTCGAGGCGCTTCTCCACGTCGTCGTGCGTCCTCACGGTTTGATCGAGAAGCTCGATGAAGAACGCGGTGAAGACGCCGAGCGCCAGCCCGCCGAACAGGCCGAACGCGGAGACGAGCATGCGGCGCGGCCGCACCGGATGGTCGGGAAGGCGCGGCAGGTCGATGATGCGCACGTTGTTGGCGCGCAGCTGGCCCGAGAGCTCGGTCTTGAGGCTCTGGACGATGTTGCCGACCTCGTTGTTGAGCTCCCGGCGCATCGAAGCGATGCGGGACTTGAGCGAAATGATCGCGGGATGGTTGTCCGTGTACTTCATGCGCAGGTCCGCGAGCTGCGCCTCGGCGGAGAAGATCTGCGCCTTGATGCCCTGGATGAGGCCGTTGTTGACCACGGAGGGCAGGGACTCGTTGACCTTTTCGGCGTCGACGCCCTTCATGCGCGACTGCAGCGCGTCGAGGACGTCCTTGGACATGAACAGCTTATTGTTGAGGTTCGACTCGACGAAGTACTGGGCCAAGGTCTTCGAGATTTCGACCGCGAGCTGCGGGTCGGTGCTGTCGACGTTGATGTCGCACAGGCGCGTGCCCGGCTCCGGCACGACGGCGACCGCGGACGCGAGCGGCTTGAGGCCCCCCCGGAAGTCCTTGGTCTGGGATAATTTGAGATCGTCGTAGACGCGCTGGAGCGCGGTGTCGCTGGCGATGAGCTTGTACTGGGTGTTGAAGTAGGAGTCGTCCTCGCCCTCGCCCGCGTTCTGGATCTGGACCGCGCTGCCGGTCTCGCGTTCGATGTTGATCACCGTGCTCGCGCGGAACACCGGCGGCGTCAGGAAGCCGTACGCGACGGCGGCGGACGCGACGAGGATCGTGATGATGATCACGATCCAGCGGCGCCGGACCAATATCTCGACGTAGTGCGAGACGTTCAGCTCGACGTCTTGATCGGAGTCGGCCATCGCCTAGAAGAAGCTCTGCGGGACGTACACGATGTCGTTGGGAACAAGGACCATGTCCTTGTCCTTCTGGCCCTGCGAGGTGATCTCGCGGGTGTTGATCGTGTACGTGACGCTCTGGCCGTCGACGTAGCGCAGCACGCGGGCCCGGTCCTGCGCGGCGACGGGCGTGAAGCCCCCCGCGGTGCTGATCGCCTCGAGCAAGGTCATGCGCGACTCGGTCGGGATGGGGTATGAGCCGGGCTTCTGCACTTCGCCCATGACGAAGATCGTCTTGTTGCCGTAGTCCTCGATGAACAGGGAGGCCTGCGGGTTCACGAGGTACTGCGAGAGCTTCTTCTCGATGACGGCCTGAGCGTCGGCGAGCGTCATGCCTCCGATCTGCACCGCTCCGATCAGCGGCAGGGCGATCGTTCCGTCGGAATTGATGCGGACCTTGCGGTCCATGTCCTTGTCCTGGTAGACGGTGATGCTGAGCAGGTCCGCGGGCGCCAGCCGGTAGTCGTTCTTGGCGCGCGCGACCTGCTGCAGCGCCGCCGCGATCGCGGCGCTTTCCTTGGCCGCGGCCGCGGCGTTCGCGGAATCATGGACGACGGGGGAGGAGGCGGGGGCGTCGGCGTCGTCCTTCGGATGCGGCAGCATGCAGGCGCCCGCCAGGAAAATCGACGCGAAGAGAGCGGTGCCGAGGCGTGCGGACATGCGGCTGAGTATAACGGTTTTGATCGGAGCCCGCCAGTTCGCCCGTGTGACTAAAATTTGATCGCCAAGTTCCAGGCGACCTGCGTGTCCTGGAAGTCGTACTCGCCCGAGAACGTCGAGTCGCGCTCGCGGTAGACGTACGAGAGACCGGTCGAGATCCACTTCTGGATGTCGTACTGGACCCAGATGCCGCCCTGATAGTTGTCGTCGTGGCGGTAGCCGGTCGTCGTGCCGACCGTCTGCTGGTTCACGTACTGGTCCAGGCCCGCCGCGACCTCGATGCCGGCGGTGAACTTGTACGGGAACTTGTGCTTGAGGTCGAGCATGGCGACGTTCGAGTAGTAGAACGCGTTGTTCGTGTCGATCGACTCCTCGTAGATGCGCGAGAGCGTCAAGATCACGTCGGTGTACTTGTCCGCGGCCCAGGTCAGCTTCGTCGTCACGACCGGCGAGCGGTAGACGAACGAGTCGCCGGGCGGAGCGGCGTCGTAGTAGCGGTAAGTGTCGCCGACCTCGATCTGGCCCGTGATCTTCTGCGTGAGCTGGCCGATGACGCCGGCGGCCACGGTGTGCGAGCGGTTGTTCTTGTCCGCGATGCCCGACGAGAGATCGACGATGAACGACTGCGGGACGCTGTAATGAATGATGCTGTACTGATAGGAGACGTAGACCTTGGTCTTCGGCTGGACCATGTAGCCGACGTTGGCGCCGAAGTCCTGCTCGTAGCGGTCGAGGGCCTGGCTCAAAGTCGGATCGAGGTACTTGTCGCGCTCGTCGTCGGCGTTGACGCCCCACGCGAGGCGGCCCTCCTTCGGCGTGTAGTCCGCCTCGACGTACGCGCGGTTCATCCAGCGCCGCGCGCGCTGGACCAATTCCGAAAACGCCTGATCCGTCGTGTTGATGTACTGGTCGCCGGCCTTGTACGTCATCCCGTTGCCGCTCGTGTGGGAGTAGTCGATGTGCGCGGCCTGATTGATCGTGTCGTTGACTTCCGGCGCGGTCGTGTAGCGGTCGTAGTCGAAATCGTAGCCGACCTTGAGGTCGTTGACGTAGTTCCACGGGAGGTCGGTCTCGAGACCGAGGTCGTTGCGGATGATCCACGAGCTGACGACGCCGCCGCCGACCTGGCCGCCCGGCTGGTCGTGAGGCACGAGGTAGATGTTCGAGTCGTAGATCTCGGACTCGGTGTAGTACGGGTGCAGCGCCAGCTGATCGTAGTGCAGGTTGCCCTGCTTGTACTGAGTGAACCAGTCCCAGCGGTTCTGGGCGAGCCAATCTCCGTCGGATTGATTGGCCCGGACGACGGGGCTCAGACCGATCACGACGGCGACGACGACGAGCAACTTTCGCATTTTCACCTGCATTTATTTCACAGTAATTTCGTTGCGGCGGCGGACGCGACAGAGCCCAGCCCCCGGAGGGGCTGGGCTCTGTCGCTCGAGTCGGTTCGTTGCGGCGTGCGTTAGCGGCGGACGATCACTTCGGCGGCGAAGACGGCGAGGCCGGACCCGACTGCGACAGCGGGTTCGGCGCGGTCTGAGAAACGGGGTTCTGCTGGGAGAAGGAGCCGAAGCCCCCGTCGGTCGCGCCGCGCGGCGCGCCGGGGACGTTGCCGCCCAGATTGCCGCCGAAGCCGGGGACCGCGTTGCCGGCGACGGAGTCGTGCAGCGAGTCCGCGTCGTCGTCCGACATGTGGAGATTCGGGTTGGGGTTGGAGGCGTTCGTCGGCGGGAACCGGCCGATGCCGTTTCCGGCCACGGCGTCGCGCAGGCGCTCAGGGGCGGACGCCAGGCCGAGGCCGTGCGGCTTGTACGACGAGTAGCCGCCGATCAAGCACAGAATGATGATGATGACGGCGTTTCGGACTTTGCGCATCGAGCCCCCTGGCACTCCCGACGGGTAAAACCCCGCGAAGGACTGCCGATCCGACATCATACATCATCCTCGGAAAAAGGAGAAGGGTCTATGGACCTAGACGCCGACCTCCCGAAATGTCTATAGTCTGCGGCTTCAGCGGCGCTTCCAGCCCGGACAGCTCGCGCCCAGGCGGCGGTACTCCTCGGGATCGTCCACGTCCTGCTGCAGCGCCTCGATCCCCTTGAGGTATTCCGCGTAGAGCGGGCGCACGACCGCGTCGACGGCCGCCTTCAGCCGCGCGCGCGCCTGCGGGAGATCGGACGCGTCGATCGCGGTCTGAGGCCCGGGCAGGCTCTTCGAGTTCGCGAGCGCGTCGCGCATCCGGACCGCAAGCTTCGCGAGCTCGCGGCGATGGACCGTCTCGTGCTCCTGCTCGTGGAGCATCAACTGCGTGGACTCGCAGCCGCCCGGCGGATATTCCTTCGCGATGTAGATCCGAATGTCGACCGGCGTCAAATCCACGACGAGGCTGTCCAGCCACGCGGCGGCGCGGCCGCCCGGACGCCAGCACGCCGCCTCGGTCTTGGTCACGTAGCGCAGTTGGTAGTCGGCGACGCACAGGCCGTGCGCGAAGATGTTGCGGGCGGCCGGGGCCGTGCGCAGGCGATGGATCCCCTCGATGTCGAGGCTGCGGTCGACGATCGTCGCGTAGGTCGAGACGACGACCGAGAAGCTCGGGGGCGGGCGCTGCGCCGCCTCGGCGCGGCACTCCGCCGCGTCGTCGACTGCGCCCGCAGCCGGCGGCTGAGCGCGCGCGGCGGCGATCAGCAGGAAAAAAGGAATCAGCATCGACGCGACCTTCGCACGCGCGCTCAGAGCTTCTGCGGCTCTCGGGCGGGCGACGGGCCCGACGGGACCAGCGCGAACGCGCGCGCGGTCACGATCGTGCACGTCTTCTTGTAGATGCCGAGGATGCTGAAAATTCTGAGGTCCACGCGCACGTCGTAGATGCCCGAGACGTCGGGATGCGCCTCGATGATCTTGCGCACGGATTTCACGAATCCGCCGTCTCCGTAGACGAGGTTGATGTCGGTCGCCTGCGCCGAAAGCGTCGTCGGGATCGCGAGACCGTGCTGGCAATACTCGCCGCGCACCTCCGGGATCAAGCGGGCTCCGGCGGGAACGTCCTTGGGCGTCATGGCGACGTAGGACATGGGTCCGGTCGCATCGTAGAACGGGGTGAGCCAGCCGGTCGTCTGCATCGTCGGAAAAGCCGTGCCTTCGTCGTCCTGCGCCGCGCACGGCGCCGCCGCGGCGAGAGCGAACGCCGCGGCGAGCAGCAATCTCACGGCTTGGCCACGCGGCCGGTCAGAATCGTGCATTCCTTCGTGTAGAGACCGATCACGTAGGCTTGGACTTTCAGATCCGAGCGCACGTCGTACAGGATCCCGTCCCGGTCGCCGAGCGCGTCCTTCAAGGCCCTGTCGTAGGAGCTGTCGCCCCAAGCGACCAGCCACAGCACGCTGCGCGCGCAGGACTCGCCGCGCACCGTCGGGTCGTTCGGAGTCGACTTGACGTCGGACGGCGCCGCCGTGCGCCAGCCGCGCGGCACCTTCGTGTCCGTATAAAGGATGCCGCACGCGCTCAGCGCGGCGGCGGCGACGGGAAGAATCAAAAACCGGAGGAATTTCATTATGTCTAAGGATACTCGTCCCTCCCCCCGTCGTCAAGGGAACGATTCATCACCGCACCACGCGCGGCCGACGGAACGAAATGATAGGATTCGGCCCATGTCGAATCCGCCGCACTTCGAACGCCACTTCGCCGGGGGCGAGACGGTCCGAGATCTCGTGATCGGCATGTCCGACGGGCTCACCGTCCCGTTCGCGCTCGCCGCGGGTCTCACCAGCGCGGCGGCGGCGTCGCGCATCGTGGTGACGGCCGGGCTCGCCGAGATCGCGGCGGGCTCGATCTCCATGGGACTCGGCGGCTACCTCGCGGCGCGCAGCGAGGCCGAGCACTACGCGGCCGAGCAGCGCCGCGAAGAGGAGGAGATCGTCGAAAAGCCCCACGCGGAGCGCGCGGAGGTCGCCGCCGTATTTCGGCACTACGGCCTCAGCGACGAGCAGATCGCGCCGATCCTGGCGTCGTTCGAGAAGAACGAGTCGGCGTGGGTCGACTTCATGATGCGCTTCGAGCTCGGCCTCGAGCGGCCCGAGCCCGGGCGCAGCAGGCGCGCGGCGCTCACCATCGGCGGCGCCTACGCGGTCGGCGGCTTCGTGCCGCTCGCGCCCTACTTCTTCTTCTCCGACGCGCGCGCGGCGCTGCCCTGGTCCGCCGCCTGCGCGCTCGCGGCCCTTTTCGCTTTCGGCTGGGTCAAGGGAAAAGCGACGACGGACCGCCCCCTGCGCTCCGCGCTCGAAACCGCGCTCATCGGCGCCGCCGCCGCCGCCGCCGCCTTCGCCCTCGCCCGCCTCGTCACCTGACGCGCCCTCCTCCCGCGCGCTGAACGAATAAACCACAAAGACACGAAGAACGAACGGAGAGAGAGTTAACGACTGAGCCGTTAACCTTCTTTCCGTTCTTCGTGCCTTTGTGGTTCGCCGTTCTTCGTGCCTTTGTGGTTCGCCGTTCTTCGTGTCTTTGTGGTTCGCCGTTCTTCGTGTCTTTGTGGTTCGCCGCTCTCCGTGTCTCTGTGTCTCTGTGTTTAACGCCGTTCTCCGTATTTTCTTCGTCGATCGTTTTGCGGTAAAATCGACGACGGAGAGCCGATGAATCCCGTCCTCGCTTTGCTCCTGCGCGTCCCGCTGCACGGCCTCGGGCTTTTCGTTTGGGCCCTCCCGCGTTCCTGGGAGCTCGCGATCGGCCGCGCGCTCGGCCGCGTCGGCCTGCTCGTGGACCGCAAACGGCGCGCCATCGCCGAGGAGAACCTCCGCCGCTGTCTTCCGGAGCTCGACGCCGCGGCCCGCCGCGAGCTGCTGCGCCGCAACTACGAGCACTACGGGATCCTCCTCCTCGAGCTCGGGCATCTGATGACGCCTTGGCCCGGCCATTGGCGCGGCTACGTCCGGCGCGTCACGCGTCTGGAAGGCTTGGAGCACTGGAAGAAGGCCAACGACAAGGGCCACGGCGTGCTGCTCTGCTCGGCGCACCTCGCGAACTGGGAGCTGATGGCCGCGGCCGGAGCCCTGGGCGGCGTCCCGCTGACGATCACGACCCGCGTGCTCAAGCCCGAATGGCTCTACCGCTGGTTCGAGAAGACGCGCCTGTCGACCGGAGTCGCCTGCGCCTACCAGCCGCACACGATGCCGACCGTGCTTCGCGGCCTGCGCCAGCGCCGCTCGGTGGGCTTCGTGCTCGATCAGTACATGGTCCCGCCGATGGGCCAGAAACTGCGCTTCTTCGGCGTCGAGGTCGACACGCTCGGCGTGGTCGCTCCCCTCGCGCGCCGCACGGGTGCGGCGATCATCACGATCAAGCAGATCCGCGAGGACGACGGACTCGTGCGCGTGATCATCGAGCCCGAACGCCCGCTCGAGGGCAGCGACACCGAAGTCAATCAGGCGCTGACCGACCACGTCGAGCGCTGGATCCGCGAAACGCCCGCGCAGTGGCTGTGGGCGCACCGGCGCTTCAAGAACGTCGTCTGGCCGGACCGCAGGGCCCAGCCGGCCTAGGCCCGCGGACGTCCCGCGCGAGTAGGGCTTCTGCCGCGCGAGAGAGGACCATACGGCCCCGTTGCGCCCCCCGCTTTCATCCCTATACTACGCGCGTGAACAACTCCCTGCGCCGTTTCCCGCGTTCCGCGAAAACCATCTTCTGCGCGCGCCTGACCTTGGCCGCGTTCCTCGCGGGCCTGCCGGGACCGCGCGCTTGGGCGCAGGTCGTCGAGCGCGCCGTCACCGCCCCCGTCTCGATCGGCGCGTCCGCCGCCGGCGCCGGCGTCCTCTCTCTCTCGCCGCTCTCGGCTCCGACCGCTCTCGCCGCGTCGCTCGCACCGGCTCTGTCCGCGCCGGCCGCGTCCGCGCTCGCCCTGTCCGCGCCCGCCCTTTCCCCCGCCGCCGCCGCCGCGGCCGCGGCCGTCCCCGTCGCCGCGGCGGCGTCCGAAGCCGCCGCGCTGCCGACCACCGTCGCCTTGGCCGCTCCCGCCGCAGCCGCCGCCGCTTCGCCGGCCGCGCCGAGAGCGTCCGCGGTGCTCAGCGCCGCCGCGCTGGACGTCCCCGCTTTCTCCGCGGCGAGCGGCTCCGCCGACGCCGCGCGTTCCGGCGCCGCGCGCGCGTTCGACGGCGCCGCCGCGCGTCCGGTCATGAGCGCTCCGGCCGCGGAACCCGGCGGCAGCGGGTCCCGGCCGTCCGCGTCCGAGATTTCCCGCCTTCAGGCCGATCTGCGCGACGCCCAGCAGGGCGGCGAGCTGCTGACCCCGGCCGCGCTCGCGCAGTTCGGCCGCAAATACGGCTGGGACCTCGCGAAGACCGCGCGCGTCGCCGACGCGCTCGCAGACGAGGACGGCCTCGCGCGCCTCTCCGAGGGCCACTTCCTGTTCGTCGACATCGACGCGCGCGCGTCCGGCACGTACGGCATCGACGAGGTCGACGAGGCCAACGCGGCCGCGCAGACCGCGCTCCACATGCTGAACCATCCGTCGGAGCATCGCTCCGGCCAGCTCGCGGAGGCGCTGGCCACCCTGGGCATCGCCTTGCGCCGCATCTCGCCCGACAAGCAGTTCGAGTATCACGCCGAGGTCGCCTCCCTCTACCGGAACGTGGCGATGGAGCTCGCGCGCTCGGCCACCCGCGAGCAGTGGCTCATCGTCCGCGCCAAAGACGGCGAAGCGTCCGAGCGCGCCGTCCGTACGCGCGCCCTTCACGAGCTGATGAACGGCATCTACTACGACGGCGGCAACGCGAGCCAGACGATGAGCGCGGTCGGCAAGGCGGGTCTGCTCGTCCTGCTCGATCAGCTCAAGCCCCGCGCGGAGGTTCTGCAGTCGGAGAGAGGCCGCGCGGTCGCCGACGGCCTCGGCCTCCTGAAGCTCTTTGTCAACGACAAGCACGTCCCGACTTACGGGCCCGCGGCCGAAGAGGCGCCGCGCGCCCCCCTGAGACTCCCCTCGCCCGCCAAACCCGCGGCCTTGCTGACCGGCCCCGCCGGCTCCGCGGCCGCGCCGGCGGAGCCCGCAAAGCCCGCCTCGACCTTCAAGGCGCTCGAAAAGGACGCCTATAAATCGCTCTACGAGTTCGGCGTCGACCTGACCCAGAAGGCCGCCGACGGCAAGATGCGCCCGCTGATCGGCCGCAAGGCGGAGATCCGCCAGATCGTGAAGACCTTGCTGCGCGTCGAGAAGAACAATCCGCTCGTCGTCGGCGAGAAGGGCGTGGGCAAGACCGCGATCGTCAACGGCTTGGCGCAGCTCATCGTCGCCGGGGAGATCCCCGAGCTCGCCGGCAAGAACATCGTCAAGATCGACCTCACGAAGGTCGTCGCGGGCACGAAGTACCGCGGCGAGTTCGAGGAGCGCATGAAGAAGATCATCGACGAGGCCGCGGCGTCGAAGGGCCGCGTGATCTTGTTCATCGACGAGATCCACAACATCGTCGGCGCCGGCGGCGCGTCCGGCTCGCAGGACGCCGCGCAGATTCTCAAGGAGTCGCTCGCCGACGGCACGCTGTCCCTGATCGGCGCGACGACGCTCGACGAGTACCGCCGCATCGAGAAGGACGGCGCGCTCATGCGCCGCTTCAACCCCGTGAAGCTCGCCGCGCCGACGAAGGCGGAGGCTGAAGAAATCTTGGAAGGCGTGAAGTCGATCTACGAAAAGAAGCACGGCGTGACGATCCCGACCGAGACCGTGAAGTCCGCCGTCTCGCTCGCCGCGCGCTACGTGACCGACCGCGCGCTGCCGGACTCCGCGCTCGACTTGATGGACGACGCGGGCGCCGAGGTCCAGCTGCGCGCCGCGGAGGCCAAGAAGGCCGGCCAGGAAGGCGCCCGCACGACCGTCGAGGCGACCGATATCGCCTGGGAGATCGAGCTGCGCACCGGCGTGCCCGCGGGCAAGCTCAGCGAGGACAAGAAGGCAGTCCTCAAGAGCCTGCCCGGCGAGCTCAAGGGCCAGGTCATCGGCCAGGATCACGCGGTGGCGGCGGTCGCGCGCGCGGTGCAGCGCGGCGAGCTCGGCTACCGCGACCCGAAGCAGCCGATCGGCGCGTTCGTGTTCCTGGGCCCCACGGGCGTCGGCAAGACCGAGCTCGCGCGCGCGCTGGCGCGGGTCAAGTTCGGCTCGGAAAAGAACATGCTGCGCCTCGACATGTCCGAATACCAGGAGAAGCATTCGGTCAGCCGCCTCATCAGCGCCCCGCCCGGCTACGTCGGCCACGACGAGGGCGGCCAGCTCACCGAGCCGATCCGCCGCAACCCCTATCAGGTGATCCTGCTCGACGAGATCGAGAAGGCGCACCCGGACGTCTTCGACGTGCTGCTGCAGGTGCTCGAGGACGGACGGCTCACCGACAGCTCGGGCCGCGTCGTCGACTTCTCGAACACGATCATCGTGATGACCTCCAACATCGGCGCGCAGTCGCCCGATCAGCACCGACGTCGGATCGGCTTCGTCCAGCGCGACGAGCCCGAGGAGGACTCCGAGACGGTCAACCGCCGCGATCACTACTTGAAGGAGTTCAAGGCGAAGTACCGCCCCGAGTTCGTCAACCGCGTCGGCGAGGACGGCGTGATCGTCTTCAACGACCTGAGCGACAAGGCGAAGCTCGAGCAGATTCTCGATCTGCGCCTGGCGGCGCTCAATCGACAGCTCGCCGAGAAGAAGCTCTCCGTGGAGCTGACCACGGCGGCGCGCGAGGCGGCGATGACGAAGGCGCTCGCGAGCAAGCAGTACGGCGCGCGCCCGATCAAGCAGCTCGTGGACCGCGACATCAACCAGGCGCTGACCGACGCGGAGCTCGACGGACGCATCGCCGACGGCGACCGCGTCATCGTGGACTGGGACGCGGCGGCCGGAAGCTACCGCGCCGACAAAGCGCCCTGAAGATCCGAAACCGAGAAGCCCTAGGCCTATAGAGGCCTAGGGCTTCTCCTTTCCGCGGCGGGGCCGATGGACCCCCGTCGCGAGACGCCGCCGCCGCTATGCTGAGTCGAAGAAGCGAATGAAGACCATGACGCGCGCACTTTGCCTCGTGCTGACGGCCGCCCTCGCGGCCGCGGAGCCCGCGCGCGCGGCCGCGCTTCTCGGCGAAGGCGCGATCGCTCCGATCGCTTCCGCCCCGGTCGCCGTCCCTTCCCCCGCGCCCACGCTCATCGCGCCCGCTCTGTCGGCGGCCGCCGCTCTGCCCGCGGCCGAGCTCTCCGTTCCGCTGCCTCTCGCAGCGCCGGCGCTTGCCGCGGCCGCAGCCGCACCGGTCGCCGCGCCGACCGCCGCCGCCGCGCTGACCGCGGCCGCCGTCGACGTCCCCGCGTTCTCCGCTCCCGGCGCCTCCGCCGGCGCCGCGCGCTCCGGCGCCGCGCGCGCGTTCGACGCGGCCGCCGCGGCTGCGGCACCCGATGCGGCTCTCGTGATCCCCGGTTTCTCGGCCGCGCGGAAATTTCTGCCCTCCGGCGCAGGCCTGGCGCCGAAGAACTCCTCGCGCCGGACCGCGAAGCGCCTGGCTCTCGCCGCGTTCGCCGCCGGAACCGCGATCGTCCTGCATCACTTCGGCCTCCACCCGGCCGCGGCCTTGGCCCCGTTCGCTTTCCTCGCGGGCACGCTCGGTTCCGGCGCGCCGCAGTTCTCGAAAGTCCAGCTCGACGCCGCCCTGAACGTGATCTCGCGCGATTCCCCGGCGGGCACGCCGCTCGCCGCCGGCGCGCAGCGCGCGATCGAGCTCGAGCTCGGCCTCGACGCGCCCACCGCGGTCGCCGCGATCAACGCGCTCGTGCGCCGCGGCGACATCGGCGTGCGCGGCGCGGACGCGGCCCTGCGCTTCAGCTTCGGCGCGCGCGTGCGCGCGGGACTCGCCGCCGGGCCGGAGGCCGAGGCGGACGCGGCCGCCGCGCGCGCCGTGAACGCGCTCAACGCGCCGGCGCCCCTCGACCACGCGCGCGGCCTCGTCGACGCCGCCCGCGCGCTCGAGCTCTACGACCGCTCCGAGCGCGAGACCTCGCGCCGCGTCGAGCAGCGCGCCGAGGCGAAGGTCCTGCGCGACAACCTCGCCGTCGAGCACATCGGCGACCTCTTGAGCATCCGCCGCGCGCAGCTCGAGCGCCAGCCCGCCGGCGCGCCGCAGCGCGCGCAGACGCTGAGCGACATCGACGCGGCGCTCGCCTGGGTGAACGCCGCGACGTTCACGCGCGGCTTCACGCCCGCCTTGCCGCGCGCGACGCGCGACCTCCTCCTCAAGCTCCTCGAGCGCATGAACCCCGTCGACGAGCAGGGCGCGGGCCTCGTCGACGCGTACGTGGAGGCGTTCGACCTCATCGAGACCTACGATCCCTCCCGCCTCGACGCGCCGCCCTCCAAGACCGCCCCGCCGTCCGCCGTCGGCGACAGCGCGGCCGCGCGGCGTTTCGGGGAGCACATCCTCGAGACGGTCCGCCCCGGCGGCGCCGTGACCCCCGAGCGGCGCGTCGAGCTCGCGCGCGAGCTCGGACTCGACGCGGCGGCGGCCGACGACGCGGTGCGCCGCATGGCTCTCGACGGCTGGCTCGCCGTGCGCGACAACGGCGTTTTGATCCGGCTCTCCTTTCCGGGACGACTCGAGGAGAGCTCGTCCAACGCGAACGCCCTGCGCCCGTCGCTCGAGACGGCGCTCGCGGGCGCGCGCCTGCTGAATTCCCCGAACGCGCTCGACCACCTGCGCGCCGTCGCGCGGCTCGAGAAAGCCAAGGAGGAGCTCATGGTCGCGCGCCGGGCCGGCGCCGACGAGGGCCGCCTGCACGAGGAGTTCGGCGTATTGTACGCGAACTCCGTCCTCGAGGTCGCGGGCGACGCGCTGCGCGCGCTCGAGCGCTCGCTCGACGAGCGTCTCTCCGGCAAGCGGGCGCCCGCGCCGAGCGCCGACGAGCGCCCCGACTTCCGGCGGCGCCGCGACGACGCGCGCGAGAGCCTGCGCGCGATCGCGGACGCTTACTACTCGTCCGACCGGCTGTTCCGCCTGCCCCCGAAGCGCGCCGAGAAGCTGGTCGAGCTGCTCGACCTGCGCGCGTTTCGCGAGGTGATCTCCGGCGGCGCGATCGACGAGAGCCATGAGGTCGTGCGCGGCGTGCGCCTGGCGCGCGCCTTCCTCCAGGCCAACGCCTCGCCCGACCGCGCGATCGCGGGAGGCGTCGCCGACCCCGACGAGAACGTCGCGCCCACGCCCGGGGGCTTCCGCCCTCTGCCGCGCAGCCTGTTCCCGACCTTGCTCAAGTACGGGACCGACATCACGCGCAAGGCCGTCGAAGGCCAACCGCGGCCGCTGATCGGCCGCAAGGCGGAGATGCGCCAGATCGTGAAGACCTTGCTGCGCGTGGAGAAGAACAACCCGCTCGTGATCGGCGAAAAGGGCGTGGGCAAGACGGCGCTCGTCAACGGCCTCGCGCGCATGATCGCGCAGGGCGAGATCCCGGAGCTGCGCGGCCGCAACGTGGTCAAGCTGGATCTCACGAAGCTCGTCGCGGGAGCGAGCGGGCGCGGCGTGTTCGAGAAGCGCCTCAAAGACATCGTCGAGGAGGCCGCGGCGTCGCAAGGCCGCGTGATCCTGTTCATCGACGAGCTCCACACGCTCATCGGCGCCGGCGACGCGGAGGGCGCGGTCGACGCGGCGTCGATTCTGAAGGAATCGCTCGCCGACGGCTCGATCGCGCTGATCGGAGCCACGACTTACGACGAGTTCCGCAAGATCGAGAAGGACGGCGCGCTGATGCGCCGCTTCAACCCCGTGAAGCTCGCCGCGCCGACGAAGGCGGAAGCGGAAGAGATTTTGGAAGGCGTGAAGTCGATCTATGAGGCGAAGCACGCGGTCCACATCCCGCCCGAGACCGTGAAGGCGGCGGTGTCGCTCGCCTCGCGCTACGTGAGCGACCGCGCCCTGCCGGATTCGGCGCTGGACCTGCTCGACGACGCGTCGGCCGAGGTCGAGCTCAAGGCGCGCGAGAATCCGCCGGCTCCCGCCGCTCCCGGCGAGCTGAGCGTCGACGCCGGCGCGCGGATCGTGCGCCCGCAGGACGTCGCCGCGGAGATCACCTTGCGCACCGGCGCGCCCGCGGGCGAACTGAACGCGGACAAGAAGGCGGAGCTCAAGCGCCTTCCCGCCCGGCTCAAGAGCGAGGTCATCGGCCAGGACCACGCGGTGGAGGCGGTCGCGCGCGCGGTGCAGCGCGGCGAGCTCGGCTACCGCGACCCGAAGCAGCCGATCGGCGCGTTCGTGTTCCTGGGCCCCACGGGTGTCGGCAAGACCGAGCTCGCGCGCGCGCTGGCGCGGGTCAAGTTCGGCTCGGAAAAGAACATGCTGCGCCTCGACATGTCCGAATACCAGGAGAAGCATTCGGTCAGCCGCCTCATCAGCGCCCCGCCCGGCTACGTCGGCCACGACGAGGGCGGCCAGCTCACCGAGCCGATCCGCCGCAACCCCTATCAGGTGATCCTGCTCGACGAGATCGAGAAGGCGCACCCGGACGTCTTCGACGTGCTGCTGCAGGTGCTCGAGGACGGACGGCTCACCGACAGCTCGGGCCGCGTCGTCGACTTCTCCAACACGATCATCGTCATGACGTCCAACCTGGGCGCCGGCGAGGAGAACGACGCCCGCAACAAGATCGTGCATTTCCCGGACGGCGACTATCGTCTCGACGGCATGGGCTTCAACGCGCGGTGGGTCAAGGTCGGCGCCGGCGAGGGCCGCCGCGACCATTACCTCAAGGAATTCAAGGCGAAGTACCGCCCCGAGTTCGTCAACCGCGTGGGCGAGGACGGCGTGATCGTCTTCAACGACCTGAGCGACAAGGCCAAGCTCGAGCAGATCCTCGACCTGCGCCTGGCCGCGCTCAACCGCGACTTGTCGGAGAAGAAATTGCGCGTCGCGCTGACGCCGGCGGCGCGCGAGGCCGCGCTCGCGAAGGCGCTGGCGAACACGCGCTACGGCGCGCGGCCCTTGAAGCAGCTCGTCGACCGCGAGCTCAACCAGGCGCTGACCGACGCCGAGTCCGACGGCCGCATCGCCGACGGCGACCGCGTGCTCGTGGACTGGGACGCCGCCGCCGGACGCTACCGAGCCGACAAGGCCCCGGATTCGCTACGATAGCCGGCGCATGAGCGCGCCGACCGTCCAAGACGTGAACGCGGGCCCCCTGCGCCTGCGCGACTGGGGCGGGGACGGGCTGCCGACCTTGCTCCTGCACGGGATGGCCGCGCACACGCACTGGTGGGACGAGGCGGCGCCGCTGCTGGGTCCCGCGCTCCACGCCGTCGCCCTCGACTTCCGCGGCCACGGCGACAGCGCCTGGATCCCCGACGGCGCGTACACCGCCGAGAGTTGGATCGACGACGTCGAGTCCGCGCGCCGGGCGCTCGGCTGGGAGCGTTTCCTCCTCGTCGGGCACTCGATGGGCGCGCGCGTCGCGCTCGGCTATGCGGACCGGCAGCCCGCGCGCCTGCGCGGCGTGATCGCGATCGACTTCCTGCCCGAGATGCGCGAGGACCGGCCGAGCCGCTTCGCGCGCCTGCTCAAGCGCCCTCAGCCCGTGTACGAGTCCGCGGACGCCGCGGTCGCGCGCTTCCGCCTGGAGCCCGACGGCACGATCCTCAGTCCGGAGAAAGTCCGCGCGCTCGGCCGCCTGGGCGTGCGGCCCGTCGACGGCGGCTGGAGCTGGAAGTTCGACTGGCGCTGCCTCGGCGTGCGCCCGCCGCCGGTCTGGGACCAGCTCGCGCGCCTGCGCGTGCCGGCTCTGCTCGCGCGCGGCGAGCTCACGACGATCGTCTCGCGCGCGGACTTCGCGCGCATGGTCGAAGCCCTGCCCGGCGCGCGCGGCGTCGAACTCGCCGGCGCCCACCACCATGTGCCCCTCGACGCGCCCGCCGCGCTCGCCGCCGAGATCGTCCGCTTCGCGGCGGGAATCGGCGTGTAGAGAAATTTGCGGACTTTGTGCATAGAAAAACCGAGGTATTGACATGAGACGGTACTGCTACGTCGCCACCGCCTACGTGATCCGCGGCGGCAAGACGCTCCTGCTCAAGCACAAGAAGCTGCCGCTGTGGCTGCCGCCCGGCGGGCACATCGACGAGGGCGAGACCCCCGACCAGGCGGCGCTGCGCGAAGTGCGCGAGGAGACCGGTCTGGAGGCCGACTTCGTCGTCCCCGCGCGCGGGCCCGATCCGGCGGGCGGCCGCGTCGAGTACCTGCATCCCCCGCTGCACGTCCAGGTCGAGGAGATCCCGGGCCACAATCATCACGTCGACTTCATCTACTGCGTGCGCGCGAAGGACGGCGCGGTCCGCCCGGGAGAGGGCGAAAGCCGCGAGTGGCGCTGGCACGACGCGGCGGAGCTCGGCGAGGCGCACGTCAGCGAGGAGGTGCGCGAGACCGGACGTCTGGCGCTCAAGCTCGCCGCGGAGCGCGCCGTTGCCTGAGCGCGGGCGGGCCCTCCTGCTCGCCGCTTTCCTCCTCGCCGACGCGGCGTTCGCGGCGGTCGTCGTGCGCGGTCTCGCGCCCGGCGCACGGCGACTCGTCGACATGAGCCAGGTCGAGCTCGGCGAGGGCCTGCGCCTGCGCGCGCACGAGGCCAAGACCGATCCCACGTTCCGCACGCCGATCGTGCCGTTGTTGGAGGCGGACGCGTTCCTGCGCGCCGGTCCCGCGACGCTCGGCGCCGGCGCGGCGCTCGTCTTCGCGCTGAGCGCGCTGCTCGCGTTCGCGCTCGGCGCGGAGCTCGGCGGCCCGTGGGGAGGCGCGGCCGCGGCCGCGCTCTGGCAGTGGACGTTCTTCGTGGCGCCCCGCGCGCCGGGCTTCGCGAAGCAGTTCGTCCTCACGCCGCTCGTCGCCCTCGCCGCGCTGGCGCTCGTGCGCCGCGCGCGCGCGCCGGGCGCTCGCTCGTCGGCCGCGGCCGGGGCGGCCCTCGGGATCAGCGTGCTGAGCCGCGGCGTCCTCGCGCCGCTCGCACTCCTGCTCGCCGGCGGCGAACTGCTGCGCGCGGGGACCGCGCGCGCCCGCGCGGCGCGCGCCGCGGCGCTCGCCGGCGCCGGCGCGCTCGTTCTCCTTCCGTGGTGGACGCTGAACGCGGTCGTGCACCGCCGCTTCGTGCTCGCCGAGGCCGGCGCGGCGGACATCAACATCGCCGCCGGCGCCTACGGGCTCACGCGCGGCGTGGAAGGAGCGGCCGCGGACCTGACCGGCTCCGCGGCGGGCGCGGACGGCGCTCTCGCGCGCGCCGCGCGCGTCGTCGCCGCCGAGCCCGGCCGCTTCCTCGCGGGCGTCGGCCGGCGTCTCGCTTTCTTCGCCGGACTGCATCCGCCTCTTCTCGCGCTCGCCCTCCTCGGCCTCGCCTGGCGGCGCCGGGATGCCGGCGCGGGCGCGGTCGGCCTTCTGTCCGCCTACTGGATCGCGATCCACGCGTTGATGCCCGTCGAGGCGGATTATTTCGTCCCGCTGTGGCTCCCGCTCGCGGCGCTCGCCGCGGCCCCCCTGTCCGCTCTGCGTCCCGCGCTGGACGCGCCCGTCGCGCGTCTGCGCGTTCTCGTCGCCGCGCTCGCCGCGGGGCTCGCCGTCCTGCTCGCCGCGCGCTGCGGCTTCGACGCGCTCGCCTATGCCGGCGCGTTCGCGGCGAGGCCCCCCTCCTCGGACTCCGCGATCGCCGCCGCCGCCGAAGAGAGCGATCCCTGGGCGCGACTCGAGCTCGCGCGCCTGCGCCTGCGCGAGGGGGACGCGCGCGCGGCGCTCGCGGCGCTCGTTCCCGCGCAGGACGCCCTCGGCGACGCGCCGCGCTTCATCTTGATGTCGGAATGGGCGCGCGCGCACGACGGCGACGTCGTGTCCCTGCTCCGGGACCGCCTCCCGACGCCGCCGCAGGGCGACCCCTACAACGACGATCGCGCCAAACTCCCGCTGTACCAGGCGGCGACTTTGGAGCGGCTCGGCCGGCGCGCGGACGCCCGCGCCGCGGCCGCCGCCGCCCGCGAGGCGTGGGCCGGCTCCTTGGGCTCGAAAGCGCCGCAGGGGGACCCGATCGCGCCTGAAGTGACGGCCCGCCTGCGCGCCGGAGGCGCGGCGGCGTTCGCCTCGCGCGCCGCCTATATGCTCGCCGACGAGCCCGCGGCGGACGCCGACGCGTTCGGCCGCGCGCTCGGCGACGCGGGGTACTGGCTCGACTTGTCGCGCTGCCGGCGCGCGTCCGGGGACGCGGCCGGGCGGGCCCGCGCTCTCGCCGCCGCCGCCGCGCTCACGCGGGACGCCGCCGCTCTGCGCGAAATCGCGCGGCAGGAAGCGGAGCTCGGCGCTTCCGCCGCCGCGCGCGCGGCCTTCCGGCGCGCGCTCGCCGCCGAGCCGGGGAACGCGGAGGGCTGGTCCGACTACGGCGTCTACCTCTACGGCGCCGGAGACAAGGCCGGCGCCGAGACCGCCCTGCGCAAGGCCCTGGCGCTCTCCCCGGGCGCTCCGGCGGCGGCTTTGAGCCTCGGCGCGGCGCTCGAGGCGCGCGGGCGCGCGCCGGACGCGTGCGCCGTTTATCGCGGCGCCGACGCGTCCGCTGCGTCGGACCCGGGGCTCGCGGCGGCCCTCTCCGAGGCCCGCCGCCGGGCCTGCGCGGGCCGCTGAAGGCTCCTCGACGGAGGATTCTTGATTTCCGAGGGGAAATCATGTGTAATGCATCCTCGCCGGTCGAAGCTTAGGTCCGGCGCATAGGAGAGGGACACCATCATGGCCAAGAAGGCGAACGCGGCGTTTATGAAGCCGCTCACCCCGAGCGAGGACCTGGCGAAGGTCGTCGGCAGCAAGCCGCTGCCGCGCACCGAAGTCGTTTCGAAGCTCTGGGCCTACATCAAGAAGAACAAGCTGCAGGACGCGAAGAACAAGCGCAACATCAACGCGGACGCGACGCTGAAGGCGGTTTTCGGCGGCAAGGCGACCGTCAACATGTTCGAGATGACGAAGCTGGTCAGCAAGCACCTCAGCTGAGTCTCAACTGAATTAAACGAGCCCCCGGGGCCTCACGGCTCCGGGGGCTTCTTTTTGGGCCGTGGGGCGCTACTGCGCCGTCTGCGGCGGGATCAGCTGCGACGCGGGGCTCGTGTGGACGTAGCGCGTCGAGCTGTTGAAGATCTGGAAGGCCTGCGAACCCGCGATCGAGACCACGACGCGCGGCGAGTCCGGCCCCTGGTTGAGCGCGTAGGCGACGTCGAAGCGCACGACGGTGCCGCTCTGCGAGCGCGTGGAACTCGCGCGCAGGCCGACCCCCGCGTCGGAGTTGAAGCGGCCCCAATTGAGCGGCTGGCCCTGCTGCGTGACGGCGCCCGAGTCGAAGAACGCGACGCCGCCGAACTGCACGAGGTGGAAGTACTCGCCCGGGAAGAAAAAGCGGTTCTCCAGGTTCAGAAGAACGGACTCGTCGCCCGTGAAGGCGTAGTTGTGATAGCCGCGCAGGCCGTCGTTGCCGCCCAGGATCACCTGGTTCTCGCCGTCGAGGCTGCGCGCCTTGTTGCCCTCCAGGTGCGCGACCCAGGTCTGCGGACCGATCCAGTCGGTCTTCCAGAAGGCGTTGAAATTCGCGTACAGCAGCGCGTTCTCGAGGACGCCGTCGCGCAGGCGCCCCTCCGAGCCCACCTGGGCCAGGAAGAAGCGCCCCGGTCCCACCGAGTACCCTTGCTGGTCGAGCGCGTTGAAGATCACGCGGTCACGGTCGGAGCCCGTGGCGGCGCCCATCCAGCCGCCGAAAATCTGGAACTCGTTGCCCATGTTGAAGTCCTCGACGCGGGCCATCTTGTCGATGTCGGTCTCCTTGATGTACTCGGGCTGGACGAACGAGTAGCCGACCGTGGGTCCGGAGAGTTCGCGGTCGGCGGGCAAAGTGCCTCCGATCGTCGTCGATTCCGCGTTGAATTGATCCTTCTCGTCGTACCAGCCGGCCTCCGCGCGCTGCACGACGTAGCGATCCTCCGGAAGCCGCACGCCGTAGCTGGCCGACTCGACGCGCGAGGTCTCCAGGAACTGCGAGTAGTCGTCGGTCGCCTGATAGAGTATGTCGTTGTTGATCGTCTTGTTCCAAGAGACCCCCATCGCCTGGGGCACGTCGAGCGCGTAGAACTGCTTGACCACGCCGGTTCCCACCGAGTCGCCGTAGTTGGACTGCGTGTAATACGGAGTGAGCTGGTAGCGCGTGCCGAGGAAGCGCGGGTCCGTATACTTGAGGTTGGTGGAGGTCAGCGGCCCGTTCTCGGTGCGGATCAGGCTGATCGTCTTGCCGAGGCCGAACAGGTTGTTGTCCGAGACGCCGTACCCGTAGTAGCTCTGCCCGCCCTCCGTGCCGAGCGAGATCTCGGGCTGCAGCGTCCAGCTGTCCTGCGTGCGCACGTCGAGGTCGAGCTTGCCGTCCGGCCGCGGCACCGGCGCGACGTCCGCGCTGCGGAAGAACCCCAGCGCGCGCATGTTGCGCTCCGACTCGATCGCGCGCAGCGGGTCCCAGGCGCTCCCGGTCGACAGCAGGATCTCCTGACGCACGACAGGGTCGCGCGTCACGATATGGATCTTGTCGGCGATGCGGAAAGGCCAGATGTTCTCGCTGGAGACCGACAGGTCGAAGACGTTGACTCGCTCCACGCGGATGTCCGCGATGACGGCGCTCGTCGACGCCGCGATCGGGGCGTCGGACGTGGAGACCTCCACCCCCAGCGGGATGCCGCCCGCGGGAGCTGTCGGCCACGCGGGAAACATCGCGACCGCGGGGGCGGCAAGCGCGAGCGCGGCCGCGGCGATGAGCGGGCGAATCACTCTCTCCTCGAGTTCGTGGAATCCGGTTCCGGCTTCCTTCACACTAGCATAGCCCCTGCGAGGGCTTCCGTGCGTCTCTTTCCGCGCCGGCAACGGAGAAAAAAACGGAGAACGAGCGAGACCAACTTTCGCCCGTTCTCCGTTCTCGAACCGACCGCGTTCGTCCCAGGGGTCTGGTGGCGCGTACGGGATTTGAACCCGTGATCTCTGCCTTGAGAGGGCAGCGTCCTAGGCCGCTAGACGAACGCGCCACCCGAACCCCGGAAGATTGGTATTCTAGCACGGGCGCGACGTCGAGCGCAAACCCGTCCCGAGCCAGGAATCCATGAACAAGCGCATCCCCCGCGAGCTGCTCTTCGGCAACCCCGAGAAGTCTTCGCCCAAAATCTCGCCGAACGGGAAGCACTGGGCGTATCTGGCTCCGGACGAGGGCGTGCTGAACGTCTGGGTCGGACCCGAGGGGGGCTCCGCGCGCCCGCTGACGCAGGACCGCGGCCGCGGCATCCGCTTCTTCCTGTGGGCCGAGGACCAGCGCTCCATCCTTTATATACAGGACAAAGACGGCGACGAAAACTGGCACCTGTACCAGACCGACGTGGAGACCGGCGCGACGCGCAACCTGACGCCGCTGCCCGGCGTGCAGGCTCAGCTCGTCGGCACCGAGCCCCGCTTCCCCAACGAGATTCTCGTCGCGCTCAACGACCGCGACCCGCGCGCGCACGACGTCTATCGCGTGAATCTCAAGGACGCAAGTCGGGTCCTGGAGGCGCGGAATCCCGGCGACGTGATCGGCTGGCTCGCGGACGCGGACTTCCGCGTGCGCGCGGCCAAGGCGATGCGCCCCGACGGCGGCTCCGTCCTGCGCCTGCGCGAGAATGATTCCTGGCGCGAACTGCTGTCCTGCGGGCCCGACGACCAGATCGGCGCGCACGGCTTTTCGCCCGACGGCCAGAAAATCTATATCGAGTCCAGCGTGGACCGCGACACGACCGCCCTGCTGGAGCTGGCGCTCGCCGGCGGCGCGGCGAAGGTCCTGGCCGAGGATCCCGACTCCGACCTGGGCGGCGTGCTGATCCATCCGCGCGAGTACCGCGTCGAGGCCGTCTCGTTCGAGGTCGACCGCGCGCGCTGGCAGGTCTTGGACTCCGCGCTGGCCGCGGATTTCGCGGCTTTCGCCTCGCTCGACGGCGACGTCTCCATCGTGAGCCGCGACGACGCGGACGCGGTCTGGTACCTGCTCGTGAATAGGCCCGACCGCTCGCCCTCGTTTTGGCGCTGGGACCGCAAGACCCGCAAGGCGCGCTTCCTGTTCGCCACCCGGCCCAAGCTCGACGGCTGGGACTTGGCGCCGATGGAGTCCGTCTCCTTCGCGGCGCGCGACGGCCTGAAGATCCGCGCCTACCTGACGGCGCCGGCGGGTGCTACGAAAAAACCGCGCCCGCTCGTCGTGCTCGTGCACGGCGGGCCCTGGGTGCGCGACCGCTGGGGCTTCCACCCGGAGGCGCAGTGGCTCGCGAGCCTGGGCTTCTCCTGCCTGCAGGTCAACTACCGCGGCTCCGCCGGCTTCGGCAAGAAGTTCCTGCACGCGGGCGACCGCGAGTGGGGCGCGAAGATGCAGGACGACCTCACCGACGCGGTGAAGTGGGCGGTCGGGGCCGGCGTCGCGGACCCCGCGCGCGTCGCGATCTACGGCGGCTCCTACGGCGGGTACGCGGCGCTCGCGGGCGCGGCCTTCACGCCCGGCGTCTACCGCTGCGCGGTCGACGTCGTGGGGCCGTCGAACCTGATCACTCTCATCCGCTCGATCCCGCCTTACTGGGAGCCGATGAAGCGCATCTTCGATCTGCGCGTCGGAGCGGTCGACACGGAAGAGGAATTCCTCAAGTCGCGCTCCCCGCTGTTCCACGCGGATCGCATCGAGATCCCGCTCTTGATCGCACAGGGCGCCAACGACCCGCGCGTGAAGCAGGCCGAGGCCGAGCAGATCGTCGCCGCGCTGCGCGCGAAGGGCAAGGCCGTCGAGTACCTTCTGTTCCCCGACGAAGGCCACGGCTTCGCCAAGCCCGAGAATCGCCTCAAGTTCTACGCGGCCGCGGAGACCTTTCTCGCCGGACACCTGCGCGCCGCATAGCGGCGGAAGCGCGCCGCTACCGAACGTCCGATTTCTTCGCCGCGCGGGGCTCCGCGACGGAGACGACCCTCCAATCGTCGCCCGAAAGGTCGACGGTGAAGAGCAGCTTCAGTTCCTTCCCGTCCGCGACGTCGCGCAGACGCACGAGACCGGCATAACGCCGCCGCGACGCGCGCGCCACGGACTCCGTCTCGACCTTCACGAGCGCAAGGCCGCGACGTCGCCCGCGCGCGTCCTTGTACGGCCACGCTCCGTCGCGGACGTTCTTGAGCACGTAAGACTCGGCGATCGTCGAGAAATCGTCGCGCGCGTCGGCAAGCGTGAGCTCGGGATCGGGTTTCGGCGGCGCGGTCGCCCGCTCGGGCGCGTCGACGACGGAGTTCGTGCTCGCGCGGACGGCAGCTCTGCCGAGTTCGAGAATCGTCATTGAGGTGTAAGTGACCTCCGGAAGGGGCACGTACTGATCTCCGCTCGGAGGCGTCGCGTTTTGATCTCCTCCGACTTGGTTGGGGCCGTTTTGATTCTGATTATCGTTCTGATTCGAATTATTCTGGTTCCCGCCGTTCTGAGCGCCGGTGTTCGCGGCGTCGCCTGTTGAAGAGTCGGAACCCTGATTACCGGTGCCGCTGTTCTGGTTTCCGCCATTTTGGCCCGAGCCGTGGCCGGAGCCAGGCGCGCGTGCGCCCGCCTGACTCGCGCGGGAAAACGCGGCCCCGAGCGCCAGCGCCGCAACGAGGAGCAATCCCGCGGCCGGTGGTCTGCAGTTCACGCGACGATAGTTTACACGCGCGGCCCGAAATTTCAAGCCGCCTCTTGAAATCCGGCGGTTCCGGGGCCATACTGGCGATGATGCATGTCGCGGCCCTCTTCGCCGTTCTCATCTGCGCGCCGGCCCGCGCCGCCGGCATTTCGGCGGCGCGCTGTCTTCCGACGGCCGACTCCGCGGACGGTCCGCAGACGCTCGACGAACTCCGCTCCTGTCAGGACCAGTCGCGCGCGAACGCGGTGCGCCAGGCGCGCAAGAAGGGCCGCGCGTTGACGGCGAGCGAGCTCGAGGGCATCGACGAGCAGCAGCGCTCCGAGACGCGGCGCTTCCTCGCCGACAACGACGTGGTTCAGGAGGGCCCCGTCTCCGACGCGGCGGACAAGCCCGCGCCGAAGTCCGTGACGACGACGCTGCCCGCCGGCGCGACGCCGGGCAAGCTCGGCGGGGCGACGCCGGACGATCTCGCGCAAGTCGACGCGAAGTCGGCGGCGTCGATCGCGGCCCTTCAAGGACGGCTGCAGGCCGCCGCCGGCGACGGCAGCCAGGGGATCACGCCCGCGATGGCCGCGGACATTCTCGCCACTTTGACCCAGGCTCAAGGCGGCGTCTCTCCGGACATGAAGGCCCTGCTCGACGCGGTCGCCAAGGACGGCGGCAACCTGACGCCCGACACGATGAAGCTCCTGCAGGGCGCAGGCCGGTCGGCGAAGAGCGAGGGCCTCGACTTGAACATCGACCCCGGGATCGAGAAGGAATTGCTCACGCACGACTTCGAAGGCGACAAGAAATATTTCCCCGCCGGCGGCCAGCCGCCGGCCGCGCCGGGCTCGTTGTGAGGCGCCTGCCTGCCCGCCTCGTCGTGCTCTCATTGCTCCTGGCCGCGGCGCCCGCCGGAGCGCGGACTTGGCCGGATTGCCTGCACTCCGGGCCGAAGAGGAAGGCGCCCGCCACGCTCGCGGACTTGCGCGCGTGCCAGAAGAAAGCCGCGCGGCGCGTCGCCGATCAGGCGGAGGCCCGCGGCAAGCCGCTGACCGACGCGGAGCTCGACGCTCTCGGCGAGCACCAGCGCGAGGAGGCGCGCCGCTTTCTCGCGCGGCCCGGCACCGTCGTCGCAAAACCGCCCGATTCCGCGGCGGAGGCCGCGGCCGAAACCAAGTCCGAGACGGAAGCTCAGAACGGCGCGGGGACGGCCCGCCGCAACGACAACGGAATGATCATGCGCGATTCGAACGGCGACGGTTCCGAACCCCCGGCTGAAATGCGGGACGCGGCCAACGCGATCAACCAACGCTACAAGAAGGCGGGCGTGAAAAAGGTCCCGCCGGAGGACCTCGAGGACTACAAGTCGGCGCTGCAGAAGAGCGGAGGCGTCATCACCCCCGAGCTCAACCGTCTGATCGACGAGCGCGTCAGCGCGGCCCAGGCTGCCGCTCCCGCCCCGTCGGAAGACAAGCCGTCCGACGGCGACCCCAACGCGAACTCCGGCGACGGCGGCGCGCGCTGAGCCGCGCTCAGGCTATAATCTCCGCGTGCCCCGCGCAGCCCTTCCGCTTTTCAAAGAGCTGACTTCCGTGCCGACCGCGCCGTTTCGCGAGCGCGCCGTCGCGCGCCGCGCGCGGGCGTGGATCGACCGCCATCTCGGGCGGCGCGTCTCCGTGAAGAAAGTCCGCGGCGGCCTGCTCGTCTCTTATCGCGGCGCCGGGGAAGGTCCGGCGCTGGCGCTCGCCGCGCATCTCGACCATCCCGCGTTCCGCGTCGAGTCCTGCGACGCGCGCGGCGCGCGCGCGGAGCTCCAGGGCGGACTTCCCCCGCATCTCCTGCCCGGCGCGGTCGTGGAGGCGTTCGCCGAAGGCGCCTCCAGCAACGTCCCGCTCGCGCGCGGCGTGATCGGCCCGCGTCCGAAGAAGGACGGCGGCCTCTGGAACTTGCGCTGGACCGAGACGCCGCGCCGCGGCGCGAAGCCCGCGTTCGCGGTGCTGGCCCTGACTCCGTGCGAAGTCAAGGACGGCTGGCTCTCCTCGCGCTCGATCGACGACCTGCTCGGCGTCGCGGTCTCGCTCGAGGCCGTGCGGCGCCTCGCCGCCGCCCGCGCGAAGACGAACGTGAAGGTGCTCCTCAACCGCGCGGAGGAAGTCGGCTTCGTCGGCGCGCTCGACATGATCCGCTCCGGCGCTCTCTCCGCCGGCGATTCGTACCTGTCGATCGAGTCCTCGCGCGAGCTGCCCGGCTCGAAGCCCGGCAAGGGCCCGACGATCCGCCTCGGCGACAAGGCCTGCGCGTTCGATCCGAACCTGGTCGCCCTGCTCGACGACGCCGCCGCGCGCCTCTCCCGGCGCGGCGTCAAGACCCAGCGCCTGCGCCTGACCGGCGGCACCTGCGAGGCGACCGCCTACCAGACCTTCGGCCTCGAGGCCGCGGGCGTGGCCGTGCCGCTCGTCAACTATCACAACGGCTGGGGCGCGGACGCGATCGCGCCCGAGCGCGTGCGCGTGTCCGACGCGGAGGGCGCGGTTCGGCTCCTCGTCGAGGCCGCGAAGCTGTTCCCCGCGAAGACCTTGCGCGGGACCCTGCTCGCGCGGCTGACCGCGCGCCACGCGGCCAAATCCGGCGCCCTCAAATAGCGCCCAACGGAATTAAACACAGGGACGCCGAGAACGGATCGAGAGTTGACGGCAAAGTCGTCAACATTCCATCTTTTTCTCTTCCGTTTCTCTGCGTTCGTTTCTCTGTGTCTCTGTGTTTATCCGTTCTTCGCGTCTTTGTGGTTTATTCGTTCGCCGTTCAGCGCGCGACCGCGTCACGGACGGCCTTCTCGGTGAGCTGGTCGGGCGCCACGTGCGCGAGCACGGTCCCGTCCTTGCCGATGAGCCAGCCGTCCGGACGCTGATGGACGTGGAACGCGCGCAGCGACGCGCCCTTCGGGTCGACGCCGAGCCAGGCCTTCATCTCGCGTTTTTTTCGGAACGCCCGGACCGTGTCGGCGTCCTCGTCGGTGATCGAAAGGAACGCGACGGGCAGGCCCTTCACCGAGTCGATCAAAGCGTTCAAGCGCGGCAGGGCCGCGACGCACGGCGCGCACCACGTCGCCCAGAAGTCGACGTAGACGACCTTGCCCTTGAGCTCGCTCCAGTCGCCGAGCCGGTCGACGGGAGCGTTCAGCACCAGCGGAATCTTGGGACGCGGCGCCGCTGTCGCGGCGGCCGCGGGGACGGCGAGAGAGAGGATAAAAATCAGGTTCTTCATCGCTCCAAATTCTACATGAAACCGGGCGGAATATTTGTCACAATCCGGGTCATGAGAAAAATCCTGCTCGCTCTCGCATTCGCCGCCGCCGCGACCTCCGCCCGCGCCGTCCAGCCGAACCCGTTCTCGGGCTTCGAGCAGAACGTCCAGTCGAATTACCTGAAGCCCTTCGCCCTCGACCTCGGCGGCCTGCTCGGCTCCTCGGTGGTCGACACCGGCCGCACGTACGGCTTCCCCGGCTTCTGGGTCGGCGGCGACGCCGTCCTGCAGACGCGCCCCAACTCCAACGACTTGATCCTGCGCGACGCGAACGTGCACTCCTTCGCCCTGCCGATGGTCCAGGCCGGAGTGGGCCTGCCGTTCCAGACCGACGTGATCGTCCACGGCGTCGGCGCGTACGGCCTGACGATCGTCGGCGGCGGCCTGCGCAAGAGCCTGTATCACACGGGCCTCGTCGATTCTTTCCTGCCCAACGTCTCGGTCTCCGTGTTCGGCGACAAGGTGAACGCGGGCCCGTTCAACGCGTCGCACGGCGCGGCCAACGCGACGGCGATGTGGAACCTGCCGATCATCAAGCCGTTCGTCGAGGCCGGCTACGACCTGACCAAGGTCTCGGTCGGCGCCGCGGCGGACAAGCAGGTCATCGGAACGTCGGCGACGGCGACCGGCTCGCGCCTCGCGGCCGGCATCGACCTGACCCCGTTCCCGTTCTTCGACCTGCGCCTGGCTCTGCTCGAGAATCACGGCATCCCGGGCGGCCAGCTCGGGCTCGGCGTCGCGTTCTAAGACCGGGGTTCGGATGGCCATCTACACGCGCGGCGGCGACCGCGGAGAAACCGCGCTTCTCGGCGGCGCGCGCGTGCCCAAGAGCGACCCGCGCGTCGAGGCCTACGGCGACGTCGACGAGCTCAACTGCTTCCTGGGCGCGGCGCGCGCGTCTCTGAGCGGAGCCGCGGTCGAGACGTTCGACGCGGCGCTCGGCCGGGTGCAAGACGAGTGCTTCGCGCTCGGCGCCCTTCTCGCGGCCCAACCCGGCGCCGCCGCGAATCTCCCCGCGCCCTACGACCGCGGTCTTCCCGCCGAAGCCGCCGCGCGGCTCGAGCGCGAGATCGATTCATGGGACGCGGAGCTCGCGCCGCTGAAGAATTTTATCCTGCCGGGCGGGAGCCCCGCGGGCGCCGCGCTGCACCTCGCGCGCGCCGTCGCGCGCCGCGCCGAGCGCGCGGCCGTGCGTCTGTCCGAAGTCGACCCGGTTCCCGACGGCGTCCTCGTCTACCTGAACCGCCTCTCGACGTGGCTCTTCGTCGCCGCGCGGCGCGCCAACAAGAGCGACGGCCGCGCCGAAACGCCGTGGCTGGGCCTCGCGAAGAAGAAGCCGGGCGCGTGAGCGCTCAGCCGCCTCCCGGCGGCCTCTGGCTGCGCGCCGGCGCCTACCTGATCGACGCCGTCCTCCTCGCCTTCGTGAGCGCCGTCGCGACGGCGCCGCTGCCCGCGCCCCTGCGCCTGACGGTCGCGGTCCTTCTCCAAGCCGTCTACTTCGCGTGCTTGCCTTTGCTCTGGAACGGCCGCACGCTCGGCAAAGCCGCGGCGGGCGTGATGATCGTCCGCGACGACGGCGCGCCGCTCGACGCCCGCGCGGCCGCCCTGCGCGTTCTGGGCTACGCGGTCTGCGGACTCAGCCTCGGCTTGGGCTTCCTGCCCGCCGCGTTCACCGTGCGCAAGCGCGGGCTGCACGACTTCATCGCGGGAACGCGCGTCGTGCCGTTCGAGCCGGTGGGACTCGCGCGGCGAATCGCTCTCACGTCCCTGGTCCTGGCCGCGCCGCTGATCGCGCTGCTACTCGGGATCACGGCGGCGCTCGCCGGCGCGCCGACGCCGCGCTAAGGCTGCGTCGCGGCCGGAGCGGGGGGCGCCGACGGCATCGCCGCCGACAAGCTCGGCGTCGAGCAGCCGCGCCCCGTCAGCCGCGCGCCTCCCGGAATCGCACGGCAGACGAAGACGACGCCGGTCGGACAGCATTTCCTCTGGATGTCGAGGAGTTGGGGACTGCTCATGCAGTCGTCGGGCAGACCGGGGAAGCCGCCGCACAGAATGTTCTGCGTGGCGCGTGAGGGGTCGGCCGCCGAAACGGACGCGGGCGCGCCGCCGGCCGCGGCCGAGGCCGCGGTCCCGGTGGAAGCGACGACCGTTCCGGACGAATTGGAGAGCGAACTGCTGATTTTCCCGTCGGCCCCGCGCGGCCCCAGTCCCATGCCGGTGCGCTGGAAGGAAACGGCCTCGCCTCCGCCGCCGGCGACAGGCGCTCCGCTCGCGGAGAAGCCGGAGCTTTCGCCCGACGAGGATTTTCCTCCTCCGCCGTCGCACCCGCTCGAGCCGCTCGAGCAGGCGCCGAAAAAGGCCGCCGCGGCCATCAAAAACCACGCTCGTCTCATGCCCCGCTAGTGTAGACGCCGCGCGCCGCGGCGTCAACCCCGCGAATCCCCGGCCACGCGGACGTGTTTTAGTAGAATAGCCGCATGTTGCCCGACCTGCTCGACTCCCTGCTGCGCCCCAAGTCCTATCGCCGCTTCTGCGTAGAGCCCGCCGGACGCACGACGGCCTACGTCGCCTTTCTCGCCGCGATCTTCATCGGCGCGTTCGGCTTCGCCGCGAAGCTGCGGCTCGCCCCTCTCTTCAACCAAACCTTCACCTGGCTCGAAACCTCGATGCCGACCTTGCGCGTCGAGGGCGGCAAGATCACGAGTACGCCGCCGGGCCCGACTCGCCTCGAGCACCCGCAATTCAAGGAAGTCGCGCTGATGATCGACACGACGCGCGTCGATCCGGTCACGCCGAAGATGATGGACGACCTCAAGGTCCGCGCGTATCTCGCGTCGAACGCGCTTTACATCGAGAACGAAGGCCGCGTCGAGGCGCTCGATCTCTCGCACTCCGGAGCCGAACGGCCGACGACGATCGACGCGGAGTCCTACAAGGAAATGGAGCGCGCCTTCGACTGGGTGTTCTATCCCTCTCTGCTCCTGCTGATGTTCCTGCTCTTCGCGCTGTGGCTCACGGCGTTCGGCCTGCTGTACGCGCTCGCGGGCCTGATCATGTCCTCCGTCGCGAGCGCGGGGCTCGGCTTCGGCGCGCTGCTGCGCATCGCCGTGCACGCGCAGACGGCCGCCGCGCTGCTGTACGCGCTCGACTCGCTGAGTCCCTACGCGATCCCCGGCCTTGCGATCCTCTCCCCGGTCTGCAGCCTCGTGTACCTGTGGCTGGGCATCCGCGGCGCGTCCGGCCCCGCGTCCGCGCCTCCGGCCGCGCCCGCCGCGCCGGCCGCTCCCGCGGCATGAGACGGGCGCTCGTCCTCCTGCTCGCCGTCGCCGCGCTTGGGGGCTGCGACCTGCTCTCCGGCGATTTCCGCCTGTCCGGCACCGTCGACGTCGCCCCCCGCCTGCGCGAGCGCGCGCCCAAGCAGAGCGCCATGCTCTTCGTCGTCGCCCAGAACGCGGGCGGCGTGCCGGTCGCGGTCGTGCGCATCGTGAACCCCGATTTTCCCGCCGCGTTCGAGATGCGCACCGCGGACCTGCTCGTGCCCGCGGTGCGCCGCCGCGAGCCGCTGACCGTGCGCGCGATGCTGAACACGCACGGCGACATGCGCGTCGCCCACCCGGGCGACCTGCTCGGCACGGCGCCGGGCACGGCGGCTCCGGGCGACGGCGGGATCTCCGTGCTGCTGGACCACGTGAAATGAAGATCAAGCTCTCCCTGCTCGCCCTCTTCGCCGCGTCGTTCTGCGCCTGCGCGGCCGCCCGCCGCCGGGCGGCGCCGACGCCGGTGCTGACCGGCCTCGACGTGCTGGAGGCCGACGGTTTTCGCGAGCTGCGCGGCAAGCGCGTCGGTTTGATCACGAACACCACGGGCGTGGACCGGCACGGCCGCGCGATCGTCGACATACTCGCGCACGCGAAGGGCGTGAGGCTCGCCGCGGTGTTCAGCCCCGAGCACGGCTTCGCCGCGGTCAGCGAGGACCCGAAAATCTTCTCCAGCCACCTCGACATCGGCGGCCGCCAGATCCCGCTCTACAGCCTCTACAAGGGCGGCGCCGAGGGCATGCGCCCGACGCCGGACCAGCTCGGCGGCCTCGACACGCTGGTGTTCGACGTGCAGGACGTCGGCGCGCGCTTCTACACGTACCTCGCCACGATGGCGATGTCGCTGGAGGCCGCGAAGCAGGCGGGGCTTGAATTCGTCGTGCTCGATCGCCCCAACCCGATCGGCGGCCTGATCGTGGAAGGCCCGACGCCGGACGAGGCGGGCCTGGTCGGCGTCGATCCCGTCGCCTACTTGGACGTCTCGACGCGCCACGGCCTCACCGCGGGCGAAGCGGCCCTGCTCGACAACGCGACCGTCGGCCACCCCGACCTCGTGATCGTGAAGATGAAAAACTGGACGCGCGCGATGTGGTACGACGACACCGGACTGCCGTGGACGCGCCCCTCGCCGAACATGCCGGACTTGGAAGCCGCGACTCTCTATCCCGGCATCGCGAACCTCGAATTCTCGAACATCTCCGTCGGCCGCGGCACGTCCACGCCGTTCGGCTGGATCGGCGCGCCGTGGATTCACTCCGCCGCTCTCGCCGACCGCCTGAACGCGTCTCTGCTGGAAGGCGTGCGCTTCGAGGCCGCGACGCGCACGCCGTCGAAGGACGTGTACGCCGGCGTCGCTTGCCCCGGCGTCCGCATCATCGTCACCGACCGCGAGACGGTGCGGCCGCTGCGCATCTTCGCATTGCTCGCCGTCACCCTGCGCGACCTCTACCCGAACGACTTCAAGCTCAAGTGGGAGCACGCGCGCCGACTCATCGGCCGCCACCGCTTCCTCGAGCTGTACGAAACCGGCGCGCCGGCGTCCGAGTTCTACACGCTCTTCGACCAGGAAGCGGACCGCTTCGCGGAGCGCCGCAAGCCGTACCTGCTCTACCCCGACAAGTGATGAGGCTCTCTCTCGCACTGCTGGCGCTCGCCGCGGCCGCGGGCCCATCGCGCGCGGCGCTGAGCGCGCGCGACCTCAGCGACGACGAGCTCGTCGGCCAGCTCTTCGTGATCGCGATCGACACCGAGATCGCGCCGACGCGCGAGGCGGATATCCGCGCGGGCCGCGTCGGCGGCGTGCTGCTGCGCTGGGACCGCTTCAGCGGCGCGCAGGCGCGCGCGATGTCGCTGATGCTGGAAGACTGGTCCGCGTCCGCGCCGCACCGCGTTCCGGTGTGGGTGACGGCCGATCACGAGGGCGGGCCGACGTTCACGCAGCGCGGCTACGGAACGGCGCCGTTTCCCGGCAACATGGCTCTCGGCGCGACCGGCTCGCGCGACCTCGCCTTCGAGGCCGCGAAGACGACGGGGCAGGAGCTGCGCGCGCTCGGCATTCACGTGACGTTCGCGCCGTCGCTCGACGTGAACAGCAACCCGCGCAACCCGATCATCGGCCTGCGCTCGTTCGGCGAGGATCCGGAGCTGGTCGCGCGACTCGGCGTCGCGGCCCTGCGCGGCTACCGCGACGGCGGCGTGCTCGCGGTGGTCAAGCACTTCCCCGGCCATGGCGACACCGTCGACGACTCGCACCTCGGCCTGCCGGTGAACGCCAAATCGCTCGCGGAATTGGAGAAAACCGAGCTCGTCCCGTTCCGCGCCGCCTTCGGCGCCGGCGCGGACGCGGTCATGCCCGCGCACATGGTCTTTCCGGCGCTCGGCACCAATCCCGGACAGCCCGTCACCTTGTCGAGCGCCGCGATCCAGGGCTTCTTGAGACGCGGCCTCGGCTTCCGGGGCCTCGTCTTTTCCGACAGCTTGGAGATGGGCGCGATCGCGAACGTGTACGGCTCCTCATCGGCCGCCGTGCTGTCCTTGCTCGCGGGCAACGACGTGCTCGTGCTCGGCAAGGCCGACTATCCGTCCGCGTTCGCCGCGGTGAAGGCCGCGCTCGAAGACGGCCGCCTGACGCGCGAGCGCCTGGAAGAGTCGGTGGACCGCATCCTCGCGGAAAAGCGACGCCTCGGATTATTCGCGCGAAAAGCCCCCGCCGGAATCTCCGCCGCGGAGGACGCGCGCGGCCGCGCGCTCGCGCAGAGAGTCGCCGAAGCCTCCGCGACGATCGTGCGCTCGGGCGGTCTCCTGCCGCTCAGTCTCGCGAGCGACAAGACGCTCGGGATCGTCCTCGCGCATTCGTCGCGCTACGATGCGGAAGCGGCGTTGTTCGAAGCCGAACTCGCGCGGCGCCATCCGCAAAGGATCGTCGTCGATCTCGGCGTGTCGCCCAGCACCGCCGCCGTCGCCGACGCCGTCGAGAGATTATCGACCGCGGATGTCGTCATCGTCGGCACCTCGCAATTCGGTTCTCCGCTCTCGTCCGGCCAAACCGCGTTGTTGGCGCAGTTGAGCGCCGCGCGCGCGCCCGTGATCGCCGCGAGCTTGATGAATCCCTACGATCTCTCGGCCGCCTCGGGCGCGCAAGCCGCGGTCTGTCTTTACGGATTGACCGAATCCTCGGTGAGAGCCGCCGCGCGCGTGATCTTTGGCGAGATTCCGGCGCGCGGCCGGTTGCCGGTGACGATCCCGTCGATCAAACCCGACTAAAAATCGGCCGGCGCTGGAGCCGGTCTCTTCATGCGCGCAGCCGGGAGCATGGGTTGAACGGGCGCAGGCGCAAAATTGAGTTTCGGCCGCGCGGCCGTTCAGTGCGCGAGTTTCGCGCGCGACTGGCCCGGCTTGCCGAGCATCCAGCCCAGACCGAAGGTGACGCCGGTGCCGAGCGCCACGAGCCAACTCCAGCCCAGGCCGATCGAGCCCTTCTCGGAGGCGATCAGCAGTATCAGGTTCACCACGGCCGCGAAGACCATCGCGCCGGCGGCGCCGCCGTCGAGCTCGCGGTCGGTGAGCAGGCCGAGAAGGTAGATGCCGAGCAAGGAGCCGTAGGTGACGCCGCCGATCTTGAAGGCGAGCCAAAGAGATCCGTTGTAGTGATTGAAAAGCAGCGCGGCGACGCCGAGCACGACGGTGAAGCCGACGAGGGCGCGGCGCGCGAGTTTCAACTCCGCGGCGGGCGAGCCGCGACGACCGACGAACGGACGGTAGACGTCGCTGACGAAGACCGCGCTCAAGGACGCGAGCGGCGAGTCGATGGAAGCCATGACGATCGCGGTCAGCACCATGCCGCGCAGGAAGCGCGGCATCACGGTCGCGGCGAAGTGCGGATAAATGCGATCGATCGAGTCGGGCAGTGCCAGGCCCGGATTCTGCTTGTAGTAGACGAACAGCATGGTCCCCAGGCTGAGGTAGATCAACAGGGTCAATAGAGAGAGGCCGATCGAGAGCAGGATCGCGCGCTGGCTGTCGCGCAGGTCGCTCACGACGAGCAGCTTCTGCGTCATCTCGTGGTCGGTGCCGAAGGCGGCGGCCGAGCCGAAGAAGCCGTTCAAGACCGCGACCCAGAACACGCCGGGGTCCGAGAACACGCGCGCGAGGAAGCCGCCGGGCGCCGGAATCCAGCGGAACATGTCGAGCTTGCCCGCGTCGGACGCGATGCGAAACGCCGCCGGAATGCCGCCGTCGACGTGGCGCAGGATGAAGACGATCGACAAAGCGCCGGCGCCCAGGAAGCACGCGGCCTGCAGCAGGTTCGTCCACACCGTGGACTCGGCTCCGCCGTGCCACAGCGCGGCGGCGCCGACGGCGAGGAACAAGATCACCGTCGGCGGCACGCCCCAGCCGAGCAGGACGCCCGCCGCCACGCACGCCGCCATGAGCCGCACGCCGGAGGCGAGCAGGCGCGTGACGAAGAAGAAGAAGACCCCGGCCGCGTGCGCCCGCGGTCCGAAGCGCGCGCGCAGGTAGTCGTAGATCGTCTCGCCGCGCAGACGGTAGAACGCGGGCAGGAAGAGGTAGGCGACGAGCACGCGCGCCGCGGCGGAGCCGATGAAGAACTGCAGGTAGTTCCAGTTCTCGCGGAAGGCGATCGCGGGCACGCCGATCACCGTCATCGCGCTGACTTCGGTCGCCAGGAAGGAGACCGCCGCGGCCAGCGCGGGGACGCGCCGCCCGGCCAGGAAGTAGTCTTCCGGGCCGCGCGTGAACCGGCCGGCGCGCCGTCCCAGCCAAACCATGAGCCCCAGCGCCGCGACGAGGACGAAGTAGTCCGCCGCCGTCAGCGCGGAGCCGCCGGGAAACCACGCTCCGCCGTATTCGTCCACGCGCGCCGATGATGCCTTTTCCAGACGGCGGTCGGCAACATTTATATAATGGGCTTGTCGTACACTATCGACGATGAAAGCCCTCGCCGCGGCCCTCTTTTTCGCTTTTTGCCTTGGAGGCCCCGCGCGCGCGGCGGGCGACGCCGCGCTGAGCGCCTACGACGCGAAGGCGGTCCCGCTCGACGATCTCTCGCTCGACCTCCTCGCCTCGAACGGCTACGAAGTCCGCGACGACGGCAAGGTCTGGGACAAGATCGGCGACTCCGCGGTCACGATCGACGCGATGCCGGAACTGCTGACCCGCTTGGCCGGCGCGCGGCGTCTGAAGGCCCTGCTCCAGCTCAACGCGATCTTCAACCGCTACGACACCGAGCGCCACCTGAGCGACGACGACCGCGAGGCCGTGCGCGGACTGGTGCGAAACGCCTGGTCGGTGTTCGGGCCCGCGCCGCGCCAGGACTTCCGCTCCTACTTCACCCCGCAGGAGCTCGAAGCGCTGGACAAGATTCCTCCGTATCAGGCCCCGGGACTGACGGACATGAAGGACCCCGACACGTCGATCACCGCCGGTCCCGCCGCCGCCGCGGGCGCGTCGATCACCGCCGCGCCTGCGGCCGCGCCGGCGCCGGCCGCCTCCACGGCTCCGGTCGTCTCCATCACCGCCGCTGCGCCGGCCCCGGCCGCTCCTGACGTCTCCACGGCCGCCGCCGTCTCGATCACCGCGGCGCCCCCCGCGGCGTCGACGGCGACGGCCGCCGCGGCCGCAGGCGCCGCCGGCGCGGCCGGGGTCGCGGGCGCCGCCGGCGCGGCCGGGGTCGCGAGCGCCGCCGACGCCGCCGCGGGCGCCGCGGCCGGCGTGGGCCCGGGCGGAACTGCGGCGCTCGCGCCGCTGAGCGCCGTGCCGTCGCTCCATCGCGCGTCGCCGTTCATCGCGTCCGCGCCGCCGCCAACGTCCGCACCGCGCGCCGTGCCCGTCGCCGACGTGAAGTTCATCCCGTTCACCGCGCCGAGCGGCTCGACGTCGACGGCCGTCTCGCCGAAGGCGCCCGACCCGACCGCCGGGCAGTTCAAAGCCTGGACGCCGCCGGTGATTTCCACCGCCGCCGCGGCCGCGACGGCCGCCGCCGTCGCGAAATCCAGCGCCGCCGCCGTCGCGGCCGCCCCGAAACCCGCGGCGCCGGCCGCGCCGCCGCCGCCGAAAATCGTCGCGGTTCGCGCCGTCAGCGCGGACGAGTTCGCGAAGTTCGTCGAGGACGGCCCCTACACGCGCGAGACCAAGGACATGTTCAAGCTGATCGGTCAGCGCGCCCCGGAGTTCTGCCTCCCCCTGCTGCGCCGCACCGTGGCGACGACGGTCCCGCAGATCATCGTCGACGGGCGCCGCACCGGACTCGCCCTGCGCGCGGGGATCATGCGCGACGCGTCCAATCCCGAGTTGCCGCCGATCATCGCGCTGAGCCCGGGACCGGTCTTCTACGAGCGCAGCAAGCTCTTCTTCAAGCCTTCCCCCCGCGAGGCTCTGCTCCTGCCCGAGGCGCCGGAGGCATGGTCCGAGCTCGGCGTCGCCGCGCCGACTTTGCTCGCGATGAGCGGCCAGCCGCCCGCCGTCCCCGAGACGAGCGGGCCGTGGGGCGCCACGCGCGCCTATGCCGACGGCAGCCGCCGCGGCACGTACAGCGCGCAGGAACAGGCCGGCGAGATGCTCGAGCAGCTGCTGCTGCTCGGCCTGCGCCGCGAGGGCTTCGGGGCCTCCGAGTACGCGGCGCGGCGCTGGGCGCGCACCGCGAAGCTGCTGTTCTGGGCGAAGATCAACGACGATTTCGGCGACGCGTTCCTCGACCCGGACCGGCGCGACGAGTTCGAGAGCTGGCTCGATCATCCGGACGAGGTCGACGACGTGCTCTACGCGACGTGGGCCTCCGCGCGCGAACCCGTCATGGATCCGCGCGCCGGCCCGCCCGCGGACGAACGCGCGTTCGAGGAGACGCAGAGAAAGTCCTGCGTCCGCTCCGCGATCCAGACCGCGCTCATCGAGACCTCGCGCCGCCGCGCGCGGCGCGTCGGCATCCTCGAGGAGCTCATCGACGCGGGTCTCGTCGACGCCGAGGCCGCGAAAGCCGCGGCCGCGGCCGCCGCCGACGCCGAACTGCGCGAGCGCCGCGCGTTCGCCGCGCGTCCGCCCGCGTGCCCCGCGTTCGATCCGTACCGCGCCGAAGCCCTGCGCAAGTCGGGAGTTCTGCTCGTCGAGGCCGCGCGCGCCGAGGGCGTCCTGCGCTCGCGCCGCGCCGAGGCCGGAGGTGCCCATGCGTCGCGCTAGCCTGCTGGCCGCCGTCCTTATCGCCGCGTCGTCCGCGCGCGCCGAAGACTGGCTCGCGTCCGCGCAGGCGGCGTCGAACGACGCCGCTGTCGCCTCCGAGCCCGCCGTCCCGATGCCGGCCAACGCGGCGCAGGCGTGGGTCCCGTACGACTCCGGGGAATTCCACTCCGAGCTGCCCGCGGTCGGCTGGTACGCGCACGAGGAGGAGGACGCGCTCGGCACGGTCACGCGCATCTACGGCCCGGACTCTTCGTCCGGCTCCGTGCGCACGACGATCAGCGTGCGCCTCTACGACCGCTCCATGCCGGGCTTCCTGTCCGCGAAGCTCGCCGTCGAGGCGATGCGCCGAGAGGACTCCGGGCGCGACGTGACGCCGGTGCACGCGATGCGCGTCGCCGCCGGCCTCGCGCGCCTCTTCGAGATCAACGAGACGAAGCGCGCCGCGCGCGACGAAGGACCCTCCATCCCCGAGCACATCCACCAGTACGTGGCGATCATCCCGCGCGGCGAGTCGTACTACTTGATCCGCATGGTCAGCACGCGCGAGAGCTACCTCGACTCGCGCGACGTGTTCGCCCGCTTCGTGAAGCGGCTGACGCCGATCGGCGCGCGCTGATCCGCGCACCCTTGCGAAGGCGGCGTCTCACGGGTAAACTGCTGGAAATCAGCGCGGAGAGAGCATGAGACGTATCCTTCCAGCCATACTGGCCCTCGCCTACGTCGTGAGCGCGCACGCGCAGGTCGAACAACCCCCATTCGCGCCCGGATATTGGGAACAAGGCTGGGGATTGGCCCAATTCGCGGCGACCTATCAGATTTCACTGCGGGTCGATAATCTCGATAAAGCGTCGGCTTCCGTTGAGAAAATACTCTCCGCCGACGGCGCTCCAGCGGGCAGCTCTTACGGTCAGAGTCCGTATCGGCCGAAAAGACCCCTGCGCAGCTTCTCCTACTTCTTTGACACCAAGAAGGCTGAACGAGTCGCCAAGCGTCTGCTCGGCATCGGAGTTCTCGAAAGCTACAACGTGCAAAGAACGAACGCAGCTGACGCAGTGGCCGCGATCGACGAACGCCTCGCTCTCTTGAATCGCGAGATGAAGGACAACGCCGACCAGCTTAAAAAAATGCCGATTTCGAGCTACTTCCTCGAGAGTCAAAAGCAGCGTCTTCTCCAATCGCGGGACTCGTTCGTCGCGAGCGAAGACAGGGCCCAAATATCCGTGACTCTATCGACTCCGGACTCTAACGTTAAGAAATGATTCTTTGCTTCCGTATGAGCAAGTGTCGTGGGATTCTTGCGCTCGCATTGGTTCTCGGGGGTTCCGGCGTCTCGGTCCAGGCGCAGCCGACTCCGGACGACGACCCCTCCAATGTGTCCTTCTGGAGCAAGCCTTATCAATTTCCGCTGTGGTCAGAGGGTTACGACATATCCGTTCAGGCTCCGAACGTCTCCTCTGAGACAACGCGGCTGACAGCTGCGGCGCAAGACCATGGGGCTCGCCTCCTCTGGAGCAGTGCGCGGGTGTCAGCCTACCAACGGCGCTTTTTCACAATGGCTCCGGCCGAGGCCCGCACTCTCGCAACAGATTGGGCGGGATTGCCTCAAACAACCTCTGTTCAGCATCATGACTTCGGCGACGGCACGCACCCAGAACCGGAACTCCGGCGCAAGATTCGCCTCATTCTCGATCAGTCCCGAGCTCTCGACGTCGACGCGATACCCGCCATCTCGGGTGTGCTACTCGCGAAGCTCGTTAGGCTTGAGAATGATTTATTCCAGGCGGATCTCGCCTCGTCACGCGCGTTCATCATGCTCACCGTCACGGACGAGCGGCAGAACCGCATCGGCAACCTTCCTCAGCTCCCCCGCTACATCGGAAGTGAATCTCCGCCGCTACCAGCCGCATCAACTGAACGCGAGCGGCTGATGAAAGCCGCCTCTCGATGGCCGCCCGGGTACTGGGATAGGACCTCAATCCCCGTAAATTGCATGCCCTATCAGCTCGCCACCGCTGTTGTACAGGTCGATGGGCTGCGCGGCGATTCTGAAGGCGCCGAAATTCCCACGCTGCCGTTTCCACGCTACACCCCGGACTGCTTCGCGAATGGAGTTCCGCGTGGCGCGCAGATCACCGGCAGAACCGTCAGCTTCCAAGTGAAGCCCATGACGGGAAACATCCTTCGACTAGACTCCGTCGCGGACTGCGGAAGCGATCGATTCGCGGGTCTCCCAGCGTCGCCGATAAGAGCGGATCGCTATGCCGTGCCAATCGAGAAGCTCCAAGACGCCCGTCGGGATCTCGAGCGCATCGGCCGGCTGGTCGATTGGGATGGCGGGGCCGACTGCGACCAAGTATTGAATCGAGAGCGCGAGCGTCGCGAAGCGCTTCACGCCGAACGCGCGGCCGCCGCTTCGGCTCTGGAGAAGGCTCCGATTATTCGTACCATCGTCGACATCGAAGACAGCATCCTGGAACTGCCGATTTCGTCGATGACGGCCAACGGATCTACCGTGCATCTGCGCGTCGCATTCACCCACACACCGCGCTCGACGAGCGGCGACGGCGCGCGCTAGCTCTAAGGCTTCGCGGCGGCGGCCTTGAGGATCTCGGCGCGCAAGTCGAGGACCACGCGGACGTAGTCTTCGGAATGGTTGTAGGCGTGGATCGAGCGCCCGACCGCGGAGTCCGGCGTGAACGGCGCCCCCGCCTGATAGCCGTTGCGCGCGAGGTAGTTCGCGGCGCTCGCGAGCGCGTCGGGCCACGCGTTCAAGTCGACCCGGCCGTCGCCGTCGAAATCCACCCCGTACTTGGTCACGTTCGACGGCTCGAACTGCACGAAGCCCGTCGCTCCCGCGTAAGAGCCGAGCGGCACGTGCGGATCGACGCCCGCGGCGCGCGCGTTCGTCAGGAACGCGGCGAGCTCGCGCACCGCCCAGTCCGACATCGGCTTGACCTGCAGAGCGACGGTCAACAGGTCGTCGAATACCGGGATCGCGCCGGTGCCCTTGCCGTAGCGCGACTCGACGCCGACGAGCGCCGTGAGCACGCCCGGGTCCACGCCGTAGCGCGCGCGCACCTGCTCGAGCAGCTCGCGATGCGCGGCGAGGAACTGGACTCCCCCCGCCACCGTGTTCGTGGTGACGAAGAGCTTGCGGTATTGATCGTAGGGCAGGGACTCGGCGGGCTTGCCGAACTTCGCCGCGATGCCGTCGAGCTCCTGCGTGCGCGGGTCGGCGAACGCGGCCTCGACGTAGGCCTTCGACACCGGACCTCCCGCGAGCAGCGCCTCGACGCGCGTCTTCAGCTGGACGGGCGTCATCAGGTCGGGCGGAGCGGCGGGCTTGGGCGGGATCGCGGCGGCCGACGCGCGGACGGCCGCGCGCAGCTCGGCGACCGCGTCCTCGACGGAGAAATCTCCCGCCGCGGCGCGCGCCGCGACGAGCAGGAGCAGCATCGGCAGCGCGCGCTTCATCGCAGCTTCTCCTGTAAAAAGCCCGACGCGAGGCGCGCCAGCCGCACCCTACGGTCCAGGAAATCGTGGCCGCAGTTCCGCTCCACGACGAGCCGCGACGGCCCCGCGGCCAGGCGCGCGAGACGCCGCGAGACGCCGACGGGGATCGTGTCGTCGACGTCGCCGTGAACGAGGAGCAGGGGAGTCGTGAAGCGCGCGACGGCGCGCGCCGGATCTTGCGCGGCGAGCGCGCGGCGGAAGTCCGCGGTCAACGCGGACGTCGGCGGCGCGTTCAGCGGCCGGCTCAGGCGCGCGATGAAGCCGCGCGTGTGCGGCCCCAGGATCTCCGGCCCGCCGACCGGCGCCACCGCGACGACGGCCTTGAGCTCCGGAGCCCGCGCCGCCAGGTTCAGCGCGGTCCAGCCGCCCATGCTGAAGCCGAACACGGCGACGCGGCGCGGATCGACGAAGTCGAGGCGCTTCATCGCGGCGAGCGCGGCGCGCGACTGCGCGACGAGCGTCGTGAAGCGGTACTCGCCGCCGCTGCCCCACGCGCCGAGAAAGCTCGGCGCGAAGGACGCGATCCCGCGCGCGAGCAGCTCGCGCTGCACGTCGACGTTCTTCTCCGAGCCGGGGAAGCCGTGCAGGAACAGCGCGGCCGGAAAGCGCCGCCCGGCGGGACCCGCGGGTCGATGATAACCCGCGAGCATGCGCCGGCCGTGGACTCGGAGAACACGCGTGCCTGCATGCGCCTGCATCGCCTGATTGTACCGCATAGGACCGATTCTCGCTATAATCTCCGCCGTGAGCGCCGAGAACCCGGACCCCCGCCCCCGCGTCGTGCTCGGCATCGCCGGCGGCTCCGGCTCGGGAAAATCCGTGCTCGCGCACGCGGTCGCGGCGGCCTTCCCCGGCCGCTCGACCGTCGTCTGCCACGACTGGTACTACAAGGACAACAGCCGCCTCCCGCCCGAGGAAATCCGCAAGCTCAACGTCGACCATCCGAACTCGCTGGAGACTTCTCTCCTGCGCCGCCATCTCGACCGCCTGCTCGCCGGAGAAGCGGTCGACGCGCCGACGTACGATTACGCGACTCACGCGCGCCTGCCCGAGACGCGCCGCGTCGAGCCCCGCCCGCTGATCATCCTCGACGGCATCCTGATCCTCGGCGAGAAGGAACTGCGCGACAAGATGACCGTGTCCGTGTTCATCGACGTGCCCGACGACATCCGCCTCATGCGCCGCGTGCGCCGCGACTGCCGCGAGCGCCGCATCGACCTCGAGGAGACCTTGAGCCTCTACGAGGACTTCGTGCGCCCCATGCATCTGCGCTACGTCGCCCCGTCGTCGCACCACGCGACCTGGATCTGGAGCCAGATCGACGACACCCATTTCCCCGACCTGCTCATCCGCGACCTGCAACGCCGCCTCGGCCCCGATCCCGCGGCCGAGCCCGCTCTCCCGGCGCGCCGCCGCGCGGCCTCGCCTCAGTAGCCGTTCGGCGAGAAGTGCATGAAGTCCTTTTGCCGTCCCGGCAGAAGACCGCCCCAATCGAAGCCCGCTTCCTTCATGCGGCGCACCGCGGGGCTCGTCTCGGTCAGCGAGAGAGGATCGCCGCCCGGATTATAAGGCCCGCCCTTCGCGAGCGCGCAGCCGGGGCCCCAATGCGGACAATGGTTGTAGAGGCCGTTGTGCTCCTCGCTGAGGTCGAACGCGACGCCGAACGAGTGATTCGACAGGACGGTGCGGTTGCCGAGCGCGTCCATCTCGCCTTTACTCACTTGAGGTCGGTATCCGACGACGCCCGCAATCTTTTGTCCGTCGACGAGGCTCTGTTCAAGCGCCGCCTTGACCCGCTGCGCCACCGCGCCGCAGGCGCGAAATCCGAGGCCGTTGCTCAGCCGCACGTCGACCTGATCCTCTTCGCACGGCGTGCAGCCGAACGGTCCCTTCTCCGCCGCCGTCAATTCCGCGTAAGCCTTCGAGACCGTCTTCCGTCCCATCGAACGGCGGGCGCGCGCGTTCCAGATCGTATACGTGTAACGGCACTCGCGCGGCGCGGCGCTCGCGACGGAACAGAACGGAATAAACCACTCCTGTCCGGTTAAAGTTGGAGGCAAAGCTGGGGATCTTCGCTTTTGAACTTGGCGAGTCTAAGATCGTTTAGGCTTAGCAGGTCCAGCAGGGATACGCGTTCCAACAGCATCTCGCGC